>Ga0068857_100003742_pt1 | contig 12778 bp, 12 predicted proteins | sample KBSCornC72_FD_66591 | JGI IMG/M metagenome (GOLD analysis project Ga0068857, IMG submission 66591) | Corn rhizosphere microbial communities from Kellogg Biological Station, Michigan, USA - KBS Corn C7-2 | ecosystem: Host-associated > Plants > Roots > Rhizosphere > Soil ...
GGTCGGAGGTAGGAGTGCGTACGGAGCCTTCTGCCCTGCTTGCGCAATCACGGGAGTAGTATCCGGCACAGATTGTAAGAGCAAGATGAACCTGATGCAAAGGAAATGCGAATAATCCGATGACTCAAAATTGCAAACCTCAATGAATTCAACGCATATTCATCACTGCCCTCGGTTCACCCTGTGATTCAGCTCACTTCCTCAGAATCTTGTCCATCGCCTTCCCCTTTGCCAGCTCATCCACCAGCTTATCCAGGTATCGGATCTGCTGCATCAGCTTATCCTCGATCTCTTCGACCCGATAACCGCAGATCACGCCCGTGATCTTCGATACGTTCGGGTTGATCCGCGGCGCCTTGGCAAAGAAAGTTTCGAAGTCGACTCTTTCGTCGATCTGCTTTTGCAGCGTTTGTTCGTCGTAGCCCGTGAGCCAGCAAATGACCGCATGCACCTCCGCGCGCGTTCTTCCCTTCTTCTCCGCCTTGGCGATGTAATGCGGGTAGACGCTCGCGAAAGCCATCTTGAATATTCTCGTGTTGTTCATGGCCTCTATTCTTCAGGATTCAATATCAAGCTTGGCAAGAGTCTGGCAAACCCGCTCCTCAACAAGTTCTTGCCACTTCCCTGAACAACTGCCTGCTAACGCAGATCTTCGCGCGGTTTTCAAATTCCGCGAGATACAATCCTCGCATGAAAAAACTTCCCTTCTTCCCCAGATCCACAGCAGTCTCGCTGTTTTTTCTCGCAGCAGTCACTGCCCTCTCCGTGTCAGCGGTCGCAGCTGACAAGGGCAAACGCCCCTTCCTCCCCGCTTCCGTTCTCAAGCACCACGGCGCCCCGGCCAAGCCAACCGCGCAGTCCCAGAACGTCACCACCCTCAACATCCCCGGCGCCGAGCTTTCCTATGCCTTTGGCGTCAACAACAAAGGCGAGGTTGTCGGCTACTGGTACGACGACCAGTTCAACACCCATGGATTTCTGTACAGCGGCGGCAAGATCACCAACATCGATTTGCCCGGCACCCTCGGCATCGCCACCACCGGCATCAACGATCAGGGAATCATCGTAGGCACCTTTGCCGATGAGGCCGTCACCGTCATCCACGGATTCCTTTTCTATCGCGGCCAGTTCGCCCTGCTCGACTACCCCGGTGCCTTCGCCACCACACCCACCGCCATCAACGATGCAGGCGACGTCGTCGGCTACTATCAAATCAAGGACGACCCCAACAGCCCATTTATCGGCTTCCTCTGGCACAAAGGCACCTTCACCAGCTTCACTGTCCCAGGCTCCGTCTACACTTTCCCGGCGGGAATCAACGACAAAGGCGACATCGTCGGCGGCTGGTACGACCAGAACAACTCGCATGCCTTCCTTCTCAGCAAAGGCGTCTACACCACCCTCGACCCTCCCGGCGCCTTCTCCGCAATCGCAGGCGGCATCAACTCCTCCGGAAAAATCCTCCTCGCCGCCACGCTCGACGACATCAGCGAACTCTTCGTCTACTCCGATGGCAACTACCAGCCCATCACGGTTCCCGGCGCAGATCTCTACATCCCGGGCAGCATCAACAGCAGGGGAGAAATTACCGGCGCCTATGCCTTCCCCACCACCAGCCCCGTAGCCTTCGTGCTGACACCGTAATCCACTTCTGAACGCTTGAGCCCGTGCCGTGGACGCATTCGGCGCGGTGTTCTCAATCAACCCTGCAGGCCTCGCCGTTCCGCATATCCGGCTTGATCTCAGCCGCCCCAAAAAGAAACGGGAGGAAGCCTTCACTCCCTCCCCCTCCTTCCGTTCTCAAAAAACCTACCGCTCCCAGAACGGAGGCGGCTCGATTCCAAGCGCTCTCAGGTACACATATCCTTGTCCGCGATGATGAATCTCGTTGTCGATCGCGTATTGAATCGTGTCGATGCCCCGGCCTTCCCACTGCCCAAAGGCCTTGTCAACCTCAGTGAACCGTTGCGGCGGAATCTCCGCAAACACTGCGTCCAGCCGCGCGGTTTGTTCATCCCACACCCGCAGCAACTCACTCTTCGTGGTTACGGCCGCCTTCGACATGTCGAACTCCCGCCACTTGCCCGTAGCTACGCCCTCCGCAATCGGCACAGCCATGCGGATGAATTCCCAGGCCAGCTCCGAGAAGGGCCGCATTCCACCCACTGAGAACGAAAACAGCTTGTCCTCAGGAAAAGCTTCAATCACCTTGCGCGTAAGCCGGCGGTGTCCTTGCCAGTTCTTCAACAGATCACTCGCCGTCACAACGGTCGTTTCAGCCACTACTGTCGCCATATCAATCTCCTCCGCCCAAATCTGAGCACAGAACTAAACTACCGACTCATACATGACAAAACGTGTCGTATTTGAAAAAAATCTCTTTCGGTGGCTGCGGGAGCAAATCTTCGTTCTGAAACAACCACTGTTCCCTGTTCCCTGTCCACTGTTCACAAAGGCTGATCACGACCCGCCTTGTGAACGACCTCCCCTCGAGTCATTGTCTCTTGAAAGCAGCCGACGCTTAGGCGGGTGGCCCCGGTCCTCGCTTTTTGGGGACCGGGCATATAGGCTGCCCTTTCTCAATCTCTTACCGATCGGTGAGTGCTTTGGCGATAATGCGCTCGTTGAGATTCGAGCTGGATTCCTAGAGTTAAGGGCGTTTGCGGAGACTCATTGCCCGAGCCTGGCGATATCGGCTGGCATTCATACCGTCCGCGTAAGCGCGTCCATGCTTGTTCTCATGGGCGCGCTTCCGACTGATTTCGTTACTGTAATTCGGCCAGGTGCTTGGAGGCCTTGGTGTCGATCGTCAACGAACCGTCGCCGAGACCGGTGCTTTTCACCGTCAAGGTAATGGGTCCAGTCTGCTTCGACGTGCGAATTACGACGAGGGCGCGGCCCTGGTAGAGTTTGCGCTGATCGCCCTGGTAAGAATCCGGATCCTGTCCGTCTCCATTTCCCACGGCCGCAATCACACCCGGGCCACCGAGGGTGAACTGAACCTGCTGGTCTGCCCGGAGATCGGGACGGCCCTCGGCATCGACGGCCTCAACGGTCACGAACGAAAGGTCTTCGCCATCCGCCTGCAGCACCGTTCGATCTGCCGTCAGGCGCAGCCTGGCCGCTGGTCCCACAGTGGTGAGAAGGTTCTCCGCGACAACGCGGTCCCCGCGCAGGCCCACTGCTTTGAGCGTGCCGGGCGCGTACGGTACCGGGAAGACCGCTTTGAACTCCTGTGCGCGACCTGTGGGCTTTTCCCCAATCAACTTGTCATTGAGATAGAGCCGCACTTTCTCCGCGCCTGAGTAGACTTCGACGTCGAGTTCTTTGCCTTCCTCTCCGGGCCAGTTCCAGCTAGACAGGGTGGGATAATTCGCCCACATGATCGCGATGATTTTCTTGCCTTCAGGTTCAGGCAGCCGGACGGTGGCATGAACGCGATCGCCGCCGTTCCAGATGATGTCGCGATAAAAGGACGCCGGCTTGCGGAAGCCGGTCAGGTCGAGATCGCCGCAGGCCGCAGCGTGCCAGGGATAGGGATGGAAGAAAAGTTCCATCATGGCCTTCGCGTTCGGATCGGAGTTGTTCTTGGCCATTTCGCCCATCACGTCTTTGCCATTGGCCATTCCCGTGAACAGCTGATCCACCATCGCTGTGCCTGCCATCATGCCTTCCATCCCCACCGCCATCTTTGCCTGTTCCGGGGTACCGTATTGCCACGCGCCGATGCCGGATTCGCCGAGATAATCCATCGCGGTCCACGTGAGATCGCCGAGAACATAGGAGTTGTCGTGCGAAACCTGCCATAGCGGAAAAGCCTTCGAGGGCCAAGACTCGGTGGTCAGCATCATGCGCGAGGGCAACTTTTCGTGGTCCTGTTTGTAAGTGGGCAGGATGTTGTAGTTATAGCCAGTGATATCGAGTTGAGAGAACACTGCTTGCGCACTTGGCTTGGTGGTTGTGCCTGGAAAAGCCAGTGTGAGCGGACGCGTTTTGTCGAGGGAGTGCACGTGATCGATTAGCTGCCTGGCGAGCGCGGCGCCGCGGTCAACTTCGAGCTCCGGAATCTCGTTGCCGATTCCCCAGATCACGATCGACGGATGGTTGCGGTCTCTCAGCAGCATCGACGAAACATCCTTCTTCCACCACGCATCGAAGTCGCTGCCGTAATCAAACTTGACCTTGTGCGCCTGCCAGACGTCGAAGGGCTCATCGAGAACAAGGATGCCGAGACGGTCGCACGCGTCGAGGAATGCGGACGACGGCGGGTTGTGCGCCGTGCGCACCGCATTCATGCCGGCAGATTTTAAGAGCTCAACCTTTCGCTCCTCCGCTCGATCAAACGCCGCAGCACCGAGAGGCCCGTTGTCGTGATGGACGCTGCCCCCGGTCAGCTTGACCGGCTTGCCGTTTAACAACAACCCATTTTCTGCCGACCATTGAAGCGAGCGTATGCCGAAGGTTGTAATCACCTGGTCGATTGTCTTGCCGTCTTTGCGGATAGAAGAAACGGCGCGATAAAGCGTAGGGGAGTCCGGCGACCAGAGGGCGGGATTCGCGACGACGATCTCCTGGGCCGCTTCGTCTTCCTTGCCCGACGCGATCTTCAAGTTTGATTCGGCGTTCCCTATTTTTTTCCCATTCTTATCGAGAAGCGCAGTCTCGACAGTGACCGCGGCAGCGGTGGATGCCTCATTGGTCACTCGCGTCTGGATCGCCACCCTGGCCGACGTGCTCTCTGCCTTTGGTGTGGTAACAAAAACTCCCCAATGCGCCACGTGCGTGGGCTCTGTCACGACCACGCGGACATGCCTGTAGATGCCCGATCCGCTGTACCAGCGGCTGTTTGGCTGTGCCGAGTTATCCACACGCACAGCCAGCACATTCGCACCTGAAAAATTGAGCTCGGGCGTGAGGTCGAATCCGAACGCTGTGTAGCCATAAGGATGCGTCCCCAGTTTGTGCCCGTTGAGATAAACGGTGGCATCGCGGTAAACGCCGTCGAACTCAACGTTCACCCGTTTGTTTTTCCAGTCAGCAGGAGCGTGGAATGTCTTGCGATACCAGCCGATCCCACCGGGGAAAAACCCCTCACCTGATCCGCTGGGATTGTCCTTGTCGGGCTTGCTTTCTATGCTCCAATCGTGGGGCAGGTCGACAGCGCGCCAGGAAACATCAGAGAACGACGACGTCTCCGCGCCACTCGGATCGCCGAGGAAGAACTTCCACCCGGCATCGGCGGCTAGTTGCTGCCGGGCAGGGTTTGCGCTTGCCGCACGGATCGAGACGGGCAGGAAACATGCGATTGTTGCGGTGAGAAGGATCTGGGTGCTGAACCGAATCTTCATGATGTTCTCTTTCCGGTGCTGCTTTTGCGGATGCTCGCCTTTCGCGGATGCGGGCGGATTGGCGTTTCAAGTGCACGTAGTCCCAAAAGGATTATGCGGATGGTTTCGCGAAAGAGACGGTCAACGGAGTTACCGTACTCCTGCTCCACTTTGTTTCCGAGCGAGGCGAGTCGGCGCTGGGCCCCGATGATTGCGTTCATAACGGCGTGCATGGTGAGACCTGCATCGAGATCGGAACGAAGCGAGCCGTCGGCGATCCCCTCGCGTATCAATTCACTGAAGACCTCAAACCCTCCGGGGTTGATTTGCGATTCCAGGGAGATGAGTTGTTCCGCCGGCCAGTCGCGCGCATACATCGCGTCGAATTGAGCCATGAACCGGACCCTCACCGGGTTGTTCACCAGTTCATCAGCCATGAAGTTCAGCAGGGCGGTGAGGCGGGCGAGCGCGTTGGGTGCGGCATCGCAAATCTGCTTCGCGCGCCCGCTGCTTTCCTGGATTGATTCACTCAGCAACGCCCAGACGATCTCGTCTTTGTTGGCGAAATATTGGTACATCGTCGATGGCTGGATGCCGCTGGCAGAGGTGATTTCGGCCATCGTGACGCGGTCGATTCCGCGCTCATCGAACAACTTCCATGCAGGATCGAGGATCCGGCGGCGCTGGCGCTCGCGGTGCGCATGATAAGTGCTGGGCAGTTTCTGTGCTTTTTTGGGCGGCATTGTCGCTTTATAAAATTCGCATTGATGATACGAATTCGAAGTGTTAATTCGAATTTATCTTTATACAGACACAACCGTCAAATGAAAACTTCGAAAGAGGTAACCGGAAGTCGACTGCTCTTTAGTTTTTCGAGGGTGGCACCATCGCGGATTCGTGAATCTGCGTCGACTGCCCAGGCCTATGGGCTGCCGCTCCCGCTCATTCCATCACGTGCACTGCACTGGCTGAAGGAACAGGCGCTCATAGCGGGTAAAACAGCTTGTCTCCCGGACGAGGGCCGCGGCCGATTGACACTCTGGGTCGGTTTTGACCTTCTCGCGGTACCGTCGATAACTCTCTTCGTCTGGAAAGGTGAACATCGCCACGGCGACATCCGCCGGGCCATCATAGCCAAGTCCCGGGAAACTCATCCCTACTCCGTTCGGAGCCGCCCTGGGAATGAAATATCCGTGATGAATACCGCCGTAACGTTCGATCAGCGAAATCCAGGTGCGTGCGTAGGCTTCAAATGCGCTGAGCTTGTCCAAATTGAGCATGTACCGAATCTGACATGTCACTGCCTGACAGTTCTCCAATTGATCTCCTCCTTATGCCTTTCCAAGCTCTTCATGAGTACTGCGAAGTGCCGCCAGATCAAGGATGATGGTCAGCGCTGCGTACCGCCGCCCTCAAGGGCAAGCCATGTCTTGTTCCACATGAAATTCGACCGCATGTACAGCAGGGCCTTTCGCCATGACCTCGAAGATCGCAACCGTACCAAGAAAAAATGCGCGGCCATTGAGGCCGCGCATTGCCATGCACTGCTAAAACTTAAACAACCGGGTGCCCCCCATTCTTGCTGCGCCACCGGGGCCCCGGCGACAGGTCTTCGTCGCTGGGGTGGTCAACCGGGGCCCCGGCGACAGGTCTTCGTCTGTGGGGTGTTCAGCTGCACCCACCCGCAATCGAAGGGATCACCAGCACCTCATCCCCTTCCTGGAACGCGTACTTCTCATTTCCCAGGAACCGGATGTCTTCTTCATTGACGTAGAAGTTGATAAACCGCCGGATCTGCCCATCATCGCCGCGCAGATGTTGCCGCAGCGCCGGAAACCGGCCCTCAATATCGGTCACGAGTTCCGGCAAATTCGAAGCCGTACTCGAAATCTCCTTCACGTTATTTGTGTGCTTCTGAAATGCGTTGGGCAACAGAACTTTAACCGCCATAACTTTCCCCCGCCAGGCTCAGCCCCTGGCTTGCTGCGTTGTGTTCTTCAACAAAAGTCTCAAACTCCGCGAGCCGCGGACGAATTGCGCTCCTCTGCTCGTAAGCGCCATCGAGGCAGTCGGTCGTCTTCAGTCCGTTGCCCGTGATGCAAGTAACCGTCAGCTCATCCGGCTTGATGCGCCCATGCGCATAAAGCCGCGCCGTCACGGCCGTCGTCACGCCGCCCGCAGTTTCCGTGAAGATGCCTTCGGTCTCCGCCAGTTCCTGGATCGCCGAAACAATCTCCACATCCGAAACATCCTCGGCCCAACCGCCCGTCCCGCGAATCACTCGCGAAGCATAGATTCCATCCGCAGGATTCCCAATCGCCAGCGACCGCGCAATCGTGCTCGGCCGTTGCGGCTCGATCACGTCCGTGTTGTTTTTCACCGCCTTCGCAATCGGCGAGCAACCAGTCGCCTGCGCGCCAAAGAACTTCACCGGCTTATCTTCCACCAGCCCGAGTTCGATCAGCTCGTTGAACGCCTTGCGAATCTTCGTGATCAGCGAGCCGCCCGCCATCGGAACAACCACGTTGTCCGGCAACCGCCATCCAAGCTGCTCCGCAATCTCGAACCCGACAGTCTTCGATCCTTCAGCGTAATAAGGCCGCAGATTCACATTCACGAATCCCCAGTTGTATCGCTCCGCAATCTGCGACGAAAGGCGATTCACATGATCGTAGTTCCCATCCACACGCACCAGCGTCGCGCCATATACCTGCGTGTTCAGGATCTTCGCCGGCTCCAGATCCGACGGAACCAGGATGTAGGTTTTCAGTCCCAGTCGCGCCGCATGTGCTGCCACCGCATTCGCTAGGTTTCCAGTCGACGAGCACCCGACTGTATCGAACCCGAAGTCCTGCGCATTCGCCAATGCAACCGCCACCACGCGATCCTTGAAGCTCAGCGTAGGCATGCAAACAGCATCGTTCTTGATATAGAGATTCTTCGCGCCAAACTGTGCCCCCAATCGCGGAGCCTTCACCAGCGGCGTCAGTCCCGACGGCGTCTGGGGAACATAGCTGTCCCTCACCGGCAGCAGCGCCTTGTAGCGCCACATATTCAGCGGCCCTTGGGAAATCGTCTCGCGTGTGAATCGGGTCTTCGCATACTCGAGGTCATAAGCCACCTCAAGCGGGGAAAAGCACTCATCGCAGATCGAAAGCGGCTGATGACCATAGGTCTTGCCGCATTCCCGACATCGCAACCAATACGCAGTCGTCAAAGGTCCCTCGCTGTTTGCGAGTGACACGAGTAGCGCGAGCGCGTGACATTGCCTGGGAAAGAGTGAACGTGAACTGACTCGAAACCACCTGCGAAGCTGCTAAAGCAAAGAGTGCTGAAGCAACCCCCGAATCTCATGTTCCCCGTCTCCGGGCAAGAGTTGACACCATACTCCCGTTTTGCGCGGGCAGGTTGTCGTGGCGTCACAGGGCTCGTCCCTCAGCCACTCTGCATGAAACTCAGGCTTGCCCTTTGGGGGCAAACTTGAATGATTAGTTTTTATCACAGCTCAGGGAACCGCGCAAGTGACCCTGCACCGAATGGATGGCAAATCAGTTCGAACGGATGAATTATGGGCCGGAAGGGTCCTTTCTACTCGATCTGACCCTTCGGGGTACAACAACTCAACGACGATTCACATCTGAACAAAAGACGCTGCTGATTCAGGCGCGCTATATAAAGCCATTCAGGCTTACAATCTTAGCCACTTCAAGGAGTGAAAATTATGCCTTCAGATCTTTTGGATAAAGCCCCCTCAGTAGACGAAGTCGTCCGTGAAGTATCCCGGCTCAAGAACACCGTCACGCAAGCCGTTGAAGACGGATTCAAATCCGCCGTCAAGGCTGTAGAACGCGGCCGACACACAACCGAGGACATGATAGACGACGGAAAACGCGCGATGCGGCGCAAACCCGTGGAAGCAGCCGGCGTAATCTTCGCAGCCGGATTGCTCACTGGTGCGTTCCTCTCCTACATTGCGTCCCGCCGCGGCTGATAGCTGCACCAAAATCGAACCGAACGGCCCGGAGTGAAGCGCGACCAGCGACTCACTCCGGGTGTATCCAAACCGCGTTCCCTCCACCCGGCGCCATCTTCACATCCAGCACCGTGCCCCGATCCACAGCCTGCTTCGTGAATTCTGTATGCGTGGCATGGGTGCCTGCATCCGCCGCATCTGCGTAGATTTCAGCCGTGTACTTCCCTTCTCCCAGGAAGCTGAGCGGCACCTTCACAGTCCTTGCATCCCAGTTTGTGATCGACCCGACATACCAGTCTTTTCCACTCCGCCGTGCCACGGTGATGTTCTCCATCGGCCGCCCGCCGAGAACCCGCACTTCATCCCAAGTCACCGGCACTTGCTTGATGAACTCGAAATCGTGTTGCCCCGCATAGTGCTCCGGAAAATCCGACACCATCATCAGCGGGCTCTCCAGCACCACGTACAGCGCCAATTCGTGCGCCCGCGTGTTCGGCGCCATGGGTTCCTTGTCTCGCGCCTCAAACTCCGCGCGGGTCACATTTCCGAACGCCCCCGGCGTATAGTCAAGCGGTCCCGCCAGCATCCGCGTAAATGGCAACGTGGCATTGTGAACCGGAGTTGTCCGCCCGCTCCACTTCAGATACTCCTTCCCCATCACACCCTCACGGGTCACCACATTCGGCCATGTCCGTCGCAGTCCATCAGGTTTGAACGCCCCGTGGAAATCAATCATCAAGTGATGCTGCGCTGCAAGTTCCGCTACATGCCGATACCAGGCGGTCATCTGCTGATCGTCACGATCCATGAAATCGATCTTCACGCCGGCGATTCCCCACTGCTCAAATAGCGGAAACGCCTGCTCCATGTACTTATCCACCGACGACCAGTGCGACCAGAGCCAGATACGGACGTTCTTCTCCTTCGCATATCTCAGCAACTCCGGCATATCGATCTGCGGATCGATCTTCGTAATATCCGCAACCGCGGCATAATCGGTCGGGCTTTTGCGATTCGCCAGCGCCCATCCCGCATCGATCAGCATGTACGGAAACCTCGATGCCGAAGCAAAGTCGATATAGTGCTTCATCGTCGCCGTGTTCATTCCCGTCTTGAAGCTGACACTCGGTGCCGCCTCCCCCGACCACCAGTCCCATGCCGACTTGCCCGCCTTGATCCACGAGGTATCCGCAATCTTTGACGGGGGATTCAGATTGAGCACGATGTTGGACTCAACCAGCCGTCCCGGCTCATCTCCGATCATCAGGACGCGCCATGGAGTGGTCACGGGCGCATCGGTCTCTACCGCGATGGTCTTGTTATCAATGCGCGGCGAAAGCTCCGCCCTTAATCCGTTCCGCGCTTCCCCCTTCCGCAGATACATTCCCGCATAGTTCTCGATATCCGCCTCGGTTACCGCTACCCATCCCGTTCCCGGAACCTCCGCAAGCAGCGGCAGCGCAATCAGCCAATCGCGATGAATTCCACTCACCTGCCGCTGCTGGTAGTCATCCTCATACGAAGATTGAAATCCTTGCAGAATCAATGGGTATAGCGTCGCATCCTTCGGGTAGTTAAACTCCGTCAGTTCGCGCTCCACTCGCACCGTCTTTGCACCAGCCGGCCCAGGGAGCACATACCGGAAAGCCACGCCATCATCGTAAGCCCGAACTTCAATCGACACCTTTCGGCCCGCATCATCCGCAAGATCCACCACCGCAGAGTTGTATTGATCCCGCACCGAACTCGTCTTGCCCACAGGTATCGTGTAGGTCTCATCGTGCTGCCCTGTGTGGACATCGACCTTGCGCATACCGGCCCCCAGTGCTGGCGCACCCTGCAGCTTCAGCCCCAGCGCGCTTTCATCAATGAGCCGTTTACCGCGAAAATCCACCAAATACTGAGGTCCGTTTCTCTTCGGTCCCGTTTCCTGGCTCGACGGAACCTCAGACAAAGAGAAGACAATCTTCCCATCCGGCGATGCAACGTGAACTCGAGCCACATTGGAATTTTGGCCGAAGGCCATCCCGGCAAAGCCAGGGAGCAGACAGAGGACGCAGATTCTTAGGCTTGTCATAACAGCCGAAAGCATAACAAAAAGGCCTGCCGGTAATCCGGCAGGCCCAATCCTCTTGGTTCAACAGCGAAATCAGTTCGTGTAGATCCTCACGTAATCCACCTGCATATCGCCCGGAAACACTGTCGTTCCATCCGGACTCCCCGGCCAGTCTCCGCCGATTGCCAGGTTCAGAATAATGAATTGCGGACCCACATCGAACGGCCATGGATTGCCGAAGTTCGCCGGCGTGAACGTCGCATAAACGTTCGCAGGATCGTCCACGTAGAACTGCACCTCGCCCTTCGCCCAGATCATTCCATAGGTGTGCCACGCAGCCGCCGAAAACCCTGACGGATTGTATTTCTGCGTTCCATCCAGGTGCGTGCTCGTGCTCCCACCATGCACCGATCCCGCAATCCAGTCATAGCCTGGCGGTTGCGCTCCCACATACGGCGGCGGGTTGTTCCCATCGATATGCTCCATCACATCCAGTTCGCCGCAAGCCGGCCAGCTCACTGTCGTGATGTTATTCCCCAGCAGCCAGAACGCAGGCCACATCCCCTGGCTCTCCGGCAGCTTCATTCGCGCCTCGATGCGCCCGTACATGAAGCTGAAGACACCCTGCGTCTTCAACCGCGCGGATGTGTACGTAGTCCCCGAAAGATTCCGCCCCACAACGTGCAGAATTCCGTTCGTGTCCATGTAAGCGTTCGGATTATTAGGATCGCACGGGGCCGTCGCCGAACCCGCCGCGCAATATGTCTCCAGCTCATTATTCCCGCAGCACCGGAATCCCGTGTCGTATGTCCAGATCTTCGAATCTGGCAGCGCATTCGAAGTCCCCGAGTTCGCAAACTCATCGCTCCACACCAGCGTCCCCGACGCGATGTTCAACGTGAAGCTCTTGGTGGTCACTGAGCTGTTGCTGTATCCCGGTGCCGCTGCAATCGCGTTCACCGTCACATTCGACGAAGCCAGAAACGGCGCCTGGTACTGCTGGGATGTTGTCGTCGCAGTCGATCCGTCCAGCGTGTAGTAAATCTTCGCTCCACTGGTCGCATCCGCCAGCGTCACCACCACCGCGCCATTCTGAGCATTGGACGTCGTGACCGTCGGAGCTGCTGCATTCTGCGGAGTCGATGGCGGAGTTGTCCCGCCACCTCCGGTAGTTGCTCCACCCCCGCCGCACCCACAAAGCAACGCACTTGCCAAAACGAAAGCCGAAAACATAGCAGACCCCATCCCCACGTGAGCCCCTCCTTGGATGACGGACGGCACGTGTGCCTTCACCGCGCAACATCTAACCATCCGGCATCAGGGTCAATCATCCGCGCAGCGCTGCGATGTGATTCCGACCACAACTCATCGGAAAGTACAAAAGTATAGACCTGCCGCTGATGATCACCGCCCCGAATCGTA
>Ga0068857_100003747_pt1 | contig 12775 bp, 11 predicted proteins | sample KBSCornC72_FD_66591 | JGI IMG/M metagenome (GOLD analysis project Ga0068857, IMG submission 66591) | Corn rhizosphere microbial communities from Kellogg Biological Station, Michigan, USA - KBS Corn C7-2 | ecosystem: Host-associated > Plants > Roots > Rhizosphere > Soil ...
ACAGCAGATCCCGACGACCCCCAACAACCTCTGGCTGACCGAGTTCTTCAACCCGTCCATCGAGAAGATGTGGTCGCTCGACGGGAGCGCCACGAACGTCGGCGGACCCATCCTGACCCCCGACCTCGACGCGGTCGACGGCACGCTCACTCCGCCGCCCGGCACGAACTACGCGCTCGCGATCAACGACGTCACCTTGCAGGCGCCGATCGTCGCGCGGCGCAACGACGAGATCCTCTACCGGATCGACGGAGGGCCGCTGAAGCTGCAGGACGCCCTCGTCGGGCGGCAGACCGACGGCTGGATGGTCGGTACGAGCGACGACCCGGCGGTCGCCCGGGCCGCGTACACGCGCTATGACGTCTCGAAGGACGAGCCCGGGTTCGCGAAGGTGCTGCTGACGCGAGTGGACTGGTGCCCCAAGCGAGGGCTCCGGCAGACCGGCCACGTGACGGTGCGGATCGGCCCGGTCGGAATCGGCTCGGACAGTCAGCCGCGCATCGACCACGTCACCGAGACAAGACGCTTCAACGTCCGCGACTGCAAGGCGCAGGGCGCGACGCTCACCCCGCCGGACGTCCCCTGGCGGATGGAGATCGAGGTCTTGCCGACGTTCGTGCCGAAGGACATCGACCCGACGAAGAGCGAGAGCCGCCATCTCGGTGCCGTCATCGCGCAGGCCGGGTTCCAGCCGCTGTTCGGCTAGCTAGCGCGACGCGGCCACGAGGTAGGTGAAGCGCACGCGGAGCGCGGCCCGTGCGAGCGGGCCGCTGCGCTCGAGCGTCTTCGCAAGCGATAGGACGGGGCGGGGCAGCGACACCGTCTGCGGGACGAAGAACGGTCGGAGCTCGATCGCCCCGAACCCTGCGGCTCGCAGATCGCCGAGTACGTCCCCCACGCGGTACTGCCGCGGGTTCAGGTCGAAGACGAGCTTCTTGTCGGTGTACGTGGCGGCGTGCGCGAAGAAGGCGGCGCGGTCGCGCGCGTAGTAGATCGCGCGGAACACGGTCGTCGCGGCGACGCGATCCGGCGGCACGTAGTCATTGAGGTCGCCGGCCACGACCTCCGCTCGTTCGCCGAGCCGACGCCGAGCCGCCTCGACCATCTCCGCCGTCGCATCGACACCGCGGTAGCGAATCCCGCGCGCGAGGAGCGCCTCGCCGAGACCGCCGTCCCCGCACGCGAGATCGAGCACGAGGTCGCCCGGCTCGAGCTTCGGGCCGAGAGAGACGATGAGCTCAGCGCGATGGTCGAGGTAGGCGCCGACGTCGGCGTAGGCACGCTCCGTCCAGTCCCCGGCCTGGCGCGCGTACTGATCCTCCTTCGAGGTCATAGCGCGAGCAGGCGCTCGGGATGCTTGCGCACGAACCGGGCCATCCCACGCGCGTGCCACAACGTGTGCCGCGAGAGGAACCGCTCGTCGATCACCGCCGCGTACGCGTGCATCACGACCGCGTCCGGCACGTACCAGCGCTCCCACCCTGCCTGCGCCGCGCGGTAGCAGAGGTCGATGTCCTCGCAGTAGTGCCGGTAGCCGGCATCCCAGCCGCCGATCTCGTCGAGCATCGCGCGTCGCATGAGGAGGAAAGCACCGAGCATCCAGTCGGCCTGCACGGGCTCCGTGGGACGCTCGTCGAGCGCGTAGTGCTCGCGCTGGGTCTCGTACGGTGGGCGCAGGCGGCGAAGCGGCGTGCGCCGCACGATCGTGCCGCGAACCGTCGGGAACTTCCTGCGCGAGGGCTGCCAGGTGCCGTCGGGCCAACGCATCTGCGGCCCCGCGATCCCGCAACGTGGCCTCGCATCGGCGAAGGCGGTGAGGGCAGCCACCGCGCCGGGCTCCGGGATCGCGTCCGGATTGACGTTCAGGACGTACTCGCCGCTCGTCGCCGCGATCCCGAGATTGACATTCGCCGCGAGGGTGAGCGGCCGCCGGTTCTCCAGCACGCGAACGTTCGCGGGAACGCCCGTAGCGGAGCCTGGCAGGTTCGCGACGACGACGGTCTCGTCGACTTGGGGCATGAGAGCAGGCAGCGACCGCGCCAGATCGTCCGCGTGCCCGTGCGAGACGACGACGGCAGACACGGTCACCTGCCGAGTATCTCCCGGTACACCGCAAGTGTCCGCTCGGCGCTCGTCCGCCAGCTGAACGTCTTCGCTCGCTCGAGCCCCGCCGCAACGAGCCGCTCGCGCTCGGCGAGCGCAGTGTGGATGCCCGCGGCGAGCTCAGCCTCCGGGACGAGCACGGCGGCGGCTCCCGCGACCTCCTGGAGGGCGGGGTCGGGAACGCCCACGACCGGCGTTCCCGACGCCATCGCCTCGACGACGGGCAGCCCGAAGCCCTCGTACCGGCTCGGCTGGACGAGGCAGGCCGCGCCGCGGTAGAGGTCGGCGAGCCGTTCCGTCTCGACATACCCCTCGAGCCGCGCGCCCCTGCTGCGCAGCTCTCCGGCGAGCGTCCGATCCTTGACGGGACCCGCGACCACGAGCGGGAGGCCGACCGCAGCGGCCGCCTCGAGCGCGGCGAGTTGGTTCTTCCTCGTCTGGATCGCGCCGACGGCAAGGACGAAGTCGTGCGCTCCGGGCCCGGGCGAGAACGCCGGGTCGACGCCGTTGGGGGTGACCACGATGCGCTCCGCCGGCACTCGATAGAGCGCGACGATGTCGGCCTTCGTTCGCTCTGACACGGTGAAGACACGGACGGCGCGACGAACGGCGCGCGGAACGACGAGACGGAACGTCGTCCGGTCCTTCCGTCCCATCAGCGAGGGGTCCCGAGCGAACGAGACGTCGTGGACCGTGACGACGCACGGGCAGGGTGCGCGCAGCGGGAGCGCGTGCTGCGTGTGACACAGAGCCGCGCCGAGACCACGCAGCGCCCGCGGAAGCGTCCACGCCATGCGGAGCTCCTGCGAACGCGCGTGGAGCTCGTAGGGCTCGACGCCCTCGGGCACGAGCTCGGGGTGCCGCGTGATCGCGACGAGACGAATTCCCGCGTCAGGAGCGAGCCGCCCGAGCTCACGGAGGAGGTTGAGCGCGTACGTCTCGTCTCCGGTGCGCTGCCGTCCGAGCACGTCCGCGTCGAACGCGACGACGCTCACACGAGCTCCCGCCAAATCTCGATGACGGCGTCGGCTGCCCGATCCCAGGTGAACTCGCGCGCCCGGGCGAAGCCCGCGGGAACGAGCTCGTCCCTGCGCGACGTCGCCTCGTGGATGCCCGCCGCGATCGCGGAGGCGTCGAGTGGGTCGACGAGGACCGCGGCCCTGCCGGCGACTTCCTCCATTGCCGTAGCCCGGGACGTGACGACGGGGGTCCCGCACGCCATCGCCTCGAGCACCGGCAGGCCGAACCCCTCGTACAGCGAGGGGTAGACGAGGCAACGCGCGCCGCGGTAGAGCGCCGCGAGTTCGGCGTCGGGCACCTCGCCCACCCAGCCGGGAACGTCAACCCCTCCCCATCCCCGCGCCCCGACGACGCGCAGCTCGACGCCTGCCTCGCGTGCGGCGTCGACGGCGCGACCGAGGTTCTTGCGCGGCTCGAGGGTCGCGACGGCGAGCACGTAGTCGCCGTCCGTCCGTGGGCCGTCGGGCGAGAACAGCGCGTCGACACCGTTCGGGACGACGCGCACGCGTTCGGCCGGGACGTCCACGAGCGCAGTCACCTCGTCTCGGGTGAACTCCGAGACCGCAACGACCGCATCGGCGGCCTCGAGCACGCGCTCGAGCCCGGCGCGTCCGTACAGCCGATGCCAGCGGGGGAACGCCTCGGGCGCGCGCAGGATCGCGAGGTCGTGCACTGTCACGACCGTCGGCACCGACGAACGGAGGGGCCCGCGGAAGGTCGTGCAGTGCAGGACGTCCAGCGCGCGAGCGCGACGCCTGAGGCCCACCGGGTACCACACGGCGTCGCGGACGACACTCGACACGCGACCGTCGCCTCCGAACGAGAGAAGCTCGAGGTCGACTCCGGGACGGTCGCGCAACGCCCCGAGCAGCCCACGCACGACGCGTGCCGTGCCCGCCCGCGTCTGGACGAGCGGCGACGTGTCGACGCCGACCCTCACGGAGCGGCCGCGCCGGCACGCAGCGCGTCGCGTGCCGTGTCGTACTTCATGAGCTCGAGCGCGGCGTCGAGGTCGCACCAGCGGTAGAGATCGTGCTCGGCGTCGAGCGTGGGCTCCCACCCCTCGGCCGCGTCCGCGACGAAGGCGTGGACGGTCACGCGCTCGATTCCCGGTGCGTAGCGCGCTCTGATCGCCGGCGGGTCGTCGAGCAGCGAGTACGACAGCGAGATCGGAAGCTTGCGGACCTGCGCCTCGAGCCCGGTCTCCTCGCGGAGCTCGCGAACCGCCGCGTGCCACGAGGTCTCCTCGGGCTCGAGGCCCCCGGAGACGAGGCTCCAATATCCGAGGCGCTCGGGCGCCCGCCGCATGACGAGCAGCTCACCGTCCCGGCGCACCACCACGATGACCTCCTGGTCTCCTCTCACGCTGCCGCCTCCTGGTAGCCGCGGAGGAACGTCTCGCCGACGGAGCGCCACGAGAAGGTCGCGGCGTGCTCGAGCCCGAGCGCGATAAGACGCTCACGTTCGAGCGCCGCTTGCTCGATCGCGGCGGCGAACGACTCGGGACTCTCGGGGTCGGCTCGCAGAGCGGCGTCTCCGCTCGCCTCGTCGAGCGACTCGTGCGCGGACACCACGACAGGCACGCCGCACGCCATTGCCTCCAGCACCGGGATTCCGAAGCCTTCGAACCTCGAGGGATATGCCACCACCGCCGCACCGCGGTACAGCCGGGCGAGCTCGTCGTCCGACACGTAGCCCAGACGGACGATGCCGTTCGCCTCCAGCGACGGCTGCTTCCCCCAGCCCGCCGCGCCCACGACCGCAAGCAGCGTCTGGCCCCCCAGCAGCTCGTACGCCTCGACGAGGACGTCGAGGTTCTTGCGCGGCTCGAGCGTGGCCACCGTGAGGATGTAGGGCGCCTGGAGGTCCGCACCAGGCCCGTCGCTTCGGAAGACGGGCTTCGGCGCCGGATGGGCGACGCGGATCCGCTCCGCTTGAATGCCCAGCGTCGCCTCGACGTCACGCCCGGTGAACGCGGAGTTCACGAACACGACGTCGCACGTCTCCGCTGCGTTTCTGTACTTGCGGGAGTGCATCGAACGCGTTCTCGCCGTCGTCCACTCGGGGTGGTGCAGCGGTACCAGGTCGTGGATCGTCGTCGCGCGCACACCGGCGCGCTGCGGCGGATACATCCAGTCGGAGAAGTGCAACGCGTCGAACCCGCCGAGGAGCCGCTCGGCCGCCGGACGCCCGAGTCGGCTCCAGGCGGTGCGCACGGCGTGCGAGAACGGGAGCGGCCAGGTGCGGACCTCCACGTCGATCCCCGCAAGGGCAGCGCGGATCCGGCCCGGACCGCGAATGCTCGTCGGCGCGAAGGCGACGATCTCGTGCTCCGTTCCGGCGGCCTCGACGAGCCCGCCCAGCGAGCCTTGCATGTAGTTCCCGATCCCGAGCAGCGGATGGCTCAAGGGACTCACGTCGAACGCGATCCTCACCGCGTCGGCTTGTAGACGAAGCGGTTGAAGTGCGCACCGAGCACGCGGTCGTCTCCGTCGCCGGGCACAGCGGTCGGCGAGACGGAGTAGACGACGCGGCAGTCCGTCGTGCCGGGCACGGGCTCGACGGGGACGTTGAGCAGAACGTGTGTGTTGCCCTGCAGGGGGGCGCGACCGACGACGGCGCCGTTCGACCGCGCGACGACGGTCTGCGGCCCGGAGAACAGCCGATCGTCGCTGGAGAGATCCACCGCGAGCCGACCCGGCTTACACAGGCGCCGGAGATACGTGACCGTGGCCCCCGACCAGGTGTCGTTGGGGTAGAGGCCTTTGACGTCGACGACTGACACCAGAGGAGTCACGACGCGCCAGAGCGTGACACCCCAGCCCTTGTCCTGCGCCACGCGGCTCCCGTCGGGCTCGAACGACGAGTCGGCGAGGAGGAACTCGTCGCGGACCGGGCTGCCGTCGGGCAGCGTCACCCGCCCCGTCTTCGGGTCGATCTGGACACGCGTCTCGGGCAGGCCGCCCGGAGTCGGATCGGTGACGTAGTACACGGGGCCGACGCTCCGGTTGAAGAACTCGGTCTGGTTCACGGTCAGCCGGTCGGTCCGCCCCGTCCAGAGGAACGCGGCAGTGTCGCCCGGGCCGAGCGCCTTGTCGACCCAGTCGCGATCTGCCGTGCGGATCCCCTGGAACAGCGCACCGCGCGAGAAGCGCTCGAAGCCGTGTGTCCCCCACCAGATCGGCCTGATCGCCGCGAGCCAGAGGCCGAGGACGAGCAGCGGCAGCAGCACCGCGTAGCGGCGTGGGACGAACAGGAACGCGGCCGCGAGGCCGGCCGCGAGGCCGAGTGCCGCAAGCGTGATCCAGTCATCGCCGATCCGGTCCTGCAGCGACCACAGCGGCAGGAGCATGAGCGTGTCGGTGATGGCCGACGTCGTGAGGAAGCGGTCGAACGGGACGACGACCACGAGCAGCGCGGATACGACCGCCGCGACCGCCGCCAGAACGCGGGGACGCGGCGCGCCCCCCTCGACCCAGGCGACGAGCGCGATGCACAGCAGCGGCGCGACGTAGAACATGTTCCGCTCCTCGATCCGGTCCGAGAACCTCGACGCGAAGACCGCCACCACCGGGATCACGCAGACCGTGACGGACACGGTCGCCGCGAGGAACGCCTGCAGGCGCGCGTCGAGCGAGCGGGCCTGCGCAACGAGCACGATCGTCGCCGCGAGCGGGACGACGAGGACGTACAGCGACAGCTCCGCGACGTGCCACCAGACGTAGCGGAGCGCCTCGCCGAGGTCGTAGCTCCGTTCGCCGACGGGCTCGTACGCGCCGAGCAGCCCTCCGGACGCGAGCTGGAAGACGAGCGCCACGACGGCAGCGCTCAGGACGATCCCGTACAGCCAGCGAAAGCGCGAGACCAGCTCCCGAACGCCGGACGGCTCGAAGAGCGCCAGCACGGCCGGGGCGAGGAGGATTGCCGGCACGAGCGCGACCGCCTGTACACGCGTCCCGAACGCGAGTCCGACAAGCGCGAGTAGCAGGACGACCCAGCCCGGCGTCGGTCGCTCGAGTGCGACCACGAGCACCAGCACGACCGCGAGTAACAGCGGGTAGAACGCGTTCTCCGTCATCACGGTGCCGGTGTAGGCGAGCGACGGAACCGCCACGGCGAGCAGCGCGGCGAAGAGCGCGTAGTCGCGTCCGACGACGCGGCGGGCGAGGAAGAACGCGGGAATCGCAGCCAGCGACATGAGCACCGAGTTCCACGTCTTCACCGCCGCGTAGGCGGCGGGGAGACCGTCGAACAGGGCGTAGGCCGGGCTGATCAGCAGCGGGTAGACGACGCTGTAGCCGGGATCGGGCTGGTCGCGGAGCAGCGGCTCGCCCGCGTCGGCGATTCCCCGGGCGATCTCCGACCAGATGATCTCGTCGACCATGATGAACGGCGCGACGAGCTGCCTCGCCAGGAGGGCCCGGAGCGCCGCCGAGCCGACGACGATCGCCGTCAGCCAGGCCCAGGTCGGAACCCGCGCGAGCGCTCTACCCAAGCTCGACCTCGGCGAGGCGGCGGGCGATCTCCCTCGCCTCGGCCGTCTCCGCCGAGATACCGACGTCCGCCGCAGCCTCGCTCACGTCCCGCAGGACGGCGTCGTCGACCGCTGCACCGCCTACTGCGGTCTCGAGAGCCGCGACGTAGAGATCCGCAACTCGCTCGACGTCGTGCTCGCGCTGCGCAAGCGCCGCGGCGCTCGAGCCCATCGCGTCGCGGACGTCGGGCCGGGCGGCGAGCAGCTCGAGCGCGGCGGTCAGCGTGGCAACCTCGTCGTCGTCCGCGGGCACCTTGAGAGCGACGTCGTCCGGAAGCTCGGAGAACCAGCCGACGTCGCTCACGACCAGCGGCTTCCCCAGCGAGAGCCCGCGGATCACACTGCCGGACGTCTCGCCCATCGTGGGATGCCGGAGGTTCACGAGGACGTCGCTCCCGGCCATGAGCGCCCAGAGCCGCGTCTCGTCGACCCAGCCCTCACGCACGAGCCCGGCGTCGTCGAGTCCGAGTCGCTGAAGGCGCCTGTCGAGGTCGAAGCCGGGAGAGGTCGAGCCGACGAGGAGGAGCGTCAGCCCGGGATGCTCCCTCCTCACCGCCGCCGTCGCCCGGAGGAGCTCCGGGATCCGCTTGCTCGCGTTCACGACGCCGAAGCAGCCGACGACCGTGCCGCCGGCGACGCGCTCGGGCGCGATGTCCGGCGACGGCCACGCCGGATGCGGGACCACCGCGATCGGACCTGCGAAGCCCGTCGCGCGCGCATGGTCGCGGACGTACTGCGAATGGACGATGAGCGCCGTCGCGTGCTCGAGCACGAACGTCGGCAGCGGGAAGTCGGCCGGCCGCGACTCCCATAGTGGCGGGATCCGCTTGTCGAGGACGCCGTGTGCGAGCAGCCTGCCGACGACGCCGTGCTCGCGCTCCATCAGGTCGAGGTAGCCGTGGCCGTCCCTGCGTCCGACCGTCATCCCCGCGACGAGGTGGTGGAGGACGAAGTCGTGGAGGACGACGACACCGGGCCGCTTGCGCAAGCCGTCCACGATCCAGGCGTGCGCATCTGGGTTGTTCCCGACGTGGTAGACCGCGACGTCGGTGCCCCGCGGCGCCGACTTTCTCCCACGCCGGACGACCGTGACGTCGATCCGCTCGCGGAGCGCCGGCAGGAGCAGGGCGCTGTAGTCGGCGATGCCCGACTGCTCGGGCGGCATCGGCGAGAAGTACGCGAGCTTCACGAGAGCAGCCTCCTGATCGCCCTGTCCCAGGTGACCTCGCGTGCGATCGCCTTGCCGGCGCGGCCGTAGGACGCCGCCTCGTCGCGGTGCTCGCGAAGCCAGCCGAGTGCGCGAGCGATCTCCTCGGCGTCGGGTGTCACGACGAGGCCGGTGCTCCCGTCCGACACGACCTCGAGCGGGCCGCCGGCGTCCGTTGTCGTGAGCACGGGCTTCTCGGAGAGGAACGCCTCGAGAGGAACCATCCCGTAGTCCTCGTCGACCGGCGCGTAGTAGACGGCGAGGCAGCGCGCGTACAGATCTGCGAGCTCCTCGTCGGGGACGCGGCCTGTGAAGCGGGCGCGGCCGTCGAGGCCACGGTCTTGCGCAAGCTGCTCGAGCCGCTGGCGGTCCGGGCCCTCCCCGGCGATGACGATCTCGAGGGAGCCGTCGCGGGCCGCCGCTTCGATGAGCAGGTCGATGCGCTTCGCCCGGTCGAGGCGGTTCACGGAGAGGACGAAGTCGCCGTAGTTCTCGCAGCGGTAGTCGAGCGCCTGCGGCGGATGCGGGAGCACCTCGGCGGTCAGCCCGATCGATGCCTCGACCCGGTTGGCGACGTTCTGCGAGATCGCGAAGAGCCGTGACGCCTCGCCGAGGGCGACGCGGTCGAGCGCCTGCACCTTCCGCCGGGTCGCGCGATCCTCGGGCGAGTCGCCGAACTGGCCGAGCGACGTGCCGTCGAGCTCGTACGCCTGCCGGAACTGATGGACGAGCCAGACACGCTTCTCCGGGTGTCGCGCGAGGTACGAGGGAAACTTCGTCGCGACGACCAGGTCGATCCGCTGGCCGTCGGCCTCCTCGAGATCGAGCATGCGCCAGAGGAAGGCCTGGGTCAGGACGCGCGGGCCGGGATACCACTTGTACGGGACCGAGACGACGTCTGCCTCGTGTCCTCGCGCGCGGAGCTCGGCGGCGAGCCGGTCCGTGAAGATCTCGGCGCCGCCATGTGCGAACGGCACCTGAGGTCGGCAGACCGCAATCCTCATTGCGTCTTGCGCGTCGCCTCGAGCTCGGCCTGGAGGCGATCGACCTGTTCCTGCAGGTCGTCGATCAGCCGGAGCGCTGCGGCATTGAACGATCGCTGGTCGTAGGCGAGCGGCTCGACGTACCAGCGCATGAGCTTGCGGAGGACCGCCTTGACCGGCGTGCCGATGCCTCCTCGCACGCCCGGGCGAAGACGGAGAGAGCGATCCGCGGAGACGGGCCAGAGGCGCTCGGCCTCCGCGCGGGCGATGCGGCGCTCGTCCTCGTCTCCACCACTCGCGCCGGGATCGGCGCCCGAACGACGGACCTCCTCGCGGAGCGCCCTGAAGAGCTCCTCGACGTCGACGGAGCCCGTGGAAGAAACCCCTGCAGAATCGCCATTTTTGGCGTCATCAGAGGGCATCGGAGCATTCTATCCGGGGCATAGGATTGGCCGGATCGACCAGTAGGCTGAGACGATGCGCGTCGGCCTCTCGCTGCTCACCCTCTCGCCGGGCGATCTGGGTGGGTCGGAGACGTACGCGAGGCAGCTCGTGCGTTCGCTCGCGAAGGTCGGCACCGCCGACTACGCCGTTCTCGTGCCCGCGCGGGCGAAGGACGCCGCGGACGGGCTCCCCGCGATCGAGGTGAAGGACCCTCCTGTCGCCATCGCGAAGCGTGGTCCGCTGCGAATCGCGGCGATGGCGCTGCAGGCGCGGCGGACGAAGGGTGTCGGCGACCAGATGGCGAAGTTCGACGTCGTCCACTACCCGCTCACGGTGCCCTCGCCGCACGTCGACGCGCCGACCGTCGTGACGCTGCACGACATCCAGCACCGCGATCTCCCGGAGTTCTTCGGACCCGCGCGGCGCTCGTTCCGGCGGCTCGCGTACGACCGCGCTGCGCGCTCGGCCGAGGCCGTGATCGTGACGAGCGAGTTCGTCCGCGGCCGTGCCCGCGACGCGCTCGATCTCGACCCTGGCCGCATCCACGTGGTTCCGCTCGCGATCGACCACACGACGTTCCGGCCCGCAAGCGAGGAACGCGAGCCCATCATCCTGTACCCGGCGCGGGGTTGGCCCCACAAGAACCATGCACGTCTCTTCCAGGCCTTCGCGTCGCTGCGTGACACCCGCCCGCAGCTGAGGCTGATCCTCACCGGAGGCGGACTCGAGCGGCTGGAGCCGGTGCCTGAGGGCGTCGAGATCCTGGGCCACGTTCCGCCCTCTCAGCTTGCGTCGCTCTACCGCCGCGCCGCCTGCCTCGTCTATCCGAGCCTGTACGAGGGCTTCGGCATCCCGCCGCTCGAGGCGATGGCGTGCGGTTGCCCGGTGGCGGCCTCGAACGCGGGCGCCATCCCGGAGGTATGCGGCGACGCCGCTGTCCTCTTCGACCCCACGGACGTCGAGGCGATGGCCGCGGCCATGCTCGAGGCGGACGAGCGCCGCGAGGAACTGCAGGCGCTCGGCCGGGAGCGGGCCGCGCAGTTCACGTGGGACGAGACCGCCCGCCGGCACGAAGACGTCTACCGGAGGGCCCTCAGCGCAGGGCTCGCAGGTAGCCCCACGACTGCGTGAGGCCTCGCGGCCGCCACGCGGCGAGGATCACGACGTAGAGGAGCACCCCCACGAGCGCCGCGGACAGCGTTCCGAGAAGGAGGTTCGCGGGGACGAACGCGACGACGGCGATGGCGGCGATCACGGCCGCCGCCCGCACGATCCCGCGAAGCCCCGACTCGAGCGCTTCCAGCTGCGCAAGAAGCGCAGCGAGCACGAGCAGCGTCGAAAGCGTGAGTGCCACGGCGAGCCCGTCGAGCTCGAGGAGCTGAGATCCGATCCACGCGAGCGCGATCTGCACGACGAGCGCCACCGCGCCGATGACGGGGAGCGGGCGCAGACGCCCGGCGACGAACGCGAGCGGAAAGGAGACGTTCACGCCGACCGAGGCGACCATCCACGGGGCGAGCACGACGACGATGCGGCTGACTTCCTCGCCGACGTCGCCTCCGTAGGCGTCGCCGAGCAGCGATTCGACGATGTCGCCTCCCGCGACCGCAAAGGCGCCGACGGAGGCGCCGATCACCGTGAGCGCGACCCACGCGGCCGCGGTCACATGGCGAGCCGCCGCCCCGGGGCCGAGCCCCGCGCGGGTCAGCGGGACCGACGAGACGAGCCCGATCGAGAACGCGGTGACCGAGACGAAGCTCGCGGCCGCGAGGTACGCGTAGCCGAAGCTCGTCACCGCTCCGGGCTCGACGCGTCCGGCGAACGGAAGGCAGACGACGTAGAGGAGCTGGAGCGCGATCGGAAGGGCCGCCGCTGTGGCAAAGATGCCGAGCCGCGATCGCAGGGAGGACCCGTCCGGGCGGATCGCGCGACGCGACACGCCCGAGCGGGTCGCGCGCCACGCAAGGCCCACGGCAGGAACGGCCAGCGCGATCGCGCCGTTCAGCGCCACGCCCCGGTACAGGGCGGCGATGCCGTCGGCGTCGACCCGGGTCAGGATCTCGATGAGGGCCGCCGTGCCCCCTAGGGCGTACCCGAGCGCGGCCGTCGCATAGTCGTCGTGCGCAGCGAGGCCGCTCGCGGCGAGGCCGGCGAACAGGTACGCGATTCCGGCCGGAACGAGCCACCGGAGCGCCTCGGCGCACACGTCCTGCGCTGTCGCGGAGCCCGATCCCGTGAGGAGGTCGGCGAGGGGCTCCGCCGCCGCCTCACCGACGATCAGGAACGGGAGCGCCGCGATTGCGAGCGCGATCCCGAAGCCCGCCAGCTCTCCGGTCAGGCGCGCCTGCTGTCGCGCGATCGCGAGCGGCGGAAGGACGGCAAGGCGGATCGCCTGCGAGGCGAGCACGATCACGATGAAGACGCCGTAGGCCGCGAAGAAGCCGTCGGTCTCCTCCGTGCGACCGAACTCGTGCGCGATGACGA
>Ga0068857_100003748_pt1 | contig 12772 bp, 13 predicted proteins | sample KBSCornC72_FD_66591 | JGI IMG/M metagenome (GOLD analysis project Ga0068857, IMG submission 66591) | Corn rhizosphere microbial communities from Kellogg Biological Station, Michigan, USA - KBS Corn C7-2 | ecosystem: Host-associated > Plants > Roots > Rhizosphere > Soil ...
TGAATGGTTGGAATGAGTGCGTCGCTAAGGCGATGTACCACTTCGGCAAGATTGATGTTTTTACGCGGTAACGAGGGCACCGCCTCTTTCGCCCCACTTGGAGAATTGCAATGGCTCAACTGAATTTCGACGCAAGTCGAGTTTCGCCCGATGTTGGTTTCGATGTCGTCCCGGCAGGCTGGTACAATGTGATGGTGGACCAGTCGGAGCTGAAGCCGACCAACGATGGCTCGGGCACCCGCTTGAACTTCCGTTACGTGATCCTGGACGGCCAGTATCAGGGTCGGAAGATTTTCCACGGACTCAATCTGCAGAACGCGAACGCGCAGACTGTCGAGATCGCCTACAAGCAGCTGAGCGCGCTGGCTCACGCCGTGGGTCATACGCAGGTCGGCGACAGCAGCGAACTGCACAACCGTCCGCTGAAGATCAAGGTGAAGGTACGTCCGCCGAAGGATGGCTACGACGAGCAGAACGACATCTCGCAGTGGAAGAACATCAACGAGCAGGTCGGTGCCGCTCCTGCGCAGCAGGTTCAGCCTGGTCCTCCGGGTGGTGGTTGGACTCCTCCTGCTCAGCCTGCTGCACCTCAGGGTTGGGGTGCTCCTCCTGCTGCTCAGACTGCGATGCCCGCTGCGCCAGCTGCTCCGTGGGGTGCGCCTCCGACCGCTCAGCAACCTGTTCAACAACCTCCTGTTCAGCCGCCGCAGTTCGCTCCGCCTCAGCAGCCCGGCCAGCCTGTGAATCAGCAGGCTCCCGCTGGTTGGACTCCGCCGGCAGCTCCGCAGCCGTGGGCACAGGGTCAGCCGCAACAAGGCGCACAGCCCCAGCAGCAAGCGCCGCAGGCAGCCGCTCCGATGCAGCCGCAGGGTCCGAACCCCGCTCAGGGCGCGGCTCCGCCGTGGCACCGTCCGCAGGGTTGATGCGCTGATCTGATTGGTCCCAGCACCACTCCCGTCGGGGATAAGCGAATAGTTCGACTATTCGGGTGGTGTTTGGGATCTTGTTTTCTTCTGGAGCGGACATGCGGATCACGATTCCATTCAAAACATTGCAGTTGATGAATGACTGCATACAACGTGATCAAGGCAACGCATACCGCGCCAATCTGCAGAAAGTGATACCGCACATAGATGACGCGTATCGCCAAGACGATGATCCTTTCCGCTCGCACCTTGGCGCCTCTGTTGTAGGCCAAGAGTGTGCTCGAGCGATATACTATTCACACAGGTGGACGACTCCGCGCAATGCTAGCGGGCAGATGATGCGTCTGTACAATCGCGGACACCTAGAGGAAGCGCGCTTCATCGCGCTGCTCCTTACTATCGGCTGTCAAGTCTACCAGCAGGACGAACATGGCAAGCAGTTCCGAATTTCACATGCCGATGATCACTTCGGCGGATCTGGAGACGGTGTGGTCATCGGAATTCCAGACCTTGCTCCAGGACAGCCTGCGCTCGGCGAGTTCAAGACGCACAATCAAAAGTCCTTTGATAAGCTGGCAGGAGAAAACTGGCGCAAGTTCATCCAAGGAGAGAAGGGAGAAGGATTCACTGGAGACGGTGTCCGTGAAGCTAAGTTCGAGCACTTTGTCCAGATGCAGTGTTATATGGAGAAAATGCGACTCGCAGTGACGCTCTATGTCGCTGTGAACAAGAACACGGACGATATCTATTGCGAGCTGGTTGCTCTGGACAGTGCGTTCGCTCAGCAGTTCCTAGAGCGTGGGCGAAATCTTGTTTTCATGCAGAAGCCACCCAACAAGATCAACAAGTCTCCAGGCTTCTGGAAATGTCGCTTCTGCGATCACAAGGGTGTCTGCCACCTGAAGGAAACTCCAGCGCGTAACTGCCGTACCTGTTCGTTCAGCCATCCCATTGAGGGCTTGCCAGGAGGCAAGTGGTATTGCAATATGCAGAAGGTGGAGCTGTCCAAAGAGATGCAGCTCGCTGGATGCGCGCAGTATGCAGGCAGAACGGATCTAACAGGATGACAACACTAGTCCCGCACTCGTACCAATACGAAGCGGTAGATTGTGTCTTTGATTACTTCGGGACCCACTACGGGAACCCGCTTGTCGCCATGCCCACAGGCACCGGCAAGTCTGTCGTTATCGCGTCCTTCCTTGAGCGCGTATTCCGCCACTACCCGCAGTCCAAAGTACTTGTACTGACCCACGTCAAGGAACTGATCCAACAGAACTATGCCAAGCTCCTGAAGCTGTGGCCCGGCGCTCCAGCAGGCATCAACAGTGCAGGCTTAGGAAAGCGTGACATTCATCATCGCATCGTGTTCGCCGGCATCGCGTCCGTAGCGAAGCACGCTGCTAGCTTCGGGCACGTTGACTTAGTGCTTATCGATGAAGCGCATCTCGTGAGCGAGAAAGAGTCAACAATGTACCAGGTGTTCTTAGCGCAACTGCGCGCCATGAACCCGCTGCTCAAGGTGATTGGATTCACTGCGACACCGTTCCGCACTGGTGTGGGAATGCTTACCGAAGGTGAGATGTTCTCGGACATCTGCTTCGACATCACTGGTATGGAGTCGTTCAACCGTTTGATTCATGAAGGTTACCTTAGCCCGCTGATCACAAAGCGCACAACGACAGTTCTAGATGTCGACGGCGTCCACATGCGCGGCGGTGAGTTCATTCCAAAGGAACTCCAGCAGGCAGTAGACCGCGACGAAGTCACTGAAGCAGCGTGTCGCGAAGCTATCGAGCTTGCTGCGGATCGTAATCACTGGCTGGTGTTCTGCGCAGGTGTGGAGCACGCAGAGAACACAGCAGCGATACTGAACTCGCTTGGCGTCAGCGCGATCGCTATCCATAGTAAGATGGGCGACAAGGAGCGTGACGACGCGATCCGCGACTGGAAGGCGGGCAAGTATCGCGCGGCAGTGAATAACAACATACTGACCACAGGCATCGACTTTCCTGAGATCGACTGTATCCTGATGCTACGTCCAACAGGGTCTACGATCCTGTGGATTCAAATGCTAGGGCGCGGCACGCGTTGTGTCTATGCTCCAGGTTACGACCTCAGCGTCTACGAGCAGCGCATGCAAGCCATCTTCGAAGGAGGCAAGCGCAATTGCTTGGTCCTGGACTACTCCAGAAACATCGCGCGCTTAGGTCCTATCAATGACCCTGTCATCCCGCGTAAGAAGGGCGAGGGACAGGGTGACGCGCCTGTTCGCATCTGCGAGAATTGCGGCATGTACAACCATGCCAGCTATCGCTACTGCGGAGGCAAGAAGCCCGACGTCGATCCTAATACAGGGGAGCTGATACCTGTAGAGGGTTACTGCGGCATGGAGTTCGAAGTCAAGAACAAGCTCCAGCTCACGGCGTCCGACGCACCTGTAATTAAGGGTGAGATGCCTGTATGCGAAGTGTTCAAGGTTGATCACATCTCCTACGCGGAGCACATCAAACAAGGAGCGAAGCCTGGTATGTGCGTGACATACTATTGCGGGCTCCGACGCTTCAAGGACTATGTGCTGTTGGAGCATGACAATCCGTTTGCGTCACGCAAAGCACGCAACTGGTGGCGCGAGCGTAGCGATCTGGCTGCCCCACTGAAGACTGCACAAGCGCTGGAGCGCACGCAGGAGCTAAAGACCCCGACACATCTGCGCGTGTGGATCAATAAGCAGTACCCGCAGATTATGTCCGCCTGCTACGATGGCACTGCCTTTGGAGCAGAATCCGCTAGGGACAGTGATCCGGGCCCGACAATGGACGTCAAGCCTTCGCGCGAAAATCTGGAAAGGAAGCTGGATCAAGCTCTGGAAGACGATGATATCCCCTTCTAATCAGAACTAAATTCGCTGTAGATTCAACCACTTACGCTAAAACGCCTGTTTACAGCAAAATAATCGTTGATGCCTGGCTAAGCGACATTTATAGTCTGCCACATGGACCGCGCAGTGCAGTCCGCCAACAGGAGACACACATGAGCAACTTCGACGCGATGGGTAAAGAAGAACTGCGAGCTGCTTGTAAGGCTGAGCGGGTCAAGGGCTGGGGCAAGATGAACAATACGCAGATGCGGGACGCGCTGACTGCGTTGTACACAATGAAGCCAGGCGTGCTTAGCCGCGCAGTTGATAACGTGATTGCAGCTGCTCCCGCTGAAGTCGTGGACCCCGCGCAGTTGGACACCCCGGAACTGAACACCATCAGCGCATTGTCGAAGCCCGAGTCTGAACTCGAGCAGCTGCCGCAGGACAACCGTGTTGCGCCGACCCCGGAGTATCTGGAGACACTCGGCGTCGAAGGTGTCAAAGGTCATTGCCCGCACTGCCATATCAATCTGGACAACGGCTACCAGACAGTGGACGGCATCGCAGAAGTGAATCAGGCGCAAGCGAACAAGATGAAGCGCCACTTCGTGTGCCTGGGTTGCAACGGCGAGTATGGTCCTACGATCGTGCGCGAAGCGCGCAAGCCTGTGGTCAACCCGACTGGCGTCAAGATCGAGAAGAACCGCGAAGAGAAGAACGGCCTCAAGCGCCCGTCCGCTGGAACGATCTGCCACGCAATCTGGGCTTCGCTTGACGCGCACGTCGCGACGTTCAAGACCACCCCGACGTTCAAGGATCTGAAAGTCCTGCAGGAGCAGTTCGGCTGGCAGCGCAATACTGCTGTGACACAGTATCAGCGTTGGAAAGAGTTCAACGATCTGATGGTCCGTTGAACGCTAGAGGGCAGTCTGCTAACATGCAGACTGCTTTCTGAAGGGCTCTCACTGCTCGCTTCGCCTTGGGTCATCTCGGTTCCGTCCCGATACGCCTTCAGCTGGCAGCAGTGGGAGTTCTCCCGAAAGCAGGAGACAAATATGTATATCAGCATCGATAGGGAGCGCACTCGCTTCCTACACAAGCACGCAGACTTCAGAACGGTCTGCAATCTGGATTACATCGCGCAGGTGATAAAACGTACGGACGTGGAGCCTATCAATGATGGCACACACTTCCTGATACACTGGACTGATCTGGAGCTACGCCTGCTGTATCACAAATGTGCAACAGGTGACAATGTCAAGGAGCCTCGATGCCCACATGCCGGGTCCGTGCTACGCGCTGTTCTGCTAGAAATGGCACAACGCATGCCAGTTACAGACGTTGACCCTGCTGAAGCGGAGCTGCAAGCGCAGTGGATCGAAGCGCATCAGGAGAAGCAAGACGTAACAGGTTATCAGTACGTTCGCGGGGCCAAAATACCCGGGCGACAGACTTCCCTTTTTGGGCGAGGCGTGTGCGAAATACTGCCCCCGGAGGAAGCTGCGAAAGTTGCGCATGCGCGCATTACAGCGCAGGCAACGCGCGCAGCAGCGCTAGCCCATGCACAAGCGTCCGCAGCCGCGCAAGCTGCTATAAGCGTTCCTGCGCAGCCATCGGAGCCGCCAGAACCTGGCTTGAAGTGGGACCATCGAAAAGGGTGGGTGAAGCCCGCGCCAGCTAGCGCGCCACGTTCAGGAGTGTGCAAACTGATATGGGAAGCGCTGGACGCTGAACGCGCTAGGATCAATGATATTCCAAGCCGTGACTTCATCAAGGTGCATGCCGCGTCGCAAGGTTGGAACGCATCGACCGCAAGCGTGCAGTACGCTGCATGGAAAAAGCAGCAAGGAGCAGCGTAGAGAAAATGTTGTCGTAACGATTGCGCGAGGCGTTGCTCTGGGTTATATTGCATCGTCCCGCATTGGACAGAGTTTATCAATCAAAGTTTTGGGAGTATGACATGAGCACCGAGAAGACCCCGGAAGAGATCAAGGCGGAAGCCGACGCCAAGGCTGCGGCCAAGGCAGCCGAGAAAGCTGCGAAGCAGGCTGCCGCCGCTGAAGCGAAGGCCGCTAAGAAGGCGGAGCGCGAAGCCGCGAAGCAGGCGACCAAGGATAAGCGAGCTGCCGACAAGCAGGCGAAGGTCGATGCCAAGGCGAAGGCCAAGGCCGACAAGGAAGCTGCGAAGCAGCCCGAGCAGAACGGCGTTCGTCGTCCGAAGACCGATACCATCTGCGGCAAGGCGTGGGCCCTGTTCGATCAGCTGAGTGCGCAGTCCGGCGCGCCCGCCACGATCGGTGACTCGCTGAAGAATGCAGGCGGCATCGCAGAAGCGACCGTCCGCACGCAATACGCGCGCTGGCGCAAGTTCCACGGCATCAGTGGCCGTGCGGAAGCGCCGAAGCCCGCTGCTGAAACCCCTGCCGCCAGCTGACAGTTGTCTCCTGTTGCTTGCTGGTGAGTAGGTAGAGCCCGGGTGCTGGTGGCCCGGGCTCATTTGTCTTAAGATGCGGGAGACAACGCATGTATCCTCCAAATATTTTGAACACTCAACCTATCGAGAAACGTCAGCACACGACTGAACTCGAAGTCCATTCTATCTTCTACACAATTCAGGGCGAGGGCCCTTTCTGCGGGACTCCCGCAGTCTTCGTTCGTCTAGCAGGCTGCAATCTGCAATGCCCGTCATGCGATACGGATTACACATCCAAGCGCACGCGCATGACAGCAGAAGAGATCTGTGATCGCGTCCGCTGGGCTATCGTCAACTCCGAGATCGCTGGAATGACAGTTGCAGAGTCATTGTCTGCAATATCAGACGATCCAAATGACCCTGCGTCGCAGACGATCAACTTCTTCAAAGGGCTTGTGGTCATCACAGGCGGCGAACCGTCTCGCCAAGCTACTGGCGTCGAATGGCTCACGCTCATGCTCCAGCAGCGTCTAGGATGCTACGTGCAGATCGAAACGAACGGCACACTGCCGCCCCCGATGGTTCATACTATCAACCGCAACGTGGCGGAACGTAAAGGACTGTATATCATTGTCAGTCCAAAGACAGGTCGAGTTCATCCTGAAGTCGCAAAGTGGGCTTGTGCCTACAAATACGTCATGCGGCACGATCGCGTGGCTGGAGATGGATTACCACAGGATGCGCTCCATCTGGTTCTGAACGGTGGTGTGCAGCTCGCGCGTCCTCCTGCCGATTTCGAAGGTACTGTATATCTGCAACCGCAGGACGACCACGATCCTGAGTTGAATCAACTTAACCAGGAGGCCTGCATTAAATCTTGCATGCGGCATGGGTACGTCCTACAGTTACAAGTCCATAAAATCCTTGGTTTGGAGTAACGATCAATGAAATACCTTGTTGTTCTCTCTGGTGGGCAGGACTCCACCACTTGTCTGTTCTGGGCGAAGGCTGCGCTCAAGGAGTACACAGCTACAACCGGACACGATTCGGAATTGCACGCCATCACGTTTGACTACGGGCAGCGGCATGCCATCGAAATCGAAGCAGCTAAGAAGGTTGCAGAGCTTGCAGGTGTCGTTTCGCATGAGATCATTCCTGTTCCGAACTGTTTGCGCTCCACGTCCCCGCTGACCAGCGGCAACGAGTTAGAGCGGTATCAGTCATTCAAGCAGATGGACGAAGTAATAGGTAAACGCGTCGAACTCACGTTTGTTCCCATGCGCAATACGTTGTTCTTGACGATCGCAGCGAACCGCGCTATCGCGCTGGGCTGCAAGGATATCGTGACTGGTGTGTGCCAGGAAGACAACGCGAACTACCCGGATTGCCGCGAGTTCTTCATCTTCTGCTTGCAGCAAGCGTTCAACGAATCGCTCGGACTCAAGGGCAGCAAGGAGCTGACGATTCATACACCGTTGATGCATCTGACCAAGGCACAGACCTGCATCATGGCGTCGGAACTGCGCAACGGTGCGTGGGATGCGCTCGCGTATAGCCACACGTCCTACGATGGCGTCTATCCGCCGACGGATATGAACCATTCGAATGTGCTACGTGCGCAAGGCTTCCTAGAAGCCAACCTGCCTGACCCATTGGTCCTGCGTGCTGTTCGTGAGGGCCTCATGCCACTGCCCGAGACGCACAACTACGCGCTGGAGAACATTCACGTCGCCCAAGGGCTCAAGTGATGTTCCGCTCCACCAAGCACTACGGACACGAAGTAGGCCTCTCGGCCTGCTTCCGTCAGTGGCGCGCGGACAGCCATTGCAAGCTCCTGCATGGCTACGCGCTAGCATTCACCTTCGTGTTCGAAGCAAAGGAGCTGGACCATCGCAATTGGGTGGTCGACTTCGGCGGACTGGATTGGCTCAAGGGCGAACTCCGCAACGCATTCGATCACAAGCTAGTCGTGGCAGCGGATGATCCAGAACTGGAATACTTCAAAGAGCTGGAAGCGAAAGGATTGGCCCATGTGGCCATATTCCGGAACGTAGGCTGTGAAGCCTTTGCGCAGATCGCATTTAGGATGGCGCAGGAAGCAATCTCCAACCAGCTCGACCGCGTCAAAGTCGTGTCCTGCGAAGTGCGGGAGCATGGCGCCAACTCAGCAATCTTCCTGGGACCTTAACAAATGACAAAAGAAACTATCGTACTCACACAGCTCAGGCTTCGTGAATTAGCGGAGCATTGCGCTTGTGATATCAGCACATGGGCGATGAATGAAAACTTCGCTGGTATGGTTCCGCTTCGGGCTTACGGCGTTCCACGCGGTGGCGTCAGTGCCGCTCTTGCGATCCAGCAGCACATACCGCTTCGCTTGGTTGACAAGCCCGAAGACGCGCACATTTTCATCGATGATCTGGTGGACAGTGGGAAAACGCGCCAGCGATATGCGGAGAAGTTTCCTGGCAAACCGTTCTTCGCATTGATCGATAAGCCGAGCAACAAAGGTAAATACTATTTCGATCGTTGGATCGTGTTCCCGTGGGAGTTCAACGAGACAGGCTCCTTCGAGGACAACGTCACACGCTTGCTCCAGTTCATCGGAGAGGATCCAGCGCGCGGAGGTCTGCTCGAGACGCCGAAGCGTGTGGCCAAGGCGTGGAAGTTCTGGACGAGCGGCATTGGGCAGGATCCAGCGCAGATCCTGAAGGTGTTCGAGGATGGAGCGGAGACCTATGATCAAATGGTCACTGTGAAGGACATTCCCATCTACTCACACTGTGAGCATCATCTGGCGCCTATCTTTGGCACAGTCACGATCAGCTACATTCCGAACGGCAAGATCGTCGGGCTGAGCAAGCTGTCCAGGCTCGCTGACTTGTATGCGCGTCGCTTGCAAGTCCAAGAGCGACTCACAGACCAGATCGCAGACGCCTTGCACACTCACTTGAATCCACGTGGAGTCGGCGTCATGCTACGTGCGCGCCATCTGTGCATGGAATCACGTGGAGTGTGCCAGCAAGGGCACCACACCATAACCACAGCCCTGCGTGGAGTCATCAAGGACGATCAAGGACCGCGCGAAGAATTTCTGCGTCTTGCACAGTAGTTGGTATCAGCTGTAGAATGCGGCTATGAACATTTTCATGGCCGCTGTCTACACCAACGGATTCATGAAGACCCAGAAAGGGTCTCATGATAAGCTCAACGACTTCGAGAAGACACACTTCGAGGTTATACCGAACATTCTGGAGTCCTGGCACTACGTAGGTCGTCAGCGCTACGTGGATGACATGCGTCGTAACGATGCTAAAGTGTTCCTCGACTCCGGTGCATTCTCGGACTGGACCATGGCCAAGAAGCACAACACAGGCCTGAAGCTCAACGTCGCGGACTACTGCGCCTACATTCAACGCAATATGGACATACTGCGCGTGGAGGATGGCGACTTGATGGCGTCTGTACTGGACGGTATCGGAGACCCATACAAGACTTATCAAAACCAACTTGAGATGGAATGGCGCGGCGTGCGTCCGTTGCCCTGCTTCCATTTCGGGGAGGATGAACGCTATCTGGAGCACTACGTTAAGAACTACAGCTATATCACGATAGGAGGTATGGTCGGCAAGACACAGCAGCAGCTCATGACGTGGCTGGATCGTATCTTCGACCGTTACATCTGCGACAAGAGCGGGAGACCGCGCCTGAAGGTACACGGCTTCGGTCTTACGTCAGTCACTATGATGGAGAACTTCCCTTGGTTCTCTTGTGACTCTTCGTCCTGGATCCAATACGCAGTGTACGGACATATCTTTCATCCCCGATACAATGTGATCACTGTGTCGGGGAAGTCTCCGCGCCGTCATGACCTAGGGATGCATGTCACAACACTCACGGACGTGGAGCGGCAGTTCGTTAATCAGGAATTCGCGAATATCGGATTCGACCCAGAACGTCTTGCAACCGTCTATGAGTCTAGGGCAGCATTCAATATGTGGTCCTTCCAAGAGATCAACAAGATAATCAACGTGGGCAAGAGCGAACTATTCGCCGCCCGTAAGCAGGAGCTGTTCTGATGAATCTCGAAAAGGTTCGACAAGAGTTACGAGACATTGGCAAGTCTAGTGAATGGATAGCTCATGTGGAGTCATCTACCGACAACGCCATCAAAGAAATTAAAGCGAGGATGAACGGATCGGACCATTCGATGCGCCTTTATCAGAAGCTGCTCATCGCTAAGATATTGCAGGAGTCTTTCGATGCTTAAAGAACTCAAGTTCGTGATGGGAGCTGTCGCCAAGAAGGACTTCTTGCCTGCCATGACTCACTTCGCTATCGAAGGCGGGACCGTGCGCTCCTACAACGGTTGCGTCGCGTTGTCTGCTCCCATTGCATTCGACATTGACTGCAAACCTAAGGCAGACAAGCTGGTACATGCGATCGCGCAGTGTCCTGAGCTTGTAGTGCCCACACTCTCCATGACTAAGGCTGGACGGCTTAGCATCAGCGCAGGTGCGTTCAAGGCGTTCGTGGAGTGTGTTACGGAGGAGACGCCGCACGTGCTTCCTGACGGAGATATCGTGCGTCTAGATATGGAAGTTGAAGAGCAATGCGATGAAGCAGGCAATCCCTGCGCTCCTCCGCTGACACTAGGCGGCGTTCTATTGAACGCGTTGCGCGTGCTGTCCCCATTCATCGGGGACGATGCATCACGGCAGTGGTCGAACGGCGTGCTATTCCGTGGACAGTCTGCGTTCGCCACAAATAACGTGCTCCTGATGGAGTACTGGATCGGCGCGCAGATGCCTATCACTGTCAATGTTCCGCGTATCGCTATACGTGAGATGCTACGCATCAACGAAGCGCCCACGCACGCGCAAGTCACACCAACGTCGCTCACGTTCCATTACAAGGACAAGCGCTGGATTCGAACTCAGCTGCTGGACCTGGGTTGGCCTGACCTGGAGCCCTTGCTAGCGAAGGACAGCAAGCCTGTGGCCATTACAGACGACTTGTTCGTTGGACTGGAAAAGATAGAGCCGTTCGCAGACAAGATGGGCCGCGTGTTCATCACAGACGGAGTGCTGTCCACAATACCTGATATCAAGGTGGATGAAGGTGCATACTTCGAACTCCCGAACTTCCCTTTCAACGGGATTTATCAAATACAGATGCTTATGCTGCTGCGTGGCGTAGCTCAGCAAGCGGACCTCAGCATGTACCCGAGCCCCTGCATTTTTTACGGAGAACGCCTGCGTGGAGCTATCGTAGGGATGAAGCCGTGATCAGTAGGCATTGTGGCGAACGACTAGAACGCTTAACGCGTGACACGCGCACACCACAGGAAGACAAGCGTCAGATATCGCATGTTTGGCATTGCAAGATATGTAAGCGCGTGTTCACTCAAAAACGTCGCAAGGCTAGGGCTAAATAATGCGCCCGGACGCATTAGGACTGTGGTGGCGCGACGAGCCCGTCGTAAAGGTAACTAAGGCCCCCAAGCCCAAGCGCACGCCCCCGGAGCCCGTATGGCTGCGTCCGGACTACTTGCCTGGGCTAGACGAAGCACTACAGTTCAACGTTCACGTGATGTCGGAGATGGAGCTGTGGCAGGCTAAAGTCAACAATGAAAAGCTCCTCTTCGACGTGGAGGTGTACTGGAACTATTTCTTAGTCAGCTTCCGTTCGTTTCACACGGGTCATGTCGTGTACTTGGAAATGGGCGCAGACGGCTCCATCAACAAGGAGAAGCTGAACTGGATCCTGCATAACTTCACGATCATAGGTTTCAACAGTGATAACTATGATCTACCTATGCTAGCAATGGCTGTCGCAGGCAAGTCCTGCGCACAGATGAAGGCAGCAACGAACAAGATCATTCTGGAACAATGGCGTCCGCATGAAGTACTGAAGTCGTACAAGGTCAAGAACTTCAAGGACCTGAATCACATCGATCTCATCGAAGTCGCTCCACTGCGCGCTAGCTTGAAGATCTACGGTGGTCGCTTGCATGTTCCTAAGATGCAAGACTTGCCATTCCAGCCCGAGACGATCCTCAGTTCGGAGCAGATGGCGATCATCCGCTGGTACAACATCAACGACTTGACGCAAACCGCATTTCTGTATCAAGCATTGCAGGAACAGATCGCGCTTCGTGAATCCATGTCTGCACGCTATGGAATTGATCTTCGTTCCCACAGTGACGCGCAAGTCGCTGAAGCAGTCATCGCGCACGAGATCACTAAGATCAACGGCGCACGTCCAACCAAACCTGTCATCGCACCGGGCACTCCGTACTTCTACAAGGTGCCGCATTTCGTCCAATTCGAAACACCGCTGATGAATGCAGCGCTGGACATCGTTCGCCGTGCGCGCTTCGTCGTGGAGGAGCACGGTAGCGTAGGGCTACCCAAGGAGATTGCCAAGCTCCAGCTCCAGATCGCTGACAACCGCTATACAATGGGCATCGGAGGATTGCACTCGACTGAAACGAAAGTCGCGCATATCGCGGGCGAGGATATGCTAATCGTGGACCGGGACGTGACGTCGTACTATCCACGAATCATCCTG
>Ga0068857_100003752_pt1 | contig 12767 bp, 7 predicted proteins | sample KBSCornC72_FD_66591 | JGI IMG/M metagenome (GOLD analysis project Ga0068857, IMG submission 66591) | Corn rhizosphere microbial communities from Kellogg Biological Station, Michigan, USA - KBS Corn C7-2 | ecosystem: Host-associated > Plants > Roots > Rhizosphere > Soil ...
CGGGCACGACGGAGACCAGCACCACCACCGTGAGCGCCACCGTCCCGTCGGTCGACACGGCGGCCACCGCCGAAGCGAAGCGCGACGTTCAGGAGGCGGGGAGGGATGCGGCGAACGCCGCGCGCGACGCTGCCCACGCCACAGGCACGGCGATGGAGACCGCGGGGAAAGAGATCCAGAAGAAGACCAAGAAACCGTGAGAGGAGGAGCGCCGCCGCGCGGGCGGCGGCGCTCCGAAGACGGTCGTTACTTTCCGCCGCCCGAACTGGTCCCGGTGACGATGACCGGCTGGACGCGGAGGATGCCCCACAGGCCCTGGAACAGATAGGCCGACGGGTGCGTGCGGAAGAGATAGTCGCCCGGCACCGCGTTGGCGCCGCCGGCGCGCGGGATGAGCACCGCGTACGAGCTGTTTGTGCCCCACAGGTCGCGCGAGCCGATCCACGGTGACTCCGGATTCCATCCCAGCTTGGTCGATCCGTCGAGGAACGGCTCGTCCTGCCAGAGGTGGCCGTGGAGAGTGAAGACCTGCTGATCGCTCGAGCCGCCCGGGTGCATCAGGTGGATGCGCACCGGCGAGCCGGCCATGGCGGTGAACACCGGCGTCTGCGGGTCTTTGCCGCCGGTGAGGGTGTTGGAGAAGCCGGCGGAGAGATCGATGTTGTTCAGCGTCGCTCCGTTGGGGAATCGGTTGGTCATCGGCTCGGCCTTGTAGTTGAAGACCGGCTGGGTACTATCCTTGGTGCCCGCAGTCACCGTGAAGTTGTCCTGGGCCACCAGCACGAACTCATTGAAGATCTTGCCGTCCTTCTGGGTCACGATTCCCGCGGTGTCGGACGTCGAGCCGTCCGCCCGCGTCGTGCCGGTGAACGTCGCGCCCGGCGGCTCGACGATCAGCGCGCCCATGAGACCGTACGTGTCCTGCTGCACGGCCGCGCCGGGGAAGAGATTGACGCCGCCGAATTCGACGGGGGTCAGCATTCCGGTGGGGCCGACGAGACCCGCGTACCAGTAATACGTTCGCGGCGCGCCGCCGGCGGCCACGGTGGCCGGCGTGGCGTTGAACCCGATGTTGATGCCGCTGGAGGTCGGGACGTCGTACGAGAGCAGCGCGGGCGTGAGCCCGGCGGCCGACGACGGCGAGAACGCGGCGGTGCTGGGATAGCTGTTGTTGAACGGATAGCCCGTGGTCTTCTTGAACACCGCGTTGTTCGGATCGAAGTTGTTGGTCAGCGTGACCTGGATGCAATCGCCGGCGTTGGCGCGCAGCACCAGCGGCTCGGGAGTCGCCGGCGGTGTGGGCGTCTTCGAGTAGATCAGTGCCGTCGGCTGCGTGATGGCGCTTCCGGTCCCGCCGCTGTTCACGGTCAGCGAGGCGTTGACGGCGTAGACGTTGAAGTTCTTGGTGTTCGCCGTCTTGCAGTTGTCCGCCGTCCACCACTTCGGTTTGGGACTGGTAGCGGCCGCCGGCGCGGTCGCCGGCTCGGTCTTACCCGGGAGCGGCTTGAGGTTCGGCTGCTTGCTCTGATAGGCCCGCATGATTCCCCACGTTCCTTCCATCAGGCCGCGGCCGCCCTGCGGATTCGAGGCGTCGGGCATGTAGAGGAAGTCGGCGAATCCTTTGGCCTGCGGCAATGACTTCGGGACGTGGAAGAGGAGCTCGAAGTGCTCGGAGATGCCCATCTGCTGCGTGTTGCGGTATCCGGAATCGCTTCTCCGATCCTCGGTCCTGATGGCGGAGCCGATGAAGTTGTCGCCCGGCTCGAAGAACCAACGCACGCCTTGCACGGTGAACGAGTGCGGCAGCATGTGCGCGCCCACGATCACCCGCACCTGCACGTTGTCTCCTTCGTACGCCCGCAGCAACGGCGTGTACGGATCGCCCGGCTGCATGTCGAAGGTCAGCGGTTTCTTGGGGAAGATGAACTTGGATGGGTTGGCCGGATTGATCGGGCCGCCCAGCGGCGGCTGCGAGTTGAACGCAGCGTTGTTGCGATTGAGGACGGTGGAAGAGAAGACGTACGCAGGATCGACGGCGTTGCCGGCGTTGCTGCCCGACTGCAGGCGGAAGGGCAGCGGCTCGTTGCGGTAATTGAAGGTGTACGTCCCCTGCGTGGGGCCGGCGCTCACGCCTTGCTGGGCCAGGGTGTTGTAGACCGGATTCGCGCTCGACTGGCAATTCGCCGGGGTGCCTGTCGGGAACGCGCCGGGGTTCTGGCAGGTAATCGTGCTGAGCGCGGCCTTGCCGAGCGCCGCGGTCTGGGCGACGGCGTTGACCGGGTCTGTCCATTCGCACTTGATGGGAGAGGGATTCGTTCCGTTCACGCCTGGATTGCAGTCATACGGGACCGCCGGCTGCGTGATGCTGGTGTTCTGATAGGCGAGCTGGAAGTCCTGCAGGGCGATGGCGAACTCACGGTACGTGTTGCGGAACGTCGAGGGGAAGCCCGGCTTCGGCTGGATGACCGCTGCCCATGACGTCGGGCCGCCGTCCTGCCGCGTGCCCATCTTCTCGCCGGTCTCGCTCTGGAACCATTCGGTATTCGGCGGCTCGACCACGAACGCGGCATAGAGGCCGGTCTGCTGGTGCGTGGAGGGGCCGAAGTGATCGTGGGTGAACACCGTGCGCAAGGTGCGGTCGATCTTGGGGTCCTCGGCCGGGCTCTTGAGCGGGTCGGCCATCCACCGCTGCACGGTGGTCTGCGCGCCGTTCCAGTCCTCGTCGGCGGGGCAGGGGTTGTCCGTCGTGCCGCAGATCATCTTGGGCGGCGGCTGCGGGCTCGTCGGCGGCAAGCGGTTGCCGGTAGAGCCGCAGGGGGCGTTGGCGATGTCGGCGAAGCTCTTGATCAGCCCTCCGCAGGCGTTGATGGAGCGAAGGCGCGCGCGCACCTCGTCCGGACTGAACGTGCCGTCCTCGTAGTTCCAGCCGTTGCTCGCGCCGTCGGACGAGGTGACGTCGAACTTCACCAGGTGGATGTGCTGGCCGATGATGTCGGTCGGCGTGCGCACCTGATAGTCGTCGAGCAGGTAGTAGTCCGGCACCAGATTGGTGTGCCAGTAGTCGGTCACGTCGTCCGTTTCGGTGCGGAAGAACAGCGGCTCGGGCGGACGCTCGTTGTTGAGCGTCTTCAGCACGTCCGACCAGAGCGACAGCATGCGCGACTGCGGGTAGTGCCAGCCCTGCTTGTTGAAGACCAGGTCGGTCTGGAACACCGCCGCCTGGTACAGCCTCTTGTCCTCCGGCCGCTTCACCGGCTCGCAGCGGGTCGTGCCCGGAGGTCCGAAGTTCGGCGGCGGCTTGTTCGGGTTGTACGCCAGCAGGCCGGGGTCGGCGTATGGCGCACCGCGGGTGCGCTTCAGACCGTTGGTCTCGAACTCGCCCGGCTTACCTTCCGGCGTCAGCGTCTTGTGCGCGCACTGCTCGTGGAAGGTCATCGCCACCCTCTCCACGTCGGTGCCCTCCTCGGAGAGATGGAACGCGTTGACCTTGCCGAGGTCCTTGGAGAAGTTGTACCGGTCGTGCGCCTCGTTGGTGACCAGACCGGTGAGGAACAGGTGGCGGGGCAGGCCTCCGTTGAGCGTCTGGGCCTTGCAGGGAATCTCGTGCGATTCCGTCCCGTCAGGGTTCATGCAGGCGAAATCGAGCGGGGGATGCGGGGCCCGCACTCCGGCGATGCCGGGGATGAAGAACGGGTAGCCGGGGTTCTTCCCCGCTTTGAGGTCGTTCGGGTTGACCTCGACCCGTGTTCCGATGAGGTTGTTCGAATTGCCCGGATCGACCACTTTCACCAGTTGCACGTCGGCGGGCCACGGCGCCATCGGAATGGTCGGCAGCGGAACGATGGCCGGCGTCGGCGTGCCGGCGATGATCTCCGCGTCGGGCAGGGCGCGCGAGTATCCGGGTGCCGGAACGTCGCCATTCATCTTCGTGCCCGGCTCGAAGGTGTCGTGCACCCGCCACAGCGACCACATGCCGCCGGCGAAGTGCGGGTAGAAGTGGCAGTGGAAGATCGAGTCGCCGGGCGTCTTGTTGCGGTTGCCCGAGCCGCCGAAGGTCATCTCCAGCGTGTACGCGCTGCCCGGATTGATCAACTGGCTGTCGAGATACGTGCTCTCGTTGTTGTTCGGCGTCCGCAGCCACTGGTGGGCGTGCTGGTGGTGCACGTGGCTGAAGCCGGTTCCGCCGTGCAGGATGCGGAACTTCACGTGGTCGTTGAGATAGCTGTGGTAGACGTTCGACGGGTCGTCCGGGAAGAACGCCTTGGTCGCCTTCCGCTTCGGCACCATCAGATAGCCCTCGCCGGAGCCGGCGGGGACCTTCGTTCCCATCGTCGGAGGAGCGCAGTTCAGGTTGTACGGGGGCTGACTCGGGTCCAGGTTCGACGATCCGGTGCCCACCTTGGTGACCGCCCATTGGGTGTAGAGGCAGTCCTGCTGCTTCTGGATGTCGCCCGGCGACGACGGTGCGTTGGCCGGAATGTCGACGATCATCGACGGATCGCCCGCGGTCCATGAATCGAGGAAGAACTCCTCGTACTTGCAATCGGGACAGCCGCCCATGGGGCCGACGCCGATGCGGTTGGCGAGGATCTCCGCGCCGATGCCGCCGGTGCCGTAGTTGATGGCGAACTGGTCCTGAATCGCGCCGAGGGTGCCGATGGCGTCGAGGTTGTCGGCTGTCGCTGCCACGCCGACGTAAAAGTCCGAGAAGGCCTGCACCACCTCGAAGAGCTCGTGGTAGATGATGGTGAACTCGCGATAGGGCTGCTCGCGGTCAGGCTCCGCGTAGTCGCAGGCGAAATTCGGGTTGATGATGCCTGACGTGCAGCCGGACGGATTGGGCGCTTGTTTGGCCGTAGTAGCGGTTGGCGGACAGTCGGGGCCGTTCGGGTTATTGCACGGATAGAGGTGCGGGTCGAAGCGGCCGTGGTTCTTGCCGGTGATCACCGCAGTCAGGTCGGTGTGGACGATCTCGCGCCGCGTGTCGTCGTAGTTGGTGGTGTACATGCGGAGGATGGGCACCCCGCCAGTGGCCGCGCCGTAGTCGATGACGCGCGAGCCGCCGGGGCCCGGCTTCCAAACGGAGTCGAGATCGGCGCGGGTGACCTGGCTGCGGTACCACTCCGCGTCCGGCGGCTCCACGTGCACCGCGCCGAAGAGTCCCTCGGTCTGCTGCGCGCCGTCGTTGTTGCCGTTCACGCCGCCGAAGAGCGCCCCCGTGCTGTACAGCAGGAACGTCCCCTGCTCGGTGGCGTAGAGCTGATATCGCTTGGTGTTTCCCGGCGGCAGTCCGGCGAGGGCGAGGCTGCTGTTGTTGTTCCCCACCCACGAGCCATCGTCGCTCATCTGAGAGAGCTGCATGCCGTTGACGTGGATGGAGACGCTGCGCGTCGCTGTCTGCGTCGCCGGAAGCGGCGGAACGAAGGGGCCGACTTTCTTCGCCGGGTCAACCGGCTGCTGCGCCAGCGCGTTGGTCAGCGTGATGTCGAGACAGTCGTACTGGTTGACGCGCAGCACGATGGGGCGGGGGCGCTTGCCGGGACGCAGCCTGGCGTTGCCCGACGAAATGTCGCTGCCCGTGATGGGGATGACGTCCCGTCTGAGGGCGAAGATCATGGCGGTCGGGATCGATGCGCCGATGCGGTTGAGCATGATCGGCTGATCGAGGGCCACGACGTTGGCGGTCACCACGCGCTTCGCTTTCTCACATTGCGCAAAGGCGGGCGTCACGAGGACGGAGATGATCAGGACAACCAGGAGGATCCGGCTGTGAAGTCGCATGTGCACCTCTTTGTGGAGGAGACGAGTCCGAAAGGTGTCTTGTGAACGTTCAGCCGCGCGATTCGATCGGGGTGTAAACCTGGACCCGGTTCTTGATCACGTTCTTGGGCGGTTTGCGGTAGATCGTCAGCCGGAACCAGTAGCGCCAGCCGTTGCGGTGGCAGTCGGAGGAGCGATGGAGGGTGTTGCCGTCGAAGCGGATGATGTCGCCGTCGTTGACCTTGTCGCGCCGCAGCAGGAAGCGCTCGGTGGCCCGGTGCACGCTGGCCCAGATGTGATCGAGGTCGACGTCCACCGTCAGCGGCTCGGCGGCGAAGGTGGTGCGCGACACCCCGCCCGGCTGGTTGGACAGGAAGCAGGCGTAGACCACCGCGTCTGTGGAGATCCGGTCGGTCGGGCCGCCGTCGCCGTCGCAGTGCCAGCCTGGAATGGAGGGGTACTGCCCCTCCAGCAGGTCCTGGCTCTCCGTGTCGATGCAGATGTAGCTTCCCTGCGCCTCCATGACGGCGTTCATCGCCGCGCGCTCCGGCTCGAGGGCATCCATCACCTGCTGGGTCAGCGGCCCGCCGTGCTGCCGCGAGAACTCCCACCCCGCGCTCCAGAGCATCGGCTCGGCGATGATCGTCTCCATCGGCGCCACGGCATCGACCTTCCCGACCACGCGCACGTCGGGGACGAAGGTGTGGGCTCGCGTCTCGATCATGGCCGCCCCCTTTTTCGGGAGACGTTGAGACGGCTGGATGTGTGAACTCAGTCGCCGACCGCCACGAACCGCGGCTCGCCGACGCTGCCGTCGGGCTCCACGACCACGATCCACGCGCCGCCGGTGCCGATGCGGCGGCCGTTGCGGTAGGTGACGGCGGCGACGGCGGTGTCGAAGCCGTACAGCTCGTCGACCGACTGCAGGAAGCGCTCGCGGGTGAGATCGCGGCCGGCGCCGCGGAGGCCGGCGGCGAAGATCTGCGCCGAGGCCAGCGCGGCGGACTGTTCGGGATGGGCGACCGGGAGGGTGGGGAAGGCGACGGCGCGCTTCGCCGGGCCCTGGAACGCCGCCGCGCCGGCGACCGAGGCGACGGTGAGGGTCAGGCCGGCGATCCCGCTGTCGGCGGCGAAACGCTCCAGCGCGCGCTGCTGCTGCGGGATCCCCGCGGCGAGATAGCGTACGCTCGGCGCGCGCACCTCGGGATCGTCGTCGAAGGCGGAGAGGATGGGGACGAATCCCGCCGCGCGCGCCGCGCCGCCGGTGAAGCTGGCGAAGAGGGCGAAGAGTTTCTCGTCGCGGACGAACGCCTCCAGCGCGGCGGCGCGCGCTTTCTCGTCCGCCGGCGCGGTGGCGAAGCGGATTTCCAGCGTCCGCCCGTACGCGCCGCCCGCGGCATTGAATTCCGCCGACCACCTCTCGACCCCGGCGCGCACGGTCGCGGCGCGTTTGTCGGGAGGGAGGAGGACCCCGGCGCGGATGACATGCTCGCCGACGCCCGGCACGACCTCGTCGCCGAGGACGCGGAGGAAGGCGAGAAGGGCATCGAGATCGGCGCGCGTCATCTGATAGCGCGGCATCACGGTGCTCAGCGGCTTGCCCGACGAGCCGATGCCCATGGTGATCGCCCGGCGCAGCAGTTTGTCGTCGTACGGCGCGGCGTACGGTTTGGTCAGCGCCGCATGCCGCACGTCCGGCGGCGTCACGCCCCCCTCGGCCTTGCCGCGTCCGTCGGGGCCGTGGCAACTGGCGCAGGGAACGGCCGTGGCGGCGACGCGGGTGTCGCCCAGCACGGCGACGATCTCCGCGCGTCCTTCGCCGCGGTGGTAGATGGCCCGGCCCTGATCGATGAGGGTGGCGGCGAGCGCGAGCTCAGCGAGCATTGAAGGCCAGGATATTCGGATTGGTCATCCGCAGGCCGAGGGAGGGACTTTCGACGTAGACGTAGTACAGCCCGGCGACGGGCGGATTGACGGTCAGCTCGTAGGTGCCGTCCTCGCGCGGCACGGCGCGCTGCCGCACGCGCCATCCGCCCGGGTTCTCCACCACCAGCACGTCGACGTCGGCCACGCCGCGCCGCTCTTGGTTGGTGTGCATGTCGACCATCCGGAACCGCAGCGCCGTCTCGCGCGCCACCGGCAGCGTCGACGGCCGCGCTTCGTAGAGCACCGCGATGCGCCCGAACTGCCGCTCGCGCTCGCGGGCCTCGTCGACCGCCACGGTGAGCTCGAAGCAACTGGTCACCCGCGGCGCGTCGAGGAAGACCTCCACGTCGTACACCCCGCCGCGCGGGATGCGCGTCTGCGTCCCGAACGATCCCGGCTTCCGCTCGCGCATGCTGCGGTCGAACGACAGCACCGCCGCCGGCTGATGGCCGTAGTTCGTGAAGTGGCCCATCGGCGCGGCCATCCCCTCTTTGTAGTAGTAGATCTGGCCGTCGGACGGATTGGCCACCACCACCGCATTCTCGCCGGCCGCCGAGGCGATGCCCGCGGCCAGCGGCGAGCGCGGCATCTTGCCGGGAGGGTTGTCGCCGCCGGTGAAATCGGCCAGCTCGAGCGGCTTGCCGCGCGCGCCGAGCGACGCCAGCGTCGACATCAGCACGTCGTCGTTGTTGACCTGCGTGATGTAGGCCAGGGTGTCGGTGAAGCTCACCTGCTCGGGCGTCCCTTCGATGACTCCCGCTTGCACCACACGGTTCGCCGCGGCGTCGAGCACCTGCACCAGGTTCTTCTCGGCGTTGAGGATGAAGCCCCACTTGCCGTCGCGGCTGAGGCGGATGTCGTGGATGCCGGGATGGGTCTCGATTTTGGCCACCGCCCGCCCGCGCCGCGGCTCGATGATGGTGATCACCCCGTCGGCGCCCGCGGCGTAGGCCATCTCGCTGCGCGGCGACCAGGCGATGGCCACCGGCTCCTTGCCGGCCGGGATGTCCGCCGTCCTGGCCAGCGCCGCTATGGTAATGATCGATACAGTGCCCTCGCCGGCGTTGCTGACCAGCAGCGAGCGGTTGTCGCCGGTGATGGCGATGCGGTGCGGGCCGCGGCCGGTCTCGATCGTCTTGGCCACCGCGAACGTCGCCGCGTCGATGGCCGTGACGCCCGATTCGGTCGAGACCCAAACGTACTTGCCGTCGGGCTGCCACTCCAGGTCGGCTGGGGCGGGGCCGGCGTCGATCTCCCGCAGCACCTTCCAGCGCGCGGTGTCGACGACCGCCACGCGGTTGCTGGTGGGGATGGAGACGAAGAGGCGCGACTGGTCGGCGCTCAGCACCCAGTCCACGCCGCGCCCGGAGAGCTCGACCATCGCCAGCAGGTGGCTGCCGCCGAACTCGAAACGGGGGTCGACCACGGTGATGGTGTTGTCGGTGTTCAGCGCCAGGACGTAGTAGATGTTGAGGTCGACGTCGGCCACGCCGAAGAACGACCCCGAGGAGATCGCGGCGATCTTGGCGGCGCAGGGGCGCGCGTCGACGTCCGCCTTCCCGCTGCGCCGCGTCATCCACACCGACGGCCGCACTCCCCGCAACGGCGCGCCGCTGGCGCTGTCGGAGATCCGCAGGCCGATGGCGAGATCGTCGCCCTCCGCGATCGGCGTCTTCGCGCCGTCGGCGCGCGCGACCGACAGCTCGAGCGCGACACCGCCGGACACGGCCTTCTGCTGTTGCAGGGCCATGAAAAGGAGAGCGATGGCCAGCATGGAGTTCCCTTTTCAGACGTTCCGCGCGTCTCGCGCGTGAATTCACATCGCCGGAAGGGGAACCGTCTTTTTTGGTGTGATCTCGCTCCAGCCGCTCGTCGGCCGCTGGCTGAAGACCAACGACGCCCCGCAGTGGATTGCCGCCCTCGACATCCGCGACGACGACGGCCGCCTCCGCGTGCTCATCGACGACTGGGGCGAGTCGGCAGCGGACGAGGTCTACACGCTCTCCCCCGACTCCCGCGACGCCGCCGCATTCGTGGCGCACTTCACCCTCCCCGAGCATGAGGTGGACGTCGAGGCCAACTGCAACCTCGGCCTGCTGGTCGTCGCCGCTTTCACGCGCGGCCGCACGAACCAATTCACGCGCGAGTTCTTCTACCGGCCAACCGACAACCGACAACCGACAACCGTCAACACGTGGAACAACACCAATCCGCGCGGCCACGTGATGCGCCTCATCGTCGGCGACGACACCCTCACCATCCCCGACTGGGGCACGGTTCCCATCGAGCGCTACGAGCCCGACCACGCCTTCAGCGCGCGCTTCGACGATTTCCGCGTGCAGGCCAACGTGAAGGGCGGCGTGCTGGTGGTGGCGTACTTCGGGCGCGGGATTTTCCGGCGCGAGTTCTATTGGCGGGAGGCCTCATGACTGTCGTTCCCATCAAGATCGATGAGCCCGCGCAGTTGATCGGATCGATGCGCGATCTGGCGCGCGGCTTCGCCAGGCGCGCCGCGGAGTACGACGAGACGGCGACCTTCCCGGCCGCCGACTTCGATGACATCGTCCGCGCCGGCCTCCACGCCCCCACCATCCCCCGCGAGTACGGCGGCCTCGGCCTCGGCCCGTTCCGCGGTGACGTCTACACGCTCTGGATGCTGACCAAGGAGGTGGCCAAGGCCGACCTCTCGCTGGCCCGCTGCTGGGAAGGGCACGCCAACTCGCTGGTGATCCTGGACGGCATGGCCAGCGACGAACAGAAGCGCCACTGGTTCCGCGGCGTGGTCGAGCGCGGCGAGAAGTGGGTGGCGTGGAGCGGCGAGCCGCCCTCGCGCGCCCCCGGCGAGAAGACGCCGTTCGGCACGAACATCGAGAAGGTCGACGGCGGCTGGATCGTCGACGGCACCAAGGCCTTCTGCACCAGCGCCGGTGGCGCCGACTGGGCCATCCTCCTCGTCCACACCGCCGGCCCCGGCGGCGCGCGGCATTCCAGCGGGCCGGCCGAGGGGCTGATGCTGATGGCCTGCGACCTCGGCGATCCGTCGGTGTCGTACGACGGCTCGTGGTGGAACCCCATCGGCATGCGCGCCACGGTGAGCCATCTGGTGAAGTTCGCGCGGACGTTCATCCCCGACGAGAACGTCATCGGCTATCCCGGCCAGTACCTGACCGAAGCGTGGCAGACCTGCTTCGCGCCGCACTACGCGGCGTCGTTCCTCGGCGCGGCGGAGGCGGCGTACGACTACGCGCTCGACGCCATCAAGAAGGCGAACAAGGGCGACGACCCGTACGTGACGCACCGCGTGGCGCACATGGGGATGAACGTGGAGACCGCGCACCTCTGGTTGCGGCACGTGGCGCGGCTGTGGGAGACCGGCGACTACGACCAGGCCCGCCTGGCCGGCGCGCGGGCCCGGCATCTGGTGGAGCACCTGGCGCAGGAGACCGTGGAGCACGCCGTGCGGGCCTGCGGCGCGCGGGCGCTCAACCGTCCCAGTCCGGTCGAGCGGATCTACCGCGATCTGGCCATCTACATCCGCCACGACAACGACGATCAAGTGCTGGCCACCATCGGCCGCGCGCTGCTCGGCAAGTCGTTCGACGCTTCGTTCTACAAGCCGTGAAGAAACCGAATCGCATCATCTGGCTCTTCGCGCTCGGCTATTTCGCCGCGTATGCGCCGTACAGCGCGCTGATCAAGGTCGCCACCGCCCGCGTGACGGGACTGGTGCTCCTTCCCGGGGTGATCTACGGGACGGTCGCGGCGGCGCTGCTGTTCACCACTCTCCTCGGATGGTGGAAGCACTTCGGCGCGCCTCGCGGAATGGTGATCCTCTCCGGCCTCGGCACCGCGTCGATCATCGCCACCACCACCATCGCCTACACCTTCCACGGCATCTCCATCGTCTTCGCCCTGCTCCTGATGCGCAGCGGCGTGCTGATCCTGGCGCCGATGGTCGATCTGATCTGCGCCCGCCGCGTGCGCTGGTTCTCGTGGGCCGCATTGGCGCTGACGTTCGGCGCGATCGCCGTGGCGTTCTCCACCGTCGACCGGACCACGTTCCCACTCGCCGCGGCGATCAATCTCGCCGGATATTTGTCGGGCTACGTCCTCCGCCTGCCGGCCATGACGCGCGTGGCCAAGACCGCCGACCCCGATGCGACGCGACGCTATTTCGTACAGGAGATGTGCGTGGCGCTGGCCGTGCTCGTCGCGGTGCCGGCGATCGCCGCGCTGGCGGGCAACGCCGCGCTGCGCCGCGGGTTCGTCTCCGTGACGCCGATCGCCTTCGCCATCGGCGTCTGCTACGCGGTGCTCTACTTCTTCGGCACGATGATTTATCTCGACCGGCGCGAGAACACCTTCTGCATTCCGCTGAACCGCGGCTCGAGCCTGCTGGCCGGCGTGATGGCGTCGTACGTCATGCTGGCGCCGCCGGCGACGTCGCACCTGGTGGCGGCGGGCATCATCATCGCCGCGCTGCTGCTGCTGTCGCCGCTGCATCACATCCCCGAGCATTGGGTGAACGTGCTGGCCATCGTGCGCACGCGCAACGCCATGCCCGTCCCCGCGCCGCTGCGCATGCATCGCGTCCTGCTCTTCGTCTGCAGCGGCAACACCTGCCGCTCGGCGATGGCCGAGGCCATCGGCAACGCGGAGCTCGCGGCGCGCACCCGCCTCGACATCCGCGCCGCCAGCGCGGGCGTGAGCGCCACCGACGGCGCGCCGATGCCCGAGCCGGCCGTCGCCGCGCTGCAGACGCTCGCCGTCCCCGTGCCGCAGCACCGCGCCCGCCGCCTCACCCCCGAGCTCGCGCAGTCCGCCGACGTCATCTACTGCATGACCGCCCGCCACCGCGACGACGTCGTCGCCGCCATCCCCATCGCCGCGGAGAAGACGCGCTGCCTCGATCCGCGCGGCGACATCGACGATCCCATCGGCAAGCCGGTCGAGGCCTACGTCGGCTGCGCCGCGCGGCTGCAGCAGTTGATCCGCGAGCGCTTCGACGAGCTCGGGGTCGTGGCGTGAAAGAGGGGAGCGCCGGCGTCCCCGCCGGCTGGCCGGGCGGCGTCCCGCCGCCC
>Ga0068857_100003753_pt1 | contig 12766 bp, 9 predicted proteins | sample KBSCornC72_FD_66591 | JGI IMG/M metagenome (GOLD analysis project Ga0068857, IMG submission 66591) | Corn rhizosphere microbial communities from Kellogg Biological Station, Michigan, USA - KBS Corn C7-2 | ecosystem: Host-associated > Plants > Roots > Rhizosphere > Soil ...
TGAGTCCCAAGTTCACACAGCCGGATGGCAAACGCGAGCAGGGACCCCTGCTCGCGTCGACCTAACGTGTCAATCGCGTCCGCCGTTACTTCGCCAGATCGCCAACGGCATAGGCCAGCTTGTGCGCCTTCGGCTGGTCGCCAGCCGACCGCGCGTCGGCGTGCAGCTGCTGCGAGAGCTTCGTGAGGGCGTCCTTTTTCGCCTGCCCCGAGAGCTTCTCCGCCGCGGCAAGCTCCGTCCTCGTCGCCGCGATCTTGTCGGCTGCGAGACCGTTGTTGCGCTCGAGCTGGTCGAGGTACGCCCGCGCCAGCGCGAACGACGGCGGCCACACGAACTTCGGCTGACCCTGCGTGTTGAAGTAGTCGAAGTGCACGGTCTTCGCCGCATCGATCTCGTTCTTCGTCACCAGCCCACTCGGCACGAGCTCGAAGACGTCCAGCCCGCGCGAGATCTCGGAGCTGTAGATGTAGCCGTTGTACCAGTACGCCGACCACGAGCCCGCGTCCACGAGCTTCGTCGCGTTCATCGGGCCGCGATCGAAGAATGCGATCTCCTTCGGGTTCGACGCGTCAGTCCAGTCGAAGACCGAGATGCCGCCCTGATACCAGCCTTGCACCAACACGTCGCGCCCCGGAATCGGGATGAGCGACCCGTTGTGCGCAACGCAGTTTTCCTCCGACGTCTGCGCGGCCGGGAGCTTGTAGTAGCTCTTGAACGTCATCTGCCGGTTCTGGTCGAGCGTGAAGATCGCGTCCGCGCCCCACTCCGGCTTGTCCGTCGTGCGGCAGCGGGGCTGCGTGCCGCCGCCCCACTCGTCCGAGAACAGCACCTTCGTGCCGTCATTGTTGAACGTGGCCGAGTGCCAGAAGGAGAAGTTGGAGTCGGCCACAGCGCCTATGCGCGTCGGGTTGCCCGGGTTGCTGATGTCGAGCAGAAGGCCGTAGCCGCCGCACGCGCCACCCGCGAGACCGATCGCCGGGTAGACGGTGATGTCGTGGCACTGCGTGGGTGCACCGCGGTTGCCGGCGGGTCGCGGGACGTCAGGCTGGCCAGCCGCGCGGCGGGCCTTCGCGATGCTGTCTCGACGCGCAGCCGCCGCGCTGTCGAATGGCTCGGCGTGACGCGGCGGAGCCGTGAGATCCTGGAAGATGCGCGGCGAGCTCACGATGTGCGCCTTCGTGGGATCCGCGAGGGGGACCTGAATGACCTCGATGCGGAAGAGTGCCGTGCTCGGATCCTCGGCCAGGGGGCCGCCCGAGCACCCCTCGAGCTCGCGCGGTGAGCGAACAGGCGCGGAGCCGGACACGTAGACGTACACGTTGTCCTTGTCGTTAGGCGACACGACGACGGTGTGCGTGTGCGACCCGCGGCACGTCTGCACGTTCGCGATGTACTTCGGCTTGGCGAGATCGCTGATGTCGAAGATGCGAATCCCGCGCAGCCGATCCTGGCTGACCGAGTCGGGCACACCCTGAAGCCCGCAGTCGAGGCGGCCGGTCGTCGCCTCACCCGACACGAACGCGAGGCTCACTTTCGCGTCGCGGTACACGGAGACGTCGCTCTGCGATCCCGGGCAGACGTACGCTTCCTTCAGCGTGGGCTTGGCGGGGTTCGAAACGTCCCACAGCTGATAGCCGCTGTAGTTGCCCTGCATGACGTCGGTGCCGATGAACGCGAGGTCGGAGTTGATCAGACGGCGATCGCCGGGCGTCGACATGTTGAGGAAGTCTTTCGACGGCTTCGTCGTGGACACGAGGCGGAGATTCCACGCGGCGGTGCCGGCGTCGAACCAGCCGGCCTTGAGGCCGACGCGCGGGTCCGGGTTCGGCTTCGTGGGGCCGACGCTCATGTTCGGCGAAGGGGCTGCGCTCGAAGACGACGAAGACGACCTGGTCGAAGCGCAGCCTGCCGCGATTACAGCGACGGCGAGCGAGAGAAGGGAAAGTTGTCTCACGAGGGGAATCGGGAATCGGGAATAGGGAATCGGGAAAACCGCGATTGGGTGGCTAACGACTTCCAACTAGCGACCAACGACTGGCGCTCAGCGAGCGCCCATCGACTGGAGCATTTGCGTCATGCGATTCACTTCCGTGATCTGATCGACGTGGACGTCAGACGCGAACTTGAAGATGTCCTCGTCCTGCACGGCGCCATTCGACGCAAACAGTGTTTCCACCATCTCGATCGCGCCGTTGTGGTGCTGGATCATGTCCTGGAGAAAGAGGCGGTCCCAGTCGGTGCCGCGCGCCCTGTCGAGCGCCGTCAGCTGCTCCGCCGTTAGCATGCCGGGCATGAGCTTCATGTCCATGCCGGCCATCATCATGTGCGACGTGTCGCCGTCCGGCACAGGAAGCTTCCGCTCGCGCAGCCATCGCTGCATGAACCGGATCTCGTCTCGTTGAGCCACGACGATCCGTTCGCACAGGCCTTGAACCGACGGGCTCGCGCCGTGAGACTGTGCCCACCCCGCCATGAGCACCGCCTGCGCGTGGTGACCGATCATGCCGGACACGAAGTCGACGTCGGCCTTCGTGTACGGAGCGATGCCGTTGTCAGCCGCCACGACTTCCGCTGGGGTGCGGTGGGCTGACGTGGCCGCTGACCCGAGGCCCGTACTCGTCGCAGCGCGGGATGCTCCGCCGCACGCAGCGGCGGCGAAGGTCACGGCGAGCACTGCGAGCGGCGCCACCGCGCGGGGTGCACTTCTCTTCATGCCGACTCCGTCGCTTGGAATCACGATAGTCATACGCCCAGCGCTGGTAATCTGCTGGCGCTGCTCGGGCGGTCCACCGGATTCGGACGTCGGCCTACTTCAGATCGGCAGCGAGCTCCTGGGTGAGCTCGGCCGCCGGAATCTCCTTGATTCCCGAGGAGTTCTGACCGGCCCACAGCGGTGAGAAGTCGCCCATCCCTTTCGCTTCCGCCGCGGCTCGCAGCGGTGCCACCGCGGGTGTTGCCAGTGGAAATGCGGGAGGCAGATCGCTCATCGGTCCGAGCTCGCGCATGAGACGGTTCACGATGCCGCGGGCAGGTCGCCCGGAGATGAGGTTCGTGAGCGCCGTGTGCGCGGCGTCCGGGCTGCGAAGGGCGGCGCGGTATACGGGACTGGTTGTCGCTTCGGGACAGAGCAGATACGTGGTCCCGATCTGTACTGCCGAGGCGCCAAGGCTCAGGGCCGCTGCTACCCCGCGAGCGTCGGCAATGCCGCCGGCGGCGATGACCGGCACTCGCACCGCCGCGACCACCCGAGGGATCAGGGCGAACGTGCCGAGTTGAGTCGTCATGTCCGCGGTCAGGAAGTTGCCGCGGTGGCCTGCTGCCTCGAGTCCCTGGGCGATGATCGCGTCGACGCCGCGTGCCTCGAGCCAACGGGCCTCGTCCACGGTCGTGGCGCATGCGAGGACCTTCGAGCCCCACGCGCGCACGCGGGCGAGCAACTCGGGTGATGGCAGCGCGAAGTGAAAGCTGACGATCGGTGGCCTGAACTCCTCGACGATGTCTGCCGCATCGTTGGTGAACGGCAACCGGGTGGGGCCGGCTGGACTCTCGTTAGGGTCGAGGCCGAGCTCTCGATAGTACGGCGCCAGCGTCGCGCGCCACGCGGCTTCGCGCGCGGGGTCCGGTGCGGGCGGTGTGTGGCAGAAGAAGTTGACGTTGTACGGTCGCGTCGTCTGCGCCTGGATTGCCGCGAGCTCGTCGCGCATGACGTCGGGCGCGAGCAGCGCACAGGGGAGCGAGCCCAGACCGCCGGCGTCCGAGACAGCGATGGCGAGTGCGCTCGCCTGCACTCCCGCCATCGGTGCCTGGACGATTGGGAGTTCAATGCCGAGTAGGTCCTGGAGGAGCGATGGTGTCATTCGGAGCGTCATGGAGGAATCGCGATCGTCCTCGAGCGAATCAGCCCATCCGGAGTCGTCGCTCTGCGAACGGCGGCTCGCTGTCGGACTCCAGGAACGCGACGATCTCCCGTGCCGGGCGCTCGGGCGGCACGGCCACACCTCGGGCGGCGAAGTCGTGAAACATCTGCGCCCACGGGAACTCGTCGGCGGGTCGGGAACGAGCGTATCGCTGCATGTCGGTGTCGACGACGCCGGGCTCGTAGCTCAGAATGGCGGCGTCGTGGCGCGGAACCGCGGTCGGCGACGGTGTGTCCCACTCGCGGGCGAGCGACAGCCCTGCCAGCCGTAGCGCGGCCTTGGAGCTCCCGTACGCGGCCAGGCCCGCGAATCCGGTAGTTCCGGCACCCGATGAGACGTTCACGATTCTGAGCGACGTGTCATCCAACGCTTTGCGGACCGCATAGCCCATGAGCCAGATCGGCGCGATCAGGTTGATCGCATAGATGCGAGCGAGCCGGCGCGGGTCGAGGCGAGCGACCGGCATGAGCCCTTCGGGAACCGCCGCGTTGTTCACGAGGCCAATGCGACTCAGGCTCCGCACGTCGTGCAATGCCAGCTGCGACTCCAGCGACGTCGGGGCATCGACTACTCCGGCGAGGTCGTACGCGACATGTCGATAGCGCTCGTGAGCGAACGGTGCTGCGCGTCGCGCGATCCCGATCACCGACCACCCTCGCTCGAGCAGTTGACGTGCGACGGCCTCGCCTAGCCCAGTGCTCGTCCCGGTGACGATCGCGGTGCGTTCTGCGCTCATGTGATGCGTCGGGGGTCAGAGTCCTAATTCATCATTCCAACGCCGCCGGCGTTGGAATGATGAATTAGGACTCTGACCCCCAAACAAGCAATTCACTGCGCCAACGCGTAGTCGCGCCCGCGAATCGCCACCAGCAACGTCGGCACGACATACAGCGTGATCGGCGTCGAGAGCGCCAGACCGCCAATGACTGCCAGCGCCAGCGGACGCTGCAGCTCGCTCCCTGCCCCGAGGCCTAACGCGAGCGGCAGGAGGCCGAACAAGGTGCACAGCGTCGTCATCAGAATCGGCCGGAGACGAATTCGCGCCGCCTCCCGAATCGCATCCTCGAGCACGAGACCGTCAGATCGCATACGGTGACGCGTGAAGTCGAGCAGGATGATCCCGTTCTTCACGATCAGTCCCACCAGCAGAATCAGTCCCATGAACGAGGACACGTTGAGCGCCGTCCCCGTGATGAGGAGAAGCAGCAGCGCACCCACGAACGAAAGTGGCGCCGCCAGCAAAATGACGAGCGGCTCGACGAACGACTGGAACTGCAGCACCATCACGCCGATCACGCTCGCCGCGGCGAGAGCGAGCACGAGCAGCAGCGCGCGGAACGCCTCGCGCTGACTTGCGTACTGGCCGCCGAGCTCCACGCGGATACCCGCGGGCGGCGGATTGTCCGCGAGCACCTTCCGCACGTCGCCCATTACGGCACCTAACGATCGGTCGCTCAGGTCAGCCGTCATCACGATGAGCTGCTGCTGATTTTCCCGACGCAGCTCACCACGCGTCTCGCCGGGCGTGAACGACACGAGCGATGCGAGTGGTACCGTGGCTTGCGTGGTCGGCGAATAGATGGGGAGCGAGCCAAGCAGCCTCGGACTGAATCGCACCGAGTCGGGCGCGCGAACGCGCACGTTCACCGGTCGATCTCCGAGCCTCACCTCGCCCGCGTTCACGCCGAGCAGCGTGCCGCTGACTTCGGCACTCACCTGGTCGGGCGTCAGCCCCACACGATTCGCCTCCGCCCCCGCAATCTCCATCGACAGCTCGGCGCTTGGCTCGCTCACGCCGTTGAACAGGTCCTCGATTCCCGCCACCGGCTCGAGCTTTTCTCCGAGCTTTGTTCCGTACGCCTCGAGCTGTGCCAGGTCCTGTCCAAAGAGGCGAATCTCGACGGGGCTCGGGTTGCCGGCGAGATCGTTGATGATATCAGACAGGATCTGGACGAACTCGATCCGCATCCGCGGCACCGCCCGCTCGACCTTGTCCCGGACTTCATCGATCACGTCGAAGATCGATCGATCCCGCTGCCCCTCCGGTTTCAGCCGAGCGACGATGTCGCCGGTGTTCTGCTCGGTGGCGAAGAGACCGAGCTCCGCGCCGGTCCGCCGCGACGTGCCGGTGATCTCAGGTGTGGACGCGAGAATCTTCTCGACGATGTGCAGCTGCCGATCAGTCTCGGCCAGGGCGGTGCCACCGGGCGTCGTGTAGTCGAGCACGAACGCGCCTTCATCCATCTCCGGGAGGAATCCCGTTTCCACGAACTTGTAGGCGACCACACCGGCGCCGACGAGTACGAGGGCGACGACGGTCATCGGGCGAGCGTGGTGCAGAATCGCACCTAACGAGCGCTCGTAGCGATCGGAGGTCCGGTCGATCCAGCGGCCAAGTCGGGTGAGAACTCCTCTGCCGGAGTCCGCTTGCTGCGCGTCTTCCGCCGTAAGGAACTGCTCGCTCAGGAGCGGGATGATCGACAGCGCCAGCACCAGGGACACCAAAACGGAGATCGTCAGCGTGATCGACAGTGCGTGGAAGAACTGGCCCTCCACACCTGTCAACAGACCGAGCGGCAGGAACACCACCACCGTCGTGATCGTCGACGTGGTCACCGGCCAGAGGATCTCCTGCACCGCCTCGCGGATCGCCACGTCGCGGTCGGGCGCCAGATGCAGGTGCCGCACGATGTTCTCCGTGATGACCACGGCGTCGTCGATCACGAGGCCGATCGCGATGGCCATCGCGCCTAACGTCATCAGGTTGAACGTCTGCCCCACGAGCGACATCACGAAGACCGTGATCGCCATCGTCAACGGGATGGACGACGCGCTGATGGCCGTGATGCGGGCGTGTCGGAGGAACAGCAGGAGCACGATGACGGCCAGCACCGCGCCGATCATCATCGCGTCGCGCACCGACTTCACCGCGTCGCGAACGAGCGCAGCCTGGTCGTACACTGCCTTGATGCGGACGCCCGGCGGCAGCGTCGAGCGGAGCGTGCGAGCGATCGCGGCGACGCTGTCGGCTATCGCGACCGTGTTGCCGCCAGGCTGTCGGGTGATGTTGAGCAGTGCCGCCGGCTTCCCGTCACCGGCAATGATGCGGACGTGATCCTCCGTCCCCGACGACACGGTCGCGATGTCGCGAACGCGGACGCCGTGGCCCACGACGACGTTCGCCACGTCGTCCAGGGAATGGGCCTCACCAGCCGAGACGATCAGGTATTGCTTGTAGTTCTCGGGCATGCGCCCGACGGCCATCACGTTCGTCGCCTGCCGGATCGCGTTCGCGACGTCCTCGAACGTGAGCTGCTGACCCGCCAACCGTGCCGGGTCCGCTACGACCTCGATCTCGCGCACGTCGCTGCCCTGCACGTCCACGCGCCCCACGCCCGGCACGCGCGAGATCAGCGGCTTGATCTGATACCGCGCGATGTCGTACAACGTCGCGGGATCGCCGCCCTCGAGGTTGTACGAGACGATCGGGAAGAGCGACGGTGTCATGCGCTCGACCTCGATGTCGAGCCCTTGGGGCAGGTCGGCCTCCACCTGGTTGACGCGCGCCCGCACCTGCTGCAGCGCATCGACCATGTCGGTTCGTGGCGCGAACGTGATGTTCGTTTCGCTGCCGCCGCGAATCGAGCGCGATTGCACACGCGTGACGCCCGGAACGATGCTGATGGCTTCTTCGATCGGACGCGTTATGCTGAACAGCACCTGACGGGCGCCAAGCGCCGTGCCGTTCACGACCACAGTGACCCGGGAGAACTCGAGCTCGGGATAGATGGCCGACGGCAACTTCAACGCCGACCACATGCCGGCCACGGTGAGCAGGACGACGGCGAGGTAGACGAAGCGACGCTGCTGTCCGAGGATCGTGAACAGTGCCCGCCTGGCACGCGGGGCCGCTCTCGGCGATGCGTCGCGAGCTTCCTCGAGCGTGCCGCCAATCATGGGTGCGCCGCCGTCTCTGCCGGCGTCTTCGCCTTCGCTGCCGACGCCGTCGTCACCTTCACGCTGTCCTCGACGCCGTAGGCGCCGTACGTCACCACACGCTCGCCGCCCTTGAGCCCCTCCGTGATCTCGGCGGTCGAGTCCGTCCGCGCGCCGACCGTCACCGGTTGCTCGTGCGCGATGTTCTCGGCATCGACGATGAAGACCTTGAACCCCTCGCCGTCGGGCACGAGCGCGGCGGCCGGTACCGCGATGGCGTTCGGGCGAGTGCCAACGACGATCTGGCCGAAGATCGTCTCGCCAATGCGAAGCGCCCTGCGTGAGCTCGGTGCGTGGACGCGCACCGGCACGCCGCGCGTCGCCGAATCGACCGCGGCCGAGATCTGTGTGACCGTCCCGGTGCCTAACGCCTCACCGCCGGCGTTCTGTCCCGCCGCCAGCTCGACCGACGCGTTCACCTTCACGCGTGCCGCCTCGCTCGGCGTCACCGTGAACACGAGGTCGAGCGCGCCGGGGTCCGCCACCTCGACGAGCGGCTGGTTCACGTCGACCGAAGCGCCGAGCACCGCGGTGAGCCGTGTGACCACGCCGGCAATGGGCGAGCGCAGGACCGCGAGCTGCGCAGCGCGCCGCGCGGCAACCGCCTCCGAGCGGGCCTTCGCCACGTCGGAGGCCGCCTGCTCCACATCCTTGCGCGGTGAGACGCCCTCGCGATTCAGCCGGTCGGCGCGCTCGTACGCCTGCTGCGCGGAGGTCAACGCCGTCTCGGCCGCCTGCGCGGCGGCGTCTATCGCGGTCCGATCGAGCTCGACGAGCGGCTGGCCGGCGGCGACTCTCGCGCCCTCACTCACGTAGACGCGGGACACACGCGTGGCCGTTGGTGCGCCGAGCGATGCGACGTGGCCGGGACGTCCGACGACGGTGCCGATCGTCCCGAACGTTTCCGTGAACGGACGCGCCTGGACGATCGCCGTCTGCACCGCGACGACCGGCGTCGGCTGTGACTCCGCATCGCCTCCTCCACCACCGCCGCACGCCGCGCCAAGCACGGCCAGTGCACAGATAGGAATACAACGCGCGGGAAATGCGATCATGGTGCCGACTCGACCGTGAGCGTGCGGACGCGCAACGCCGCGGTGGCGATCCAGGCCGCGGCGAGGTCGTCGATGTATTGCGCGAGGATCTCGCGAGAATTGCGCTGCGCCTCGATCGCCGTGGCGAGCGGCGCTGCGCCTTCACGATAGGCGGTGAGCGAGAGCGCGGCGACTCTGCCGGCACTCGCGACCAACCGTTGATCTCGAGCGACGTTGGCCAGCGCGATCGACCGTTGGCGGTCCGTGCGCGTGATGGCGGCCCGCGTCTCGAGCACCGCAACGTCACGCTCGGCCTGTGCGCGGAACTGCTCAGCCTCCGCGACTGCGATCTGCGCGCCGTTTCGGTTGAAGATCGGGAATGGAATCGAGAACCCGATCACGGGCAGTACGCCTGGCTCGCCGCCAGTCGGATCGTGCATCTCGAAGCCGGTGGTGAGCGACGTGGATGCAAACAGGCTCCGATGCTGCAGGCGAACGCCGAGGGATGCGGATCGCAACGCGGCTTCCGCCGCGGCAATCGGCAACGGCTGCCCCGTGCGCGCCACGATGGAGTCGGATGGCGCGACGAGCGAGTCCGTGAGGACCACCATCGGTTCGGCGTCCGCGTGGCCGATCACCGTTTGCAGGTCGAGCACCGCGGAGATCCACGCGAGCGAGTCGGCGGCGGCCGCGTTCTCCTGCTGGCCAGCGCTCACGGTCGCTAGCTCGACATCGAGGTCACTCGCGTCGCCTGCCTCGCGCCGGGCAACCGCGATGCGACGCAGACTGTCGGCGTCGGCGGCGTTGCGCCGCGACAGCCGTAGCTTCTCCTGTGCGGCGATCGCGCGTGTGTAGGTCGTATCGGCATCGAGCGCCACCGCAGCGCGCTCGAATGCGTAACGATAGCGGGCGGCGGCGCGCGTCGCTTCGGCGGCCGCGACGCGCGTCCCGCGAAGCCATGGGTAGTCGAACGGCAGATCGACGGTGACGTGGTACTGTGGCGTGGACTTCGTGTACTGCGCGCTGAGGATCGGGTTCTCGAACGTTTTGGCCACCCGCCACTGGGCGAAGGCAGTCGCCGTGTCGGCCACGGCGAGCCTCAACCGGCCGCCACGCTGGATGGCGCTGGCGATGGCCGCATCGCGCGTCAGCGCCGGTCCTGGCTGCGCCGTCGCGCGGACGGCAATCGTCAGGCACGTCACGGCCAGGACGCCGCGCCGGAATTGCACGGAGGGGATCGTCGGGGCGTTAGGCGGTCGGCACCAGGCGGCCGCGCTCCTCGGGCGAGGTCCGAGGCAGCTCTCCGTGACCCGGATCCGACAGCGGCAAGGCAAGCACGAACTCGGTTCCGCTGCCACTGGATTTGACGAGGTCCAGCCTCCCGCCGTGCGCCTCCGCGATCCAGCGGCCGATCGCGAGTCCGAGACCGGCACCAGCCGTCGCATCACCGCTCGTGCGTGAGCGCGCCTTGTCCGCACGGAAGAAGCGCTCGAAGATGTGCGGCTGCGCCTCCGCCGGAATGCCGGCGCCTTCATCCGCCACGGTGACGTGGTACTCGTGCGCAGTGCGAGTGAGCGCGAGCGTCACGGTGCCACCCGCCGACGAGTGCTTGATGGCGTTGTCCAACAGATTGAGGAGCACCCGGCCCAGCAGGTCCGCGTCCCCGTCATAGGGCGAGTCCTCGAGCGGCAGTAGTTGGACGCGAACGTCACGCTCCCGGGCGAGGTTTCGGACGGCGCGCGCGGCTTCGTCGACTACGTCCTCGAGATAGAGCGGCTCGCGCCGCAGCGGCAGATGACCAGCATCCGCTCGCGCGAGAAGAAACAGGTCGTCCACGATGCGGCCGAGCCGCTGCGCTGAATCGCGCATGACCGAGACCGACTCGCGGTATTCCGTTTCCGTCCTCATGGGCCGCGACAGCGTGACATCCGCCTCGGTGCGCAGCACCGCCACGGGTGTGCGCAGCTCGTGCGACGCGTCCGCCATGAATCGCCGCTGCTGAACGAAGGATCGCTCGAGTCGCTCGAGCAATCCATTCACCACCTCGGCGAGCGCGGAGAGCTCGTCCCGCCGACTTCCGACCGGCAAGCGCTCGTTGAGATTCGACGAGCTGATCTCGGCGGCGCGAGCGCTCATCGCGGCGACCGGCGACAGGCTGCGCGTCGCGAGAAAGTAGCCGCCTAACGCAGCAATCAGGAGCAGGAGCGGAATGGCGATCACGTACGCCGTTGCGACAGCCTCCTTGGTTTCGGCGTCGTGGTGCAGCGCGTATGCCGCCGCCACCAGGTACCGCTTGCCGAATATCACAACCGGCTCGGCGGCAACGCGGAACGCGCGGTCGCCGTCCCCGACGGAGAAAACCCGTGAGGCGCCACCGCTCCGGCGCAGCTCCGCGCCAACGCGAGCGAGATCGACCGGGTGGTTCCCAGCATACTCGGCAGTCGTATCCACAGCCCCGGCCATGACCAACGCGCCAGACAGCTCGTACACGGCCAGCCGGACGTCGCGGAATTGGACGTCGTGCAGCGACGCCGTGATCGCTTCCGTCGTCGTCGGCTCCTCGATCTGCTCGCTTGCCAGCTCGGTCATGAAGGCGCCGAGGGTTTCGTCGAGGAACGCATCCGACCGATGCATCAGCGCGCGGTCGAGCACGAGGAAGGACGCGCCGGCGAACGCCACGAGCGGCAGCCCCAGCACGAGGATGTACCACAGCGTTAGGCGCGCGCGCAGCGACTGCGGCCAGTGCATCACGCGATCACCCGCGGACGTCTCGCGATGAAGGCACGGATGACGAGCCCGACGTCGGACCCGAGAGCATGTAGCCGACGCCGCGTCGGGTGGAGATGAGAGCAACCCGCTCGCCGCCGTCGATCTTGCGTCGTAGTCGGCTCACGTAGACGTCGATCAGGTTCGAGAACGGATCGTGGTTGTCGTCCCACACGTGCGCGTTGATCTCGGCGCGGGTGACGATGCGGCCGGCGTGGCGCACGAGGTGCTCGAGGAGCGCGTACTCCTTCGTGGTGAGAATGATCTCCCGCGAGCCGCGGCGGGCCGAGTGGCGCCGGGTATCGACGACGAGGTCGGCAACGGCGAGCTCGCCCGGCAGGACGTCGCCGCGCCGCCTGACGAGTGCGCGGAGGCGTGCGAGGAGCTCACCGAAGTCGAAGGGTTTGGTGAGGTAGTCATCGGCGCCGGCGTCGAGGCCGGTGATCTTGTCGTCGACGGTGTCGCGCGCCGTGAGCATGAGGATGGGCGCGTGGATGCCTTTGCGTCGGATCTCGCGGCAGACCTGGAGGCCGTCCTTCTCGGGCAGGACGATGTCGAGGACTATCGCGTCGTAGTCGTTGACGGCCGCGAGGTAGAGGGCTTTCGGCCCGTCGGGGGCGTCGTCGACGGCGTAGGACGCCTCGCGGAGCCCCCGAGCGATCGATTCGCGTAACTGTCGGTCGTCCTCGGCAAGCAGGATCCGCACGGTTGTCTCGCTACGGTTGGGACGTAAAGCCTCTTCCGAAATGAATATATGGCAAACCTGACACCAGTCTGAACGGGCAGGCGGCAGGCGGCAGGCGGCAGGCGGCAAAAGGTGCGGGTCATTCCGAGCGCGCGGCAGCGAGTCGAGGAATCGCCATCTGACCGGTAGAGGGGCTTGCCTCTCTTTCGGGACGACGGCGATTCCTCGCTGCGCTCGGAATGACACGCTCCTTTTCTGTCGCCGGTCGCCGGTCGCCGGTCGCCGGTCGCCGGTCGCCGGTCGCCGGTCGCCGGTCGCCGGTCGCCGGTCGCCAGTCGCCAGTCGCCAGTCGCCAGTCGCCAGTCGCC
>Ga0068857_100003761_pt1 | contig 12759 bp, 12 predicted proteins | sample KBSCornC72_FD_66591 | JGI IMG/M metagenome (GOLD analysis project Ga0068857, IMG submission 66591) | Corn rhizosphere microbial communities from Kellogg Biological Station, Michigan, USA - KBS Corn C7-2 | ecosystem: Host-associated > Plants > Roots > Rhizosphere > Soil ...
CGGCTCGTGCCCAGTCCGCACTGGAAATAAGAACTCTACCTTGCTGCGCTCGCCGGTTTCGAGCATCTTCTGCTTGAGCAATTCGCTGCGCCAACTGTTTGTGAGGGTGCGGTACATTTCCAGGCCAGCCAGCAGGCAATCGCTTGCGGCCCACGGGCGCGGATCATAGCGCAACAGCGTGAACTCCAGCGGGAAGCGGCCGCGATGGGTTTCGATGAAGAAATTGACGCCGCGCGCGAAGGCTGCGAGCACGGCTCTTTCCGAAGGTTGCAAGGCGCGTTCCCGGGCCTCCGCGATGCGGCGCAGGTTCATGCGGCGCGCCTCCTGGTCCGAGCCGATCGCCATCGGTCCTGCGATCTCCGCCAGTTCTCCGGCCGCACGCCGGCGAAGGCCATCCATCTGCCATAGCCGATCCTGGGCCATCGCGTAGCCTTGCAGGAAAATCGCGTCCTCCCACGAAGCAGCCTGAATGTGGGGGACGCCCCTGGCATCGCGTGCGATGCGGGCCTCGGCTGAAATGGGTGCGCTGATCTGCCCGGAAGTCTGCGGCAGCGGCCGCCAGGCGTACCAGTAGGACGCGGCAAGAAGAACGATCAGCAAAACCGCTATGCTCAGATTAAACAGGCGAAGCAAGCGCGATGCGCGCACGAACCTGGGCGCATGGTGCTCGATTTCGGGAAGGCTCACTGCTCCGATTGTAGCGAATCGGATTCAGGCACCATGTCTTTACGGCTCATCTTACTGGCGGCTATCGTGGCGCTGAACGGCTTCTTCGCGGCGGCCGAAGTGGCTCTGGTATCGGTGCGCCGGTCGCGGCTGAAGGAACTCGCGGAGCAGGGCAACGCGTCTGCCCGCGCGGCTCTCGGATTGCTCGCCAACCCGGGACGCCTACTAAGCGTCACCCAGGTGGGTGTCACACTGGCCAGCCTGGGGCTGGGGTGGGCCGGCGAAGACACCGTGTACCAGATTCTGCTTTCGTGGTTCCAGCCATGGATCATGCCCCGGTCGGCCTTTGAACCGTGGCTTCACGGGCTAAGTTTCGCAGTGGCATTTCTGGCGATCAGCTTCATCCACGTGGTGATCGGCGAAGTGGTGCCCAAGAATCTTGCGCTTGAAAAAGCCGACAAACTGGCGCTGCTGGTGGCGACTCCGCTGCTGATTTTCCGCCGCGTATCGGCTCCCTTTGTTTTTGTCATCGAAGGCACCTCCGGTGCTCTGTCACGTCTGATCGGCCTGCGCGGCGAGCATGGCGGAGGGCACTCGGCCGAAGAACTGAAATTCATCGTGGAATCCAGCCGTCACGCAGGCCATCTGGAAAGCTTCGAAGAAGAGGCCATCAATAAACTGCTGGAACTCAAGGAAGTGAACGCGCGCGAGATTATGACGCCGCGCCGGCAGATCATTTCGGTCTCGGTGGACGCCGGGCTGGACGAACTGCTGCGGCTGACCTTGAAGCACAAATATTCGCGGCTGCCGGTGTACCAGGACAGCCCGGAGCATATTATCGGCGTGCTTCACTACAAGGACCTGGTACGCGCCTGGCAAGACCGGAAAAGCGCCGCGGATCGCCGCCAGACGCCGCGTCCGTTCCGGCTGCGTCCCTATGTGCGCAAGCCGCTGGTGGTGCCGGAGACCAAACCCCTGCATCAGTTGCTTGAAGAATTCCGGAGTTCGCATACCCACCTGGCCATGGTGGTGGACGAATTCGGAACATTCACGGGACTGGTGACGTTGGAAGACGTTCTGGAACAGGTATTCGGCGAGATCGCTGACGAGCACGACGTCCGCCGCCCTCTGCCAGTGGCCGGAGCGCCGGTGGTGGAACTCGATGGCAGCACCAACATCCGCGATTTGAGTTCGCTGTACGGGATTGAACTGCCGGGCGACGCAGGTTTCGAAACGCTCGCGGGCTTCTTGCTGCATCAGTTCGGCTACATTCCGGTGGCGGGCGAGTCGCTCACACACGATGGCCGCACGTTTATCGTAGAATCCATGGAGCGCAACCGCATCGCGCGGGTGAAGATTGTGAACGCGCAGCCGGCGAGTCCCAGTACGCTGCCGCAAGATAACGGTGCACAGGCCGCACAGGCAGAGAGCAATGCCGCACAGGCCGAGGTCAAAGGCGCGAAGGCCGAAGACAAAAGCGCGCGGGCTGACGGCAGCCAACGGCCGGCCGACACCAGCAGAGCGTCCTGAAACCTCGCATGCAGTGACATTTCCTGGCTGTTTATCGAACCGGGCATCGTCATTGTGGGACTGGCCGCGGCGGCGCGCCTATCGAGCAGGCTGGGCTTTTCGACGATCCCGGTCAAACTGGATCAAAGACGCCTGGCCGAAAACCACCACGGACGGTTGGAGTCGGCCATTCCGCACCGGTGGACATGCGGCAAAAACAATGGTTTCAATCGTTTAGATTTTGGTGCGCTAGTTGCAATTGACAGAGCAGAACAAGGAGGCAGACATGAAAAAGAATCGGGTTGGAATGGGAATGTTGGCAGGTGCTTTGATGCTGGCCGGACTGCTCTTTACTGCCCGCCCCGCGAAGGCAGAGTCACATTTCTCATTCGGAATTGGGATAGGACCGGGTTACTATGCGCCCCCGCCCGTGGTTTATGCGCCTCCACCGGTGGTTTATGCCCCTGTCGCGCCCTACCCTGGCTACGTTTGGACTGACGGCTATTACAACCCGTACGGAGTTTGGGTGAACGGTTTTTGGGGACCCCGCTTCGGTTACGGACGCGGTTTCTACGGCGGACGCGGGTTCTACGGCGGGCACGGGTTCTACGGCGGGCACGGGTTCCGGGGTGGACGCGGATTTGTCGGCGGTAGGGGCTTCGTGGGCGGGCACGGGCGCGGACACCGCTAAGTCCCAGCTATTTTCGATTTGGCGTCCCCGTAAGAATTACTGGGTGATCTTTTCTTTGAAACTTAGTGTTTACAGCCGTTTACGGTTTGGATCGCATCGTGCACTAATCATGAAAGCAGCAGTCAAAACAAGAACTATAAGGGAGAGAGACCAAAATGAAAAAGCTACTTGCAGCTATGCTATTGACTGCCGGACTGGGGTTGGGCCAAGTTTCCATCGGAGTTCGGATAGGGCCGCCTCCACGGCCACGGGTGGTACGGGTGCGACCTCTGGCTCCAGGGCCGGGTTATTTTTGGGTGGATGGGTATTGGTATCCGGTAGGACGCCGCTATCGGTGGCATGAGGGCTACTGGACCCGACCGCCGTATGAGGGCTACCGGTGGATCGGACCCCGTTATGAAGGCGGGATGTTTTATGAGGGCTACTGGGACGGCGGCCGCGGCCGGTTCGATCACGACCACCGTTGGGACCGCGACCGGAGGAACCGCGACTTCGGCCATGATCGGGACGATCGGCGAGATCGGCACTAGTTGAAATTCGCGAATGGCGGAGCCGGGCGTTCGGGCTCGGCTCGCGCCTTATTGGTAGTCTCAATGCGAACGGGCCCTATCTTTCGGATAATAGAGCGGCGTTCCGCGGTCTTCGCTGGCCTATCTTTCGATAAATGTCTTTAATTCAGCCCGGACTTTGGGCTACAATTTGACCAACCGGGTGTCTCCTCCGAGCACCTCTTGAGAGAAGGAGCGCTGGATTCGTCCGCGTTCCTTCTTCTCCCGCCACCTCCTCGAATTAACCTGAAGAGCACGCTCCCGCCAAGTTGACCCCAGCGTGATTGCCGTGGTACCGTAACTTTTCGGGCTACGTCGTCGTAAGCGTCTGTCTGAAGTTAGCTCCGTTCCCTTACCAAACAATCTGATGGAACAGACTCTGCATGCTCTCGCTGGGATACTGCTGAAATCCATTCCGACTGTTGTCCTGCTGTTGTTCCTGTATTTTTACTTGAAGTTGATGCTGTTCGGGCCGCTGGCCCGGGTTCTGAAACAGCGCGAAGAACTGACGGCAGGCACACGGCACGCGGCGCAGAACAGCCTCAAGGACGCCGAGCGCAAGGTTCAGGAATACGAAGCCAAGATGCGAGAGGCTCGCGCGGAAGTGTATCGCGAGCAGGAAGAGACTCGGAAACGGTGGATAACGGACCAAGCAAGCCAAATTGACAGCGCGCGCGAGCGCGCCGGGCAGACCGTCCAACAAGCCAAGGAACAGATGACGGTTGAGATCACCGCTGCGCGGCAGAGCTTGGCCGAATCGGCCGGTGTGCTGGCGGATCAGATCGCTACCACCGTGCTTGCGAGGAGAGCTTAATGACGCGGGTTTCGTCCATCACGATCCTGCTGGTGACCGGGGCAAGGTGGCTCAGCGCACAGGAGGGTGGAGGTCCGCCCGAACCAAGTGCGATCTGGAAGTGGGCTAACTTCGTGCTGTTGGTAGCGGGTTTGGGCTACCTGATGGCGAAGATGCTGCCGCCGCTGTTCAAATCGCGCACTGAGGAAATTCAGAAAGGCATCGCCGAGGCTCGTGCGATCAAGCAGGATGCAGAGAGACGCGCCGCCGAGGTGGACCGCCGGACCGCGGCGCTGGGGGCCGACATCGAGCGCTTCCGTGTGGAGGCCAAGTCCGAAATGCAGCAGGAAGGCGAGCGCATCCGCCAGGAGACGGCGGCGCAGATCGCGCGGCTGGAGAATCAAGCTCAGCAGGAAATTGAAATATCCGGCAAGATCGCGCGCCGGGAGCTGAAAAGCTACGCCGCGAAGCTGTCTCTGGATCTGGCGGAGCAGCGGATTCGGGAACGACTGAATCCGGCCACCGAGCAGGAATTGGTGGACGCTTTCATCCAAGATTTAGAGCGCGGGGACTTAGAGCGGGAGTCGAAGAGCTCATGATCTCGGTGGTGGCAGCGCGCTACGCGGCGGCACTTGCGGATGTGGTTACGGCGGGAGAGCACGTGTCGAGCACCGCGCAGGCGGATCCGGCCGAAATTACCGCGCAGCTGCGGGCGGTGGACAATTTAATTGGGTCGTCCAACGAGTTGAAGAACGCGCTGGCTTCGCCGGCGGTGACGCCTTCGAGGAAGCGGGCGGTGATGGCGCGGCTGCTGGCGCCGATGAACGTCTCCGCGCAGGTGCGCAATTTTTTGTTTGTCGTGATCGACCACCGGCGCGTGCATGAACTAAAGTCAATCATCGAAGCGTTTGAAAATCTCGCCGATCAGCGGCTAGGTTTCGTGCGGGCGGATGTGGCCAGCGCTACCGAGATGCCGGAAGCCCAGCGCGCGGCTCTGGAAGCGCAGCTCTCGCGGCTGGCGGGCAAGAAGACCAGGCTCCGCTACACCACCGATCCTGCGCTAGTGGCGGGGGTAGTCGCGAAGGTGGGATCGACCGTTTATGACGGCAGCGTCCGCGGGCAATTGGAGCGCCTGCGGCTAAAACTGGGGAGCCAGTAAGGCTCCCGGCACTTTAAAAAAGGAATTATGGCTCAGATTCGGGCGGATGAAATCTCGCGCCTGTTGCGCGAGGAGATCGAGAACTACGATAAGGCGGTCAATGTCGCCGAGACCGGTTCGGTGATTTCGGTGGGCGACGGAATCGCGCGCATTTACGGCCTGGAGAACGTGATGGCCGGCGAACTCATCGAGTTCAAGGGCGGCGTTTCGGGCATCGCGTTGAACCTGGAAGAAGACCAGGTGGGCGCGGTGCTGCTGGGCGAGGCCTCCGGCATCATGGAGGGCGACGAGGTTCGCCGCACGGGGCGCATCATGAGCGTGCCGGTGGGCGAGGCCATGATCGGGCGGGTGGTTGACGCGCTGGGCAAACCGATCGATGGCAAGGGTCCGATCGAAGCCAAGGGCTACAATGCCATTGAGCGCATCGCGCCGGGCGTGGTCGACCGGCAGCCAGTGAAAGAGCCGATGCAGACCGGCATCAAGGCCATCGACGCGATGATTCCCATCGGCCGAGGGCAGCGCGAGTTGATCATCGGCGACCGCCAGACCGGCAAGACCACAGTGGCGCTCGACACCATCATCAATCAGAAGGGCGGCGACGTCATTTGCATTTACGTTGCAATCGGCCAGAAGCGCTCGACAGTAGCGCAGGTGGTGAAGACGCTCGAAGACTACGGCGCCATGGAGTATTCGATTGTGGTGGCGGCGACGGCGTCCGATCCGGCTCCGATGCAGTACTTGGCTCCGTATGCGGGTTGCGCGATCGGCGAGTACTTCCGCGACAGCAGCCGGCATGCGCTGTGTATTTACGACGATCTTTCAAAACATGCTGCCGCGTATCGCGAGATTTCGCTGCTGCTGCGGCGGCCTCCCGGGCGGGAAGCGTTTCCCGGCGATGTGTTCTATCTGCATAGCCGTCTGCTGGAGCGCGCGGCGAAACTGTCTGCCGATCAGGGCGGCGGTTCGCTGACGGCCCTGCCGTTCATTGAAACTCAGGCAGGCGACGTTTCCGCGTACATTCCGACGAACGTCATTTCGATCACCGACGGCCAGATCTATCTGGAGTCGGATTTGTTCAATGCGAATATCCGGCCCGCGATCAACGTGGGCATTTCGGTAAGCCGGGTGGGCGGCAACGCGCAGATCAAAGCCATGCGGCAAGTGGCGGGCAGCTTGCGTTTGAACCTGGCGCAGTATCGCGCGCTGGCGGCGTTTGCGCAGATGGGATCGGATCTGGATAAGACTTCGACGGCGCAGCTTACGCGCGGCAGCCGTATGGTGGAGATCTTGAAGCAGGGGCAGTATTCACCGGTGCCGGTCGAAAAACAGGTGATGATCATTTACGCCGGTACCGAGGGATTCCTGGACGACCTGCGGGTTGAACAGTGCCGCGCATTCGAAGACGGCCTGCTCAAGTTTGTGGAGAGCGCGCATCCCGGGATGCTCTCGACCATTCGCGAAAAGAAAGTGCTGGACGACGCGCTGAAGGGCCAGATGTCGGCGGCCATCGGCGAATTCAAGACCAGCTTCCTCGAGGGACAAAAAACCAAGTAACATGCCGAGTCTTATCGACATCCGGCGGCGCGTCCGTTCGATCCGCAACACGCAGCAGATCACCAAGGCCATGAAAATGATCTCGGCGGCGCGGCTGCGCAAGGCGCAGGAGCGGGCGCTAGCGGCGCGTCCTTATGGCCGGATGCTGCGCGAGATGCTGGCGAATGTAGCCTCCGCCGCCAGCCAGAATCCGGATGCGGGAGGGAATCCGCTGCTGGCGGTGCGTCCCGAAAAGAAGATCCTGGTAGTGGTGGTGACGGCGGATCGCGGCTTAGCGGGCGGGTTCAACGCCAACCTTCTGAAACTCGCCCAGCGCTTCGTCAACGAGCACCGCGACGCTGAACTAAGTTTCGAGCTGATCGGACGCAAGGGCCGCGACTATTTCCGCAAGCGCGACGCGCGCATCTCCGGCGAACACCTGGATATGATGCGCTCGCTGAATCTGGCGTATGCCGATAAGGTTGCCGACGCCATCATCGAACGTTTTTCGAGCGGCGCGATCGATGCGGTCTACATGTTCGTGAACGAATTCAAGAGCGTGATGGCGCCGACGCTATCGGAGACCCGGCTGCTGCCGATTGAAGTGCCGACATCGCAGGAGCAGGTGGATTACATCTACGAGCAGAAGCCCGAGGAACTGCTGGGCACGCTGCTGCCGCGCTACATCAAATTGCAGGTGTATAGCGCGCTGTTGGAATCCGTCGCAGCCGAGCATGCGGCGCGCATGACCGCGATGGACGCGGCGAGTTCTAACGCGACCGATGTGATCGACAAATTGACTTTGTATATGAATCGCGTGCGCCAGGCGAGCATCACGCGCGAAATTATCGAGATTGTGAGCGGCGCGGCTGCTCTGGATTAAAGCGAGGGTTTACATGAGCGTAATCGGAAAAGTGATCCAGGTGGCCGGGCCGGCCGTGGACGTGGAATTTCCCGAGGGGCAGATTCCCGTGATCCGCACGGCGATCCGCATCACCAGCGAAGGTTACAAAGTTCCCGACCCCATCGACATCATCTGCGAAGTGGCGCAGCACATCGGCGAGGGGCGCGTGCGCACCATCGCGCTGCAGCCGACCGACGGTCTGGTGCGCGGCATGAAGGCCGAGAGCCTGGGTCAGCCGGTGACGGTTCCGGTGGGCAAGGAAACTCTGGGACGGGTGCTGAATGTGATCGGCGAGCCGGTGGACAAGATGGGTCCGGTAACGACAGCGAAGCGGTACCCGATTCATCGCCAGGCGCCGGCGTTTGACGAACAGGCGACGGAACTGCAGATGTTCGAGACCGGTATCAAGGTTGTCGATCTTCTCGAACCTTACTTGCGCGGGGGCAAGATCGGCTTGTTCGGCGGCGCGGGCGTGGGCAAGACCGTCATCATTCAGGAACTGATCAGCAATCTGGCCCAGAAGCATGGCGGCGTGTCGGTGTTCGCCGGCGTCGGCGAGCGTACGCGCGAAGGGAACGACTTGTGGCTGGAGTTTCAGGAGTCGGGTGTTATCGACCCGCATGACTGGCGGAAATCGAAGTGCGCGCTGATCTACGGGCAGATGACCGAGCCTCCCGGGGCGCGCTTGCGGGTGGCGCTGACGGCGCTCACCGTCGCTGAATATTTCCGCGATGAAGAAAATCAGGACGTGCTGCTGTTCATCGACAACATTTTCCGTTTCACGCAGGCGGGTTCGGAAGTTTCGGCGCTGTTGGGGCGCATGCCGAGCGCGGTAGGGTATCAGCCCAACCTGGCGTCGGAGATGGGCGATCTGCAGGAGCGCATCACGTCGACCAAGAACGGTTCGATCACGTCGGTGCAGGCGATTTACGTGCCTGCCGATGACTATACCGATCCGGCTCCGGCGACGACTTTCGCGCACTTGGACGCGACGACGAACTTGTCGCGATCGATTTCGGAGTTGGGTATTTACCCTGCTGTCGATCCGCTGGCATCGACGTCGCGCATTCTGGATCCGCGCGTGATCGGCGAGGAACACTATAACGTCGCGCAGCAGGTGAAACAGATTCTGCAACGTTATAAGGATCTGCAGGACATCATCGCGATTCTGGGCGTCGACGAACTTTCGGACGAAGATAAGGCAACTGTGGCGCGTGCGCGCAAGATTCAGCGGTTCCTGTCGCAGCCGTTCACGGTCGCTGAGGCGTTCACGGGTCTGAAGGGCAAGTACGTGAAGGTTGCCGACACGGTGCGCAGCTTTAAGGAAGTGGTCGAGGGCAAGCACGACGAGATTCCGGAGCAGGCGTTCTACATGAAGGGCTCGATCGACGATGTGCTCGAGACCTGGGAAGACATGAAGAAGAAGGGCTGACGTGGCCGACACTTTCCAGATCGACATCGCGACGCCGGAGAAACTGGTCTTGCAGCAGCAAGTGGAGTCGGCGCAGATTCCGGGTAAGGATGGATATATGGGTATCCTGCCGGGTCACGCCGCGCTGCTGAGTGAACTGGCTGAGGGCACGCTTTCGGTCACGCTAAAAGGCCAGACGCAGAGCTTTCATATCACGGGCGGATTCGTCGAGGTCCGCAACAATCACGTGAGAGTGCTGGCGGATAAGGCGGAATAGGGACCGCATAACACTCAATTCCTGCCTTGAATTTGTCGGGATGCAGAGGTATCGTGGGATCACGATGTTAGACCTTCATTCGATGCTCGACGGGAATATTCCTGCCGTTAGTCCGCTTGACATCCAACGCCTCCCAACATCCCGGAGACTCCGTCAGCTATTGTACGAGTACGATCTCGCAGATCTGCGAGTCTGAATCCGCAGACCCGGTAGCAGTCGGGGCTCGGACGATGCTCCTACGTACTCTGCTTGAGCAAGGTGTTTTAAAAAATTGGCGCGAAGACGATGGTTTAAGCAAAGTAGTATTTGACGCGGCGGCGACGTTCCCATTGCCAACCGGCCTGCAATGATTAAATCCAAGCGAATTTGTTGCTGTGCTAGGCGGTCGTGCTTAGGACTGTTCAAGTTTCTAGTCCTCAGGCGGCGGTTACGGCGCTTTCGGATTGAGCTTTATGTCCACACGCTTGATCTCACCAGGGCTTAGTAAAAGGTCTCCTTGGAAATTCCAGTCCTCGTATCCATCAGCTCCAATGGAAAATCCCATCCGTATACCGGAGGGAATCAAAACTTGGAATTCAGGCGGTTCGGAGGGCATCGATCCGATGTGGGCATCAAAACCGGCTCGCCACATGTGGAAATGGGGTTTTAGTGGCTTGTTGTTAATTGCGTCCGATACCGACCCGGTTAGTATTCCAGCCTTCGGTCCGATGATGACCACCAAATTGTCAACACGCGGCGTAGAAGAATCCAAAGTAACGCGGGTGGGTATTTTGTCCCCATAGAGCCCCCAAAACTTAACAGGGTAACCATCCTCTTCCTTCCCAGCCGTAATTTCATACTCGCCCTCCCATCCGACATGGACTACGAAGCGTCCTGCTGTATCCGTCAATGCCCACGGCATCTGTCCGGCCACCGGTTTATGCAAGAGGTGACAGGTGACTGTTGCGCCGGACACGGGTTGCCCCAGCCCGTCGAGAACAATGCCGCTGGCCTGCAATGGTGAGCGTATGGGCGCTTGCGCGAACAGAGCTACCGAACAAATGAGCATGAGTAAGTGTCTGTGCATTGGGGCACCTTTCATTGCTGATTATTTTGGCCCGCTACGCTTCTCTTTTTTCGCAGCTTCGCCTTGGCCTCTCGCTTCAGGACGTCTGACTTTGGGACGGCAAGGAAGGCACGGACGCCACGGTCGAAGGTTTCGGCTTGGTTCGGGGCGTCGCACTTGGTGGCGATTTCGGCGGGAATCGCAATCAGTCCAGCGGATTTCATCGCCTTCATGATACCCCCTGCCCCGGAGGCGTCAAGCCTGGAATATAAGTAATGCCGCCCAGATCACTTGGCTAATAAATTCCTCTTCATCTCCCCCCTGGGGTTGGAAGTAACCATTGGATTGCCAATGGTACGTACTCTGCTTGAGCAAGGTGTTTTAGAGAATTGGCGCGAAGACGATGGTTTAAGCAAAGTAGTATTTGACGCGGCGGCGACGTTCCCATTGCCAACCGGCCTGCAAGGATTAAATGCAAGCGAATTTGTTGCTGTGCTAGGCGGTCGTACTTAGGACTGTCAAGTTTCTAGTCCTCAGGCGGCGGTCCTAGGAAACTACTCTTCTTCTTCCTCTTCGCCGGTCTTCGCGGCTCTGGCGGCGGCTACGATTTTCTCGGCTTGCGGGCCAGGGACGAAATCGTAGTGATCGAACTCCATGGTAAAGGATGCCCGGCCCTGGGTCATGGAGATCAGGTCATTTTGATAGTTGAGCATTTCGGACATCGGGACGTGGGCCTTGATGATCTGGGTCCCGCCCTTGGTGTCCATGCCTGAGATGCGTCCGCGGCGGCCGTTCATGTCGCCCATCAGGTCGCCGGCGAATTCGACGGGCGCCTGCACTTCTACGTTCATTACGGGTTCGAGCAGGGCGGGCTTGGCTTGCTCCATGGCCGCTTTGAAGGCCTTGCGGGCGGCCAGTTTGAACGACATTTCCGACGAATCGACATCGTGGTAAGAACCGTCATAGACCACAACTTTGAAGTCCACCACCGGATAGCCGGCCAAATAACCTTTCTCGGCGGTCTCGATGATTCCCTTTTCGATGGCGGGGATGAAGTTTCGCGGGATCGCGCCGCCGAACACTTCGTTGGCGAATTCGAATTTGGCGCCGCGGGGGAGGGGCTCCAGGCGGATCCAGCAGTCGCCGAACTGGCCGTGGCCGCCGGTCTGTTTCTTGTGGCGGCCCTGCACGTCGGCTCTTCCGCGAACGGTTTCGCGATAGGGAATCTTGGGGGCGTGAAGTTCCACGTCGACGTTATAGCGTTTCTTTAAACGGCTGACGATGATTTCGACGTGCTGCTGTCCGCTGCCGGCCAGCAGAAATTCTTTGGTCTGCGGATCGCGGTAGAAGCGCAAGGACTGATCTTCTTCGAGAATCTTGTGAATGGCGTTACCCATGCGGTCTTCATCGTTGCGCGTCTTGGCGGAAATGGCGTAAGCGATGGAGGGCTCGGGCAACTGCACCGGCGGATAGGCGATGAGAGAAGACCGATCGGCCAAAGTGTCGCCGGTGAGGGTGTCCTTCAGCTTGGCCACGCCGCCAATGTCGCCCGCATGGAGCTCCGTAATGGGATTGATGGTCTTGCCGAGCAGGGTGCCGATGTGCGACAGGCGCTCGGCGCCGTTGTTGCGGGCGTTGACCACATTGGCGTCGTTGCGCAGGATGCCGGAGACAACCTTGAAATAGGTGACGCGGCCGGCGAAGGGATCGGCAATGGTTTTGAAGACGAAGAGCGAGAGCGGCTCGGAGTCCTTGACGGCGCGCTCCTTCTCAGCGCCGTTGAGCGTGCCTTTCCAAGTTTCGCGTTCAGCAGGGCCCGGGAAATATTCGAATGCGAAGTTCAAAATCAGGTCGGTGCCGACGTTATGCAGCGCCGAAGCGCATAGCACCGGGAACATGCGGCGCTGGCGAATCGCCTCGCGCAGGCCGTCATGAATATGTTCCACAGGCAGGGTGCCTGTGTCGAAGAACTCCTCCAGGTAGGCGTCGTTGCCCTCGGCCACCATTTCGACCAGGGCTTCGTGCGCGGCCTTGGCGGCTTCGGCGAGGTCCGCCGGAATGTCGCCTTCTTTTCCCTTGCCATCGCCGTCGGAAGTATAGGTGTAGGACTTCATCTGCACCAGATCCACCACGCCCTTAAAGTCTTTCTCGGAGCCGATCGGCAGGTGAATCGGAATGGCGGTGCGGCCAAAAAAAGATTGCACGCTTTCGAGGGCGCGCTCG
>Ga0068857_100003772_pt1 | contig 12738 bp, 12 predicted proteins | sample KBSCornC72_FD_66591 | JGI IMG/M metagenome (GOLD analysis project Ga0068857, IMG submission 66591) | Corn rhizosphere microbial communities from Kellogg Biological Station, Michigan, USA - KBS Corn C7-2 | ecosystem: Host-associated > Plants > Roots > Rhizosphere > Soil ...
GAGCCGCTGGCGAATCTTCTGGAAGTGATGCAGCACCTGATGAGCCACAACGGACACCTCAAGACCGCCATCATCCCCTAGAGGAGCCGACGGCTCAGTGTTCCTATATCCCACTGCTTTTCTGGCCTCCCCCGAGGCGATGGATCGGGTTTGGTCACAAGAACAATCGCTGGCATACACGCGCTGGCTGGCGACGCATCATTACGAAAATTTTCACGTGGTGAGCTTGCTGCTGCCCAAGCGTCTGCATCAGGATTTCTACAACGTCTATTCGTTTTGCCGCTGGGCGGACGACTTGGGCGACGAGATCGGCGATCCCGTTGAAAGCCTTCGATTATTGAGCTGGTGGCGCGGCGAATTGCACGCCATGTCCGCGGGTAAGGCGCGTCATCCTGTGTTTGTGGCGCTGGCGGGAACGGCTCGTCAATATTCTCTTCCCATCGAGACTTTCGACGATCTGATCAAAGCCTTCGAACAGGATCAAACCGTCACACGCTATCGCAGCTTCAGCGATGTATTCGATTATTGCCGCTATTCGGCGAATCCGGTAGGACGCCTGGTGCTGGGGCTGTGCGGCTATCATGACGCCGATCGTCACGCGCTATCCGACGCGACCTGCACTGCTCTGCAGTTAGCCAATTTCTGGCAGGATGTCACGGTGGATCTGGAAAAAGATCGCGTGTATCTGCCGCTCGACTTGCTCGAAGCGCACGGGTATCCTCTGGAAGCGCTGTTCGCGCGGCGCTTCGATGAACGTTTTCGCAACGCGATGCAGGAGGTCGTGAACGTCACGCGTGGGCTTTTTTTAAAAGGCCTGCCGCTGGCCGATACCGTGGATCGCCGCCTGGCCATCGATCTGGAGTTATTCAGCCGGGGCGGCCTGAGGGTTCTCGAAAAGATCGAGCGCCAGGATTGCGACGTCCTCGGTGCGCGGCCGGCTGTGTCAAAAATGGAGCGCGTCGGATTGCTGCTGAGTGCGATTACCCGACGGGCATTCTCACGGGCTGCTTGACGGCGATGACGCTCGACGAGTCCTACGCCTACTGCGAACGCATCGCTCGGACCCAGGCCAAGAACTTCTATTACTCGTTTCTGCTGCTGTCGCGTCCACAGCGCCAGGCGATGTGCGCGATCTACGCTTTCATGCGGTACTGCGACGACCTAAGTGACTCGGACGATGTGGCGGATCGCCCGGCCGCCATTGCAGGATGGCGGAGGGATCTGGACGCGGCGCTCTCGGGTAATCCTTCTGAACACCCCCTATGGCCGGCGTTCATCGATTCCGTAAAGCGCTACGGCATTCCCCATCAGTATTTTCACGACATGATCCGGGGCGTCAGCTCGGATTTGGAACCGCGGCGCATCCAGACGTTTCAGGAACTTTACGACTACTGTTATCACGTTGCCAGCGTGGTGGGCCTGACCATCATCCACATTTTTGGTTTCGAAAATCCCGAAGCACTGCGTCTGGCAGAGCGTTGCGGCGTGGCGTTCCAACTCACCAACATCCTGCGCGACGTGCGTGAAGACGCCGAACACGGCCGCGTGTATCTTCCCACCGAGGATCTGGAACGGTTCGGCGTGAAGCCTGAAGAATTGGCCGGAAGCGCCCTTTCACCGGCCTTGCGCAACTTACTGGCCTTCGAAGCCGATCGAGCCCGTGAGTATTACCGCGAGTCTCAACCCTTGATCGAAATGGTGTCGAGCAGCAGCCGTGCATCGCTCAAAGCCCTGATCGGAATCTACTCGCGCCTGCTGCAGCGCATCTCGAATTCCGGCTACGAGGTATTAGCGGTTCGGGTGCGCGTCCCAGCATGGGAAAAGATCTGGATCCTGGCCCGCTGCGCGATATAGCGCAGTCGCAAGGCCGCTCACCGGCGTTCGCGGTTCTGTATCCTCCCGGAACCATGAGCGGCAGCGAGTGGCCTATTTAAACACCCAGCGGATTCCGGCGTCGGGTCCCCATAGAAGGCCTTTGGAATAAGTTTCCTGCTGCGGAGAAGTCCGGAAATACAAAAGTTTCCCGCCTGCGAAGATCTCCAGTCTCCGAATGCGCACGACGAGGCTGGCCTCCGCATCTCCGATTCCAGAATGGTTTGGTATCGCCATTCCGGATCCTCGAACTTCCATACGGAAGTGATGCGATGGCACATATTCCAGACCCAATCCAACTGCGGGAAGAATGATCCGCTGGCTGTCGGCCAAGGGCTGATCGGGCGCGGTTACGGTTTCAAAAATCGTGGGCTTGAACTGCACATAGTGAAATTCCCACAACGTCTTGATTCGCAGTTTGGCATCCTGCGGCGGATTCGGATACGTCAGAAAGTTCCATGAAGCCTTGAGATGGCGCAGGCTGTATTGCACATACAGAGGTTCTTGTGCCGGAACCGTGCCACCGAAGAAACCGAGATCCCGCGGAGCGGTGACGTTGCCGTTCCCGTTCAGCGTAAGGTAAGAAATCTCCAGACGCGTGTTCCCCTTCGTTGGAAACGTGACCATGACGCCGTATGCCCGGTACGGCTTCTTGGGGAGATTCAAGTCATGAGAAGTCGTATCTACGGGATTGACGCCTCCACGCAGTGAAGGACCTCCGCTGGGCAGCCAGTCAAAGACCCCGACGGACATCATACGAGCTAAATTCTCGGGTTCCTGCGGCGGAGCCACGGGAGCTGGCGGAGGAGTTGCCGGCGCCTGGGCCGATAACGTCGAACACCACATTGAACACAACATTGAACACACTACTACTGGGCAGATTATGCCGATCAGCTTCACAAATCCCTCATTCCCCTCTGCGCGCACCTTGGCCTGAACGGGCCAAGCTACAGTCTTGAGGATAAGCTGGCGCGGGGCCAGGGTACAACACTGGCTTACACTATTCCTGTGATACCGCTGTTCCTGGTGCGCTTGGCCATTCGATGCATGGTCGCGGCGCTATACCGTATTAGGGTGCTTGGCGCTCCCAACGTGCCCGCCCAAGGCGGCGTTCTTCTGGTGTCCAATCACGTCTCGTTAATGGACGGGTTTCTGGTGGGTTGGGCTGCGCGCCACCGTCATGTGCGGTTCATGATCTGGCGGCCCTACTACGAACATTGGGCTTTCCGCGGCGTGCTGCGCGCTTTGCGAACGATCCCCGTGGATCTGACCGGACCTCGAGCGGTGACCGCCGCGATGCAGGCCGCCCGCAAGGAGCTCGAAGCCGGGCACGTCGTGTGTATCTTTACCGAAGGCTCGGTGACGCGCACGGGCAACCTGCTGCCGTTCAAGCGAGGGATGGAGAAGATCATCGCCGGACTGGATATCCCGGTGATCCCGGTGCATCTGGATGGGGTGTGGGGAAGTATCTTCAGCTTCGCGGGCGGAAAGTTTTTTGGGAAGATTCGACGGCCGTGGCCGTTTCGTGTAACGGTCTCATTCGGCGCTCCTCTCTCAGAAAGGACCGCGTTGGCGGCGCGGCAGGCGGTGCTCGAACTAGGTAGCGACGCGGCGCAGTTATGGCCGGATTCTCGCAAGACCCTGGCGTCCCGGTTCATTCGCGTGGCTCGTCGGCACTGGGGCCAGTTCGCCATGGCTGATTCCACTGGACGGGAATTGACCTACGGCCGTGCGCTGACCGCAGCGGTACTTCTTGCTGGTTATGTCCGCCGCAAGACGGGTTCCGAGAAAATGATCGGGCTACTGCTGCCGGCAACTGTCGGCGGGGCGCTGGCCAACTTAGGCGTCGCCGTGGCCGGCAAAGTTCCGGTGAACCTGAATTTCACGGGCGGCATGGAATCCATGGCCTACGCCGCCGCGCAGTGCGAAATCCGCACGGTGATCACGTCCAAAGTGTTCCTGGCGAAGGCCAAGCTCGACGCTCCCGAGGGCGCTGTCTACCTGGAAGATATTCTGGCGTCCATCGGCGGCGCTGCGAAGCTAATCGGATTACTAAAGGCCCGCCTGCTGCCGGCTTCGTGGCTCACGCCCAAACTCGATCCGGATGGCCTTGCCACGGTGATCTTCTCCAGCGGCAGCACAGGCGTCCCCAAGGGCATCATGCTCTCGCACTTCAATCTGGGCTCCAACGTGGATGCCGTTCTTCAATTGTTCGCTCTGGATGAAAAGGATCGTATCGTCGGCGTGCTGCCGTTTTTCCACTCCTTCGGTTTCATGGCGACCATCTGGCTGCCGCTGTTCACGGGCTGCGGCGTGGTCTATCATCCCAATCCGACCGACGCGAAAGTGATCGGCGAGCTGGTGCAGAAATACAGGGGAACTTTCCTGCTGTCGACTCCCACTTTCTGTGGAACGTACATGCGCAAGTGCACGCGCGAACAGTTCGCGTCGCTGCGTTTCGTGGTGGTGGGCGCGGAAAAACTACGCGAGCCGCTACGCAAGGAGTTTCAGGAAACCTTCGGCATCGACCTGCTGCAGGGCTACGGCATGACCGAAATGTCTCCGGTGGTGGCGGTGAACAGTCCGGACTTCCGGGAAGGCAAGGAAAATCAGATCGGAACGAAACATGGAACCGTGGGTCTGCCGATTCCGGGCGTAGCTGTGCGCATCGTGGATCTGGATACGAAGGAACCGCTGCCGCCGGGTAGCGAAGGCATGCTTCTGGTGAAGGCACCCGGCAGGATGCTCGGCTACCTGAACCAGCCCGAGCGCACCGCGGAGGTATTTCAAGGCGACTGGTACATCACTGGCGACATGGTCAAAGTGGATGAAGACGGGTTCGTGTCCATCACCGACCGGATCTCGCGCTTCAGCAAAGTGGGCGGTGAGATGGTCCCGCATTTGTTGGTGGAAGATCTGATCAGCAAGGCGTGTGGCGACGCACCCTGCGCGGTCACGGGACTGCCCGACGAGCGCAAGGGCGAGCGCCTGGCAGTGCTCTACACCGATTCGGGTCTCACGCCCGAGGAGTTATGGCGTCGACTAGCGGAAACCGATCTGCCGAAGCTGTGGCTGCCGAAGCTGGAGAATATCCACCGCATCGAGGAGTTGCCTGTACTGGGCACCGGCAAACTGGATCTGCGTCGCGTCAGGACGCTGGCGCAGGAACTGGCGGGTGGCACCCCCGCCCTTACAGGCGGGGCTGGGACGAAAACGCCGGACAGCCCCGCCCGTTAGGGCGGGGGCAGGGTTATTCGTACCTTAGAGCTTCTACAGGATCCAGGCGCGCCGCCTTGCTGGCCGGCCAGATGCCGAAGAAGACGCCGATGCCCACGCTGACCACGATACCCAGTGCCACGGCCCATAGTGGAACGAGTGTAGGCAGATTGGGCAAGAAGAATCGCGTGATGAGCGAAACCGCCCAGCCGAACAACATGCCGATCAGGCCGCCCAGCCCTGTAAGCACCACCGCTTCGGTTAAGAACTGGAGGATGATATCGCCGCGGCGGGCGCCGATAGCTTTGCGTACTCCGATTTCACGTGTGCGCTCGGTCACTGACACCAGCATGATATTCATCACGCCGATGCCGCCCACCAGCAATCCGATGGAGCTGAGCACCACCATCACCAGAGCCACCACGGAAGTCACGGAACGGAACTGATCCACTAGCTGGTCAGCGGTCGAAATATCGAAACTGTCGGGCTTGTTCAAAGGGACGCGACGTTCCTGGCGCAGCACCGAGCGCATCTCGTCGATCGCCGCCGCCAGCTGCCCATCCTTGGCCTGCACCATCAATTGATGCTCCACGGCGGTCGGAAACAGCTTGCGCATGGTGAAGTAGGGCACGATCACACGCGTGTCATTCTGGCCGGGCAAGGCAGTCGCGGGAGGATTCATGACGCCGATCACTTCCAACTCGTGGCCCGCCACCAGCACGACCTTGCCAATCGCGTCTTCCTTGCCGAAAAGCTGCTTGTAGATATCCTGACCGATTACGGTCACAGGCATGCGGTGACGATCTTCAGCATCGGTAAAGAAGCGGCCTTCCATCATGTCGGCCTGGCCCGCGGTCGCGTAATATTCGAAAGTCCCGAACATCTGGAGCTGGAACGCGTCGTTGCCCTTATAGCGTGCCCGCAGGATCCCGTTAGGGGGATTCAGGATTGGACTCACGTGCTCCACCGAAGGGCAGCGGTCAGAAATGGCGACTACGTTTTCGTACGTCAGCGGCTTGCGCATGCGCTGCTCGGGAGTGCGGCCGCCGCCGAAACTCGGACCGATTTTCATCACGATCGCCGTATTGGTTCCCAGACTTCGGATCGCGCCGGTCACCGCGCCGTCCAGGCCAGTCAGGATGGATCCCACTCCGATGATGGTTCCCGTGCCGATCATGACGCCCAACAGAGTTAGGAACGACCGCGCTTTGTTCTCACGCAGCGTCGCCAGAGCCAGTCCGATTACCGATAGGAGCAGCTTCATCGAAATTTAGCTCTCAGCCCGCAACGCAACAATCGGATCGAGCCTGGAGGCGCGACGCGCAGGATAGATTCCGAAGAACAACCCTACGGCGGCCGACAGCGTCACGCCGATCAGCACGGCGTTCACCGGGATCTCCATAGGCACCAGCGTGGTATTGCGCACGATCAGCGCCACTATCCAGGAGATCGCAACTCCCATTAATCCCCCTATGGCTGCCAGCATGGACGATTCCACCAGAAACTGATTCAGGATGTCCTGCCGACGCGCGCCGACGCTCTTGCGGACTCCGATCTCGCGAGTGCGCTCGCTGACGACGGCCAGCATGATGTTCATGATCACGACTCCGCCCACCACCATGAACACGCTGACGATGCCGACAGCCGCCGCGGCGATCGCGCCGGTCAAATTGTTCCACGCGGAGATGAGCGTATCGGAGGACAGAATCATGAACGTCTCATCCTGGTCCGGACGCAAATGCCGGGCGGCGCGCAGCAGGACGCGAATTTCATCCTGCGCTTCGGTCATGTGCTCGCGGCTCGTGGCTGAAAAGTTGTATTGCAGGCCGGTCCGCGCCCCGTACATCTTCACATAGGTCTGAATCGGAATGGATATGAAGTTGTCGTTGGATTGGCCGAAGACGCTTCCCTTGGACTTGGCCACTCCGATCACCTGGAAAGGGCGGCCGTCCACCTGGATGGATTTTCCTATCGGATCTATGTTCGGGAAGAATCGATTCTTGATGTCCGTGCCCAGAACGACCACTTCGGAATGACGCTGATCCTCGGTCTCGGTGAACATCCGGCCCGTGTCGATCTCGGTATTGGTCAAAGAGGCTCCGCTGGAATTGAAGGAGATCAGGGCGACTCCATCAATCAGGTCTCCCTCGTAGGTGACCTTCACGCCGCGCTGGGCCGACGGACTCATTTCCTTAACCAACTGGGCCCGGCCCTTGAGAAACTCATACTCTTCCAGCGACAGTTGGGGATTCTTGCGCTGGTATTCTAGGAACTTTTTCGGATCCCAATTGTTGATAAATGCGAACCGCACTACGCGGAACCCTTCGGTCCCCATGGTGGACGCACTGTTGGCCACCACCACATCCATGCCGTGGATCACCGACATCACCGAAATCAGGGTGGTGGTGGACAGGATAATGCCCAGCAGCGTCAGGAAGCTACGCAGCTTGCTGCCGCGCAGCGAATCGATCGCCACTTTCGCCGCCTCGAAGAAGGAAGCCTGGGATTTCACAATAAAATGTCCTTAATCACTTAGGATACGTGGTTTGGCGAAGATAAGTTCCGCTCCGCCCAGTCCAAAACCGTCCCATCCAGCCAGAAGCGCGATTGCCCGCGCGATAGAAATCCTAAATGTCCGCCGTGATCCACCGCCAGCAGCGTCAGGAACGGATTATCCCTCAATGCCGGGTGATCGTAGACCCGGAATGGGACCAACGGGTCGTCTTTCGCCACGATGAGCAGCGCTGGTACGCGGATCCGTTCCAGAAACTGGTTGGACGACTGGGTACGAAAATAGTTAGCCGCGTCCCCGAACCCGAACAAACGGGCGGTGTAGTGGTTGTCGAAATCCTCGATACTGCGGACTTTGGGCAAGTGTTCCAGAGTATAGACGTCGGGAGAGAGGCGATTCTTACGCCGGATACGATCTTTGAGTCGGCTCAGGAAACGTCCCTGATAGACGAAATTGCGGGGCTGGCCGAGAGCCGCGACGCAGGCGGCCAGATCGATAGGTGTCGAAACCGCGCATACGCCGCCCAACAGCTCCCTGGCGTCTTCGCCCAGCTCCCCGGCCAGCTTGAGAGTGACGTTTCCACCCAGCGAGAATCCCACCACAAAGATCGGCAGAGGACTCGCGCGGCGGCGCTCGCGCAGGAACGCGAGCAAGTCGCTGGTCTGGCCTGCGTGATACCCCATCACGGCCAGATCGTCGGTGCCTCCGCATCCACGCATGTTGAATCGATGGGTGACCCATCCGCGATCGAGAGCGGCGTGCACCATGCTGCGGGCGTAGCCGGCTGCACTGGATCCTTCCAGCCCGTGCACTAGAACCAACTCGCCTTTTGGTTCCGTTGAAGGCGATTGGGAATGCACCAGCACACGCACGCCGGGCTCAGTCTCGTAGACTACCGCCTGCACAGGCCACTTCTGCTCGCTCTCCGGACGAGGCCAGAAATTCCCAGCAATCGTGGCCAGATGCGGATTCCTGAATATGGGGTCGAACATCAGGCGATTAGCGTCCAGGCGGCCCCAGCGAGCACAGCGGATCCCCGATCGCGATATTCTGCCAGCTTAACGAGCGGATCGACAGGTAATAGCTCTCAGCCAGATTGCGCCCGGAATAGTATGCGGGGAAAAGATACTCGGGATGCGGCGTCATAGCGAGGAACGGTTCGTCCACGTGACCGGTGGCAGCAGTAGCGCCTTCCAGTAAATAATCCGCGGTGAGCGTCTGCGGCGATCCGATGAACCACAACTTTTGAGATTTCCAATCGCTGATGTTCCAGTTATCCGGGGGACGCTGAAACGTACGTCCATTGGTCGAGACGAACTCGGTGGCAATGGCTCCGGGGAGCCAGTGGAATCCCAGGAATCGGCGATGGCGGTGAGGATCGTTCGATCCCCAGCCGGCATATGCGATCACCGCCGTCTGGTCATACAGCACGGTGTCAGAAGCATCTAAGATCACCCGGTCCTTAGGCAGCATGTTCGCGGCTTGCCGCAGCCAGGAATTACCTTCCTCATTGTCCGGGGATTTCAAATCGATTACGAACTTTCCTTGATTCGCCGCGTGCAGACCGCGATCGATAAGAGCGCGCACACCGGCAAGATCGTAGGCCGCCAGACGCGTAACCATGTAGATCGGAAACTGCGGATGGGCAAATTTCGCCTCACGCTGGCCGAAATAGGGATTGAGGGCTGGGCCCTTAAGCGCATGTGCGTGTCCTTGCTTCATATCCGAATACAGGAGCGCCAACTCGCTGTCCACGGCCGCGTTATCCGCTGCCATTTCTGCGCCGCTAGCTGCCGTTGCGGCAATCCGAAGGGGAATCCCGCCAGTGGTCACCATGTATAGGATCTGATCGGTCAGGCCGTTTCTAACCAAACAGCCAGTGATGGCTGCAGAAATTTCACGATCGTATTGCTCCCTGGGGATCGTCTCGGTTTCGATGGTCCGGATGTGGCAGACGTTGCGTGTCGGTACGCCGCGTTTGCCAGCATAGTACTGCCCAATATCCCGAGACAGCTTGGAGGCGTCGTTCACCACCAGCAGGACATTCGCAACACTCTGAGCCGTAAGGGCTTGTCCGGCCACGAGCAGAATGACTAGCATAGCCCCCGGCACTCTGCGGTACCAACTACTCCGGAGGCCCATGGCTTGAATCACGCAATGCTAGTATATCTAGAAGCCTAAGCCCTAACCGCAAATAAACTGGCCCGTATTCGATGGATCTCGACCAGCTACACACGTTTTTGGAGATCGTCCGCCTCAAGAGCTTTTCTAAAGCCGCGCAATCCTGTTTCCGCACGCAGCCGGCGGTGAGCGCCCAGGTGCGTCAGCTCGAACAGGAGCTCAACGCTCCTTTGTTCGAACGCTTGGGAACCAAGATCGCGATCACCCCTGCCGGACACATTTTCGCCGATTTTGCCGAGCAGATCCTGGCTTTGCGGCGTCGCGCTCAGGATTCGATTAATGAACTGGAACGCGTGCCGCGCGGAGAGCTGCTGATCGCCGCCAATGAAGCGACCTGCATCTACGTTCTTCCCCTGGTGTTCTCCGAATTCAAGAAACAGTTTCCCAACGTGCAGATGCAGGTGGACCGCTCCTATGGCGCTCGCGTAGTGGAAGCTGTGTTGGATAACCAGGCGGATTTCGGTATCACGCAGCTTCCGGTTGCCGAGAAACGGCTTCAAGTCGTCAAGATCCACTCCGACGAGATTAAGGCGCTGATGCCGGGCACGCATCCTCTGGCGAATAAGCGCGAGATTTTACCGGCAGACCTGGTCGGCGTTCCGCTGCTGATGCCCAAGACCGGCACTACGCGGCGGCGTCTTTCCATCTGGCTGGAGCCTGTGGAAGACGATATTAACGTCTCGATGGAGTTGGATTCCACCGAGATGATCAAGCGCTTCGTGCTGGCCGGGTTGGGGATCAGCTTCCTGGCCGGAACGCATTGCCGGGATGAAGTAGCCGCCGGGAAATTAGCGGCTGTTTCGCTCGGACCCGAGGCCATGGTCCGGCAGATTGCGTTAATCTATAGGAAGGACAAGGCTCTCTCGAAAGCTGCCCTGGGATTCATCGAAGTGACCCTCAAGAATGCCGCTGCGGACACCATGTTGCGAGTACCGCCCAAAAACGCGAGCAGTATGGAGCGGGTTGCGAAGGCGATTCCGGCAGAGAGTTGAGCGGACCGGAGTGGATAGGAAATGCACCGCGTGACCGTTAAAACCTCGACCATTTTTATCGCCAAGGGCGGTCGCACGCGCGTGTATCGGTCTGTTAGCGAAATTCCGGAGCGCTTGCGGAAAGAGCTGGAAGAATCCACCAACGGTTTTAATTCTGCCACCATCTTGATCGCCGACCGGCGCGGGCGTAAAGAAATCCTGCGCGCCCTGCAAGGCTTGCCTTCGGCGTTGCGCACGCGACTGGCGGCTTCGCTGGCTCCTACCCAGGATTCCGCGACTCCTGTTCCCCAGGCTCCCCGTCCCTTGGCTCGTTTCATGCGGCGCAACTGGCCGGAACTGCTGCTTCCCGGCGCCGTAGGACTTCTGCTGTGGGCTGCGCTGAATTGGAAATAGCGGATGGCGCTAACGGATTGGCGATAGGGTGAAGCGAGTCGCGCTGTTTGGCAGCGGAGGTCAGCTCGGCGTCGAGCTTCGGGACGAATTCTCTTCTCGCGGTTACGAAGTCTCCTGCTTTGCTCGATCCACGGTCGATATCACCGATGCTGCCGCGGTCGAGCGCTCCATTGCGGAATGCGACCCTGCCCTGGTGATCAACGCGGCGGCCTACAACCAGGTCGACGTCGCCGAGAAGGAACCCCTGGCAGCATTCCAGGTGAATGCGTTGGCAGTTCGAAATTTGGCGACTGCCTGCAGAAACGCAGACGCGCGGCTGGTGCATTTTTCGACCGACTACGTCTTCGATGGCTTGGCCGGCCACGCCTATCGTGAAGAAGATCCGACCCGGCCGTTAGGGGCGTATGCCGTTTCCAAGCTCGCAGGCGAGCTGTATGCGCAGGCATACCTGGACACGCCGCTCATCATTCGCACCTCCGGCGTATTCGGCCCAGGCGGCTTGGAGACGGCGCGAGGCAATTTCGTCGAGTTGATGCTGCGGCTGGCCGCGCAGAACAATCCCATACGCGTCGTGGAGGATCATGTCGCATCGCCCACGTACGCGCCTGCACTCGCAGCCCGCACTGCCGATCTGGTGGAGCGCGGAGCCCACGGGATCTTTCACGCTGGCGGTGGCACGCCTATTTCCTGGTACGACTGGGCTTCGATGATCTTCGACGCAGCCGGGCTGACGCCTCCGCTGAAGCCCACCAATGAGCGTGAATTTCGAACTGCCGCGCGGCGGCCGCGCTACTCGGCGCTCAGTAACGCGAAGATGGAAACCTTGGGAGTAGCGCCCATGCCCGCACTAAAGGTCGCAGTGCAGGACTACATGCGTGCCCGCGGCACCCGCCTGAAGACAAACTGACGTCCCCTACTGGAACGCAGCTTTGGTCTCTTCCGCGAGAGCCAGCAGCCGGCTGGCATACTCCAGAAGCCGCCGGCCAACGTCCGTGAGAATCACCGTTTTCGACGACCGGCTGCGTTCAAACAGCGAAACGCCCAGCTCGTCTTCCAACGCTTTGATATGCACCGTCACGCTGGATTGGCAGCACCCCAACTCGACCGCCGCGCGAGTAAAGCTACTCGTCGCGGCGGCTACTTGAAACGTGTGGAGTTTTTTCAAGTCGAGCATGCGGTCCAAACTAAGATGATTTGGGACTAGTCGTCGCGGACAGAGATGAGACTCCGTAGCCGCTGGGCGCTTCCGCCGGCATTCCAGTCGGTCTCCCGATCGACGCAATCACGTATTCCGGATAGGCCGAAATGCCGTGCTCGTGGAGATCCAGACCATGCTGCTCGCCTTCCGGCGAAATACGCAGGAGGCCCATCGAGTTGATGGTCAACATCACCACCATGGCGACGCCGAAGGTCGCGAGCGTGATGATCGCGCTGCCCACCATCTGAGCCTTCAGGACGGTTAAACCGCCGCCGTAGAACAATCCCGCGAGTGGCGCGGAATTGTCAGGCGCGAACGGCCCGGTAGAGCCGTATTGGCCTGCTGCGAACAATCCCAGAGAGAGTGTTCCCCAA
>Ga0068857_100003776_pt1 | contig 12729 bp, 9 predicted proteins | sample KBSCornC72_FD_66591 | JGI IMG/M metagenome (GOLD analysis project Ga0068857, IMG submission 66591) | Corn rhizosphere microbial communities from Kellogg Biological Station, Michigan, USA - KBS Corn C7-2 | ecosystem: Host-associated > Plants > Roots > Rhizosphere > Soil ...
CCTGGAACCGACCCTGGTCCAAACTCCGCCCAATCCCTGGTCCATGGCGCCGGGCAACCTGCTTCAATTGCTCAAGCTGGGACTCGCCTTCAAGAAGCTCGGTACCGACGGCCAGAAGGCGGTTGAAATCCTCACCGGTGCCGCCAATCCGATCCTCGATCGCTGGTTCGAATCGGAAGAGGTCAAGGCGACGATCGCCACCGATGCGATCATCGGCGCTTTCGCCACTCCTTCGATGCCCGGGACGGCCTATGTGCTGTTTCACCACGTGATGGGCGAGTGCGACGGGGTGCGCGGAGTGTGGGGATACGTGCGGGGCGGGATGGGTGGACTCAGTAACGCAATCGCGTCCGCCGCGAGGGAAAAAGGCGCCGAGATCAAGGTGAACGCCCCGGTCGCCCGAATTCTCACCAACGGTGGGCGCGCTGCCGGAGTGGCGATGAAGGATGGCACCGAGTATCGGTCCGCAAAGGTCGTGTCTTCAGTCGACGCCCACGTCACCTTCCTGCAGCTGATGGATCCCAAGGAGCTGCCGACGGACTTTGCCGACTCGGTCCGCCATCTCGACTACGCCAGCGCTAGCTGCAAGGTGAACCTGGCGCTGTCCGAGGTGCCGAATTTCACCTGTCTGCCCGGAAATACCGCGGGACCTCAGCACCGCGGCACGATCCATCTCTGTCCCACCCGGGATTACATCGAGAAGGCGTTCGATCGCGCCAAGTACGGCTACATCTCGGACAATCCGATCGTCGAGGCCACGATCCCCAGCTCACTGGATGACACGGTGGCCCCCAAGGGGCAGCACGTGATGTCGATGTTCACCCAGTATTTCCCCTACAAGCTGGCGCCGGATGCGGGAACCCTGGAGGAAAACAAGAAGCGTTATGCGGAGCGCTGCATCGATATCATGACGGAGTACGCGCCCAACTTCCGGAAAGCGGTGATCAACTACCAGGTCCTCGCTCCGGCTGATCTCGAGACCCGCTTCGGACTGACCGGCGGAAACATCATGCAGGGAACGATGTCGCTCTCCAGTCTTTCGTTCATGCGACCGGTTCCCGGCTACGCCGATTACCGTACTCCGATCAAGGGCCTATACATGTGCGGCGCGGCGACCCATCCTGGTGGCGGGGTCATGGGAGCGTGTGGGTATAACGCGGCGAGAGAGATATTGAAGGACTGAGAGGCTGGAGTCTGGGGTCTGGAGTCTGGAGTCTGGAGTCTAGGGTCTGGGGTCTGGAGACTCCCCGACTTCAGACTCCCGACCACCGACTCCCAACTCCCGACTTCAGAGACCGAATCAGACAGTGGAGCATCAGGCTGATTTCGCGTGTTTCGAGCTCGAGCTGTGCCAGCAAGTCTTTATTACCGTATCCTAAATCTACGGCGAGCAAGAGCTGACATTGCACCTCGAAAAGCGAGCCGCGCGCAATCTTTAGGAATCGTCTCAATTCCGGGTCGCCGGCTCGGCCGCATCCCTCGGCAATGTTGGATACGATAGAGACGGCCGCGCGTCGAAGCTGGGAAGTCATGCCGTACAATTCTGAGGCGGGAAAGTCTTTCGTTGCTCTGTAGACGCCGAGACTCAGAGCATAGGATCGTTTCCAGACGCGAAGGCTCTTGAAATCGCCCATCTCTGAAGCTGCCCCTAGAGTATTGATGGAGCTAATCCTTCGATTGCACCGGTAGGCATAAATACGCGGCCTCCAATGATGGATGGCAAGCTGTCTTTGACTCTAGACTTCAGACTTCAGACTCCAGACTTCAGACTCCAGACTCCAGACTCGGAGCCCCATCGTGAGCAAGTACCAGATGTACATCAACGGCAAGTTCGTCGACGCCACCAGCCGCAAGACCTTCAACGTCTACGATCCCGCCACCGAGGACGTGATCGCCACCTGTCCTGCCGGCGACGCAAAGGACATCGACAAGGCGGCTCAGGCGGCCAAGAAGGCGTTCTATGGAGGTTGGAAGAACACCTCCGCCCAGGAACGAGGCCGAATCCTGCTCCGGCTCGCCGAGCGGGTCCGGGCCCGGCGGGACGAGCTTGCCAAAATCGAAACCCTTAACTCCGGGAAACCGATCGTCGAGTCCGAATACGACATGGATGATTCGGCGACCTGCTTCGAGTACTACGGCGGGCTGGCCACCAAGATCAACGGCGAAGTGATCCCGGTTCCGACCAATGCCATGGTGCTCGCGGTGAAGGAGCCGATGGGTGTCGCGGGACAGATCATCCCCTGGAACTACCCGCTTGCGATGGCCGCATGGAAGCTCGGACCCGCCCTCGCGGCCGGTTGCACCGTGGTCATCAAGCCCGCCGAGCAGACGCCGCTCTCCCTGCTCGACCTCGCCAAGGATTTCGAGGCGATCGGGCTGCCACCGGGTGTCGTGAACATCGTTACCGGACTCGGCCCCGATGCTGGCGGGCCCATCGTGGTCCATCCCGATATCCGCAAGATCGCCTTCACTGGCTCGGCCGAGGTCGGCAAGCTGATCATGAGAAACGCTTCGGATCAGCTGAAGCGAGTCTCACTGGAGCTGGGCGGCAAATCACCCAACATCTTCTTCTCCGACGCGGATTTCGAGGCCGCGGTGGACGGGGCGCTTTTCGGCACCTTCATCAATCAGGGCGAGGTCTGCTCGGCAGGAAGCAGGGTGCTGGTCCAGAAGGACATCTACAAGAAGTTTGTGGACGCCTGCGCCGCGAAGGCCAAAACGATCAAGCTGGGACCGGGCATCGAGCGGGACACCAAGATGGGGCCGCTGGTCAGCGCGGAACAGCGAGACCGCGTGGTGAAGTACCAGGCCATCGGTCGGAAGGAGGCGAAGGTCGCCGTGGGCGGAGGAGTGCCTGATCAATTCGAGAAGGGCTGGTACGTCGAGCCCACCATTTTCTACGACGTGGACAACAGCGCCAAGATCGCGCAGGAAGAAATCTTCGGGCCGGTGATGAGCGTGATCCCGTTCAAGGACGAGGCGGAAGCGATCGAGATTGCCAATGCCACACCTTACGGTCTCGCCGCGGCGGTGTGGACCCGCGACATCTTCAAGGCGTTCCGCGTGGTCAAGAGCCTCGAAGCCGGAGTTGTCTGGGTCAATCACATGCAGCCCACCATGCTCGAGGCGCCGTGGGGTGGCTACAAGATGTCGGGCTTCGGCCGTGAACTCGGCCACTGGGGCGTGGAGGAGTACATGGAGACGAAGCAGGTGTACATCAATTTGGATGAGGCGCCGATTGGATGGTATTAGAAAGAGGCCGTAAGCCGTAAGCCATAAGCTTTAAGCAAGAAGGCCCGCCATCCGACTCGAATGACGGGCCTTTCGCTTACGGCTTACGGCCTAAGGCTTACGGCTGCAGTTACTTCGCCGCCACCGCGATCTCCCGCGGCTTCGCCTTCTCGGCCTTCGGAAGGGTAATCGTCAGCACACCGTTCTCGAACGAGGCGGCCACCTTGTCGGCATCCACGGTGTTGGGCAGGGAGAACGACCGCTCGAAACTGCCATAGCTCCGCTCATAGCGGTGCACCCGCTCGGTCTTCTCTTCGGCGACCTGCTTCTTCTCACCACGCAGAGTGAGGGTGCTGTTCTCCAGGGTGATCTTCACATCTTCGGGCTTCAGGCCAGGCAGCTCGGCCACGATCTTAAGGCTCTCCTTGTCCTCGAAGACGTCAACCGACGGCAGCCACGCTGACGTCGAGACTCCATTGCCAACCGGCCAACCAGTAAGGGCCTCGTCCAGCAGCGCGTTCAGCCGGCGCACCCCGAGCGGATCGTTGGCGGGAGCGAAACGGCGCAACATCAGGGACATACGTACCTCCAAAAAATTCTAGTGAATGAGTTCAAGCCCGCGCATATCCGTCGGGCAGGCACCTGCGCTATTGCAGCCGGTGTGCCGCGAAGGAGTGGCCACTTTGACAGAGGACGAGGCGGAGACGGCAGCCTCGAGACCAAATCGGCAGGCTGGGGTCCCCCCCCCGTAAAGAGAATATCCGCGGTTGAAGGGCAGGCGACCTAACCAGAAATCGGGCGATGCTAACCAATCGAGTGCAGGCGAGGTTACACCTGAGGAGAGCTACCCCTGCGAAGTCGGACCCATCACCTGATCCGCGATGCGAGCCAGATCATCGAGGGCAAACGGTTTTTCGAGAATCGGACACCGGGTCTTACTGAGGAAGACGGCGGCATCGGGTGATGCGGTGTCTCCCGTCGCGATGACCAGGCGACGTAACAAGGCGGGTTTGGTTGCGGCGAGTCCATTGTGCACATCAATGCCCGACATCCCGGGCATCTTCAGATCTGAAATCACCAGGTCATACAGCTCGTCATCGGGAGCGCCGAGGACCGCCGCGAGACCGGGTTGTCCGTCTTCAGCCTCCTCGACTGTCCACCCGCGCCGCTCGAAGAACCGCCGCATCGCGGCTCGGACCGGCGCTTCGTCGTCAATGATCAGCACTCGTGGGCTTCGCCCAGGCTCTGCCTTCGGCAGCGAGGAGAGCTTGTCCTCCACGGGCACCGGCGGCACCCTCGGCGTGAGGCGACGCTCGGTCGCTGCGACACCGAAGGGGAGCAGAACAGTGAAGCGGGCGCCGTGCTCGGGGCCTGGCCGGTTCTCGGCCGTCAGCCTGCCTCCATGTTGTTCGACGATGCCGAGGGAGACCGAGAGTCCGAGGCCGGTTCCCTGGCCAGCCGCTCGAGTGGTGAAGAAGGGCTCGAAGATCCGCGGCAGCAACTCGGGTTTGATGCCGCCGCCGCTGTCTTCGACCACGATTTGAAGTCCTTCACGGACCGTGTGAGCCCGAAGTGCAACCGAGCCGCCCTTGCCCGCGGCGCGCATGGCATTGTCGAGCAGATTAGTCAACACCTGCTCCAGGCCGACCGAGTCTCCGATAATCCCCGGCAGCTCCGACCCGACCTCCAACTCCATCCGAAGCTCCAGCCGTTCGATCTCCCTTCGCATCGCGTTGGTCACTCGCTCGACCAGATCGTGAGTCGCGATGTGTTCTCGACGCTCTTCCCGACGGCGCACGAAGGCGAGGAGGTCGCGAACAATGGCACGGGCTCGCTGAGCCTGATCCCGAATGACGACGAGCGCCTCGGTGGGAAGTCCGGGTGCAGGGTCGCGCAGAAGGTCCTCGCTGAAGGTGAGGATTGCGGCGAGGGGATTGTTGAGCTCGTGGGCAACACCGGAGACCAGTCGCCCGACCGCTTCCATTCTGAGCGACTGCGCCAACCGACTGGTCAGCTCTTCCTTCTCCGCCTCTGCCGCCAGCCGCTCCGACACGTCGTTCAGCACGACGATGCGCATCAGCGAATCCGCCAGACGCCGAGTAGAAAGCGAGCACTCGAGCGGCACCTCGCTGCCGTCGGGACGGAGTCCAGGGAAGAGCGAGGGTGGACCGGGGCGGTTCAGCGGATCGTCGCTCTGTGCCAGCAGCGCTTCGACCTGGGCCCGGGCGCGGGGTACAATGAGATCGGTAAACGGCTTCCCGGTGGCATCTGCGGCCGAGAGGTGAAACATCCGCTCCGCGGCGGGATTGAAGATCGCAATGCAGTAGGACTCGTCGAGTGTGACGATCGCTTCGGTAGCGGCACCGATCAAACCCACCATCCGCGCTTCCGAGGCCGCGACGTCTCTTTGTCTTGCTATGCGAGCGTGGTCAACCTGGCGCCGTGAGTCTTCCAGCAGAATGACCACCATCCCGTAGCCCAGGAGCAGCGCCAGGACGATATCGAAGTAGGAGTTGAAATGGGCGAAAATGGCGAGCGGTGAAGCGACGATTTGCGGCCCTACCTTCTGTAGTCCGCCGAACACCAGGAGATACACCACCCAGAGCGCCGCGAGCAGCGAGAACGTGACTCCCGTGACCCAAGTCCCTGGAGTCCGCCGCTCCCCGGGAAGCGACAGCATCATCCAGGCACAGATGCCATAGACCGCCAGCCCGACAAACGCCTGCCAGAAGACGATCCGGTCGAGGTCGGGCGACAGCACGACAGAAGCCGCAGCATAGATCCCGAGGGCCGCGGCCCACGGGAGCCAGTTCTTCGGGACGTGCCGGCCCTGGGCGAACTCGATCGTCCCGGAGACCAGAAGGGCGAGATGCAGCAGCTTCGCGGATTGATAGACCAGATAGAGTAGAGTCGCTAAACGATTCTTTTCCGCGAGGAGCGCCGGGTCGAGGCCGGGCGCTATGGCGTAGCGGAGCAGGATCGCCGTGACGGCGACCAGCATTACCAGCCAGGCCTGAGCCCATATGACGAAATAGGAGCGGCTTCCCGCATGGCGGGACAGCAGCCGGAACAGCGTGAGCAGGAGAAGGATTCCGCCCAGCTGTACCCAGGTTCCGAGGTAGGAAATCAGACCTGCGTCGTTGGTCATCCGGGCGTGGAAGGGGTGCCAAAAGCTAATCTATCTTCCTCGGCCAAGGCGCGAATCCTTCGCATCACGTCCTCCGCAACTGCCCGAGCAGGAACTCGCTCGGTGAGATCGGGCGATACGTCGTAGTCCACCAACTGGCCGAAGTGAACCCGAACTCGCGATCCCTCCCGCCGTCCCCTGCCAATCTCGTGCCCCAGGCTGTTGGAGAGTCCCGCAATGAAGACCGGCATGACCTGGGGCCGAGCCGCGAGAATGAGATGGCCGATGCCAGGTTGGGCGTCGAGGAAGGAGTAAGGATCCTCGCTCTTGTTCCGAGTCCCTTCAGGGTGGAAGCCGATCAGCCGGCCTCCTCCCTCTCGGCACAGGTCCGCCAGAATCCGAAACGCATACTGGTCGAAGCGACGTCTCCCCGCCGTGTGAAAGAAGGGCGGGTACATCGCCCACCAGGCTCCGACGAAATTGACCAGCACGCCGAGGGGCGACTGATAGAAAAACCGGCCCCGCACCGGGAAGTAGATGTCCCGCCACCCGCTCGTCCGCCGGAAGAGCAGGGCCATCACGACATACATGTCGAAGAAGCTGCGATGATTGGCCGCGAGGAGGAGAGGTCGTTCGCGGCTGGCGCTGGCGATTCGTTCGAGCCCGTGGATCTCGAGCCGGGATCCGATGAAGGCGTCGATCCAGCGCGCGCCGATCTGCCGGCCACACCAGCACCAGAGTCGCTTCCAGCGACCCTGATTCATCCGGCGAACCAGACGGAACGCCGCGCGTTCGAACGGGGTTAAGGAGTCGAGCTGCGCTCGACCGGCATCCCCGCCGACAGCCATCCAGCATATCCGGGCGTAAGATTGGCCAAACGGGTGAATCCGCCGGCGAGCAGGAGGCTCGCGGCGATTGCAGAGCGAGATCCGCCCTGGCAGTGGACCACGATTTCTCTGTCCCGCGGGATCTCATCCAGCCGGTCGGGCAGCCGGCCGAGCGGAATGTGGGTCGCTCCCGGAACATGGCCGCCGGCCCATTCCGAGTCGTCCCGCACGTCGAGCACGACGCGTCTGTCGCGAGGCCCAGCGAGAACCTCGACGCCGACCTGGGGGACCGTGGCAAGCGGCCCCTCGGTTTCCTTCCAGGCCGCCAGAGCTTCGCTGCCGAAATAGCCGCCGATCCGGTCGAGTCCGATCAGGGCTAGATCTCGGACCGCGGCATCCACCGCCGCGGTCGTGCTCTCGTCCACGATGAGATAGAAGTCCTTGTCATACGGCAGGAGCCACCCGGCCCATGCAGTGAAGCTGCGGTTGAGCGGGATATTGATGGAGCCGGGAGCGTGGCCGCCGGCGAAGTCGGCCGCGGTTCGGAGATCCACGACTAAGGCTCCCTCGCGGAGCAAGGGACGCAAGCGGGTTTCCGGCAGCCTCGCCGGACGGCGAAGACCACCCAGAATTGCCGGCCCCAGTTTGTTCAGTCGCTTCATCTCCCCGAAATAGCGCGGCGGATCGGGCTGGCCCGAGAGGACCTGGCGAACGAATTCCGCTTCATCGGGAATCTGAAAAGCCCAGTTGAAGAGCTTCTCGTAACCGATCGTAGACTGCGGCACGGCACTCATCGCCTTGCCGCACGCCGAGCCCGCGCCGTGGCCGGGCCAGACTTGCAGGTGATCCGGCATCGAGCGGAACCGCTGGACACTGGCGAACTGGGCCTTCGCTGAACTCTCCGACGCACCTGCCACCCGGGCCGCTTTCTCCAGCAGGTCGGGACGGCCCACGTCTCCCACAAAGAGGAAATCACCGGTAACGACGCCCATTGGCGAGTCCGCCACGGCACCGTCGGTGACTAGGAAACTCAAGTGTTCCGGTGTATGACCCGGAGTGTGCAACGCTTCGATCTTGATGTTGCCGATTCGGAGCTGGCTGCCTTCGTTGAGCAGTCCGGCGTTCGCGGGGCCGGCCCAGGTGTATTTCCAGTCCCGGTCGCCGGCGTCGGACAGATACGGCTTGGCGCCGGTGCGTTGCGCCAGCTCACGCACCCCGGAGAGAAAATCGGCGTGGATATGGGTCTCGGTGACGGCGATGATCTTGAGTCCGGCCCGGTCGGCCGCCTTGATGTACTGCTCGACATCCCGATTGGGGTCAACGACCAGCGCCTCACCGGTCTGCCCGCAGCCGATGAGATAGCTCACTTGCGCGAGCTGCTCCTGGTAGAACCGAAGGAAAATCATCGCAACAGAATACCGCCAGTGACGGAGAGGAGAAAGGCTGTTAAAAAACCTGACAGTTGCGCCGCGGAAGTATACTTCCGCCATGACGATTTGGCGCGATTTCTGGCACCGGGCCCACCGTGGCCTAGACGCGCCCCTGACCGCGAAGGTAACCGGCACGCGGCGGGGAGAGATTGCGTTTGAGCGTCTGGAGGACACTCATTCCCGGTTCCTGAAGGCCCGGCGGACAGTAGACGTCTTCCTTCCCATCGGATACTACGGCCCCGGCACGGAGCGATATCCGGTGCTCTATCTCAACGATGGACAGGATTCCGAGAGTCTCGACCTCGCGGCCGCTCTCGAGCGCTCCCAGCAGGAGGGTTCGGCGGTGCCAATTGTAGTTGTGGCGATCCACGCGACCGGTGACCGGATTCGGGAGTACGGAACCGCCGGCGTGCCCAACGCCCAGGGGTATGGGGACCGCGCGAGCCAGTATGAGCAGTTCATCCTGACCGAGCTGATGCCCTTTATCCAGAGCCGTTACCGGGTGCTGACCGGCCCTCCCGCCACGGCGATCGCAGGACTGTCGCTGGGTGGTCTGTCAGCATTCGACATGGCATGGCGCAATCCGGATCGCTTCGGCGCCGTCGGAGTCATGTCAGGATCGTTCTGGTGGCGCACCAACGATCGCTCACCCGAGATGAAGCAGGTCTCCCGGATCATGCATCGCAGGGTGCGGGAGACTCCGGGGCGACCCGCTCTCCGCATGTGGCTCGAGACCGGAGTCCGCGACGAAACCGCTGACCGCGACGGTGATGGCGTCATCGACTCCATCCAGGACACCGAAGAACTGGTTGAAGAAATTCTGCGGAAGGGCTACCAGGCGGGTCGGGACGTGATTCATGTGACAATGCCCGGGGGGCACGATCTCCCCACCTGGCGCGGGGCTCTCCCCGGGATGCTCCGGTGGCTCTACGGAAGGGCCGAGGCGGTTCAGCTCGGAGCGCGGTGGCTGAGCAGCTCCTGAATGCAAAGCAACAGATCCCCCGCATCCCATGGCTTCTGCAGCAGCGGAACTCCCGGTGGGATTTGCTCTTCCTGAACGCGGTGTACCCTGCTGGAACGGAATTTCGGGTGTCGCGGACCAGGTGATAGACCGCGTCCTTCGGTGAGGCCGGGCAGGGAGGCGACGTTTGCGCCGAGAACCAGGAGACCGAGAATCGCTGGCGGTGTCACGCGTCAGGCTTTCAGATAGACCTCTCCGCCACTGGCCCGGAACTCCTCGGCCTTGCGAGCCATCTCGGCCGCCGCGTAGTCCCGCACCTCATGAGTGATCTTCATGGAACAGAACTTCGGCCCGCACATCGAGCAGAAGTGGGCCAGCTTGGCGCCTTCCGCAGGCAGGGTCTCGTCGTGAAAGGCCCGCGCGGTGACGGGGTCGAGTGACAGGTTAAACTGGTCCTCCCACCGGAACTCGAATCGCGCCTTGCTGAGGGCATCGTCCCAGGCGCGCGCATGCGGGTGGCCCTTGGCCAGGTCCGCGGCGTGAGCGGCGATCTTGTACGCGATGACCCCGGCCTTCACATCGTCCCGGTCCGGCAAGCCGAGGTGTTCCTTCGGCGTGACGTAGCAGAGCATGGCGGTACCGTACCAGCCGATCATCGCGGCGCCGATGGCACTCGTGATGTGATCGTATCCCGGAGCGATGTCGGTGGTCAGCGGGCCCAGCGTGTAGAATGGAGCCTCGCCGCACCACTCGAGCTGCTTGTCCATGTTCTCCCGGATCAAGTGCATCGGAATGTGGCCCGGCCCTTCGTTCATGACCTGGACCTCATGCTCCCACGCGACCCGGGTGAGCTCGCCCTGGGTACGAAGCTCCGCAAACTGCGCTTCGTCATTCGCATCGGCGATCGAGCCGGGGCGGAGCCCGTCACCAAGAGAGAACGAAACGTCGTAGGCCCGCATGATCTCGCAGATCTCGCGGAAGCGGGTGTAGAGGAAACTCTCGGTGTGATGGGCAAGGCACCACTTTGCCATGATCGAGCCGCCGCGGGAGACGATGCCGGTCACCCGGCCTGCGGTAAGCGGGACGTAGCGCAGCAGCACTCCGGCGTGCACCGTGAAGTAGTCCACTCCCTGTTCCGCCTGCTCGATCAGCGTATCCCGGTAAATCTCCCAGGTCAGATCCTCGGCCACCCCGCCCACTTTCTCAAGCGCCTGGTAGATCGGCACGGTCCCGATGGGCACCGCCGAGTTGCGGATGATCCATTGTCGGGTCTCGTGGATGTTCTTGCCGGTCGAAAGATCCATCACGGTGTCGGCACCCCAGAGCGTCGCCCAGCGCAGCTTGTCGACCTCCTCATCGATGCTGCTCGCCACCACCGAGTTCCCGATGTTGGCGTTGATCTTCACGTGAAAGTTGCGGCCGATGATCATCGGCTCGAGCTCGGGATGGTTGATGTTGGCGGGGATGATTGCCCTGCCCCGGGCAACTTCCTGCCGGACGAACTCCGCCGGCAGCCCCTCCCGGATCGCGATGAACTCCATTTCCGCAGTGATGTCCCCGCGGCGAGCAAAATGGAGCTGGGTGACCCCGCCGCATCCCCGGTATACCTGGCGGCGCAGACCGCGGGGGATCAGTCCGCCCTCCCTGCTGTCCGGCTCACCCACCCGCTCCACGTCCCGCTCCATGATCCAGGTGGCCCGCAATGCGGGAAGGCCGCGAGTCGGATCGCTGCCCTGCGGACCGCTCGGGTCGTAAACCCGTAGAGACGGCTCCCCGCCACTGAGCGTTATCTCCCGCATCGGCACCCGAACTCCGAAGCGGCCATCGACGTGGACCTTGGCCGAGCCGGGGAAGGCTTCGCCGTAGGTGACTGAGGGATCGGTGGCGGATGTGCGACGAATCATGGAAGGACTCCTTCCCAAATTCCGGAAACGGAAGGAGCGCCTGCACCGCGCTCCCTACGCCGGTCTGAACCGGATCAGGTTCCAAGGGTGCGATCTCAATCGGGCGAAGTCGGAACCCGCGGACATCCCGCGCGTTTAGTAGAGGGATGTGCCATTCCGAGGGGCCCGATGCCCCTGGCGGTCAGGTGAATGGTATTCTGACACTCGACGCGGTCAATCCCAGGGGAGTGGCGGAACCCGTTCTGGCTGTAGGAATTCCGGCTAGGCCCCAGGTGGTGAAAAGCTGATAGACGAAACGGCACAGGGATTGCCAATATTCTCAACCAGCAGGGCCGTCATCGTGGGCTGAATCACACGACTTCGTGTTGGAGGTTTCTCTGAACGGCAGAGTACTGAGCCTTATGGGCTGTGGGGGCGGGCATGCTATTCGGCGGAATGGCCGGGGCCTTGTCCACACCCCGGAGGGAACGCGAGGGTAAGGCAGACGCGCAACAGCGCCGCCGCACCGCCCCCGCGATCCCATGGACGCGGGGGCGGATTCGTTTTCAGGCAGCAGCAGGCAGGTGACAGAAATGAAGCTCATCGGGTTGGCTCTGACAGGATTGTTGTCGCTCGCGTACGCGGGCAGCGTGGATCCGGCTGAATATCCGGACCCCGAGGCCGCGGTCACGATCGTAGCGACCGATACGCTCCGCGACGTGGCGGTGGCGGTCTATGATCGGCAGCACCCCACGATCTACGTGAATCCCACCCGGATGCAGCGCTTCGGCCCGCAGCTCGGCGATTTCTTCCTCGCCCACGAGTTCGGGCACATCCATTTCCATCACACCAGGGCGAACGCCCTTACCGCAGATCGACAGCGGCGCGACGCGCTGATGCAGAGCCGGGAACTGGAGGCGGATTGCTACGCCGGGGCTACCCTGGGCCGGAGCGACCGGCGAGCGGTACTGGAAGCGGCGCGGTTCTTCAGCCAAATGGGTCCCTACCGGTTTGACCGGGAACATCCCTCCGGCAGCCAGCGGGCGGCGCGGATCCTCGCGTGCCTCCCCGCGGAATCGAGGGCCTCGGAGTAGCCTTTCCCGCGAGGGCAAACCACAGTCCTTGTGCGCCTCTGCAACGTTGTTGTCCTCAGGCTCAACTTGCCCCGCAGAACGGGCAGCCCAACATTCCTGACATGAGGATGGGGTCTCGTCTCGGGGCGTTGTGCGTTGCTGTCTTCCTTTCCTGGGACGTCAGCCCGGCAGACGCT
>Ga0068857_100003778_pt1 | contig 12729 bp, 9 predicted proteins | sample KBSCornC72_FD_66591 | JGI IMG/M metagenome (GOLD analysis project Ga0068857, IMG submission 66591) | Corn rhizosphere microbial communities from Kellogg Biological Station, Michigan, USA - KBS Corn C7-2 | ecosystem: Host-associated > Plants > Roots > Rhizosphere > Soil ...
AATGGGTTACGTCAGCAACTTCACCGATGCGAACGGCCCAAATTCAGTTGTCCTCACCAATAGCTTGCTGGATATTCACGCGAGCCAGACCCTCGCCGGTTTCGGCACGATCCGTGGCACGTTGCTCGCCGAAATTGGTTCAGCGGTTTCACCTGGCCTTCCTACCGGCGCACTCAACATCTTGGATAGCGCGACACTCAACGGCGCAGTCAACTTCCAACTCGAGCGCGCCAGCACGCCGAATTCCGGCAGCATCGCCGCTCCTTCTATTAACATTGAAGGCGCAACAATCACCGTTAGCAATGTCGGACCGGATCTCGTTACCGGCGATTCCTACCAACTATTCAGCGTTCCGGTCAGTGGCACTCCTGCAGCTGTTAATCTCCCCGTTCAGAACCTGGCCGGCACGATAAGCTATGTCTGGACGAACAAACTCGCGATCGATGGAACCATTCAGGTCCTGAGTGGTGCCAGCGCGACGAGCGCCTTGCCGACCGATATCACGTCCACCTTCGCTGGAAATTCTCTGGATTTGAGTTGGCCGGCTGATCACGTCGGTTGGACTTTGCAAACCAATTCAGTGGGACTCACGAGCCCAACCTCCTGGTTCCCCGTGGCGGGCTCTGCTGCAACAAACCATGTCATCATGGCAGTCGATCGCACCTTGACCAACGTCTTCTACCGCTTGGTCTATCAGTAACCTGATAATGAGCAATCCAACTTGCACCCTTCCGAATGCAGCGTCAAAAGCGCGTGCGGAAGTGCTCGGGCGGGAGCGTCGAATTGAGGGCGGCGCTCCCGCCATTTCAGAACGAGTTAAACGAAAATGAAATCTCATCAGTCTTTGAGCGGAATAAAATATCTAGCCGAACGCTCTCGCTCTCCTTGGGGAGAGGGGGAAAGCGATTTTCGCCAGCCAGCGCCTCAACCGAGAAGAAACACTCGCCTCCGCACACCCTTGGTTCATGAAGAGGCATTTACATTAATCGAGTTACTTGTGGTCATCGCCATTATCGCCATTCTCGCGGCGATGTTACTCCCGGCATTAGCCAGGGCCAAAGAAAAGGCCCAGCGAACCGAATGCATCAATAACCTGCGCCAATGGGGACTTGGCTGCATCCTCTATGCGAACGACAATGGTGAATACTATCCAACCACGCAGGCTGGCGGGAATCCGCTCAACGTCATCAACGGCGGTTATTATACTCGCTGGATCGGTGTATGGTCTGCCGCGAAATACAAAGTTCCTCAAAGTTGGACTCAACCCCTTGGAAAGTTCGACAGCCTCGGCTTGCTTTACCCTTCGAAGCTGGTTGGCGACGGAAAAGTCTATTATTGCCCAAGCCTGAACGCGAAAGGCTCTCCGCTCGGCTCGATGAACTATTCTCCGTTACTCACTACCGATTCTCCCTCCAGCGACCCCCTGGGCGGAACCGGCGGAAATGTCAGAAGCAGCTATATCTACAACTTCTGGGTCGTAAATCCCAAAGGGAACAATAACAACGTCGATCATGTCCGCCTCTATCAAAAAGCCAGCCAGGTTGCACACCGAAAAGTCTTCGGCATGGATTACGTCGATGGCTCTTCGTGGACCAGTTCTGGCGATGTCATCGTCAACAGCCGGGATTTTGCCCACAGCTATAGCAAAGGCTGGAACGTCCTTTTCACCGACAACAGCGTCGAGTTCAAAAGAGTTACCGCCGCAACCAAGAAGGCTTACATCGATTCCGGATTCACTCCGCCAGCGCCCGGTAGCCCGAACTACGACGTCAACCTCCTCTGCGAATTGGCACGGGACGCCTTCGAGTAAACCCCATCCGCTTGTCGTAATCTGGCAAAAGGTCTTCTGAAAAGGACGTAATATGAAAACGCTTACATTATTCTTCCGTTTCCAACAGTGCGAAGCTTTGAAATTTCAAATCTCAAATTTGAAATTCTCACCATCTTCAATTTCTCCTTCCCTGCGTTTCTCTGCGTTTCTTCGCGTCTCTGCGGTTTTGTTCTGCACGGTACTCGCCGCGACGTCGCTCACCTTGAACGCTCATTGCAAAAACCTTCGCGACGAATGGCTCGACCCTGACACCGGCCATCGTATCATCCGCATTTCCCGAATTCCCGGTGAAAGCGAAAGCTTCTACTTCCATCAAAACGCCTTCACCGCAAGCGGCGACAAAATGGTTTTTGCCAACACCGACCGGAGCGCGTCTGTCTCCGGGCGCAGCAGCGGACGCTCCGCCAACTATACTCGCAACTTCTTCGTTTACGATTGGCGAAATAATAAAATCGACCGCTTAACCGACGGCGGAAACAATCGCGGCGAAATCGTCGCGCCGAGGAGTCGCCAACTCTTCTACATGCGCGACGACGTTGTTTACGCAACCCATCTCGACACGCACGTCACAAAACAGATCGCTCAACTTCCCCGCGGCTGGCGCGGCCTGACCATCAACGCTGACGAAACCCTGCTCGCAGGCGCCTACGGCGAAGGCGCGGCCGAAATCTCCCGCGGCCAGTCGCGCTCCTACTGGTTCAAGGCAATTCATGACGCCAAACTTCCGCATCTTCTTTTCACGCTCGAAATCGCCACCGGCAAAACCAATGTCATTCATCGGGGCAACGATTGGTTCAATCACGTCCAATTCTCCCCAACCGATCCATCTTTGCTCATGTTTTGTCACGAAGGACCCTGGCACCTCGTTGATCGCATTTGGAACATTCGAACCGACGGCTCCGGTTTGCGGCTGATGCACGAACGCACCGTCACAAACGAAATTGCTGGCCATGAATTCTGGAGCTGGGACGGGAAAACCGTCTGGTTCGACCTCCAAATTCCCCGCGGCGAAAAATTCTTTTTATCTGGTGTAGGAGCCGACGTGAGGAGGCTCTCGAATGAAAATGCCCGGAAAGATGGCGGTCTCCTTATGCCGACTGCCAGAGACAAAGAAATCCGCTACTCCATCGAACGCGATCAATGGTCCGTCCACTTCAACGTCTCTCGTGACGGCAAACTCTTCGCTGGCGACGGTGGCGCGCCAAACATGGTTGCTCACGCCACAGACGGCAAATGGCTTTGGCTCTTCATCCCGCAATCCGATGGCACCCTTAAACCGGAGCACCTCGTCAACATGTCCAAACACGATTATTCACTCGAACCCAATGTCAATTTCACTCCCGACGGCAAATGGATTGTCTTCCGTGGAAACTTCGATGGCAGCCCGCAAGTGTATGCCGTCGAAGTCGCAAAAACTTCGCAAGCGGCAAAAAGTCCGAAATCTGAATGATTAACCGATCCGATTTCATTTCGACGTTCGATGTTCGACGTTCGATGTTCGACGTTCGATGTTTCATTTTTGCCGTTTGTGTTTTATTCGCCAGTAGCTCGACTGCCGCTCCAAACCGCTTTCCCATCACCTCCTTCGGCGCAATCCCCGATGCCAAAACCCTCAACACCAAAGCCATCCAAAGCGCCGTCGACGCCTGCGCCAAGCAAGGCGGCGGCGACCTTATCGTTCCAAAAGGCACCTTCATCACTGGTTCCATTTTCCTCAAACAAGGCGTCAATCTTTTGCTCGAAAAGGATGCCGTGCTCAAAGGCTCCCAAAATACCAACGACTATCCGTGGATCGATACCCGCATCGCTGGACTCGAAATGAAATGGCCTGCGGCACTTATCAACGCTGACGGCATCACCAATTTGCAAATCACAGGGCAGGGGACCCTCGACGGTTCAGGTGAACGTTGGTGGCGGGAATATTGGGATACACGCAAACGCGAGAAGGGCGACATCGATCCTCACTTCAAAGTCCCACGCCCGCGCCTCATCCACATTATCCGCTGTCAAAAAGTTATTGTCCGCGATCTTTTCCTTAAAGATCCCGCTTTCTGGAACTTTCAACTCACCTACTGCGACGGCGTCGAAATTCACAATCTCAAAATTCGCGCTCCGCACGAACCCATCAAAGCCGCTAGTTCGGATGGCATCGACATCGATTCCACCCGTAACATCCTGATCACCGATTGCGACATCGAATGCGACGACGACGCCATCTGTCTCAAAGCCGGCCGCGATGCCGACGGCCTCCGTGTCAATCGCCCGACCGAAAACGTCGTTATCCGCAATTGCCATGTCGGCCATGCTGCAGGACTCGTTTGCTTCGGCAGCGAAACCGCCGGTGGCATCCGTAACGTGCGGATCTACGATTGTCGCGCTGACAGCGGTTGCGGCGAAGTTGTCCGCCTCAAAACGCGCATGGGCCGTGGGGGAGTTGTCGAAGACGTGCTCTACGAAAACATTCAGGCCGATGGCATTCGCCAGGTCTTCAACTTCAACATGGACGCCTTCGGCACAACCTGGCTTCCCGAACAATTCCGCGAACCCGCCCCACTTGGCAAAGCCACGCCTATCTTTCGCAACATCACCGTCCGCAACATCACCGCCAAAAATTCCGGAGCTGCAGGCCACCTCGTCGGCCTCGCCCAAAGTCCACTGCGCGGCATTACACTTGAAAACGTCGATATCGAAGCCAAAGGCGGCTTCACCATTCGCAACGCACTCGGCATCCAATTCAAGAACGTCAAACTCAACGGCAAAACCATCGAACCACCGCAGGAAACATCGAACGGCCGCGATCCTGTCAAGCCAACGGGAGGATGAACCGAAAGCTGCAAATTCCAAGCTCCAAGCTCCAGAGAAGCTCCAAATCCCAAATTCGAATTCCCGTCCGATATATCGCTTTTGGATCTTGCGATTTGAGATTTCGCTGGAGCTTGGAGCTTGGGATTTGGTGTTTCTGGTTAGGCCCCCTTATCCTTGCTCCATTGTCCTCCCTCGCCTCCTTCAGCCTCATCAGTAGCGGCGGCCTTTACACCGTGGATACCGGTGCTGGCCTCGTCTTCAAAGTCAGTCAAACCAGCGGCGACATCACCTCCATCCAATACAACGGCGTCGAATATCAGGCGACCGATAAACATTCCCAGATTGCCTCCGGACTCGGCGCCGCCACTGTCACCGGGACAACTTACGGCAACAGCTACATCAAAATCGCCGTCGAAACGAGCCCAACCAACTCAGTTGTCAGCTCGCTTACGCACTATCTCATGGTCACCAACGGCCTGAACACCATCTTCATGGCTACTTACGCTTCCGCTGAACCGTCCGTTGGCGAACTCCGTTGGATTACGCGGCTCCAATCCGCCAGGCTCACAAACGGCCCAATCCCCTCTGACAACCGCGGCAATACCAATGCCATCGAAAGCTCCGACGTCTTCGGCATGGCCGATGGCACCACGCGTTCCAAGTATTACGGCGACACCTCAACGCACAGTAAAGACCGCGCCATGGACCTTACTTACTGCGGCGCCACTGGCGCGGGCATCGGTGTTTGGATGGTTTTCGGCAATCGCGAGAGCAGCTCCGGCGGACCATTCTTTCGCGACATTCAGAATCAATGCGGCACCGACCAGGAAATCTACAACTACATGAACTCCGGCCACAACCAGACCGAACCCTGGCGCACCAATGTCCTCCACGGTCCCTATGCCCTCGTTTTCACAAGCGGTTCGCCTCCATCGCTGCCGTTCGATTTTTCCTGGCTCGAAACTGGCGGCCTCAATCTCACCGGTTGGGTCTCGCCGACCAATCGCGGCGCAGTGACTGGCGTCGCCTCTGGCATCCCCGCTGGATTTCAAACGGTTGTCGGATTCGTCAACACCAACGCTCAATACTGGGCCACCGTCTGGTCCAATGGCACTTACTTCACTCCCCTCATGAAACCGGGCGCCTACAAAGCTATCCTTTACAAAGGCGAACTTGAAGTCACCACGAACTCCGTCACCGTTACCGCTGGTCAAACCAACACTCTTAACCTGGCCTCCGCCGAAGCAGCTCCCAACTACGTCTTCAAAATCGGCGAATGGGACGGCACACCCCGCAGTTTCCGCAATGCCGACAAAATCATTACCATGCACCCATCTGATGTTCGCATGGACCCTTGGGGGCCGCTCACCTACACAGTCGGCGATCCATTAACCAATTTTCCGATGGTCTGCTGGCAAACTAACAACAATCCGGTCACAATCCACTTTAATCTCGCTTCCTTGCCCACCAACAACCTTACACTCCGCGCCGGCATCACCTGTGCCTACTCTGGTGGCCGACCCAAACCAACGGTCAATTCATACACACCTTCAAGCAATCCATCCCTTTCTTCTCAACCCCAATCCCGTAGCCTCACCATCGGCACTTACCGCGGCAACAATTGGCTGTATACCTTCAGCATACCCGCTAGCGCGTTCGTCCTCGGTCAGAACACACTCACCCTCAACACCATCAGCGGCTCCGGCAGTATCGGCAATTTTCTGAATCCCGCCTGCGCCTTCGACGCCGTCGAACTGGATTACCCTAACACCGGTCCTTCACTTCCCATTGCGCCCTCAAACCTCGTCTCAAAGTACGTTACCTCCTCCCAAATCAATCTCGCCTGGGCCGACAACTCCACCAACGAAATCAATTTCCTCATCGAACGCTCAACCGATAATCTTCCTTACACACTCATCGCAGCCGTTACCACCGACACAACCAACTCCTTCGATAACTCGGTATCTACCGGCGCAACTCTTCACTACCGCATCCGTTCCGCAAACGCCGCCGGCAACTCCGCCTATTCTAACATCGCCAGACCCGTCCCTCCCACAATCTCTTCAGCTCACATTTCCGGAAACAATTTTATCTTGAACGGCTCCGGCGGCTTCCCTGGAGCTACTTGCTATCTTCTTTCAACAACCAATCTGCTCTCCCCCAAAACCTTCTGGCCAGCCGTCGCTACAAATACATTCGATGCCTCCGGCAACGTCTCCTTCTCGCAGAATCTGAGCGTCTCCATGCAAGCATATTTCACCTTACAACTCCCGTGACTCCGATACTCCAATTCTTGGCACAATCCGCACATCTACTGGCAAAATCCGCATGTTCACCTCAGGGTCCAATCCGGCTATTCTAACTCACTAAGCCCATGACCGCTCGCTCCTTTTCCAGTTCAAAGTTCAAGGTTCAAAGTCCAAGGTTCAAAGTTTTCTGGTTTGAAGTTTGTTTGGAATTTGGAATTTGGAGCTTCTTTGGTGTTTTTTTCACGCCCTTCCCCTCCGTCCAAGCGGCCCCAGCATTTCCGGGTGCTCTCGGTTTCGCCGCCAGCGCCACCGGCGGCCGCAACGGCTCCGTCTCATCGGCGACGGCACCAACGGCGCAACAGCTATCAATGTCGGCCTCACCAACTCTGGCAACATTTACATCGGCAGCGGCGGCATCGTTTCCAACCTGCAGGGCAATGTTAACATCGCTTTGAACAACGGCGGCCTCTTTGGCTCGAGTGCGGATTGGTCTTCTTCTGCCGCCATGCTGATCAACAGCGGCTCCTTCACTTTCAACGCCGCCGACATCGCCGGCGCAGGCCACAATATCACCCTGTCGGGCGTGCTCCGCGGCTCCGGGGGCTTGACCAAAACTGGCGCTGGAACTCTCACTCTTGCCGCCACCAATACTTACACCGGCGCAACCACTATTAATGGCGGCACCCTCGCCCTCACCGCCACCGGCTCCATATCAAACAGCACTCAGATTAGTGTAAATGGCACGGGCACCCTGGATATTTCAGCGGTCCCAGGCGCCGCTCTTCTCGGCGGACAGATTTTAGCCGGAACCGGCTCTGTCGTCGGAGATATGACGGCTCTCCCCGCCAGCACGATTCGTCCCGGCGGCGTATCAGTCGCAGGCACGTTGACTTTCGCAAATGCCCTCACCGAGTCGGGCGGCGTCAATAATACCTTCGACCTCTCTGACGACCCAACTGGAACCATCCACCCAAACGACTTTTTGCAGATCAACGATAACTTGAATCTGAGCGGCCTAAACACCATTCAAATTAATCCTCTCAACGGCCCTCTCGCAGGCGGAAGCGTTTATAAACTGATTCATTACTCAGGCAACCTCAACGGCGATCTGTCCAATTTCGCGCTCACGGGCATTGCCGGAAGCCTGAGCAACAACGCCGCGCTCAAGACCGTCTTTGTCCTCGTTCAAAGCACTCGCGCGCCAACCAGCGTCACATGGCTTGGCGGCCTCGGTGGAAACGTATGGGACACCGCCAGCACATCGAATTGGCTCAACGGTGCTGCTCGCGATATTCGAAACCGCAGACTCATTCACCCTCTCCAACGGTCTCGTTTCCGCCCGGATCGAAAAACGGACCGGAACGCTCACTTCCCTTAAATACAACGATCTCGAACTCCTTGCCCAACATCAGGGCGGGGCAACCGGGGGCTACTGGTCCTCGGTCGGCCGTGGACGGCCTGGTTCGCGCGTTTCCAGCGTCGTTCGCATTAATCCGGCGACCAACAACGGCGCTCGCGCCGAAATCTCCTGCCAACTGCATAACGACCCTGATTCCCCCAATTTACCAGTCGATGCCGACTACCGCTACTCACTCGGTCGCGGAGAACATTGGCTCTACGTCTATAGCGTCCTCAATCACAAACCAGGATATCCGGCGTTCTCCGTCGGTGAGGCCCGCTATTGCCTTAAGCTCAATCCGGATGTCTTCGATTACATGGCCATTGACAAAGATCGGCACCGCATCATGCCCACCGGCTACGATTGGGACCACGGCGAACCGCTGAATCTCAAAGAGGCCCGCCGAATGACGACCGGCATTCACAAAGGCGAACCCGAGCACAAGTACGATTACTCCGCCGTATTCTCGGAAACGCCCGCCTACGGTTGGTCCAGCACCAAACATCTTGTCGGCCTTTGGATGATCAATCCCTCTCTCGAGTATATTGGTGGCGGCCCAACCAAAGCCGAAGTCACGGGCCACCTCGACGTCAACCCTGGCGGCTTGCCAACTCTCCTCAATATGTGGGTCGGGAGTCATTACGGTGGCACCAGCCTTTCCGTCGCTACAAATGAATCATGGACCAAAGTTGTCGGCCCATTTGTTCTTTACTGCAACTCAGCTTCGGTGGGGCGAGCGTCCCCGCGAGCCGCCGAACATCTCGAAATGACTCATGCTGCCACGGCTCGCGGGGACGCTCACCCCACCGACCCTCAAATCTCTCTCTGGCAAGACGCCCTTGCTCACGCGGCAAGCGAAAGTAATCTCTGGCCTTATGCGTGGGTGTCCGATTCGAACTGTCCGGCCGCGTCCGAACGGGCGACTATCACCGGTCAATTGATGGTAAATGACCGGTTTATCACCGGCCTTACCCCGTCCAACATGTGGATCGGCCTGTCCGCACCAGACTATACGCCGCCACCTCGATTCGGCTTTCGTTCCGCTTTCGCCCGAACCAACTCGACCTTCTCCACCAACACCTTCTGGCGCGGCGGTTTTCCGGCCCAAATCGACTGGCAACGTGACGCCAAATTCTACCAATTCTGGTCTCGCGCCGATTCGGACGGCCGCTTCACAATTCGCAACGTTCGCCCAGGCAATTACACCCTCCATGCCATTGCCGACGGCATCCTGGGGGAATTTACGCTTACTAACATCACGGTCGCCACGGGCGAAAAGAAGTCGCTGGGCAAACTCGAATGGATTCCAAATCACTTTGGCCGGACCGTCTGGCAAATTGGGATTCCGGATCGCACTGCTCGCGAATTTCGTCATGGCGATCATTACTGGCAATGGGGCCTCTATTTTGATTATCCGAAGGAGTTTCCGAACGACGTCAATTTCATCATCGGCAAAAGCGATTGGCGCAAAGATTGGAACTACGTCCAACCTCCTCGCATTGAAAGCCGAAATGTTGCCGTTGTCGGTGAAGACGATGCACAAGGCGATGCACCGCGACGAGCGCGTTTTGGTAGTCGCGACGTCCGCAGCACGACCTGGTCCATTACATTCACCATGCCAGAATCGTCGCGGGGCAAAGCTACGCTCCGACTGGCATTCTGTGGCACTCACGCTGGCTGTAACGTCGAGGCGTTCGCGAACGATAAATCCATCGGCGAAACTGGTGTGCTCCCATCCACGAGCGCGATGCAGCGAGACGGCATCCGCGCCTATTGGATTGAAAAGGATATCTCTTTCGATGCTTCGCTCCTCAATCGCGGCACCAACGTCATAAAGCTTTTGTCCCACGCGGATAGTTGGTCCCAAGGAGTTATGTACGATTGTGTCTGCCTCGAAATGAATGAGACAAATCGCGTGCGATAGAAACCATTGCGCATGCTACGTCGATGCAAAGCGGCAGAGGACAGCCGCACTCCAAAACCTCGCGGATGGAATGGCCTACAGGAATACGCCCCAGCGTTTTGGAATGTGGCCATCCTCTTTGCTGCTTTCACGTGAGAATGACCAATCCATCGACAGTCATAGGTGAATCTGCGTATGGTTGACATTGTCCTCATTATGTGTTCAATTGACTATGTCAATGGCAATTGCAAATGTTGAGAGATTGGAATCCCCGGCTCAGCAAGTGATGGAACGAGGCCGGAGGACCCTCGAGCGAATTGTCGAACAGTCTCGCAAGCGGGACCTTGCTCCGCTGCAAGCTTCGGCCAACGAAGCGACATTTCTCATTGAGGCTGCGCGTCTAGCCGTTGAATCCCTGGGTTTGGCGGGTGATGGCACAGAAAAGCGGTTGCACAAAGCCCGCATTCGCGGCTTGAGTCGATTGGCCGAATTACGCAAGGCGGCCGAGCCGTCGCTTGAAACAGGCGCCGTGTGTGAATTGCTTGGCGTATCCCGCGAGACGGTTCGCAAAAAGGTTGATCGCAAACAGCTCCTGGCCTTGCCCAAGGGTGATTCGGATCGTGTTTTTCCGGCATTTCAATTTCAAGACGGCACTGTGGTTCCAGGAGTAAAAGAAGTCCTTGAACAATTGAACACAGACTCTCCATTCGTCGGACTCTCCTTTTTGCTGAGTCGGAGTCCTTCATTTGGCAACAAATCGGCCATCGATGCCTTGAAGGCGGGCCTGGTGGATGAAATTCTGGCCGAGGCGCGCGGTTTTCTGAATCATGGCAGCTAAGCCGCCTGCCAAACTGTCATCTCCACCGGCAGATATTGCTTCTCGAAAACTGCCACTTGTCCGCCTTTCGGGCCAAATTTATCGGGTTCATCAATCGAAATATTCCGCGCTCTTTTTCGGCAAAGACGGCTCGTGTCGTTTTGACGACCCATTGAAGAAATACGGTGTTCTTTACGCCTCGCTGAAACCGGACGCCGCGTTCGCAGAGGTATTTCTTCGCCGACTTGATCAAATCTTAATTGAAGAGCAATCGATTTGGGAGCGTTCCCTTGCCACGATAAGGCTCGAATCACTGACATTCGTAGATCTGACTGGCGATGGCCTTCGCCGAATATCATGCGACAACCGAATTTCGACTGACCTGCCTTATGGAACAACCTCGCTTTGGTCGCGCGCCCTTTTTCAGCATCCGCGAAAACCCGCTGGGATTGTTTATCGCAGCCGACATAATCCGAAGTTGAAATGTCTCGCCATATTCTCCACGCATTCCAACAAGCTTAAACTGGTCAATTCAGCGAATCTTTTGTCGACGTCTTTGCGTTCATGGACTGTTCGCCAGCTTGACCGATACAACATTTCGATACTGCCATCCGCTCCCTGATCGGCCTTGTCAGTCCCAAAGCCCTCTTTAAGATTCCGCCATGATAAGGTATCGCATGCCTCCCCCTTGCATTGGTCGAATGAGTCTCGTTAATTGGAGTTTGATGTTTTTCTGGAGCTTGTTGCTAGGATCTTGGAGCTTTTCCGCCCGTGCCTCCGAGTCACCCTCTCCACGCGAGCGCCTCTCCTTCAACTCCGACTGGCTTTTTATCAAAGGGGATCCAACTAACTCCCAGGCAAATCTCGACTACACTACTTTCAAACCCTGGCTCATCACGATTGGCGCGGACCTCAGCACAAATTCTGTACCCGTGCGACCCGAGGGCAATCCGGGTCCAGAAGTTTCTTACGCTCAAGCGTCTTTCGATGATTCTCTTTGGCGCAAGCTCAATCTTCCTCATGACTGGGGCATCGAAGGTCCTTTCAAACAGGAATATCCCGGTGAAACCGGAAAATTACCGTGGTGGGGCGTAGGTTGGTATCGCAAATACTTCACTGCTTCCGACAGCGACAATGGCAAGCAAATTTATCTCGATGTAGATGGCGCGATGGCTTACGCCAGCGTCTGGTTGAATGGACAATTCGTCGGCGGTTGGCCGTATGGCTATTCATCCTGGCGTCTCGATTTGACTCCTTACGTTAAGTTTGGCGTTAACAATGTCATTGCGATCCGTCTCGAAAACCCGCCGTCCTCATCTCGTTGGTATCCCGGCGGCGGCATTTATCGCAATGTTTGGCTAGTAAAGACCGGGCCCGTGGCAGTTGGACATTGGGGAACTTTCGTCACGACGCCGGAAATCACCAAAGATTCCGCAGCGGTAAGAATTAAAGTTAATGTGGATAACCGTTCTGCAGCCGACGCCAGCGTCAAGCTGACTGCCGAGATTTTTGAATTGGATTCTAAAGAGCAAAAGTCCCGCCACCCTGTAGCTTCTACCGGTGTGAGGGAGCTCAAAGCCATGGCCAGGTCTATCAACGAAGCCACAATTTCTACCAGCGTTCAACATCCGAAACTTTGGAACATTAAAAATCCGGCCCGCTATCTCGCCGTCACGACGATCATTCAAGGTGGCCGCGTAATTGACCGCTATGAAACTCCTTTTG
>Ga0068857_100003781_pt1 | contig 12726 bp, 10 predicted proteins | sample KBSCornC72_FD_66591 | JGI IMG/M metagenome (GOLD analysis project Ga0068857, IMG submission 66591) | Corn rhizosphere microbial communities from Kellogg Biological Station, Michigan, USA - KBS Corn C7-2 | ecosystem: Host-associated > Plants > Roots > Rhizosphere > Soil ...
GCGATCTCCGGGGGACGCATCGTGTCACGACGCAGCGCCGCCACCGAATCCCATGCGCGCCGCGCATTCCGAACCGCGATGGTGTGCCTGGTGAAGTCTGTCGTGAACTCGTGATGACCGTCCGGATACGCCACGAAGTACCGGTACGGCACGTTCGCCGGATTCAGCGCCGCGACGATCGACGGACGGCCCGGAGACGCGATCGGCCCGGGCGGAAGGCCGAGGTGCTTGTACGTGTTGTACGGCGACTCGATCGCGAGATCCTTGTACATCACGCGCGGGACGTGCTTGCCGAGCGCATACTGCACCGTCGGATCGGCCTGGAGGAGCATCTTCGCCTTCAGTCGATTCAGGTACACGGCGGCGATCACGGGGCGCTCCTCCGGCACACGCGCTTCCTTCTCGACGATCGACGCGAGTGCCATCACGTCGTGGCGACTCATCCCGAGCGCCTGCAGTCGTTGGTCCCATTCCGGTTGCCAGACGCGCTGGAAGCGATCCACCATCACGCGCACCGCCCCTCTCGGCGTCGTACCGTCGGCGAACACGTACGTGTCCGGGAACAGGTAGCCCTCCAGGGTCGGTGTCGGCGCGCCGACCGCGCGCAGGAGTGCCGTGTCGCGTACCGCCGCCTGCACCGACTCGACCGGGGCGTTGAGCACGCGCGCGAGCTGCGGCACGATCTGGTAGAGCGACCAACCCTCGGGGACGGTGATCGAATTCTCCAGCCCCTTCCCGGTGCGAAGGTCGTCGAGCACCTCGCCCCACGATCTGCCGCGCTGGAACACGTAGGTGCCCGCTCTGATCTTCCGGTCGCGGCGGCGCAGCATCGCGTAGAGGCGGAACGCGGTCGCATTCTGCACGACGCCGGCATGCGCGAGCGATTCGGCGGCCACGCGCATCGTCGCGCCGTGGGGCACGATGACGCGGGCGCGTCCCGTGCCCGCGCCGCGGCACGCCAGGAGAGCGACCGTCGCCACGAGCGTCAGGGCGCGGGCGAGGCTTCGCCGTCTACGCATTCTCGTCACGCGTCTCCTCGTCGCCGGTCGCCGGCGCGTCCGGGTCGAGAGCGGGGAGTACCTGCATGCGCAGCGCCTGTTGCAGGAGCACCGTAGCCGCGAGCGCGTCCACGTCTCCCTCCCGACCTCGCCTGCGTCCTCCCATCTCGTGGATCGCACGCAACGCGGTCGCCGTGGTGTAGCGCTCGTCGACCAGCGCCACGGGCAGCTTGGTTCGCCGGGCCAGCTCGGACGCCACACGACGACACTCGGTCGAGCGCGGCGTGTCCTCGCCCTCCCCGTCGAGCGGCAATCCCATCACGATACCACGCGCCTCGAGGGATTCGGCGCGTCGAACCAGCTCCGCGATCGGCGGCCGCTTGCCCGCCCGTCGCTGCACGACCCCCGCCGGGCTGGCGATCGTCCCCGTAGGATCGCTGACCGCGAGACCGATGCGGCGCTCGCCCCAGTCGACAGCCATCCAGCGCCCACGCTCGGACGGCATCATCGGCACGGACTCACCCCTCGCGCATCTGCACGAAGAACTCCCGGTTGTTCTTCGAGCGCGCCATCTGCTTGAGCAGGAAGTCGATCGCTTCGGTTTCAGGCATGTCGGCGAGGAACGTCCGCAACAGCGTCACGCGGTTGAGCTCCTCCGGCGAGAACAGCAGCTCTTCGCGCCGCGTCCCCGAGCGGTTGATGTCGATCGCCGGGTAGATCCGCTTCTCCGCAATCTCGCGCGCCAGCACGAGCTCCATGTTGCCAGTGCCCTTGAACTCCTCGAAGATCATCTCGTCCGCGCGCGATCCCGTCTCGATCAACGCCGTCGCGATGATCGTCAGCGAGCCGCCCCCGTCCACGTTGCGCGCCGCGCCGAAGAACTTCTTCGGCTTCTCCATCGCCTTCGCGTCCAGACCACCCGACATGATCTTGCCCCCGCTCGGGATCACGGTGTTGTGCGCCCGGGCCAGACGCGTGATCGAATCGAGCAGGATGACGACGTCCTTGCCCGATTCCACCAGCCGCTTGGCCTTCTCGATCACCATGTCCGCGACCTGCACGTGTCGCGTGGCTTCTTCGTCGAATGTCGAGCTGATCACCTCGCCGCGCACCTCGCGGTGCATGTCGGTGACCTCCTCCGGCCGCTCGTCGATGAGCAGGACGATCAGCGTCACCTCGGGATGATTCTCCGCGAGGGCATTCGCGATCTTCTGGAGCAGGATCGTCTTGCCGGCGCGCGGCGGCGCCACGATGAGCCCGCGCTGCCCTTTCCCGATCGGCGCGATGAGGTCCATCACGCGCATGCTGAGGTCGCCGTCGCTCGACTCGAGCCGGAGCCTTCCCTGCGGGTACCGCGGGCGCAGGTTGTCGAACGCGATGCGCGCCTTGGCCGCCTCCGGCTCTCCGCCGTTGACCCGTTCCACCTTCAGGAGCGCGAGATAGCGCTCCCATTCCTTCGGGGGGCGGACCTGCCCGGAAACCGTATCGCCCGTGCGCAGATCGAACCGCTTGATCTGCGACGGCGAGACGTAGATGTCGTCGGGACTGTAGAGGTAGTTCCAGTCCTGGCTGCGCAGGAACCCGTAGCCCTCGGGCAATACCTCCAACACCCCCTCGCCCATCAGGGTGTGCTCCGCGTCGAGCAGCTTCTGCTCGATCTTGAAGAGCAGATCGTGGCGTCCGAGCGCATCGTGCTCCGCGACGGCGAGGGTGTCCGCCATGTCGTGCAGCTCTGGCATCGACTTTCGCTTGAGCTCAGCGATGTTCACGAGTTCGTGCGCGGGGGGGAGGCGCGACGATCGGCGGCCACGCGGACGGCGGGCGGAACAGCGATCGGCGGGAAGCGGCGGGGACCAGGCCACGCCGGGCGGCGGGCAGCTACTGCTGAGGTCCCGTGCGGCATGGGAAGCTAGGAATTGCCTGAGAGTGGGTCAAGAGCACGACGCTCAGAAGGGATTGTAGCGGAGCGGATGCTTCTTCATGTCGGCGACGAGGAGGCTCATCTCATGCTGAACGTCGCCGAGCGCGTTGAACACCGCACTGTCGTGCAAGACGCGACCCGCCGTGCCCTGGGATTCGTCAAGGGAGGCGCGTACCCGCGCCAGCTCGGTCTGGATGTCGGCCACTTCAACGGCCAGCGTGCTGTCCCGGCGCAGTCTCCCGAGCGTGCCGCTCGACGAGGCGAGCAGCGTGCGAACCGAATCGACACGCGCGAGGACGAGGCTCACGCGTGCGGCGAGCGCTCCGTCCGTGAGTCGGCGGACCGATCCACGTGCCTCACCGACTCGCGTCCGCAGTCGCGTGAGCTGCCTGCTGGCCGTACGGAGCTGCCCCGTCGCAGCGGTCTCCTCGTGGAGGAGCGCGCCGGCGGTGCCCTCGGTGGCCTCAAGCTCGGCGCGAAGGGTCCGCACGTTCGTCAGGATGGCCGGAAGCTCCTTGGCCGCGGCCCCGAAGCGCGCCGTTGCTCCCTCGATGTCCGCTTGCGGCCTCGTTCGAATGGTGTCGCCATCACGGATCGCTGGTGCCGCGGCACTCCCCGGGCTGAGATAGACGACGACGGCACCGATCAGGGAGCCCCCGGGCCGGATCTGCGCCACGGCGTCCCGACGCATCGCATCGGCGTCCCGCGACTGGACCTCCATCGCGATGAGAAGGCGGCTCGCGGTGTCGCTCACGCTCGGGGGCTGGAACCGGATATCCGTCACGAGGCCGACCTTCTGGCCGAGCAGCCACACCTCCGACCCCTTCATAATGCCCCGGGCTGCAGAGGTCCGCGCATAGAGGCGGATCCGGTCGCCGTGAAGCGCTCCGACCCTCGCGTACTTCAGCGTGGCGACCGAGACGGCCAGCACCACCAGCAGCGCGAGAAGTCCGCCGCGGACGTCAGCCCAGGCTAATCGGCGCGCCATGACTTGTTCGAAGCACGAGTGGCGGGGCTGGAGATGGGAGCGACCTGTGCAATGGCTGGACCAACCCACGCGTCGCTGGCGCCCGGTATCCGGACGGAAAAGCCCCGCGAGACGCAGTCGCTCACGGGGCGTTCAACGAACGGGACGCGATGCGCGCGGCGGGATTCGAACCCACGACCTCTTGCTCCGGAGGCAAGCGCTCTATCCAGCTGAGCTACGCACGCAGAACTCTGGCACGACCCGGAGTCGCGGGTACTGCGCCTGAACCACTAAGTTTAACCGCGGGCTGTGACCGTCACAAGGAACCGCCCGTCCGATCCAGACGATGATATTCCGGCGCTTCTACCACGACCGTCTCGCCCAGGCGAGCTATCTCGTCGCCTGCGAGGCCACGCGCCAGGCGATCGTCATCGACCCGTTGCGGGATCCGGAGCCGTACCTCGAGGCTGCCGCGCTCGACGACGTACGGATCGCGTACGTGACCGAGACGCATCTCCACGCCGACTTCCTCTCCGGTGCCGAAGCGTTGGCCGCCCGTGCGGCTGCCGCGCTGCTGCTCTCGGCTGAAGGGGACGACGCCGGTGTCCAGGAACGCCTCCGCCGCACCGGCGCCACCGCGCTCCGCACGGGTGACAGGATCGCCGTGGGGAGGGTGCGGCTCGACGTTCGGCACACGCCGGGCCACACCCCCGAGCATCTCGTGTTCATCGTCACCGACGAGGCGACGAGTCCACTGCCCGTCGGGATGCTGAGCGGAGACTTCCTCTTTGCCGGCGACGTCGGCCGCCCTGATCTGCTGGAGCGCGCCGTCGGCGTGAAGGATTCGATGCACCGGTCGGCCGCGCAGCTCTTCCATTCGCTGCAGACGATCCGTGCGCTTCCCGACTACCTGCAGGTGTGGCCCGGCCACGGCGCGGGCTCCGCATGTGGCAAGTCGCTCGGCGCAGTCCCGCAGACCACCCTGGGCTACGAGCTCCGGAGCAATTGGGCGTTCCAGGTCGCCGACGAAGGCGACTTCGTGCGTGAGGTGCTCGCCGACCAGCCTGATCCTCCTGCGTACTTCGCCCTGATGAAAGCGCTGAATGCGCGCGGCGTTCCCCGCATGCCGTCCGCTGCGCGCGCCGACGAGGCGGCGCTCCGCACCGCCGTGCGCGATGGTGCACTCGTCGTCGACACGCGTCCCCCGGCGGAGTTCCTCGCCGAGCATCTGGAAGAGGCGATCAATGTTCCACTCGGACGTTCGTTCCTCACCTGGGCGGGGTCCGTGCTCGATCCCGCGAGGGAGATCGTCCTCCTCGTGTCGCCCGCCGAGCGTCATCTCGCGTCCGAGGCGATCCACGATCTCGCCCTGATCGGCTTCGACCATGTGCTCGGTGCGCTGCCGGCGACCGCGCTGGCCGCCCTCGCACCACGAGACCTCTCGAGCATTCCCGTGATGCCCGCGGAAGACATCGGGGCCGCGCCCAACGCGACGATCATCGATGTCCGCTCCGAAGCGGAGTGGAACGAGGGACACATTCCGGGGGCGCGCCACTTCCCGCTCACGCAGCTCTCCGCTCGTGCCGAGGAGCTGCGCGAGCTACAGCCGATCGTCGTGCACTGCCAGGGCGGCGCGCGCAGCTCGATCGCCGTGAGCGTGCTGCGCGCGTTCGGTATTCACGACGTGACGAACGCCGACGGCGGCTACGCCGCGTGGGAGCGCACGCACGGACTAACTGCGGACGAACGGTGACGCCATTGACGATGTCCAGCGATGCGCGCCTCCGCCGCCTGCTTTTGATCGGCGCTGGCCACGCCAATCTCCAACTGCTGCGCGGGCTCTCGCGATCGCTGGTCCGCGGCCTCGAGGTCGTGGTCGTGACGCCGGAGATGGAGATGTTCGATCCATCCATGACGTCGGGGCTGCTGCGCGGCGCGTACGCTCCAGGCGACGCGCGCATCGACGTCGCGGCTCTGGCCACACGGGCAGGTGCTCGCGTCGTTCAGGCGAGCGCTGACCGGCTGCTGCCGGAGGCGCGCGTGCTGGAGGCCGGTGGAGAGCGCCTCGCGTTCGATCTCTGCGTGATCGACGAGATCGGAGCCCCCGTCGGCGCCGAGCTTCCGGGCGTGGTCGCGCACGCGATCCCGCTGCGCCCGGCGTCGATCCTCCCCGAAGTTCGACGCATCGTGGAGGAGCGGTTGGCGGCGGACAGCGGTCCGATCTCCTGCACGATCGTCGGCGGCGGCACGATCGGAGTGGAGTGTGCCTTCTTCGTGCAACGCCTGCTCCAGCGCCGGCCTGGAGGCGGAGTCGTGAGCATCGTGGATGCGGCGCCCGACATCCTCGCCGACGCCGGCCCGTGTCGGGACGTCGCACGCCATGCGCTGGAGCGGGCCGGCGTCTGCTTCGCGCTCGGCGCCCGCGTCGTCGAGGTGCGCGCGGATCGTGTGGTGCTCGCCTCGGGGGGCTCGCTGCCGACGGATCTGACGATCTGGGCGACCGGAGGTGCGCCGTCACCGCTCATCGCGCGGAGCGGGCTCGCGCACGATGCCAGCGGTCGGCTGCTCGTCGACGGACGTCTGCGTGCGCGCGATGATGCGCCGGTCTGGGCCGCGGGCGATTGTGCAGCCGCGACCGGGAGCGCAGCGGACCTGCGGTCGCAGCCGACGTTGGTCGAGCGCGAGGTCCGACGACAGCTCGGCGCGGCTACTCCACGACGTGCCCCGTGGGGTACCACCAGCCTCTGCGTGCTGGACACGGCCGATGGGCGGGCCATCCTTCGCTGGCGTGCCGTGACGATGCGCTCGCCGCTGGCATGGTGGATCAAGCGTCGCCTGGACCACCGCTTCGTGTCACGGATGCGGGAGGCATGACCCGCCGCAGCGGTGCCAGCGGTGGATGTGACGATCCGCGCGTCCGTCGTAGTTGTTGAGGATAGCATGAGTGACCGCGCCATCATTCAACAGGTGCTCGCCGGAGACGTCGAGGCGTTCTCGCAGCTCGTGGACCGCCATTACCCGCGGTGCGCGCGCATCGCGCTGCGCATCGTCGGGAATCGGGAGGACGCGGAGGAGGCGATCCAGGATGCGTTCCTGCGCGCCTTCAAGGCGCTGGACGACTACGAAGACCGCGAGCGATTCTCCGCCTGGCTGACGCGGATCCTCGTCAACCAGTGCCGCACCGTTCTGGCGCGGACGAAGCGGCGCGATGCCGTCTTCCTCGACCTCGATGTTCGGCAGCTCGATTTCGCCGTCGACGCGGAAGACGGCGATGGTCCATGGCCCGAGCTCGATCGCGTGCTCGATCGACTGCCGGCCGATCAGCGAGAGGCGATCGTGCTGAAGTACGCTGACGACCTGACCTACCAGGAGATGTCCCGAATTACCGGAGCGGGCGAGTCCGCGCTCAAGATGCGCGTGCAGCGGGCATTCGCTCGCCTGCGTGCGCTGCTTCAGGAGGTCCCGAATGTCTGAGCTGTTCGAGCGGCGCGTCGCGCGTGCGCTTCGGAGCGATGTGTCCCTCGGCGACGAGCTCGCGCGGCGACGCGTGATGGAGCGTGTACGTCAGGCGGCCGCGGACGGTCATCCCGTCCGCCGCCGCGGCGAGGCATGGTATCGCCGCCAGCGTCACTCCATCGTCGGGCTGACGTTGGCAGCCGGCATCGGCGGGCTCTCGACCCTCTCGGCGGTGCTCCCGGCAGCACGGCGTGATGCAGGCGAGCGTCTCGGAGCCGTGGTGATCGGAGACACCGTGGTCTCGACGCTGCGCGATACGCTCCGACTCGTGCGGCTCATCTTCGACGCGCCGGATGCGCAGCGCGTCGAAGTTGCTGGTGACTTCAACGGATGGGGCGCCTCGCCGACTCCGCTCGTACGTGACGAGCGCACGCGCCACTGGTCCGTGACGCTCGCGTTGCACGAGGGTGAGCATCGCTACGCCTTCGTCGTGGACGACACTCGCTGGATGCCCGACCCGCGCGCCGACCGCATGGCGCAGGGGGACGACGGTCGCATCTACTCGCTTCTCAGCCTGTCTCGCGCGGCGAACTGACGCGCGACGGCTGCTTCACATTCTCGCTCGAGTCTTCATGCCTCGCTCGGTATCCGGGGCCCGCCGGCGCGCGCACGTGCTCCGTGTGACGGCCGTGGCCCTAATCTTCGTTGGATTCGTCGACCTCGTTCGCGGCGGCACCGTCCTGGCGCCAGTGGCACTCGTCGTCGGCTACCTCGTGCTCGCGCCGCTCGCCTTTCTCATCGACTAGCATGCCCACCGCGGTGAACGAAACGCTCCGGCCCTCCTATCGCGCGGCGGCAGTGACGGCCGCCGCCGTCCTGGCGCTCTACGTCGTCACGCTCGCGCCGACCACGGCGATGTGGGACGCGAGCGAGTACATCACCGCGGCGTACACGCTGGGCATCCCACATCCACCGGGCAACCCGCTCTTCGTACTGCTCGGCCGCGTCGCGTCGCTGCTCCCCTTCGGCAACGTCGCGTTTCGCATCAACCTGCTCGCGGCGGTGTGCAGCGCGCTCGCCGCCGGGATCTGGTTCCTCGTCGCCGAGCGCGTCCTCGCGCAGTGGATCGAGGTGCGCTGGGTACGTCGCGTGGGCGCCGTGCTCGCCGCCCTCCTCAGCGCGACGGCGTTCGCCGTCTGGAACCAGAGCGTCGTGAACGAGAAGGTGTACACGGTGTCGCTCGCGTTCTTCGCCGTCGTCTCGTGGCTGACGGTGCTGTGGTGCGACGATCCCGATGGGCGACGCGCGGATCGCATCCTTCTCCTCATCGCCTATCTGATCGGACTCGGGTACACCAATCATCCGGCAGGATTTCTCGTCGGGCCCGCGGTCGCGACGGCGGTGCTCGTGCGGCGGCCGCGCACCCTCCTGCGCTGGCGTCTCCTCCTCGGCGCCGTCTTCGCGCTCGCCGTCGGGCTGACGCCGTTCGCGTTCGAGCCCATTCGTGCCGCGCACCATCCGGCGTTGAACGAGGGAGATCCGACCGGGTGCACCGATCGGATCGGCTTCGCGTGCACGTTCTCCGACACGACCGTGAAACGCCTCATGGACAACGTGAATCGTGTCCAGTACGGCAAGCCCGATCTGTCGGAGCGCCAGGCGCCATTCTCGGCGCAGATGGGGATGTGGTGGCTCTACTTCAAGTGGCAGTGGCTGCGCGATCCACACGATGGAGCGCGGCTGCTGCAGGACTTCCTCGCGCTGATCTTCCTTTCGCTCGGCATCGCCGGCGGCGTCGTGCACTACCGGCGTGATCGCGCCTCCTTCTGGTTCTTCGGGCCGCTGATCGGGACGACGACCGTGGCGCTCGTCTATTACATGAACTTCAAGTACGGCGCCTCACAGGCGCCGGAGCTCGCCGGTGTCGCGCGAGAGGTGCGCGATCGCGACTACTTCTACCTCTGGAGCTATTCGGCGTGGAGCGTCTGGGCCGCGCTCGGCCTCGTCGCGACGTGGCGCTTCCTCGCCGAGCGGGGCGGCCCCACGCCGAGGTGGCGGACGACGGCGCCGGTGCTCGTGCTCGGTGTGCTTCCGCTCGTGGGCAACTTCCGGGCGGCATCGCGCGCCGGCGAGTGGGCGACGCGCGAGTGGGCGCGCGACGTGCTCAACTCCGTCGAGCCGTACGGCATCCTGATCACGGGCGGTGACAACGACACCTTCCCGCTGTGGTATGCCCAGGAAGTGGAGGGGGTACGGCCGGACGTGACGGTCGCCGTCACGTCGTTGCTCAACACCGACTGGTACATGCGCGGGTTGCTGCGGCGGCCCGCCGTGCGCTACGACGAGGCGGCTGGCCCCGCGGTCTATCGCGGGAAGAACTGGCCCGTACCGACGAAGCCGATCATCAGCCTGACCCCCGCGGAACTGGCGCAGGTGCCCGAGTATCTCGACGTTCGTGCGCCACTCCGATTCGATCAGGGCGACATCCACGCCGTCATCGATCCGCGCCGCCTCGAGGTCGGCGTGCCGCTGCGCTCCGACCTGCTCGTGCTGCAGATGCTCAAGGACAATGCGGGTGTGCGGCCGTTCTACATCTCGCGCTCCACGGCCGGCTACGCGCAGGCGCTCGGACTCGATGCCTACGCGCTGACGCAGGGCCTCGTGACGAAGATCGCGCCCACGCCGATCACGGCCTCCGCCGACACGGTCACGGTGGGTGGACTCGGCCACGTCGACGTGTCACGCGGACTCGCACTGTGGAAGTCGTACCGCTTCCCGGCGGCGCTCATCAAGCGCGGCGACTGGGTGGACCGTCCGTCGGCGGGCATCCCTGCGCTGTACACCATCACCGCCCTCGCGCTTGGCCAGGCGCTCGAGCAGCAGGGGCGGGCGGCTGAAGCGCGGTCGCTCCGCCAACAGGGACTCGACATCGCCGAGGGCGCGCGCATCACGGACTGGTTCGTGGGCGCGGCCCCGCCGAGCCCGGCGCCCGCAGCCGGGAGCGACGCACCCCGCGGAACCCCCGTGCCGGCTCGGCCCTAGTCCGCGCGACGGGGCGCAGCGCTGGCGCGGGGCGAAAAACAAAACCCCTCGCGCCAGGAGGGGTGTCTCTGTGCACGAGGGGTCTTGCGATGGTCGGGGCGACTGGATTTGAACCAGCGACCTCCTGCTCCCGAAGCAGGCGCGCTACCGGGCTACGCTACGCCCCGCCGAACAACCGAATGGTGAAGAGAGTCGCCGATGCGCCCGTAGGGATTCGAACCCCAAACCTTCTGATCCGTAGTCAGATGCTCTATCCAGTTGAGCTACGGGCGCTTTCGATACGACGCAGCATCGCGGTCAGGAAGACCGAATGCAGACACGGATTATAGACCGCACACACCACTCGGTCAACCCGAGCACGCTCTCGGAATGGCGGAAAAGAAGAAGCCCCCAGCGCTCTGCCGGGGGCAACCGTATGGGCGGTACAAGACTCGAACTTGTGACCTCCACGATGTCAACGTGGCGCTCTAACCAACTGAGCTAACCGCCCTCGTGATGTGTGGCCACCAGCAGCTCGGCGCACATCTCACTGACTTGCTCCTGGCTCGCATCGTGGCCGTGACCACGACAGAGCGGGAAACGGGACTCGAACCCGCGACCCCAACCTTGGCAAGGTTGTGCTCTACCAACTGAGCTATTCCCGCACGATTCGCTCGTCGCTGCAACGTCGCCGATCAAACACCGCCGTTGCGCGGCGTGCACGCCAATGACCGCAAAAACATCTGCTTACCTTGGCGGCCCAGTGGAGGCGAGGGGAATCGAACCCCTGACCTCTTGAATGCCATTCAAGCGCTCTCCCAACTGAGCTACGCCCCCGGGGCCCTTGGAAACGCAAAACTTACGTTCCCGTCAGGAACCGCGAAGAATAGCCGAGGGTATATCGAGTGTCAAGAAATCGGGGCTAGCGAAACCTACTTCGGCCGGTATTTTGCACGCGGCGGAATGACCATCTGGGCAACGTTCGGTCGCCGCCACTCCGACTCATTCGTGCACTACGTGCGTTCGCGCCGTGCGACATGTGGTTCGGCAGCATTGCGGCGCCATTGCTCGACTCGGCATTCCGCTGCTCCGTCGTCGCCTTGCGGCCGTCGCCGCTCATAGATGCCTACTTTCACGCGCAGGACCTGTTCGAGGCCATCATGACCGAAGTGAAGAAGCCACGACGCCGCCGCGCGGCTCCAGCGGGGATCGCCCCCAACGAGCCTGAGCGCGACATCCTGGACCAGTACCTCTACGAAGTCTCCACGTATCCGCTGCTCAAGGGTACGGAGGAGATCGAGCTCGCGAAGAAGATTCGCGCGGGCGACCAGGACTCGTTGCAGGAGCTCGTGAAGCGCAACCTGCGCTTCGTGATCTCCGTGGCCAAGAAATATCAGAACCGCGGACTGCCGCTCATCGACCTCATCGGTGAGGGCAACGTCGGCCTGCTCACGGCTGCCCGAAAGTTCGATCCGGACCAGGGCGTGAAGTTCATCTCCTACGCGGTGTGGTGGATCCGTCAGGCGATCCTCTCGGCGCTCGCGCGCCAGGGCCGCACGGTTCGTGTTCCGCTCAACCGCACCGCCGATCTCTCGCGCATCATCAAGGCGAGCGAGATCCTGCGTCAGAAGCTCAACCGCGAGCCGAGCCCGGAAGAGCTCTCTCAGCTCACGGGCCTGTCCGTCGACGTCGTACAGTCCCTCGCCGCGCTCAACACGAGCGACGTCCGGCTCGACGCGCCGATGGATCCGGAGGGCGATCGCTCGCTGATCGAGCGCTTCGTCGCTGACGAGATGCCCGATACGGAAGAGGAGGCGATGAACCGCTTCCTCACCGACGAGATCGAGCAGGCGCTCTCCACGCTGCCGCCGCGCGACGCGAAGGTCCTGCGTCTGTACTTCGGGCTCGAGGGTGGTCGCGAGCACACGCTCGAGGAGATCGGCTCGATGCTCGGCGTCACGCGCGAGCGGGTCCGCCAGCTCCGCGATCGGGCGCTGAAGCGTCTCCGCGAGGGTGACGTGGGGCGCGCGCTCGGAAGCTTCGCCGCGTGATCCACGGTCGCCGGCAGCAACTGCCGGCGGACGGATGGACGATGAGGGGCGGCCACGGGCCGCCCCTTTTTCGCGCCCGATCCTCGACGGACGGGCCCGGCGTGCCGGGTCTGGCACCCAGCCTGCTTTCGCATCACTTTTCTGCTGTCAGGGCGCTGGACTCTGCCCGAGTCGGCCGACGGCCGACAACCGTTTCACCGATCACAGCGGTTCATGATCCAGCTCAAGAACGTTCACAAGGCGTTCGGACCCAAGCGCGTCCTCGACGGATTCACCCTCGATGTCCCCGAGGGAGAGACGATGGTCATCATC
>Ga0068857_100003785_pt1 | contig 12722 bp, 13 predicted proteins | sample KBSCornC72_FD_66591 | JGI IMG/M metagenome (GOLD analysis project Ga0068857, IMG submission 66591) | Corn rhizosphere microbial communities from Kellogg Biological Station, Michigan, USA - KBS Corn C7-2 | ecosystem: Host-associated > Plants > Roots > Rhizosphere > Soil ...
GTCGCGCAGGTGGACCACGGTGGCGTAGGTGTTCCCCTTGGACTCCGAACCGGCGCCGTGCTCGGTGCCCAGGTTCCGCTTGTCGGCGATCTTCATTCCCTTCGCGGAGACGAAGTCGAATGCGGACCGACGCCAGATGATCGGGTTCTGCTGCAGGGCCGGCGGACGGTAGTAACCCCAGGAGGGGTCCTTGAGCAGCCACTTGCTCCGCGACGTCATTCCCATCTCCTGCAGACCGGCGACGTCGACGTACGGCTTGAACCGCTTCATGGCGCGGATGAACTTGCGGAGAGGCCGCCCGGCCATGAAGTTGTAGGACCCGATGCGCAATTGTGGTCGATCCGCTTTCGCGGTCAGGACGGCCCGTACCTCGTGCCCGGCTGAGGCGGGCGGGGCGGAGAAAGCGGTGAGCGCACTCGTCCCGAGCGCGGCTGAAACCAGCAACCGAGTTGCGAAATGACGCATGACAAAACACCTCGATGGGGGGAGTCGAGGATCAAAACGCTAGTAGGAACTCGCCGCGAGCGCTGCAAAATGGCACATTTGGGCCATCCGGGACGAAACATTTGACCTGGACCGGACCGACCCTGCCCACCGGGCACGGTGAGGGCAGGATCCAGGCTCGGGACCGGGCGGGCCGGTGCCGATGACCTGCACGGACTCGGCGAGGACGGCACCGCGTGAACCGGGTCGGGGACACGGATCGGCGCGCCGCCTTCCATGACGTCGACTCCGTCCGGCGCTCGATGATTCGCCGAATCTTTTACCATTGACGAACCGGAAAGGCTGCCGGACGTTCTCGCGCTGGCTACAATGCGCGGTCACTTCTCCGGCGACCACGATGTCCAGCGGGCGTCGTGCGGGCCAGATGTCGTCGCGGAACCCCTGCCGTCCGAGTGTTCCCGATCTCGCCGAACGCGACGTGCCGGACATTCGGGAGAGCTTTGCCGTGCCGGTTGTCCGAGGTCTTCCGGAGCTGTGCACGAGGACCTCCGAATGGTCGCGACCCAGGATGGTCGAGCACCGCCCCTGCGAATCGGGAACTCGCGTACAGGTTCCCCCTCGAGCCCACGCGAACCCCTCCCAGGCGGCGTTCTCCCAAAGATGTCGTGCTCCGATATCGGTCGTTGCTCATCCCAACCGCGACGACTTAGCCACGTTCCGTCAGAGCGTGATGTCCACGTGCTTGTTCTCGTTCTCGCGATAGCAGAGAGTCCGCATGCTGAGTTCGTGGTGGCCGCAGATCGAGCACCTCCGCAACGGGTATTACTCCGTCTCGAGCTCGGGCACGTCCTGCCGCACGCAATAGTCGCTGGCCTCGCTCACCCAGAGCGCATCGGTGGTGACCAGATGGGTCGGCGGGTCGAGCGTGCCGGCGCAGATCGACCAGCGCTCGGGCTGGTCGCTCGCCCGCCAGAAGAGGCTCGAGCCGCACTCCCGGCAGAACCCGTACGACGCGTGCTCGACCGGGTGGTACCACCCGAGCAGCGACTCGCCCTCGAGCTCGATGTCCGCCACCGCAGCCGAGGTCGCCGCCATGTGGTGCCCGGTCCACCGGCGGCACCGGTGGCAGTGGCAGTTGACGACCCCGCGGAGCGGGCCGGTGACCGTGAACGAGATGCTCCCGCACAGGCACCGTCCCGCCGGGACGTCGTACTCGCTCATCGGGGCTCCTCTCGCGACGTCGTCGGCTCATCGTCGCGCAGGTCGCCGTGGGACGGCCCGCAGCCGGCCGCTCCAACCGACCGGCCGCGGGCCTCACCGCTCAGCTCGTGACCCCCGGAGTTCCCGAGCGGCTGTCAGGACCGTTCCCGGCTGAGCGGCCGTCACACGTCATGGCGGGTAAAGGACCGCGAAATCCAGCGACGCCCCACTGGCCACGGGGGAGACCGGCGGGGCGACGCCAGCCCGACGCTAGGGGTCGCGATCCTGGTCGGTCATACCCCATCCGGAGGACTTCCCCGGGGGACTCCCAGTCAGCTGAGAGTGGCTCAGAGCGCCGGGGCGGCGTCGAGGAACGCCTGGACGAGCTGGTCGATGAGCGCGATCAGGCGAGGACCCGCGGCGGCCGCGGCACCGGCACCGACGGCCACGGCCCCGATCGAGGCCTCGGCCACGGCGGCGACCCCCGCCAGGATCCCGGGGAGGAAGAAGATCAGCAGGGCCACCGCGACCGCCAGCAGCAGGGCCACGATCACGGACTTGGCCAGGGCCCGGGCCATCTGCACCGCCCAGGCGCGTGCGACGTCGAGCAGGCCGTCGACGAAGTGCTGCGCCAGGTCCTGTCCGAACCGGCGCAGGAGGGCGGCGATCGACACGGCCGCGCCTACCGTCGCAGCCGCGCAGGCGGCGTTGAGGGCCTCCTGGAGATAGGTGCGGATCCGGTTCTTGAGCCAGGCGCGGACGTCGGCGAAGAGCTGGTCCTTGATCGCCGTCGCCAGCGAGCGCAGCATCGCCTCCAGCTGCTCGCCCCCGAGCTGGTCGGCGATGAAGTCGGCCGCCCAGTCGGTCAGCTCGACCTCGGGAACGAGGTCCATCAGGTCCTCGGTGCCCGGTGGGCCGACCGCGACCACGAGCTTCTTCAGGCCCTCCACGGAGTGGCTGGAGAGGACCTGGATGCCCTCGCGCAGGGTGAACCGCCGGATCCGCCGGGCCGCCGCGCTGCTGGCCTGGTCGATGTAGTCGCCGATCATCCGCTCGGCCGGGACCATGGCATGGTCGAGGAAGGTGTCCACGGCGCCGTGGTCGGAGACCCCGCAGATGATCGTCTCCGTCTCCTCGGGCGTGAGCGGTCGGTAGCCGACGAGCCCCGGCAAGCACCATCCGGCCCGGATCCTGTCGCCCCTCGACGTCGTCAGCTGCGCCGGGAAGGTGAGGCGGTCGGGCAGCATCGGCTCGACGGACCTGATCCGCCGACGTCCCCGCCAGCCCCTGTTCTCTTCCGACATCGCCTTGCTGACGTAGTTGGCCAGCTGGAACTCGCCCTCGATCAGTCCCCCGGTGGTTCCGTACGTCAAGATCGCCGGCTTGACCTCGGCGAGCTCCACGGCGCCGCCCTGCCGGAACCCGAGGTCGGGCGTCCCGTCACCGGCCCGACCGCCGATGGTCTGCGAGGTGGCCTGCTCGTCGGCCGTCGGGTCCGACCGGTTCCGTGGGTTCCGGTCCTCCGCGCGGTAGGCGCCGAACGACGCGCCCGGGATCGGTTGTCTCCAGAAGCGTCGGCCGAGCTGCCGTCGAGCGTGCTCCTCGATGGCGTCGTGGGCCGGACGGCCGATGCCGGCGATCGCCCGAGGCTGGTTCGGCTGGATCAGCTCCGGACAGCTGAGCGCACGGCGTACGGCGCGACCCGGCTGCCGCGTCACCCGGACCGGGGAGCCGGCGGAGACGCGGTCGGCGAACGCATCGGCCTCGTTCTCGGCGGGCGTGTCCGTGGCGCCGATGGCGAGTCGTCCGGTCGCCGGCGGCTGCCCCGACTGCTGAACCACGTGGGTCAGCTCGTGCGCGAGGAGCCTGCTGCCGGGCGCCACGGCCTGGCTCGGCAGCCCCGGGCCCAGCACGATGTCGTTGCCGACGGTGTACGCACGCGCGGCGATCTGTGCGGCGGACGCCTGTGCGGACGGCTCGGCGTGCACGCGGACGGCGCCGAAGTCATGGCCGAACAGGGGCTCGAAGTACGAGCGCGTGTCCTGGCCGAGGGCGGTCCCGGGGGACTGCAGCGCCTCGTGCACGGCGTCCGGTGCCGCGCCTGCACCTGGCGCCGTCCGGCCACCGTCGCGCTGGACGAGCGTCTCCTCGTCCTGGGGCGGGCAGGCACAACGGCCGCTGCCGCAGAGTTGGACCCCACGCACGCTCGTGGCCCTCACCTGCGGCGACGCCAGGGCGGTCTGGGCCGCCACGGGCGGGGCCGGTGTCACGGGCACAGCCATCTCCCCGTCCTGCCTCGCCTGCCTCGCAAGCCAGGCTGCGCACCGATGCGTCACCGACGCGTCACGTCGCCGCATCCAGGATCCGGTGGACTTCGTGGGCCGGCCCCGAGCTGGTTGACGGGGAGTTCTCGCGGTGCGGCCCGCCCTGGTCGGCCTGGCTGGGTTCCACAGATCCGGGCAGACCTCTTCCCGAGCACGGGTCCTCGGTCGTAGGTTGCGGTCACGGATCTCTTACTCGGGAGAGGGATCGCCGGTGGCAGTTCTGGCCGCGGAGGCGCATGCCGAGCTGGTCGAGTCGCTCGACCAGCAGGTGCGTGCTGCCGTGCGTCGCGACGGTGTCGACCCGCAGCGCGACGCGCTCGTCGTACGCCGCCTGGCCGAGGCCGTGGTCCGCGCCCACGACGAGCTCAGCCTGACCGGGGTCGTCGCTCCGGTCAGCGACGTCGACTCGATGGTCGGCGAGCTGGTCGCCCGGGTGGCCGGTTTCGGCCCGCTCCAGCCGTTCCTGGACGACCCCTCCGTCGAGGAGATCTGGATCAACGACCCCTCGCGCGTCTTCGTGGCACGGTGCGGCCGGCACGAGCTGACCAACCTGATGCTCACCCGCGCCCTGGTGCAGGAGCTGGTCGAGCGGATGCTCAAGGCGTCGGGCCGGCGGATCGACATCTCCCGGCCGTTCGTCGACGCGATGCTCCCCGAGGGTCATCGCCTCCATGTGGTGCTCGAGGGGATCAGTCGCGGGTGGACCGCGGTGAACATCCGCAAGTTCATCCTCACCGCCGCTCGGCTCCCCGAGCTGGTCGAGCTCGGGACGCTGACGACCCCGGCCGCGACGTTCCTCGAGGCGTCGGTGCGGGCCGGGCTCAACATCCTGGTCGCGGGCGGCACGCAGGCCGGCAAGACCACCTTCCTGAACTGCCTTGCTGCCGCGATCCCCGGTGGCGACCGGGTGGTCAGTGCCGAGGAGGTCTTCGAGCTGCGCTTCCCGCATCCCGACTGGGTCGCGATGCAGACTCGGCAGAGCGGGCTGGAGGGCACCGGCGAGATCAGGCTGCGCGATCTGGTGAAGGAGAGCCTCCGCATGCGGCCGAGCCGGATCCTCGTCGGCGAGGTCCGTGCCGAGGAGTGCCTCGACCTGTTGCTCGCGCTCAACGCCGGAGTCCCCGGCATGTGCACCCTGCACGCGAACTCCGCACGCGAGGCCCTGGTCAAGACGTGCACGCTGCCGCTGCTGGCCGGAGAGAACGTCTCGGCTCGCTTCGTGGTCCCGACGGTGGCGGCCAGCGTCGATCTCGTCGTCCACCTCGGCATCGACCAGCACGGCGTGCGCCGCGTCAACGAGATCGTCGGCGTGCCGGGCCGGGTGGAGCACGACGTGATCGAGATCGAGCCGATCTTCGAGCGCCGCTCGGGAGACCTACGGCGTGCCGGGGGGATGCCGCCTCGTCCGGGCAGCTTCGAGCGGGTCGGCATCGATGTCCACGCCGTTCTGCGGGGGACCGACTGATGGGTGTGCTCGTGGGCCTCGGCCTCGGTGTCGGCCTGCTGCTGATCTGGTCCGTCTTCGCCGTGCCGCGTTCCGCACCCCGGGTACGCCGCCACCGCTCGCGCGTCGCCGGGCTGCTGGCGGGAGCCGGGCTCGGCCACGTGTCGTCGTCGGCGTTCCTCGTGCTCTGCCTGGTCACCGGCTGCTCGACGACGCTGCTGCTGCAGGTGATGACGCGTACCCCGCCGGTGGCGCTGTTGTTCGGTGCGATGGGTGCCTATCTCCCGGTCGTGGTCGTGGCGGGGCGGGCGCGACGGCGCCGACGCGACTTCGCCGAGGTCTGGCCCGAAGCCGTCGACAACCTCGCCAGCGCCGTTCGCGCGGGCCTGTCGCTGCCGGACGCCCTCGCCCAGCTGTCGGTGCGCGGCCCGGAACCGCTGCGTTCGTCGTTCGCGGCGTTCGCACTCGACTACCAGGTGACCGGGCGGTTCGGCGAGTGCCTCGACCGCCTCAAGCACCGCCTCGCCGACCCCGTCGGCGACCGCGTGGTCGAGGGGCTGCGCGTCGCTCGCGAGGTGGGCGGCGGGGAGCTCGGCCGGCTGCTCCGCAACCTCTCGGGATACCTCCGCGACGAGGCGCGCACCCGCTCCGAGCTCGAGGCCCGCCAGGCCTGGACCGTGAACGGCGCCCGCCTGGCGGTGGCCGCACCCTGGCTGGTCCTGCTGATGATGAGCTTCCAGCCCAGCGTGGTCCGGCGCTACGCCTCGCCCGCCGGCACGATGGTGCTGCTGTTCGCCGCGAGCACCTGCCTCGTCGCGTACCGGCTGATGATGCGCATCGGTCGACTGCCACAAGACCGCCGGATCCTGTCGTGAGTCCGCTCCTCGCCGGCGTTCTGCTCGGTGGCACCGCCGGGGTCGGGCTGGTGCTGGTCCTCGCCCGGCTGCGGGCCCTCCACCGAGCCACGCTCGCCCTGCGGGTCCTTCCGTACGTCCGTGATGTCCCGCGGATGGGGCGCCCGGCGCGTAGGGACGAGCCCACGTCGTCGCCGGTGTCCGCTGCGGCGGGGGTGTTCGGTCCGGGGCTCCGAGCGGCCGCCGACGCCGTCGAGCGGATCCTCGGCGGCGCCGCGTCCGTCCGACGCCGCCTCACGCGGGCCGGGCTGGACACCACGGTGCACGACTTCCGGGTCGAACAGGTGCTCTGGGGTGTCGGCGGGTTCGCGGTGGTGGCGGCGTACAGCCTCCTCACCACGTTCGGTGGTCATGGTGACACCGTCGGCTCGCTGCTCCTGTGCGCCACCGGGTTCGCGGTCGGCGTCCTCGCCCGCGACACCTACCTGGGCTCCCAGGTCACGGCGCGTGAGCGCAAGGTGCTCGCCGAGTTCCCGGTGCTGGCCGAGCTGCTCGCGCTCGCCGTCGCCGCGGGCGAGAGCCCGGTCGCGGCGCTCGACCGTGTCGTGCGTCGTTGCGGCGGAGAGCTCTCGCGTGACCTCGCCTCCGTGCTCGCCGCCGTCCGTACCGGTGAGCCGGTGGCCCAGGCCTTCGACCGGATGGCCGCCACCACCGGGATCCCGTCCGTCGCGCGCTTCGCCCAAGGGGTGGCCGTAGCCGTCGAACGCGGCACCCCGCTGGCCGACGTGCTGCATGCCCAGGCAGCCGACGTCCGCGAGGCCGGACGCCGAGAGCTGATCGAGGTCGCCGCCCGGAAGGAGATCCTGATGATGGTCCCGGTCGTGTTCCTGATCCTTCCGGTGACCGTGCTGGTCGCCTTCTGGCCCGGCGTGATCGGCCTCCAGCTGACGACCCCCTGACCGCCTCACCAGCAGAGAAGAGGAACGATGAACCCGCTCACCCGCCTTCTGGTCCGCCTCCTGCTCCACCTCACCGTGCCGCGTGACGAGCGAGGCGACGTGCCGGGCTGGGTGCTGGTCACGGTGATGACCGCGGGGCTGGTCGGAGCGCTGTACTCGCTGGCCAAGCCGCAGCTCACCGACATGCTCACGACCGCTCTCGACAGCGTGCACTGAGTCGTGTCTGCCGGACCGGGCCAGCACGGGCGCGGCCAGCGCGGGGCCGCGGTCGCCGACTTCGTGCTGGTGCTCGTCATCCTGGTCCCGGTCTTCCTCGGCGTGCTCCAGGTCGCCCTGGTGCTGTTGGTCCGGAACACCCTCACCGCCGCCGCCTCCGAGGGAGCGAGGTACGCCGCGACCTTCGACCGCGGCCCCGCCGACGGAGCGGCGCGCACCCGGCGGCAGATCGAGGGCGCGCTCGCCGGCCGCTACGCCCGTGGCGTCACGGCTCGCGAGGTGACCATCGACGGCGCACCGGCCGTGGAGGTGACCGTCCACGTCGTCGTGCCGGCGCTCGGCATCGGTGGTCCTGCCGTCTCGCTCGACGTGTCGGGGCACGCCGTCGAGGAGCAGCCATGAGCCGACGCGACGAGCGAGGCAGCGCGCTGGTCGAGCTCGCGTGGCTCGGGATCCTCCTGGTGCTGCCCGTGCTCTGGATCGTGATGTCGGTCTTCCAGGTGCAGCGGGGCGCCTTCGGCGTCACGGCAGCCACCCGCGCGGCCGCACGCGCGTACGCGCTGGCCCCGGACGACTCGACCGGGCTTGCGCGAGCGCGGACCGCGGCGAGGGTCGCCCTCGACGACCAGGGCGTGGACGGGGCGGCGCCCGCGGTGCGGGTGACCTGTACGCCGTACCCCTCCGACTGTCACCAGGGCACCTCCGTGATCACGGTCTCGGTGCACTCACGGGTCGTGCTGCCGATGATGCCGAGCGCGCTGGGAGGCAACCGCCCGAGCTTCGCGCTCGACGCGACCCAGACGGTGCCGATCGGGCAGTTCCAGGAGGTCGGTGGTGGCCAGGCACCGGAGTGAGCGGGGCACCGTGACGCTGCTGGTCATGGGGTTCGCCGTGGTGCTGCTGATGATGGCGGCGGTCGTCACCGACGCCTCCGCGGCGTACCTCCAGCGGCAGAGCCTCGACACCCTGGCCGACGGGGCCGCCCTCACCGCGGCCGACGCCGGCGCGTCCGGGGACGAGGCGTACGGCGAGGGCCTCGACGCCGACCTGCACCTCGACGCCGATGTCGCGCGGGCAGCGGTGTTCGGCTACCTCCGTCGCGTCGGCGCGTTCGCCCGCTACCCGGGCCTGACCGCCACCGTGTCGGTCGACTCCACCGCGCGGCGCGTCCTCGTCGAGGTGCACGCTCCGCTCCACCTGCCGCTGCACCTGCCGGGCTCACCCGAGCACGCCGACGTCGGCGCCAGGAGCGCGGCGACGGTGGGTGTGGACGAGTAGCGCGGCTGAGCTCAGACCTCGACGACGGTCTGGTCGACCGTGACTCCGTGGTCGTCGACGATCGTCGTCGTGGCGAGCATCTGACGGTCGTCCGACAGCACGAACTCGACGCTCACCACCGCCCCGAGACGGACCAGGTCCCAGATGCGCTCGTAGGTGTCATCACCGTGTACCTGGACGACCCTGCGGTGCTTGCCCGCCATCCGACCCTCCTCCGGGTGGTTGCCAACTGCAGCTCAACAGGGGGGAAGAAGTCACAGACTAGAGCGTCGCGCACCCGCTGTCGGGTAAAGAATTGCGGTTCCGCGTGGCCGAGTCGCGCGGATCCCCAGAAATCGGGATGGAACAGCGTCCCCGACCGAACCGATCCAGCCGCAGGTGCATCGGACCATCCGACGGACCCCCACCGAGTGGTCCCGGAACAAGGAGAAACCGATGCGCAAGCTCGCCGCCACAGGCGCGATGGCACTCGGACTCGCGATGCTGCCGCTGACGGCCGCGCACGCGGGGTCCACCTGGCTGGTCGGCATCAAGGCCAGCAAGGTCCAGGTCGTCGCCGGCAAGAAGGTCGTGTTCACCGGAAAGGTCCGGCCCCACGGCGCTGCCGCGGGCGACAAGGTCGTCTTGCAGGAGAAGTTCAGGCCGGGGAAGCCCTGGGCCGACCAGAAGAAGGTCCGGGTGCAGCAGGACGGCAGCTACCGCGTCAGCGACACCCCGAGCAGCAACTTCACCCACGCCTACCGGGTCGTCATGCCCGCGACCTCGAAGCACTCGAAGGGGATCAGCCCCACCGTGAAGGTCAAGGTCTACGGGTGGACCCACCTGGTCGACCTCATCTCGGTCAACGGCCAGGGCATGGACACCGGCACCGTCAACATCAACGGCAAGGCGTACAAGAACTCCGTCTTCTCGCGCTACTCGGGCACCACGCATGTCGAGTACAACGTGAACCACGACTGCACGAAGCTGCAGGCCGTGTTCGGGATCTCCGACCTCTCGTCCACGGGCGGCCAGGCCGAGGTCAACGTGCTCGCCGACGGCACCCCGATCTACACCCACACCTTCGATGTCGGCCAGCACGAGACGAAGACCGTCTCGTTGGCCGACAACCCGCTCAAGCTGCGGCTCGAGTCGACCTCGACCAGCACCGGTGGCCCGTTCGGGCTCGGCGCCTTCGGCAACGCGAGCGCGCTGTGCACGCGATGAGGAGGTTCACAGGGATGCACACGATCATCCGCACCGTGGCCGTGGCGATCGCGCTCGGCGGGGCCGCCCTGACGGTCCCGAGCCCGGCGCAGGCGGCGAAGCCGCACTGGACGGTCAGCATCCACGCGAACAAGGCCACGGTGACGGCCGGGAAGAAGGCGTGGTTCCACGGCAAGGTCGCGAGGGCGGCCGCCGGCAAGCTGGTCACGCTCCAGGAGCGCCTGGCCGGCAGCACGGCCTGGAAGGACCAGCGCGACGCGCTGGTCCGCCGCGACGGCACCTACACGACGTACGACGCGCCCACGGTCAACCGCCGGCACTTCTACCGCGTGGTGATGCCGGCCAGCAAGAACCACCGGCGCGGGGTGAGCGACAAGGTGGTCGTCGACGTGTTCAAGTGGACGACGCTGACCAGCATCCCCGCGGTGAACCAGGACTACCTCTACCCGGTGTCCTCCGTGTCGTTCGACGGCGTCACCTTCCCGTCGTCGATCGAGGCCTACCTGTACTACGACCCGCCGGCGACGCAGTCCATCGAGTTCAACCTCGACCACCGGTGCACCAGGTTCCGAGGGACCTTCGGCATCTCGGACGACTCCGAGAGCGGCAGCCAGGCCTCGGTGCAGGCCTCCGCCGACGGGGTCCCGTGGTACGACCACACCTTCGCGCTCGGGGAGTCGCAGGCGAACTCGTTCACGTTCACCACGCCGCCGCTCAAGGTGCGCTTCGACACCGTCTCGCTGGTCGACGGGCTCGACGGACTGGGGGCCGTCGGGACGCCGGAGGTCTACTGCGAGGGCTAGTGCAGGGACGTCGATCCGGCGATGCGAACCGGCCACGAGGGGTGCCGTAACCTTGCTCCTCGTGGCCGGTATCGATTTCGACGTGGAGCTCAAGCAGCTCCGGGCGACGATGAGGACCATCGGCCAGGTGCTCGATCCGGACCACATGCGCGCCGAGATCGCCGACCTCGGCGAGCAGGTCGCGGCCCCCGACCTGTGGGACGACCAGGACAACGCCACCCGCGTCACCGGTCGGCTCTCGGCCCTCCAGGGCCAGCTCGACCGCTTCACCGAGCTCGAGGGCCGCATCGACGACGTCGAGATCATGGTGCAGCTCTCCCAGGAGGAGAACGACGCGAGCGCGCTGGCCGACGCCGAGGCCGAGCTCGGCAGGATCCACGCAGCCGTGGAGGCGCTCGAGGTGCGCACGCTCCTCTCCGGCGAGTACGACGAGCGCGAGGCGCTGCTCACGATCCGGTCCGGCGCCGGTGGCGTCGACGCCGCCGACTTCGCCGAGATGCTGATGCGCATGTACACGCGCTGGGCGGAGCGCAACAAGTACCCCGTCGAGGTCTTCGACACGTCGTACGCCGAGGAGGCAGGCCTGAAGTCGGCCACCTTCGCCATCCACGCGCCGTACGCCTACGGCACGCTCAGCGTCGAGGCCGGCACCCACCGGCTGGTGCGGATCAGCCCGTTCGACAACCAGGGCCGCCGGCAGACGTCGTTCGCCGCGGTCGAGGTGGTCCCGGTGCTGGAGCAGACCGACGAGATCGAGATCCCGGAGGAGGAGATCCGGGTCGACGTCTACCGGTCCAGCGGCCCCGGCGGCCAGAGCGTGAACACCACCGACTCCGCGGTCCGGCTCACCCACATCCCGACCGGGATCGTGGTCTCCTGTCAGAACGAGAAGTCGCAGCTGCAGAACAAGGCCAGCGCGATGGTGATCCTCAAGGCCAAGCTGCTCGCGGTGAAGAAGGCCGAGGAGCGCGCCGAGCTGGACGCGCTGCGCGGCGACGTGCAGGCCAGCTGGGGTGACCAGATGCGCAGCTATGTGCTGAACCCGTACCAGATGGTCAAGGACCTGCGCACCGAGTACGAGGTCGGCAACCCCCAGGCCGTCTTCGACGGCGACATCGACGGCTTCCTCGAGGCCGGCATCCGGTGGCGGATGGGCGCCGAGAAGACCGCCGCGAGCTAGCGGTCCGATCCCGCGCCGTCGGAGCTCGGCGACCGGCCATCAGGTCGTCGACGAACGGGAGCCCGGCGCGTGCTGGTCCGTCCCGACGGTGTCCTCGGCTGCCGCCAACGTCCTCCGTCCCGGACCGGGCCGGCTCGCTCCTCCTCATCGCAACGGACACGCACGGGGCTCGGGCTCGGTTGCACGGTGGCCGATCGGCTGACGTGGCGCGCCGCGCCGATGCCCGGACCGTTGGTCGACTCGGCTAACCTCCCTTCAGTGATTCGCTTCGAAAAGGTCACCAAGACCTACCCCGGTGGCACCCACCCGGCGCTCGACAACGTCTCGATCGACATCGAGAAGGGCGAGTTCGTCTTCCTGGTCGGGACCTCGGGATCCGGCAAGTCGACCGCGCTCCGGCTGGTGCTGCGCGAGACCCGGTGCACGAAGGGACGGGTCTACGTCGCCGGCAAGGAGATCAACCGGCTGGCCGGGTGGAAGGTGCCGAGGCTGCGCCGCCAGATCGGCACCGTCTTCCAGGACTTCCGGCTGCTCCCCAACAAGACGGTGTCGGAGAACGTCGCGTTCGCCCTGCAGGTGATCGGCAAGTCGCGCAGCGAGATCCGTCGTACCGTCCCCGAGACCCTGGAGCTGGTCGGACTCGACGGCAAGGGTGACCGGATGCCCGACGAGCTCTCCGGCGGCGAGCAGCAGCGGGTCGCGATCGCCCGCGCGTTCGTCAACCGGCCGATGATCCTGATCGCCGACGAGCCGACCGGAAACCTGGACCCGGCCACGTCCGTGGGCATCATGAAGCTGCTCGACCGGATCAACC
>Ga0068857_100003811_pt1 | contig 12692 bp, 10 predicted proteins | sample KBSCornC72_FD_66591 | JGI IMG/M metagenome (GOLD analysis project Ga0068857, IMG submission 66591) | Corn rhizosphere microbial communities from Kellogg Biological Station, Michigan, USA - KBS Corn C7-2 | ecosystem: Host-associated > Plants > Roots > Rhizosphere > Soil ...
GCGATTCTGCACCTGCTCTACGCGCGCTTCTTCACCCGCGCGCTGCGCCATATTGGCCGTATCGACGTGGCCGAGCCGTTCGCGGGTCTGTTCACGCAAGGGATGGTCACCCACGCCAGCTACTATCAGCTCGAAGAGCATGAGGGGCTGGAGCGGAAGGTGTATTTCGAGCCGACCCAGGTTTCGTTCCGCGCCGATGGCTCCGCCTATCTGACCGACACCGGCGCCGAGGTGACCGTCGGCCGCGTCGAGAAGATGTCGAAGTCGAAGAAGAACACCGTCGATCCGACCGAGATCGTCGACCAGTATGGCGCCGACGCGACCCGCTGGTTCGTGCTCTCCGACAGCCCGCCCGAGCGCGACCTGGAATGGAGCGAAAGCGGCATCGAAGGTGCCTGGCGCTTCGTCAACCGGCTGTGGCGCCTGTTCGATGGCCTGGAAGCAGCGGAAGGCGAGGACAAGGATCTCGACCGCAAGCTCCACCGCACCATCGCCGGTGTGGCCGAGGACATCGAGGCCCTGACCTTCAACAAGGCCGTCGCCAAGCTGTATGAGCTGACCGCGGCGATCGAGAAGGCCAAGCCCTCCGCCTCGCGCACCGCCGCGATCCGCGCGCTGGTTCGCGTCGTGGCGCCGATGGTGCCGCACATCGCCGAAGAGGCCTGGGCGGCGATGGGCGAAACCGGCATGATCGCCGATGCCGAATGGCCGGCGGTCGATCCGGCGCTGCTGGTCGATGACGAGGTGACGATCGCGGTGCAGGTCAACGGCAAGCTGCGCGACACGCTGGTGATGCCGAGGGGCGCGGCCAAGGACGTCGTCGAGGCCGCGGCACTTGCGTCGGACAAGATCGTTCGGCTGCTCGAAGGCAACGCGCCGCGCAAGATCATCGTGGTGCCCGATCGATTGGTGAACATCGTCGCATGAACAAGACCGTCGCCCTGCTCGCCCCCCTCGCCCTCGCGCTCTCCGCGTGCGGGCTGCATCCGATGTACCAGGGGGGCAGCGGCGGCGCGGTGGCGACGACGCTGTCGGCGGTAGAAGTGGCGCCGATCCAGGGCCAGTCGGGCTGGCTGGTGGCCAACGCGCTCAAGGACCGGCTGGCCAACAACGGCGGTGCGGCCGCGTACCGGCTCGAAGTGAAGCTCGACGACCAGATCATCGGCCTGGGCGTGCGGCGCGACGACTCGGTTTCGCGCGAGCGGCGGACGCTGCGCGCGCGCTACCAGCTCGTCGACCTGCGCAGCGGCCAGGTGGTGCTCGATGCCACCGCAGGGTCGGACGCGGGCATCGACGTGGTCGGCTCCGAATATGCCACGATCGCCGCCGAAAAGTCGGCGCTGGAGCGGCTCTCGGGCATCGTCGCCGACCAGATCGTCGCGCGGCTGGCGCGGACGGTGCGCGAAGGCGGCGCGCGGCCCCAGTGAAGGCCAATGCGGGCCAGATCCGCGCGGCGGTAGACTCGCCCAGGCCCGATACCCGGCTCTATCTGCTCCACGGCCCCGACGAAGCGGGCGCCGCCGATCTCGCGGCGCGGCTCGGCAAGGCGCTGGGGCCGGACGTCGAGCGCATCGATATCGACATGAAGATGCTGCGCGACCAGCCCGGCATTCTGGCCGACGAGGCGGCCTCGCTGTCGCTGTTCGGCGGGGCGCGCTACATCCGGGTTACCAATATCGAGGAAGGCGCCGCCGAGGCGATCGCGCTGCTGCTCGGCGCCGAGCGCGCGGGCAATCCCGTGGTGGCGATCGGGCCCAACCTCAAGACCAGCGGCAAGCTGGTGAAGGCGGCGATCGCCGCGCCGACCGCCATGGCCTTCGCCTGCTATGTGCCCGAAGGCGCGGGCGCGGCGCAGCTGGCAGGCACGATCGCGCGCGAACATGGGCTGCGCCTCACCGGCGACGTGCCGCACCGGCTGGCGCTGGCCTCAGCGGGCGACCGCGCGGTGCTGACGCGCGAGATCGAGAAGCTGGCGCTGTTCCTCGATGCCGATCCAGAACATCCCCGCGATGCCGATGGCGCGGCGCTCGACGCGATCGGCGCGGACCTCGGCGAAGGCGAGCTGTTCGGCGCGATTGAGGCAGTGCTCGACGGGCGCGTGGCCGAAGTCGGCGAGGAACTGGCCAAGCTCGGCGAAGGTGGCGGCTCCGCGATTCCCTTGATGCGCCAGCTGGTCCGCCGGCTGATGACGCTGGCCGAACTGCGCGCCGAGATGGACCAGGGCGCCAGCGTCGACGACGCGATGGAGCGCCACCGCGTCTTCTTCAAGGAACGCCCCGCCACCGGCCGCGCGCTCCGCCGCTGGTCCGCACCGCAGATCGCACGGGCGATCGAACGGGTGCGGCTGGCCGAGCGGGCGATGATGTCCTCGGGTAGCGCCGGGGAATTGCTCGCCGAGGTGGAGTGCGTCGCAATCGCACGCGCGGCCGCAAGAGCCAAGGGCTGACAACATGCGCTCCCCTCCCGCTTGCGGGAGGGGTCGGGGGAGGGGCTGGACCGCACCGCGCTTCTTCCACATCAGCCCCTCCCCTAGCCCCTCCCGCAGGCGGGAGGGGAACGTTTGCTCGAAGGGATTCCCTTCCGCCCTTTGGCATGCTTCAACCGCGCCATGCGTCATCTTGCCCTGCCCGCTCTCCTCGCCCTTCCCTTCGCCGCCCACGCCCAGCAGGCAGTGCTGTTCGACGGCCGAACCACCGCCGCGATTCTCCATGACGACGCGACCTCGGCAAAGCTGGCCGGCGAACTGCTCGCCCGCGACATCGGCAAGCGCGCCGGCAAGACGCCCCTCGTGGCGAGCGACCTCGCCGCGTGCGAGAAGCTCTGCGTCGTCATCGGCCAGAAGGACTCCGCCCTCGTCCGCGCCATCGCCGCCGATACCAAGGTCGATCTCGCCGCGCTGGACGGCCAGTGGGAGCGCTATATCCGCGTCCTCGCCCCGTCGAAGCAGCACCCCGGCCGCTCCTACCTGCTGATCGCCGGCTCCGATCCACGCGGGGCAATCTGGGGCACCGTGGACCTCAGCCGTGCGCTCGGAATCTCGGCATGGGAATGGTGGGCGGACGTCATGCCCCGCCATGCCGACCGGCTGGTCGTCGACGGCCGCCGGCTGCTCTCCGACACGCCCTCGGTCCAGTATCGCGGCATCTTCCTCAACGACGAGGATTGGGGTCTCCAGCCCTGGGCCGCCAAGACCTACGAGCCCGAGACGGGCGATATCGGCCCCAAGACCTATGCCCGCGTCTTCGAGCTGATGTGGCGGCTCAAGGCCAATCTGATCTGGCCGGCGATGCACGAAAGCACCAAGCCCTTCTACCAGATCCCCGGCAATGCCGAGATGGCGAAGGCATATGGCATTATCGTCGGCACGTCGCACGCCGAACCGATGCTGCGCAACAACGTCCGCGAGTGGGACGAGAAGGTCGAGGGGCCCTTCAACTTCTTCACCAATCGCGACCGCATGGTCGACTATTGGCGCCGCCGGGTGGACGACGTGAAGGCGTACGAAAACGTCTACACGATCGGCCTGCGCGGCAAGCATGACTCGGCGCTGGAGGGTGCCAAGACCCCCGAACAGGCGCTCGCCGCCACGACCCAGGCAATCGACCTGCAGCGCGGCCTGCTCGCCACCGCGCAGGGCAAGCCGGCGGACCAGATTCCGCAGGTGCTGACGCTCTACAAGGAAGTGCTCGACGTCTATCGCAGCGGGCTCAAGGTGCCGGAGGACGTGACGCTCGTCTGGCCCGAGGACAATTACGGCTATCTCGGCCAGCTGCCGACCGCCGCCGAGCGCGCACGCAAGGGCGGATCGGGCCTCTACTACCACATCAGCTATTGGGGCCGGCCGCACGACTATCTGTGGCTGGCGACCACCCATCCCGCGCTGATCCGCGAAGAGCTCGACCGCGCCTGGCAGACCGGCACGCGGAAACTCTGGGTGGTCAATGTCGGCGACATCAAGCCTGGCGAAGTGCTGACGAGTTACTTCCTAGACGTCGCCTTCGACGCGAAGCTGCTGGGCAAGCCAGTGCGCGCGCAGCTTGCCGATTGGGCCAAGGAACAGTTCGGCGCGCAGGGCCCTGCCGTCGGCGACGTGCTGATGGACTATTACGACCTCGCCTGGGAGCGGAAGCCCGAGTTCATGGGCTTCAGCACCGTCGAGCCCGAAACCCCCATCCGCATCGGCGACTATGTCCGCACCGGCGGCGACGAGGCACAGGCGCGGCTCGCCCGCTACCAGGCGCTGCTCGACAAGGCCGAGGCGCTGGGTGCGGCCATGCCCGCCGATCGCCGCGACGCCTTCTTCCAGCTCGTCCTCTACCCAGTCCGCGGGGCGGCCAAGCTCAACGAGCGCAACCTGAAGCTTGATCTCGCTGCGCTCTATGCGCGTCAGGGTCGCGCCAGCGCCAATGCGCTCGCCGACCAGGCGCGGGCCGCCCATCAGGTGATCGTCGCCGATACCGCCGCCTACAACGCCCAGAATGGCGGCAAGTGGCGCGGCATCATGGACATGGCCCCGCGCCAGCTCGCGGTGTTTGCCGAGCCGCCCTATCCCAAGATCGACCTCGCGCCCGTCGCCCCTTGCGGCGCCGATGCCCGCGCGCTGGCCTTCGCGCCGGGCAAGGCCGAGACGCGCACCATGACCGTCTACGGCAAGGGCGCGGTGAGCGACTGGACCGTGGAGGGGCTGGAAGGCGTCGAACTCTCCGCCCGTTCCGGCCGGCTCGATGCGAGCAACGGCTATGAGATGCGCGTTGCCGTGACCTATGACGGCAAGGGCGCCATCGCCGCCGGCAAGATCCGCTGCAACGGCGCGATGGTCTATCTGGAGCCGGTACTCCAGCCCTTCCCCGCTGGCGACGCGACGCCCGAGGTGAACCACATCATTTCACTGACTCCGGCCGACCTGAAGCTGGCCGGCACGCCCTGGGAGCGGATCGCCGAACTCGGCTCACGCAGCGCCGTGCTGCGCAGCAAACTCGACCTGTCCTCCAGCGACCGCGCCGATGCCATGGCCCCGCTCGTCCTGCCGTTCGTGCTGGGCAACAAGGGCGATGCCGAGCTCAGGATCGTCGCCCTGCCGGTCCATGCCCTCACCTCCGCCAACAAGCTGCGGCTGGGCGTGCGGGTGGATGGCGGGACGATCGCCGTGCTGGACTATGAGACCCATGGCCGCAGCGACGAATGGAAGGCCAATGTCCTCTCCAACACCGCAATACGCACGCTCAAGCTAGGCCTGCTCACCGCGGGCGCGCACCGGATCGAAGTCTTCGCGATGGACCCGGGCTTCCTGCTCGACCGGATCGACGTGCGCCTCGACGGCGCCCCCGATTATTACGGTGCGCCGCCGATCCGCTGAGCCGCCAGCTCGGCGGCGGCGACGTCGCGCAGCTTCCGCGCGACCTCGGGATTGATTCCCAGATCCTCGGCGGCGCGCTCGCGCGGGCCCAGGCTGCGCGGATCGCGGCCGGTGATTCCGCCGAATTCGACCAGCGCCTCCAGATAATAGCCCTCGGCGCTGGCGTGATACTGGTCCCAGGTCCACAGGCTGAACTGGCCCCAGGCAATGCCGTCATAGGGATTGGCATCGGCAAAGCCGTCGCGGATCGCGCGGTTCCAGGCGGTGCCGACCGGCAGCACGCCGTGGATGCCAGTGCCCGGCGCCAGCCCCAGCCGGTTAGCCGCAAGCAGGTCTTCCGCCATCCGGTAGATCGACGAGCCGTGCCAGTGGCCGCCCGGCCGATAGGTCTGGTCGGCGCGCGACCAAGTCGCGACCAGTTCCACCTGCGCTGCCGGATTGCGGGCATGGACCAGCGCGGCAATGGCGCGGGCGGCGGCGAGATGGCGGGTGGGGTCGCCCGGCTGCTCGGCATCCAGCGTGCTGAAGCCCTGCAGCACCACCACGTCCCAGCGCCGATCGATCAGCGCACGGCGGTTGGCGAGGTGCCAGGCGAGGTCCTTGCCGGGCGAGGTTTCCAGGCTCACCTGCCAGTCGAGCCCGGATTCGATCGCGAAGGTGCGGAACAGCGCCGGCACGCCGCCGATCCCCTCGTGGTTGAGGTCCATCACGCGATCGGGGCGGTAGCGCATCACCGGCGAATTGGCGCCGAAGGTAAAGCTGTTGCCGATGAACAGGATCGTCTTCGCCGCCGCGGGCAGCGTCCAAAGAAGACAAGCGAGCAGGAGGGCGAAGCGGCGAGGAAACATCTGCATGCCGTCTTCCTTAGCCGCCCGCCCGCCGGTTTCACAATGACTTGGGCAGGAAACGCTGTTCCCTATTCGTTCATCCGGCGGTATATCGGCGCCATGGCCGCGCCGCCCATTCGGAAGATCCTGCACATCGACATGGATGCGTTCTACGCGTCGGTCGAGCAGCGCGACGATCCCAGCTTGCGGGGCAAGCCGGTGGCCGTGGGCTCGGCCGCGGCGCGCGGGGTGGTCGCAGCGGCGAGCTACGAGGCGCGCACCTTCGGGGTGCGCTCGGCCCTGCCTTCGGTCACCGCGCTACGGCGCTGCCCGGACCTGATCTTCGTGCGGCCGCGCTTCGACGTGTACAAGGCGGTGTCGCAGCAGATCCATGCGATCTTCGCCGACTATACCGACCTCATCCAGCCGCTGTCGCTCGACGAAGCCTATCTCGACGTGACTGAGGATCGCCGCGGGCTCGGCACCGCCTGGGCGACGGCGAAGGAGATTCGCGCGCGCATCCAGGCGGAAACCGGGCTCACCGCCTCGGCCGGCGTTTCGTACAACAAGTTCCTCGCCAAGCTCGCCTCGGACCATCGCAAGCCCAACGGCCAGTTTGCGGTGACGCCGGAGATGGGTGCCGCCTGGGTAGAGACGCTGCCGGTCTCGCGCTTCCACGGCGTGGGGCCGGTGACCGCCGCCAAGATGCAGCGGCTGGGGATCGAAACGGGGGCGGACCTGCGCGCCAAGTCGCTCGACTTTCTCCAGCAGCATTTCGGCAGCAGCGCCGAATGGTATCACCAGATCGTCCGCGGCGTGGACGAGCGGCCGGTGAACCCCAATCGCGAGCGCAAGTCTTCGGGCTCCGAGACCACCTTCAGTCGCGACCTGACCGAAGATGCCGAGATCGAGGCGGCAGTGCTGGGCCAGGCCGACGACGTGTGGGAATGGTGCGAACGCACCCAGGGCTTTGGCCGCACCGCGACGGTGAAGATCAAATATGCCGATTTCCAGATCATCACCCGCAGCCGCAGCCACACCGCCCCGATCACCAGCCGCGAGCAGCTTCATGCCGCCAGTATCGCCTTGCTGCGCTCGGTGCTGCCGACGCCCAAGGGCATCCGGCTGGTCGGGGTGACCGTCTCCAATTTCGAGCGCGGGCTGGCAGAGCCGCTGCCGTTGTTCGGGCATGCGGACGCGCAGTAACCGCCGCGTTCTCAATAGCCTGCACCTTGGGACGCAAGGAACCGGGCCCAAGGGTCGCGCGCTTTCCCGCGACAAGGAACAGGGGAAGCAGGATGGATCCGAAGGGGCGCGACGCGCACAGCCCATGGGCGATGCCTTGGGCGGGATGGAAGTCCGTGCTGTGGCGCAGCTGGAACGAGGCGAGCGACGACAATATCGGGCTGATCGCCGCCGGCGTGGCCTTCTACGGCTTCCTCGCGCTGGTGCCGCTGCTCGGCGCGGTGGTGCTGAGTTACGGGCTGATCGCCGACCCGGTGACGGTGCTGCACGATGTCCGCGCGCTCTCCACCGTCCTGCCGCGCGACATCGCCGCGGTGGTGGGCGACCAATTGCTCAGCCTGGTCCACAGCCCCGATGGCCAGAAGGGCTTCGGCATCCTGGTTGCGCTCGCCATCGCGCTGTTCGGCGCGCGCAACGGCGCCGGGGCGATCATCGCCGCGCTCAACATCGCCTATGAGGAAAAGGAGAAGCGCAACTTCATCTGGGTGAACGTGACCGCCATCGCGATCACCATCGGCGCCGTGTTCGCGGCGGTGCTGGCGGCGGGGGCGATGACGGCACTCGGCGCGCTCGATCACCTTCTGCCCTTTGCCCCGGACGCGTTACTCGTGCTCGGCAAGATCGCGAGCCATGTGCTGCTGACGCTGGCCGGCACGGCGGGCGCAGCCGCGCTGTATCGTTTCGGTCCGTCGCGGGCAAAGCCGCGCTGGGCCTGGATCACCCCGGGATCGCTGCTCGCCGCGCTGCTCTGGCTGGGGCTGACGCTCGGCTTCGGCGCCTATGTCCGCTATGTCGGGCGCTTCGATGCGACCTATGGCGCGCTGGGCACGATCGTCGCGCTGCTCACCTGGCTGTACCTCTCCGCTTATATCCTGCTGTTCGGCGCCGAGCTCAATTCAGAGCTGGAGCATCAGACCGCGCACGACACCACCACCGGCGCCCCCCAGCCGCTGGGCCAGCGCCGCGCCTGGGTGGCGGACAATGTCGCCGAGTGACGCCCGACAACGGCTCGTCGCGTGGGTGGTGGCCCTGCCCGCCCCGCTTCCCCTATAGCGGCGCGATGCGTCGCCTCCCCCTGATCCCGCTGCTGCTGGCGCTGCTCTGCGCCGCGCTCCCCGCCCAGGCCCAGCAAAACGCCTTCGACCTGGTCGGGCCGGACCTGAAGCTGAGCGTCACGCGCGGCAACACCACGCTGCCGATCGGCGCGGTGCCCTCGCTCCAGCCGGGCGACAAGGTGACGGCGGAGGCAGCGCTGCCGCCCGACCAGTCCGCGCATTATCTGCTGGTCGTCGCCTTCCTGCGCGGCGCGACCAACCCGCCGCCCAAGGACTGGTTCTTCGTCGCCGAGACCTGGCGCAAGAAGAAGAACAAGCTCGAACTGACCGTGCCTGACGGCGCCGAACAGGCCGTGCTGCTGCTCGCGCCGGACACCGGCGGCGGGTTCGATGCGGTGCGCGACGCGGTGCGCGGTCGACCGGGCGTGTTCGTCCGAGTGGCGCAGGACCTGTTCCAGGCCTCACTCGACCGCGCGCGGCTCGATGCGTTCGTGAGCGCCATCGCGCGGATCGGTGATACCGCGCCCGAGCGGCTCGCCACCGCCGCGCCGGTGCTCGCCAACGCGCTGCGGATCAAGCTCAACGCCGAATGCCTCTCGCGTCCGCGCGGGCTGCAGGCCGCCTGCCTCACCCAGAATCGCGATTCGCTGGTGCTGCAGACCCAGCGCGGCACCACCCTGGCCGAGACGCTGACCGGCACCCCCGCCGACCTCGCCTACAGCATCGCCGCAACGCCCCAGGCCGGGGGCGGCTATTACAGCTCCTATATCGGGCTGGCGCGCGACGTGGCCAAGCTGTTCGGCGCGTTCCGCAGCCCGCAATATCAGTATCTGCCGGCGCTGGCGCTGGGCCGCGGCGACACGCTGAAGCTGCTGCTCAACGCCGCACCCTCGTTCCAGAGCCCGCGTTCGGTGCTCGCCGCGCCGCTGCCGCCGATCGGGCCTGCGACCCCGCCGATCTGGCAGGCGGGCGGGCCGACGCCGGTGTGCCTCGCCAAGCCCGATCTGGTGCTGCCGCTGGAGGACGCGCCGCTCCTCTACGCCACCGATTTCGGCCGCTCGCTCTCGGTGCGGGTGACCAGCAATGAAGGTGCTGCGCGCGACTTCCCCGTGCTGCCCGATGTCGAGAAGGGCGGCGTGAAGCTGGACGGCGCGGTGCCGGCGGGTCTCGGCACGGTTTCCAACGCGGTGCTGCAGGGCCGCTGGGGCTTCGACAGCTTTTCCGGCCCACGGCTGCCGGTGCAGCTCGACAAGATGGGCGCATGGCGCGCGATGCCGGACAGCAATGTCGTGGTGGGCCGCGAGCATCCGCTGGTGCTGCGCGGCGGCGCCGCCTTCTGCGTCAGCCAGATCGCGCTGAGCGACGCGGCCGGCACGCGCACCCCGGTGCCGTTCAAGGTCACCGGCCAGGACGAGCTGACCATGACGCTGCCGCTCAAGGACGCCAAGCCCGGCGCACTGACGCTCAACATCGCCCGCTTCGGCAGCGCGCCGCCGGACACGATCCCGCTGGTCGCGCGGCTGGAGGCGAGCCGGCTCGATCGCTTCGTGGTGCATGAGGGCGACGCCGAGGGCGTGCTGGAAGGCGCGCGGCTCGATCAGGTCGCGGGGCTCGACTGGCACGGGCTGCACTTCGCGCCCGGCGCCCTGTCGCGCGTCGGCGAGGGCGACCGGCTGGCGATGACCGCCCCCGGCCCGATCCCCGCCGGCGACGGCGAGGCGGTGGTGCGGCTCCGCGACGGGCGCAGCGTGAAGCTGGCGGTCCGCGCGACGGCCCCCCGCCCTGCGGCTACCCTGCTCAGCCGCGCGGCGAGCGGCAAGCCCGCCGCCGGCGCGCTGCCGATCACCCTGGCGGAGGGCGTGCTGCCTGCCGATGCTGCGGTCGACTTCTCGTTCAAGGTCACGCACGGGTCGCTCAGCGATAGCGGCATGGTCGAGATCGCCGGTGCCGAGGGCCCGAGCGCCCGCCTAGCCTTCCGCGACGGCGCGCTCCAGCGGGTGGGCGGTGATGTGGTGGTGGCCCATTTCGCGCCGCGCGCGCTGCTCGGCGCCGGCATTGCCGGGCCGCTACGCTACCGCTTGGTGCAGGACGGCACGCCGGGCGATTGGCAACCGCTGGTCACGCTCGCCCGGCTGCCGGTACTTGCCGACCTCGCCTGTCCCGCCGAGGGCACGCCGTGCACGCTGACCGGGCAGGACCTGTTCGTCGTCGCCGCGATCAGCGACAAGCCGGACTTCACGAGCGCCACCGCGGTACCGCTCGGCTTTGTCGGCAGCAGCATCGCGCTCCCACGCCCGGCGGGAAAGACCTTGTATCTGCGGCTGCACGACGCGCCGGACAGCGTCGCGACGGTGACGCTGCCCGGCTGAGCGGGTTCACTGCACGCTGGGCAGCGCCGCGCGGCAATCCTCGGCACATTCGCGGCACATCGTCGCACAGAGCCGGCAATGTTCGTGGTCGTGCTTGGCGCATTCCTCCGCACAGAGTTCGCAGGCGCGGATGCACGTCTCCAGCATCGTCCGCAGCATCGCGATGTTCTGCCCGGTGCGTCGCGTCGCCAGCCGCGCGGTCGCCGCGCAGACATCGGCGCAATCGAGGCAGGTGCGAACGCATTGGCGCATGTCCATCGCTTCGGCGACACAGGCGTCGGCGCAGCTGGTGCACATCAGCGAACATAGCATGGCGTGGCGCGCCGCCTTGGCGAGCGCGGCGTTGGCATCGGCGCCCACATCGGGGTGCAGCGCGATCATCTTTTCGAGGGACATGGGATGGCTCCTTGCTGGCCGGCATCGGTCGCCTCCCCAACGGGCCGGAGCGCCGAGGGTTCAGATAAAAGACCGTGGAACCAGCCCGTTGCGCCGCCCGTTGTCGAACATAACAGGAACTTCAGGAGGCGATCATGGCCGAACTGCACAATCCGAAGCTCGACGAACATCCCGGCTCGAACACCGAGAAGGATCCCGACGACTGGGTCTCGGGCGACGATCCGATGACCGGCGCCCAGGCCTCCTACCTCACCACCCTGCTCGAAGAGGCGGGCGAGCCGCCGGTCGAAGGCGACCTCAACAAGGCGGAGGCGTCGAAGCGGATCGATGCGCTGAAGGAACAGCTCGGCCGCTGAGCGGCGGCCGGCTCAGCCCGCCTTGGCGAGGCCGTCGAACGCCTTGAGGCGGGTGAGCAGCGCGCGCATCTGGTCGAGCGGCACCATGTTGGGACCGTCGCTGGGGGCGGTGTCGGGCGCCTGGTGCGTCTCGATGAACACCGCCGCCACGCCGACCGCAATCGCGGCGCGGGCGAGCACCGGCACGAACTCGCGCTGGCCGCCCGAGCTGGTGCCCTGCCCGCCCGGCTGCTGCACCGAATGGGTGGCGTCGAACATCACCGGATAGCCGGTCTCCGCCATGATCGGCAGCGACCGCATGTCGCTCACCAGCGTGTTGTAGCCGAAGCTGGCCCCGCGCTCGCACAGGATGATGTTCTCGTTGCCCGTCGACGCGAGCTTGCGAGCGACATTCTTCATGTCCCAGGGCGCGAGGAACTGGCCCTTCTTCACGTTCACCGCGCGGCCGGTCTGGCCGGCGGCGATCAGCAGGTCGGTCTGGCGGCAAAGGAAGGCCGGGATCTGCAGCACGTCGACCACTTCGGCCACCGGCGCGCACTGGCCGGCATCGTGGACGTCGGTCAGCACCGGGCAGCCGAACTGCGCCTTCACATCGGCGAACACCTTGAGCGCGGCGTCCATGCCGATCCCGCGCGGCGCGTCGATCGAGGTACGGTTCCCCTTGTCGAACGAGGTCTTGTAGATGAAGCCGATGCCGAGCTCGGCGCAGAGGGTGGTCAGCGCCTCGGCCATGAAGAAGGCATGGTCGCGGCTCTCCATCGCGCAGGGGCCGGCGACGAGCACGAACGGCTTGTCATTGGCGATCTCCAGGGCACCGACCTTGACCGTCTTCATCGTCAAATCCTTCAGAACGCGCCGCAATCGGCGAGGATGGCATCCACGTCGCGGCCGCGCGCCGCCTGCATGCGGATGGTGGCTTCATTGGACAGCACGTCCCACGCCGCCGCTTCGATTTCGGGCCAGAGCGCCCGCGGCACCGCGACGATGCCGTCCTGGTCGGCGAAGATCACGTCGCCATTGGCGATGCGCACCTCGCCCATGGTGATCGGGCGGTTCATCGCCTTGACCGTGCCTTCGTACTTGATGTC
>Ga0068857_100003821_pt1 | contig 12675 bp, 18 predicted proteins | sample KBSCornC72_FD_66591 | JGI IMG/M metagenome (GOLD analysis project Ga0068857, IMG submission 66591) | Corn rhizosphere microbial communities from Kellogg Biological Station, Michigan, USA - KBS Corn C7-2 | ecosystem: Host-associated > Plants > Roots > Rhizosphere > Soil ...
CGCTGATATCGAAAACGCCGGCCGACTCCACCATATGGCCCTGTGGTTCGGTGACTGCCGAGAGCGGACGCCCGCCGGAGGCGCGAACGCCCTCAGTCGGTGCAGTATCCGCCGTCGTTCGTTGAGCTAGAGCCACGCCTACAAGGATGAACCGCGCGGTCCCGTTCTCGTATCGGGTCACGCACCCATTTCTCGGCGTCCAGTTGCGCAACGGCAAATCGAGGCTGAGGCCTTGTCCACCGGCGCCTGAGCGATCGCTTACGGCCGAGCGTCGGCTTTCGACGAGCGTTTGGCCCCTGGCGGGTGGGCGTTACGCGTGTGCCTCATCGTCGGGAGGAGCGATCGCGTTACGCGGAAGATGATGCGGATCTCCTTGGACGCCAGTGTTGTCCTTCGTGGCCGGCCAGGGGGCGAGCAAGAGAAGCAGTTGTGAATCGCTGAGTGCGCGGACGGAGTGGTGCTCTCCGGGTTCGAGATTGATCAGTGTGGCGGATTCGCACTCGGCGGTCTCCAACGCGCTTGTGATCGCGATGCGACCGCTGACGACTTCGATCACTGCCCGTTCGTGAACGGCGTGATCACCCATCTCTTCTCCGGCGCGGAGGTCGATGACGACGGCTCGGCACTCTGCGTCGGAAAACAATACGCGCGGTTTCGATCGCCCGATCGTCGCCACTCGGGGTGCATCGGACCCAGGCTCGCGCGTATGCACCTTGTCGGAAGACGGTGTGAGCATCGGTAGATGCCACCGCCTCATTGGGTCGGCTCCCGCGCCGCGCTCTCGTGCTCGGTACGCACAGCCGCGCACTGCCAGCTGCTCCAGCCGACGGTCAGCACGTCGCTTCTGCCCCCAGTGATCCGTCCCGCTTGACCTGCTCGAGTTCCGGTGTGTACGCGCCCGAGCGCGCAGCACCGTTGAGCTGCGCCCGGTGGAGATATTCGGATTGCGCCTCGGCGACGTTGTTGCTCCGGCCGCGCCACGCGCGCAGTGCGGAGGCCTGGAGTGCCCGACCGAAAGAGAACGACAGCTGCCAGGGCTGGTGACCGAGCCGATTCATCGCGTTCAGGTGAGCGGTCGCAAGTTCGTCGCTCTGTCCTCCTGAGAGGAACACGATTCCGGGCACCGCGGCCGGCACGTTGTGCCGCAGGCACCTGAGTGTGGCTGTGGCAACCTCGTCGATGTTCGCTTGGTTCGGGCAGTCGTAACCCGATAGCACCATGTTCGGCTTGAGCAGCATGTGCTCGAACACGACGCGCTGATCACGAAGTTCCGTGAAGACCGCGTTCTGAACCCGGGATGTCACCGCGTACGAGCGCGCAATCGAATGCCCACCATCCATCAGCACCTCAGGCTCGACGATAGGTACGAGGCCCGCCTCCTGCGCAAGCGCCGCGAAGCGAGCAAGAGCGTGCGCGTTCACCCAGATGCAGTACTCGCCTGGGATGTCGGCGCCGATCGTGATGACAGCGCGCCACTTCGCGAAACGTGCTCCAAGCTCGCGATATTCAGTAAGGCGCTCGCGCAGGCCGTCGAGACCCTCTGTCACTAGCTCGCCGGTGGAAAGGGCAAGGGGTTTCGCGCCTTTGTCGACCTTGATCCCGGGAATGATCCCCTGTCGGGCGAGAACTTCCGGGATGGGTGTGCCATCAGCTGCACGCTGGCGGATGGTCTCGTCGAACAATATGACCCCGCTGATCCACCGGCCGGCTCCCTCGGCGGTGAGGAGCAGCTCTCGATATGCAAGCCGACTCTCTTCCGTCGACTCGACGTCGACTGCCGCGAATCGTCGCTCGATCGTCCCGCCGCTCTCGTCGGCAGCGAGGATGCCCTTGCCGGGCGCGACTAACGATCGAGCTGTATCTGCGAGATCGTCGACCGCTGCCATCGCCAACGTCCCTCCTCGATCGCCTCGCAGGATGTGGTCATTCCGCCTTCGACTCTGCCGGTCACATTTGCCGTAGCCAATGGGGCCGACACACCATTCGTGGCTCTGAGCCAGAGGCTCGACGACTGTGCCGTGGACCTGAAATGGGGTTGATGCCCGATGGCGGCCGGCTGACATCGACGTAAGGCTCGGGAAGATGCCGACCAGCTCACATGGGGAGGCCACAGCGTCGGTTTCGCGCGAACGGCTTCTCGAGTTCCTCGGCGAGATGCAGTTGATCCGCCGGTTCGAGGAGAAGGTCATCGAGCGGTTCCGCGCCGGCGACCTGGCCGGCTTCCTGCATGCGTGCATCGGCCAGGAGGCCGTTGCAGTCGGCGTCTGTCGGGCGCTCGGCGATGCCGACGTGATGGGATCGACACATCGCGCGCACGGACATGTGATCGCAAACGGCACACCGCCACGAGAAGTGATGGCGGAGTTGTACGGCAAGGCCGAAGGGTGCTCGCACGGCTACGGCGGCTCGATGCACCTCTACGACGTGAAACGCGGAACCATGGGCGCGAACGCCGTTGTCGGTGGCGGCCTGCCGGCCGCTGTAGGTGCAGCCCTCGCATTCAAGATGCGCAAGGAGCCTCGCGTCTCTCTCGCGTCCTTCGGCGACGGTGCGACGAACATCGGCACGTTTCACGAAGCCATGAATCTCGCTCAGCTCTGGCAGTTGCCCGTCGTCTTCGTGTGCGAGAACAACCGTTGGTCAGAGTCGACGCCGCAGTCACAACACCAACCGATCCGGGACCTGACCCAGCGTGCAGCCGCCTACGGAATGCGCGCCCTCCACGTGGACGGGCAGGACGTCGAGGCGGTACATCTCGCGGCCGTCGAGGCGCTCGAGTTCACGCGAACAGGCCGAGGCCCGGTCTTTCTTCTCTGCGAGACCGAGCGGCTGGGCGGCCACTACATCGGTGATCCCCAGGTCTACCGCGACAAAGAGGAACTCCGCCGACTCCGCGCCACCCGTGACCCGATTGAACTTCTGCGGGAGCGGCTGAGGATCGGCGACGAAGAATGGCGCCAACTCGACGCCGACGCGCAACGTGTCGCCGACGAGTCAGTCGAGTTCGCGAAGGCGGGAACGGATCCTGACCCCGCCGACGCACTCAAGTACGTCTACGCGCCGTGATGTCGATTCCGCACGCAACTGGGAGCTCGAAACGGAGGAGCTGTGATGGGCGTAATTGTTGTCGGCGTCGACTTCTCTGACGGCGCGAAGGCAGCGGCCTGCCCCGTAGTCATCATTCCCCATCGGCGCCCGAGCTAGCCGATGGACGTACGCATCAAGCGCGCGTACGAGCCACCGGCTGCCTCGGACGGCTACCGCGTGTTGATCGACCGACTGTGGCCGCGAGGCGTGAGTCGAAAGAGCGCGCGTCTGGACGAATGGGCTCCGGCACTAGCGCCGAGCGGTGAGCTACGGCGCTGGTTCGGTCACGATCCGGAGCGTTTCGACGAGTTTCAACGTCGCTATACGGCCGAACTGGGTGATCAGGAGGAGAAGCTCCGAGAGCTCCGTCGTCGCGCGCGAAAGGGGCCACTGACTCTCGTTTATGGAGCCCGCGACGAGGAACACAACGACGCCGTCGTCCTGGCGGCGATCCTGCGCTCCGGGCGACGCGCGCGATGACCGCGGTCGCCGCGGGGCGTCAGATCACGATTGGCCCGACGTGTCCGACGCGCCGGGCGGTACAACGAGAACCGGGCAGCGCGCGACGCCGATCAGACTGCTCGAGACGCTGCCGAGGAACGCGGCTTTGAATGCCCCGCGTCCACGAGAGCCCACGACGATCAGTTCGGCTCCTTCTTCGTCGGCGAGATCGGCGAGCCGCTCGGCTGGGTAGCCGATCACAACGCGTCGGTCTGCCCGCTCGAGCCCTGTCGCCGCGCTGAGCCTGGTGAGTAGCCCCTTGGCAACCGCTGCCTGATCGTCGGTTGTCGGAAACCGTGGCTGTGACATCGCTCCGCCAAACGAAGCGCTGGGATAGGGGGGAACACTGGGCTCGACGACGTTGGCCATGATCAGCCGCAGACGAAGACGGGCGGCCATGCCGGCGGCGACTCCGAGCGCGGCCTGTGAGTCAACCGAACCGTCGACGCCGCACACGATGGATCTGTCCATTGCTAGTTCTCCTCTCGCTTCTTGGTCAGCGTCGCGGGTCAGATGGTCCGGCGGCCATCGGTCATCGACCCCGTTTCGGCCGGCCATCGTGATCGACGACCGAGTTCCATTGGCGATCCGTCCTCGACGATCGGTCATCGCACGCAACCGCTCCTGCGTCCTGCTTGCGGCTTGTGGCTCCTAGGACAGCGCCGATACCGAGAACAACGAGGACGGCGTACACGGAGAAGGCGATGGTCACGAAGACGTCGGGATCCATCAGGCGACCTTTCGCGCTGCTGCAGTCTGTGGGTGCCCAAGGACGATGCGACGCCCGAGCGGCAGGACGGCCGCGACTCGGCGCAGGGAGACGAACTGCACGATCTTGTCGTCCGAGACGACCAGGATCAGTGGCTCTGGTGGCCGCCCGGCGTGCGGTACCCCTTGAACGCGCCCGAGATGCCCTTCCGGCCCGTCAACGCGATAGCCAACAGCATGTTTTAGGTGTGCGTGGAGGACGGATCCTCTGCCGGTTTCGAGTTCGCACACCATGCCCCGGAGACTGCTGGGCAATCGACCCTCCGGCCATCGGGCCAACGCTCCATTTCCGCCGCGCCGATCCGCCATTGGGCACTGGGGCGGTGGGGTCTGCGGCATGACCGATCGCGCCGAAGGGCACGCCGCACGAGCGGATCGGCGGCGACATCCGGCGAGACGTTGCCGCTATCGCCTGTGGTGGCGTTCCCGCTCCAGCATTCCGGCTGCGTACGCCTCTTTCATCATTGTGCGCAATTGCGCCTCGAGCGCCGTGGCCACGGAATCCAACAATTCAGCATCGTCCGCGCTGTCCGTCTGGGATCGCCGGTACCAGGCCCATTCGACGACCCACGCGAGCCGCGCGGCGAGCAACGTTCGAGCAGCCTCGCCCGAGAGCCATCCGTCCGGGACCCAGTTCAAGCGAGTGTCTTTGGCCAACGCGCGCATCCTGCCGTCCGGTGCGATGTGCGACCTCACGAGTTGCGCGGCCAACCGCTCGGCCCAGCCCCGCCACTCCTGCACGGCCTCCGCAAGCCAGTCGGCAAGTTCGTCGTCGTCCGTCAGCACCCAGCGCACGTGATCGCCGACCACGGCGAGGCAGACGAGGTCGCGCAGCTCATGTTGAAGCGCGTTCTCGTTCATCCGTCGTTCATGGAGGGCGTTCACGACGCGGGTGCCTTCTCTCGCTTCGGGTGCACGATCACGACCGGGCACGCGGCGTCGTCGCGTTGGACGAGGAACGTGTCGGACGAGGAAGGAGTGGAACGGAATCAGAAGCTTCGACAGGGCTCGTGCCGCCCAGCGACGCTCGACCTCGATCTCGACCGTCGTGTCGGCTTCGTGATGCAACTCGCCCTCCTCGATTCGCGTACCTACGAGCCTCGCATCGGTTCGTCCACTTCGGTATGCAGTGGCCGCCCCATCAATGCCGAGTCGCGACCGCATCCCGCAGGTTGGTGGTGCGAGCCGAGCGACATGGGCGGCGAGCCCATGGTCCTCAGGTCTCCGCTGAGCGACGCTCCGGTTGATCACGGCCGGCGTTGCCAAACAGCACCCCGTCTGGAAGCTGCCGAAGCCGCTTCCAGTTCGAACCTCGCCACCGCAGGCGGTGAACCGTCTGAGAGCTAGAGGTTCGGGCCGAGCCGGCGCCGAGCGGCTTCGCGTGCAGCGAGCGCGTGCGTCAGGCAGATCATTCCCCGATAGCGATGAACGAGGACGATGATCACCGTGGCCGACAGGAGCGTGCTCACCTGCAACAGGACGAAGATCGGGTCGTGGCGATGAAGTGCCAGCGCGCCGACCATGAGGCTGCTGGCGAGCCACATCGCCCAAGCGCGACCACTCACGCCCGCAGAGCAGTGCTGTCGCGCGAGGTGAACCACCTGGGGGAGGTAGGCGAGCACCGAGATGACGATGCCAGCGACGCCCAAGAGCTCAAACATGTGCTGGACCGGGCTCTGCAGGATCGCCGACTTGGTCGACCTCGTGCAGTCGAACGTCGCTCTTCTCTGTCGGCTCCGCACGCGTCGCTTCGCTCACGGAATCTGGCGTCCCGCCCTCCCATTCCCAACGCATCAACGCGTCTTTGCTCATGTCTTTTGCTCTCGATCGTGACATGTGCCCGACTTACGTCCGATGAGCGCCGAGATCGAAGTGCACGGAAACCTCCGCGGAGATGATCGAACCAACCATCAGGTTCTCCTTCAGTCGTTTCTGTGAGGTTCGCGCCTTTCGCTGACGTCAGGTATCGGGCGCGGCACCCATTCGTGCTCGAAGCGGCCTCCATGTTCTCGGCTCGGTGCGGTTCCCGCCGACCACAAATGGGCTCCTGGCCCGATGGTGCGCACCCCGGGCGGCCGACAACCTTGGCGAGACAGAAGGGAGGGCGTCATGGGCAAGACGAGGACGATCGTTTGCGGAGTCGACGGCTCACCAGGTGGACGCACCGCGGTGCGTGTCGCCGCGTTGCTGGCTCGCACGTTCGATGCTCGTCTGATCGCGGTGCACGTGCTCGACCGCCTGATGACCTCGTCTGAGGCGGCGGAGCGTAGCGCCGCCTCGATTGTGTTCGAGGAAGCTCCCGATGCTGGTGCAGAGGCGTGGGGCGAGATTGGTGATCTGGCGGAGCGGCTGGCGGCTGTCGCGAGCAGTGAAGGGGCAGCGATGATCATTCTCGGGGCTGCCAGTCGCGGCCGTTCCCGCATGTTCTTCAGAGCCAGCTGTGCGGCCGAGCTGGCGGACCTCACGAACGTGCCGGTCCTGGTTGTCCCGACGCAACAGGTCGGCGACGAGCCGCGGCGTGGCGAACCTGTCGCGACCGAGCTCAGCGTGACGGGAGGAGATCGCTAGTGGTTTCGGTCGCCCGCGACGAACGCCCGCAGGCTGTCGTGCTCCTGGTGGCAGGCGATGCGCACGTAAGGGGTCAGGGACGCGCGACATCGACTCTTCGGGGAACGCGAAACGCGAGTCAGAGGAGGACCAGATGAAACCCAACCACGTCTTGCCTGGCGAGCCCGACACCGGACCGCCGCGTTTGACACGCCTCGCAGAGCTTTCAGCGCTCGGTCAGAGCGTCTGGATCGACTTCCTCTCGCGCGACTTGATCGAGTCGGGTGGGCTAGCGCGCGCAGTCGAGGACGATGCCGTTGTCGGCGTCACGTCGAATCCGAGCATTTTCGGCAAAGCCCTCTCGCAGGGGTCGTCCTACGACGACCAGATCGAAAGCAGCATTGGAGATCTCGTCAGCGTCTACCACGCGCTGGCAATGCGTGACGTTGCTGCGGCCTGCGACGTGATGCGCCCGGTCTGGGAACGGACCGGTGGCCGCGACGGGTACGTGTCGATCGAGGTCGATCCGAATCTCGCAGCCGACACACACGGCTCAATCGCCCAGGCGACGCAGTTCCACGAGACGATCGCCCGTCCGAACCTGCTGGTGAAGATCCCGGCGACCGACGCGGGTGTTCCCGCGATCGAGGAGATGACGGCCCGGGGATATTCGATCAACGTCACGTTGATCTTCTCGCTCGAGCGCCACCGGCAAGTGGCAGATGCTTACCTGCGCGGGCTTGAGCGTCTCATCGCCGTCGACGGCGACCCGGCACTGGTTCATTCGGTCGCTAGCTTCTTCGTGTCGCGCGTCGACAGCGAGACCGATCGTCGCCTCGCGGCCCATGGGCGCGACGACCTCCGTGGCCAACTGGCGATCGCCAACGCCAACCTCGCGTACCAGCAGTACAAGGAGCTGTTCGCCGGCGCGCGCTGGCAGGTACTGGCGGCCCGTGGTGCGACCACGCAGCGGTGCCTCTGGGCCTCGACCTCGACGAAGGACCCCAGTTACCGCGACACCCTCTATGTAGACGAACTGATCGGTCCCGAGACGATCACGACGATGCCCGCGGAGACGATCGCTGCGTTTCAAGATCACGGCCGCGTCGAAAGCCGGCTCGCATCCGACCTCAAAGCTGCGCACCAGGTTTTTAGGGAGCTTCGCGCCGCGGGCGTCGACTACGACGACGTCGTCGCGACGCTCGAGCGAGAAGGAATCGAGAAATTCGACGCCGCATTCGACGAAATCCTCAAGGGTATCGCCGACAAACGCGCGGTACGAACGCCCGCGCCTTCACAGTGATGAGGCCAACGGCGTAGGGGAAAGGAGCAGGGAATGCCCGAGTTCGTGAAACTGACAGACGCAGTTGAAGTGGCTGAGGGCGAGCTGATGGCGTTCGACGTTGGCGGCGTGCGCATCGCATTAGCCAATGTTGACGGAGCGTTTCACGCCTTTGGTGACACGTGCACGCACCTCCAGTGCTCGCTTGCCGATGGCGATCTTCAAGGAACGGTCGTCACCTGTGCCTGCCACGGCAGCCGGTTCGATGTCACAAACGGCACCGTGCTGCGAGGCCCGGCTCAAGAGCCGGTGCGAAGCTACGCCGCGCGCGTCGAGGACGGTGCTGTCCAGGTGGAGGTCTGAAGGCGAGCATCTCTGCCGTATCGAACGACGACGCCGGCAGATGCGGAACGACCCGCCTGCGCCACCGCGCGCCGGCTCCGAGCCCGCTCGCGACGATGAGAGCCATTCGCCGCGACGCGGGCTAGTTAGGGGAGAGGGATCTCGACCGCGAGTCGTGTTCCGGCGTCGCGCCTCGATTCGATCGCGAGCGACCCATTGAGTAACGCAACTCGCTCGCGGATGCCGACAAGTCCGAAGCCGCCTTCCAGCGTTTGCGTCTCGGAGAAGCCGCGCCCGTCGTCCTCGACCTCGAGAGCTACCGATCGTCCGCTCGATGCCAAGGTGATGCGCACGGATTCCGCCTCGGCGTGCTTGACGACATTCGTCAGAGCTTCCTGGATGACACGGAAGATGGTGGTTTCGAGCTTCGGAGGCAGTCGCGCCCCAGGGGGAAGATCGATCGCGACGTCGATCTTCGGTCCGCCGCGCTCTTCTAGGCGGCCGGTCAAGTCTTTGACTGCCTGCGCAAGTCCGAACTCGTCGAGCGCGGCGGGGCGGAGCGCGAACGCCAAACGACCCACATTTTCGAGCGCGATACTCGCTTCCGCCCGCAGCGCCTCCGACGCCTGACGAGTCTCCGAGAGTGTCAACGCTCGATCGATCGCTGAAAGCCCGAGGAGGACTCCGGTCAGCGCAGAGCCCGTCTCGTCGTGCAACTCACGTGCGATTCGACTCCGCTCGGCTTCCTGGGCGTCGAGGATCGCGTCGACGGTTTCACGCGCTACGCGTTCCGACAGATGAACCGCAAGAGCGGCGCGCATACCGAATGCCTCCCCGAGGCGAGCGTCATCGTCCGTGAACCGTGGGTCAGATCCCGCCTTGTTGAACGCCGAAATGATCCCGAGTCGCCTTCCCTCGAAGACCAGTGGGATAAGAAGCGCGGTCACTCCGCCGACTCGGCTGGCAAGAACTTGATCGACTTCGGGGTCCGCGAGAAGTGCATCGACACGTTCACTCTTACCGCGCGCGAGTGCTCGCGGGTGCTTCGTTTCAGGAGGGATGTCATAGCCAATGATGTCCGCGCCGACATCGCCATCGGCGGCGATCACGCGAAGACCTCCGGAGGATGCTGGAAGGGAGATGAGCACTGCGCGTGCGCCGACCAGCCGGCGCAGTCGACGCGCAACGAGTTCGAGCAGGCGGGCGAGGTCTCGCTCTTCGAGCACGCTGCGTGTGAGTTCTTCAAGCGCGTCGAGTTGCCGAATCCAATAGGTTGCACCCTCGTACATCTGGACCTTTTCGATCGTGAGCCCGGCCTGGGCTGCAAGGAGCGCCACGATCTCTTCGTCGCTTTCCGTGAAGGCACCTCCCCTCTTGTCAGCGAGGTAGAGATCCCCGTAGACGATCCCGCGCACGAGGATCGGGACGCCAAGGAAGGTCTGCATCGGCGGGTGTCCAGGGGGGAATCCGAGGAACCCCTTCTCCTTCGTCACGTCAGAAACGCGCACCGAGCGTGCCTCTCGAAGCAGCAGCCGAAGCAGACCGTGGCCGGTAGGGAGATCGCCGATGCGTGCCTTCGTGTTCTCGTCCATGCCTGTAGTGACAAGGCGATCGAGGTGTACCCCGGCGCGGTCGAGGACACCAAGGGCCGCGTACTGTGCATCGACAAGCCTCGCCGCAGCATCGACGGTCTTCTGCAGGACGTCTTGCAGTGAGAGCTCGGCCCCGACGGCTAGATTCGCCGCCGCAAGTTCATGAAGCCGCCGTTCGCGGTGTGTCATCACGGACGCCGTCACTCGGTCGCCGCCGTGATGCAGCTATGCGGCTGTGCCGGCTCACCGACGCCTCGCGTGACTCCGGCCGCAGGCTTCACGGCGTCCAGGGCATCGCTGCTAACCACGGTGTTTCTCCTGCCGGTTCAGCTGCCGGGCCGGCGCTTTGCTAGGCCGACCTCACGACACTCCAACCCACGCTGCTGTAGGGCGGAACATTCGCGAACCGGTTGCTTTAGCCCGCGGGTACGTCGTGCGGCCCACGTGATTCGGGACCCTCGTAACGGGACTATATCGCTGGAGACGTCTGCCGACACATCTTGATGTGCTGCGGGCAGCGTTGTAGAAATACCCATCCCCAAATTCCGTGGTCCGCAGAATGCCCGACTATGAACACCTTCGCGTCCTAATCGCGAATGAGAAACGGGAGCGGCTCGAGCTACTCGCTCAAGTTGTCGTTGGCCTGGGTCACGACGTGATCGCGCGTGAGATCTCCGTCAAGGAAGTCGGTCGTGTTACGGCTCGCGAGCATCCCGATGTTGCGCTGGTCGGGCTCGGCTCTAGTTCTGAGCACGCCCTCGAGCTCATCTCGGAAATCGTCCGAGACGCCTCCTGTCCCGTGATCGCGCTGCTCGCGAGTCAGGACCCCGAATACGTCAACGAGGCTGCGACCCGCGGCGTCTTTGCGTACATCGTGGACGGCGGACACGGTGGCGAAGAGCTCCGGAGCACGCTCGCGATCACGCTGCGACGATTTGCCGAATACCAGAACCTGCAGGGCGCCTTCGGCCGGCGGGCGACGATCGAACAGGCGAAGGGGATCCTCATGGCGCGGCACGCGGTCGACCAGAACAAGGCGTTCGAGATGTTGCGCGATCACTCGCAGCGCTCAAATCGCAAGTTGATCGAGGTCGCGGAGGCGATCGTCGAGAGTCACACCCTGCTGCTGTCGCCGCTGGCATCGGGCGTCGAGACGTCGTAGCTCCGCTGCGACACCGACGCAGTGAGGAGTAAGCCCTTCGGGCGCCTCAGAGCGCGATTTCACCCTGCGGGTTGGGGTGCGCACGCGCTGAAGATGGGCCGCAGCCCCGATGTCAGCGTGCGGCGACCGAGCCGAAGCTGGTCCGTGTGGCGACCACTAGCGCGTATCAGGCGGCCGGAGGGCCGCGGTAGCCGTGGAGCAACTGAGCGCGACCCGCACCGAGCTGATTGCACGGCGGCTGCGGATCGGCCTGGCGACCCAAGGTCGGGACCTGCTGAAGGAAAAGCGGGCTGCTCTCGTGGTCGAGTTCGGGCACCTGAGCACCGGGGTCCTGGAGGCCGTCGAGATGCTAGGGCGTCGGGCGGCAGAAGGCGCCGGTGCTCTCGGAGACGCGGTCGCGTTCGACGGTCCGGAGGCGGTCGGGTCGGCGGCGACGGCCGCGGCGAGCGATATCGCGACGAGGTTGTCGCTCAGGATCGTCGCCGGCGTTCCTGTCGTGGGGCTCGAGCACGACCCGGTCGCCCGCGCGCGCACGAGCCGCGGGTACGCGCTCGTCGCGACCACTCCGCGCATCGATGTCGCCGCCGCCTCCTTCGAACGGCTGCTCGATCTCGTGCTCGACGTCGCGGCGGCCGAGCTCAGCCTGCGGCGGTTGGCCGACGAGATCTCTCGCACGACGCGCCGCGTCAATGCGCTGGAGCACATTGTCGTGCCGCGCCTCGAGCGCGAGCGCGACGCGATCGAGATGGTGCTGGCCGAGCGCGAGCTCGAAGATCGCATCCGCCTGCGGCGAGCGCGCGCAGCGGGACGTCGTCACCGGAACCGGGAGGCGGCTTGAGCGAGGCGCCGAACGGTGTGCTCGGGTCGGTGCGTCAACTGGAAGGCGCGCTGGAGTCGAACGCGGCGACGCGTGCAGCGTCCGAGGGCCGCCTCGAAGCGGCTCGTTTGGCGGCGTTGCGGCTGCTCGCCGCCGCACGGGAGGATGCGGCTGCCGTGGCCGCGGAGCGGCGGCGGGTTGCGATCGCCGCTGCGGACGACGACGCCGTCGAGATCGCTCGCGTAGGCGCCGAGACCGCGGCGCGTGTGCGAGGGGACGCGCAGGTCATCTGCTCGAGAGTCGTCGAGGTCGCGCTGGCGCTCGTCCTCCCGGCCGACGACGAGAGCGAAGCGTGAGCACGTGCTCGTCGCTATGACGAAGGTGCAGATCGTGGGCCGCAAACGTGAGGTAGAGCCGATTCTCGGCCGTCTGTACGGGATGGGATTGCTCGAGTTGGGCAACGCGCACGAGGAGCCGGCCCTTCAGGTCGCGCCGTATCCAGGCGAAGACGAGCGTGCCGCGCGTGGCGGCGAGCTGCGACTCCTGCTCGCTCAGCTCGACGGCCTGCTGACGCTGA
>Ga0068857_100003833_pt1 | contig 12652 bp, 9 predicted proteins | sample KBSCornC72_FD_66591 | JGI IMG/M metagenome (GOLD analysis project Ga0068857, IMG submission 66591) | Corn rhizosphere microbial communities from Kellogg Biological Station, Michigan, USA - KBS Corn C7-2 | ecosystem: Host-associated > Plants > Roots > Rhizosphere > Soil ...
CCCTGGAGAACGTAATGTTGCCCACGTGGCAATATGCGGTGTGAGCAGTTGGGTAGGGCTATCCAGATCCAATCCTTGCACTTGTAAATAGGCGCGCAGGGAGATGAGAATTTTGCGATAGATGCCCGGAGTTGCTTCATGAGCAGCAGAAGGATAATTTTGCGCCAGCCAGTCGTCAATTGCACTCAAGATGGTATCGCTCTGAGGCGTCTCGTGAGCACAGGGCAAGGCGAGCCTGGCGCAGTTTTGCTGCTGCCAAGCATCCTGCCTGTCCTCAAGTGACCGTGGTACATGTACTTGTGGTAGCGCAACCATCTGTTCTCCTCCTCTTTCTTTCATCCCTGTTCTTTCCTGACTACCCAGGAGAGCGGGAAATACGCAACTTCAGCTTGTGAACAGCGAACAGAAACATTGGCTCTGGCATCGCTCCTTTGTCCGTCATTGTCTGCCCGAAGCATACATTCACTGTCTTCACCATATCTTCGCAGTGGTTTTGCTCCTCACTGCGAAACCACTGCGAAGATTCTCAGGCGGGGAAACCCTACATCGAGGGAGGGGAGAACGGATGGTAGCTTGCGCTTCTCCTCTGTATGCTTGTGTAAGACGGTGAAAAATTGCAAGCGTTGAAAATACATAAGGAGCAGAGGATGGCAAACATAATGGGAAGGAATTCGCTCTTCGCCAGAAATGATTCTATGCATCCGCGAGAATACGAACACCAGGCGACCTACCGGGCATATCTCTTCGGCCAGTTTCGTTTATTCTGTGGCACGCAGTTGATGAATGATCTTTTGCGCAGGCGCACAAAAGCTGGCTTATTATTGCAGTGGTTTCTGCTCAATCCAGGCAAACTCTGCTCAGCAGATGAATTCATTGATCTCTTCTGGCCGGACGCATCGGCAGAGACAGCTATGGGAAATTTCCATGTTACCATGCATTATTTGCGCCGCGTCCTGGAACCAACGCTTGACTCTCGCCAGGAGCCGACCTATATTCGCCGCAAGCTCAATAACTTTTATTGGTTCCAGATGGACGAGCGCTGGTGGATAGACGCGAGCGATGTCCAGACGCTCTTTGAGCGTGCGCGCACCTGCGACCAGCGCGGCGAGGGACAGAGAGCAGCATTCTATTACCGCAAAGTGGCAGGTTATTGTAGCCAGGGCTTCTTAGCGGGAGGCAATGGAGAGGGTTGGCTGCGGCCCTACGCCCGGCGCTACACATATATCTACGCGCAAGTGTTGGCGCGTTTGATCCAGATTTACACGCAAGAGCAAATGCCAGAAGAGGTTTTGGAATATGCCTATCAACTGCTCTTCCTCGAACCCTGCCACGAGGAGGCAACACAAGTGATTATTGATGCCCACTTGCAGCAAGGCAATATCTCTCTCGCTCAACAGCGCCTTGATGAATTCCGACGGGCATCCCAACGCGAATTAGGATCATGTTCACAGCAAAAATTCCACATGCTTCGCGAGCGGATTCGGGCCGCGAGCAGATAAAGATCCCTGTTTTGCTTCTATCCTCTATCTGACTGATAATCTGTGCTTCTGCATAAAGCAAGGGAAATATGCTGAAAATTGGAATAGGAGTGTTAAGCGATGAACAGGGATGTATCGTCATCAACCTGCTGCCCGGAGAGCACGCAAAAACAGATAGAGCATATCATACAGGGTCACGCTCGCTATCAAGCATTCTTTTTTGGTCCGTTCCGCATAACACGGGCAGGACAACCTCTGGGAGAGTCAGGTTGGCGGCGCAATAAGGCAAAAGCACTGCTGAAATGGTTCCTGCTCAACCCCGGTGATCTTTTTGCCGCTGAGCAACTCAGCAAGCTCTTCTGGCCAGAATGTAGTACAAAGGTTGCAACGAATAATCTCCACGTTACCCTGCATTACTTGCGGCGGGTACTGGAGCCAGAACTTGCGCCCGGCCAACCATCATCATTTGTGCGCCGTAACCGACATAACTACTACTGGTTTGATCACAAGGATAGCTGGTGGAGCGATGTTGACGAAGTTCACCGCCTTTCAGCCTGTATGAAAGAGGCTGAACGCACAGGCGATCATGTGCAAACGCTTAGATACGCTCAAGCGCTCCTCAATTACTACCGCCTGGGATTCTTGCCAGAAGACATTTACGAGGATATCTTTGCTCCCTATCGTCGCCAGCACGAGTATGCCTCTATCCAGTTACTTACCAACCTGCTCAGCCTTTATACGCAATTCACTCAACTGGATGAAGCATTCTCCTGCGCTTTACAATTGCTTTCTCTCGACCCATACAACGAGAATGCGCTGAAAACGATGGTGCATATTTATGTATACCAGGGCAACATCGCTGGTGCACTCCGCCAGCTTGATGATTTTCAGCGTTCACTCAAGGATGATTTGGGCATCGAACCAGAAGAGGAACTCCTGGCTTTACGCGACACCATTCTTGGCGTTCGTTAATAAGAAGTTCCTCGATAAATCGGGATAGAGCACGATAAATCGGCTCTCTATAGTAAAAAAGGCAATTTCATAAAAACGGACTTATACTATCTTTCAGGTATCTGTGCCTTCAAGCTGAGGTAGGCCGCGTGCGACCAGAGGAGAGGACACGCGACAGGACCCCAGCGGTCGTGCCAACGTTCAACATATTCGGGATACAGTGGTGTACGGATGATCTGTTCTGGCAGGTCTCCCTGCTCGTTGGCTGCGCCTTCGACAAAGGCCAGGCAGCGCTTCGCTCCCGCAAGATTGCTTGTAGCAACGTAATACTCGCCCAGGAGAGCCGTCAGCAGAACCCACTCGCCACCGCCATAAAAGGTGTCACGAGCATAACGACGCACCCCGCCCGCATTGCCAAGCAAATCTTGCTCAATGCGCGCGACCGTTGCCTGTATCAGTGGGTCCGAGGGTTGGAACAGTCCGTGTTCCTGGAAAGGGACACTGGCCCAGAGCAGGCTGGCATCAACAACATCTTCACCGCCAATCTGCTTGATGAGATGCCCATCTCGCACCCCCGAATTGAGCAAGAATGCTTTGATCTGCCTGGAGGTTTCTAACGCCAGGGTAGCGTCCTGTCCATTCGCCTCCAGAACTGTCGAGATGGCATGGAGACCCGCGTAGAGTGTGGCCAGCGTGGAGACAGCTATCTGATCGGAAAATTCTTCCCAACAATCGGAGTTGGGCTGCTGCCAGAGAGCGGTAAGGTAGCGCACCAGCAGAGCGGAAGCATTGCTCCAGGTGGAGGGCATATCTGCTAAACCAACCACCTGCATATGCTGCTGTATGCCCCAGAGCAGCGTCCCAAAGCCGTCGAGCTGGAAATTGGGCCATTCCTCGTTTCCTCGCTGCCCATCAAGCGTGTAGCGCGTATGCAGGAGATCAGCAGGGTTCAACGGACGCCCATGCGCGGCATTTTCCACACAGCGTTCAATGGCCTCTGCCTGTTCAACAACCAGCGAAGTAGCCCAATCATAGAAACGGCGAGCACTCTCATGCTTCTGCCAACGATCCATAGCAGCGGCAATATATGTTCCATCGCGAAACCAGCAGTAGCTGTATGTTGGATAAGCAGGACAGGCGATATACGCGCCGTGTACTCCTTGGCCAGCTTCTATTACCGCAAAACTATGAGTAACAAGTGTCGTAGACATGTGCTTTCCTTTTTAAGCGAGTCCAGTTGTTTTGATGGTAATCATGCCCCAATATTCCAGCGTGGGTAGCGTGGTCTGGAGCCAGGTCGAACCAGCGCGTTGTTCCAGGCGATAGGCCAGAGCACATGGTCGGCCCTCGTCGTGGTCGGGGCTGGCCGCGTAAACGCCAGCAATTTCTCCGCTGACACGTAACTCGATTGGTACGTCGCGCAAGGTTTCCGCAAGCGGCTTTGGCGCGTTCCAATCGGCGTCTGATGCAGCGGATAGATTAAGCAAACTGAGCGTCAAATAATCCGGCATCTGGCGCAGAATGGCCCAGATAGCACCTGCTTCCCCGGTCGCGGAAACAGCGCAGTCCGGGATCTGAAGCCGCTGTTGAAGCTCGTTAGCCGGGACCGTCTCCAGACGTAGATCGCTCAGTGTATTTTCGTAGCGCACGACAAAATCATACAGGTTGCGCATAACGCGAGCGAACTCAGGACGAAGCGAGGCATAGAGCGGGTAATAGGGATCGCAGAGCGCGCCATCTTGCTCACCCATGAGAAGATGAAAGCCGCCATTGGCCCAGATAGCCGCGCTCGCCAGCCGGGTCGCCGCCTCTGCCAGTTGCACCTCGTTGTCCTCCTGCGCTCCCTTTAAGGGAGTCAGATAGGCCGCGAGGATAACCTGCTTCTCAGGTGCCAGGCGTTGCGCATTCAGAATAAGTTGTTGCAGGTCTCTATAGCTTGTATAGGGTGGCCAGACCTCGATATACGTTGCATCCTGACAGGTCGGAGCAACCGTCTCGATCGGCCAGTTTTCAACCGCGTTAAAAATAACCCTTGTACCGGGCCGAGCCTCCCTGATGGTTTGACGCGCGGCGTCAATAAAGACCGGGAAGTCTTCAGCCAGATCATAGGGGACGCGCTGGGGAGCAGGGCCAAAAACCTCTTTTTTGGGAAAACCGTACTGGTCGAGGTGCAAGCCATCAAATGGTACCTCGCGCACCGCCCGCGCCATCTCCGTCAGAATCTGGGTTCGCCAGGGGTTATCCGCGTGGATGTTCATGATATAGAATAGCTCTGCCAGGTTGTACGGCTGGCCATGCTCATCATAGAGCATCTCAGCAGGATGTTCCTGCGCGTATTCTGGTTCTGCACCATAGACCGCCGCGTAACCCATGGCAGCGATGCCACGCGCCCGGCAGGCAGCGACTCTGGCCCGCACCGTGCGCAGAGAAACGGGCCGCTGGAGCGCGTCGCTAAATTCCTCTTCCGGTGGCATGAGAATGTAGTGTCGCCACATCCAATCGTAGAATTGCGCCAGATTGATATGATAGCGAGCCAGGCTGGCGCAAACCGCCTCCGTGTCAGCCTGCCCCGGCGTGAAATCAGAGAGGAAACCATAGCGCGGTGCTTGCGTCCAATCTCGCAAGACATCCAGAGCCGTGCTTCTCCGCGCCCAGGGATTCTTCTGCTCATCGCAAAGCGTCACATCTACCCCGTAGCCCCGAAAACTCTCCGCCGGCAATGCAAGCGGCAGGCTCAACTGCTGCTCACCAGGAAAAATCTCCAGTTGGTGATGCGAGACTGCTCTTTCCTGATCCAGCCAGGCAAGCGTCACCTGTGCTTGCGCGCTCACAGGCCGTTCAGTGTGATTGTGGAGCAAAAGCAGGAGCGTGGCCGACTCACCGGGCTGATAGGTTGCGCGATCAACCCAGAGATCTACAAGCGCAAGAGGCTGCTCGTATTGTTCTTTCCTCATCGTTTATCCTTTCATACCACCGGCACGTATACCGTTCACAAACTGGCGTTGGAAGAGTAAAAACACGGCAATCTCTGGTACAACCGCTATCACCGAGGCGGCGAAAATAATCCCCCAGTTCGAGCCATGCGCGCTATAATATTGCTGGACAGCCACGGGCAATGTATAGAGCGAGGCATCATTCGTCGAGATAACTGCCCAGGTAAACTCTTCCCAGTTGGCGGAGAACCCAAAGATAGTCACAGCAGCCAGCGCCGGGCGAGCGAGGGGAATCGCGATAGACCAGAAGGTGCGGAGAACGCCGCATCCATCGATTGCCGCTGCATCAAAGAGTTCCTGGGGGATCTCCTCGAAGAAACCTTTGAGCATATAGACGCCGAAAGCCATGCCCGTTGCATAGACGAGAATCAGGCCCAGGCGACTGTTAGTCAATCCCAGTCGGCTCGCCAGAACGAACTGCGGAATAATCAGCACGATACCTGGCACCGTCATGGTCGCAAGCATGCCATAAAAGAGAATGGTGCGTCCTGGAAAACGGTAGCGCGCGAAGGCAAAGGCCTGTGTCGCGGAGAGAAACACGGTGATCGCCGTCGCACTACAGGCGACCACGGCGCTATTAAAAAAGGCCTGGCCGAAGTTGCCATCCGTCCACGCGCTGATATAGTTGTTCAGCGTGGGATGCGTTGGAATCACATCAACCGGCGAAGGGAGGGTATAGGCGTGTGGGCTGAGCGAGATCCCCACCATATAGAGGAAAGGGGAGAGCATGATTGCGGCTCCGCCTATCAGCAGCAGATAGAGTAGAAGACGTCCACCTCTACGCCAGAGACCAAGTCCGCGTCCCCTTGATGTGCATGACGCCTTCTCCAAAGTAGTCAACATCGCTTTTTCCTCCTGGCTAATACTGAACTTTTTTACTCACCAGGCGAATCTGGATGAGCGCAAGTAGAAGCACTATCACCGCAAAGATATACGTAATAGCCGCGGCATACCCAAAATCAAACGAACTAAAGGCATTCGTAAAGGCATAGGTGAGCAACGTCTCCGTCGAATGCAACGGGCCACCTCCGGTCAGCACATACATCGGGATAAAGGAGCCGAAACCACCCATCGTGAGAATAACCACCGCGAATGTGACTGTTGGGCGCAACAGGGGGAGCGTGATAGAACGGAAGAGTACCCAGCGATTCGCCCCATCCACCCGCGCCGCCTCATAAAGCTCAGCAGGTATGCTTTGCAGGCCCGCCAGAAAGATCACCATATTAAAGCCCACACCTTTCCAGATCCCCAGGATCATTAAGGTTGGGAGCGCGAGCGTGGTACTGCCCAACCAGGATTGGTTATCTGGAATGAGATGCAGCACATCGCCCAAAAACCAGTCCACAGGCCCGTTGTTGCTGCTGAAAAGATACGCGAAAATCAGCGAGACCACCACCCAGGAGGTCACGACCGGTATATAGTACAGAGCGCGAAAAAAGCCCAGCGCCATGATTTTGCGATTGAGCAGCAGCGCGACCGCTAATCCCAGGATAATTTGACCAATGACCGTCACTATCGTATAGGCGAAGACATTGCGAAAAGCCTGCCAGAAAATAGGATCGCTCAGTGCCTGCGCATAGTTCTGCAAACCGATAAAGGTGCTTGGCATATTCGGATTGGGAATCCAATCAAAGAAGCTCATAACGAGCGCATCGAGCAGGGGATAGAGCGTCCAGAGCAGGAAGAGGGCCATACCCGGCAGAATAAAGAGATAAATAGGCAGAAGACGACGGAACTCGCGCCCTTTCTGCCTACGTTGTCGTTCAACTCGCGCAGCTACACGCAAGCCACCCGGAGAAGATACCGCCATCGTCTGCGTTCCTTTCTTAGCGAAGGGGATGGTGGAAACACCTTTCCAGCCTCGTGTACGTGAACATCCCCACATTTCTCGTAACCGGGATACAGGAAAAAACCTGCATCCCGGTTCGACGATCATGAAGCCCTCATAGCCCACTATGGGCCATGCCTCTCCTTCTTTATGAGAGCAGCGGTTCGATCTGTTGCGCGGCGCTATCAAGCGCGGCCTGAACTGTAGCCTTGCCCCGGAAAGCGCTATTGAATGCATCGGTAAGGATGGATTCAATCTTGGTATAATTTGGCGTCACCGGACGTGGCTTCGCGGTCTTCAACTGTTGAGCAAAGGCCGAGAAATACGTTGGCATGCGTGAATCGGTCGCCAGGCTGGACAACACCGGCATCTGTCCAACTTCGCCCATCATCACCTGCGCTTCTTCTGATGTCATGAACTGCATAAAGGTTTTAGCCGCGTCGATATTTTTGCTTGAGCTCATGACGGCAATATCCTCGCCGCCGACGACCGAAGCGGAACTACCATCAGGGCCTGCGGGCATGAGCGCCATGTCATATTGCAGGTTGGGATATGTCTGTTTCATGGTTGGAGGAACCCAGGGACCTTCCAGAATAAACCCGACATGACCTTTGCCAAACTCATCGTCCGGGCTATAACTGCTCCCACCCAGCAGGTTCGGGGCCAGTGAGCGATTCTTATAGAGACCGACGAGATACTCCAGGGCAGAGACGCTCTGTGAACTGTTAATATAGCCTCTGGCTTTGGTATAGTCGCTGTTTGTCACCGCACCGCCAAAGCTCCAGATCCAGGGGAGAATATTCCAGGGATCTAGCCCACTCTCAGCATAGCCATAGAATGACTTGTTCAGCGCGGCAACTTTCATCGCCATCTCCTGAAATTCATCGCTTGTGGTAGGAGGCTGGCTGAAACCCGCCTGGGACAGCAGGGTTTTATCATAGAAAATAACCCTGGTGTTTGTGTCGAGCGGCAAACCATAGTATTTGCCTTTGTAAAAGCAAGTGGCCATTGGGCCGGGATAGAACTCGCCTTTGCGTCGCGCAACAATATCATCGGTGGGAACCAGCGCGCCAATTTTGGCCAGTTGGGGCATCCAGATGATATCCGTGCGCACAACATCCGGGCCTGAGCCGCCTGCGACCGTCGCAATCAGCTTCTGAAGGAGCGAACTATAGGGGATATTCTGGCTCTTCACGGTGATATTCGGGTATTTTTTCTGGAAAGCCGGAATGACCTTATTCAACAAGGTCTTATTCTCAGGATCGGTGACATTATAGGCATTCCAGAAAGTAATCGTGGCTTTCGTTGAACTGGACGAACCACCGCAAGCGGCGAGCAGGCTTCCAGCCGCACCTGCTGTGATAGCAACCTGAGTACCGCGCTCCAAAAAACGTCGACGTGAAATGAGATTCTGCATAGTCGAACTCCTATCTGATTCCTCTTGAATCAGCTCGTTGAAAAATATCTGTTGCGAGAAAAAGGGCAGTCCTACCTGATGGACCACAGAACCGAGACACTGACCTCTGCCTGTACCGTTGTGTTGTTGCTCATCAATCAAGCTATGCCGTTGAGGCAACCGGCTAACTCTCGTTGAAATAGCCGTGGATGGCGCGCAAAATGCTAAATAGATTACCCCTTTCTGCGGTGCTGACCGCTTGCATTGACTTGCGTCAATAAATCATCGATGACTAGTGCTTCATCGCTCTCATAGATCGGAGGTCGAAATACTTCGCGCAAGAGCAGGCTGGCAGCGCCACGCGCCCAACTCACATCATCAGCGGTTCCCGGTACGAGCTCGATGCTCTCGTATGCCGCGCCAAAACGATGCAGTGGAAGAGTCGCGCGCATCGGCCCCAGAAGCAACTCACCGGCGCGCAAGCCTTCACCGCCGATGAGAACACGCGCTGGATCAAAGAGATTGGTTAGATTAGCGAGTGCGATTCCCAGAGCTTCACCCGCGCGCGCAAAGATCGCCCGAATCTCAGGATCACCCTGCTGTCCGCGTTCGATCAAATGACCAATTGCGTCTTCCACGTGATGCCCTGGATCAGCCCCAGTAGCAGCTCTCAGGATGCCGTAGTCGGACGCGATCGCCTCCAGGCAACCACGTTTGCCACAATTGCACAGCGGTGCCTGCGCGGAGGTATCGATGGTCATATGGCCGAACTCGCCCGCACCTCCGCTCGATCCACGGTAAATCTCTCCGCCGATCACAATTCCCAGGCCGATCCCGCGTCCAAGCGTGAGCAGGAGGAAATTTGCGACATTGCGTCCCACGCCGAAATAGCGCTCCGCCACGGCCAGCGTATTGACGTCATTATCGATCCGCACCGGCAAATGCAGCTCAAGTTGCAGAGCTGAGGCCAGATCAACGTCTTGCCAGTTCAAAATAGCCGAATAACGACACAGGCCGCGCGCTGAGTCGATCAAGCCTGAAAGACCAACGCCGATACCTAATACCTGGCTCAGCACAATGCCAGCAGCACTGACGCTGTTTTTCACCGCGTTTGTCATAGCCGCAACCACACGCTGAGGGGCGGCCTCTCCCTCGATCTGCTCGTCCGTGCTATAGATGACCGCGCAGTTTAAATCACAGACCGCGATGGTCATACTATCCTCGCGCAGCTTGATGCCCACGACGTATCCAGCCGCCGGGTTAATGCTTAACAGCACAGGAGGACGCCCCCCGCTCGATTCCTCGACCTGCTTTTCTGAAATCAGGCCAGCCGCGAGAAACTCTCCAACAATCCGTGTAATGGTCGCGGCGGGAAGGCCACTGCGTTTTGCCAGCTCTGTACGCGAAATAGCGCCATGCTCCATAAGGAGATTAAACACAACACTCTGGTTGAGATCACGTAAGAGCCGCTTATGACCTGTGCGAGTGCTTGCCATATGTTCCCTCTCAAGCCTATCTGCGACTTATTTATTTCACTGAAATAAATAAGCTTAAAAGGATAGTAACATATGGATGAATTCCCTGTCAAGGGTGTGTACTCACCAGGGATGACTCGCCATGCGGGGGTTCGTTGGTAGACTGTGTTCGGGTAGCTTGAGATTGAATTTGTCCTCGAAAAGTTCCACGTAAGCGAGCGCGCTGGCTTCTTCAATGGAAACCAACGCGCCCTTCAGGAATCTGCTCGCTTTGCGCTAAACGACGCTACATGAGACACCGTTCAGAGTGAAAGCTGTGGGAGCAGCATTGGTACTGTTATTCCAGGTACCGTTGAAGCCTGGTTCCGAACTGAGTGCCTGTCCCGCTGGAATGGATGCGTTAAATGAAGCATTGGTCACAGTGACGTTGCTGCCACTTTGGGTGTAATTCCCATTCCAGAGCTGCGTGATCGTCTGTCCGTTGGCAAACGAGAACTGTAGACTCCAGCTGTTGATTGCCGTCGTGCCTGTATTCGTAATGGTAAAGCTCGCACCAAAGCCTCCCGACCACTGGCTGCTAATCGCGTAATGCACACTACAACTTCCCCCACTTGAGGTCGAAGTCGGCGTCGGGGTGGGCGTACTCGGCGGTGACGTTGGTGAAGGCGTTGGTGTGGTACCAGAGGTTGGCGTCGTGCCAGGCGTCGGTGTCGGGGTGCTTCCTCCACCCAGCGCAAACTCGATGGGCGTGAGATATGCCTGTTTGGCGGTATTGACCGTGATCCAATCGTCCTCCAGAATTCCCCCTGTATCTCCGGAATCGGGATTCCAGGACCAGTAGGTCCAGTTGATCCCGCTCGCGCCTTTGCCCAGGTAGTTGGTAATCGTGCTAAACCACTGCTGATCCGAGGTGGTGGCCAGCGTCGTCCCAAACTCGCCCAACCAGACCGGTGCGATATTCTGTTTGGCAATGTACCCCCAGAATTTATCCCAGATCCCAGGCAGGTTGTTTGGATAGGTCGGATCGCTAAACCAGGGCTGTATAGCGACATCGAGGGGATAATCGTGCGCCGAATAGACGAGCTGATGCAGCACATTTAGCTGGACCGGATACTGCGCGACCCCTTCCAGATTCCCTCCCCACCAGTAACAATCGCCAGTCGTCGCACCGCCAGGACCCCAGCAGTCCGTGCCTTCCACAAAGATCAACCAGTGCGGATTAATCGCGAGAATCGCGTTGCCAGCAGTCTCAGCCGCCAGCCGCCAGTCCACCGTGGGATCACCACAGCCCCAACAGGCCGGCGTGTGCGGCTCATTATCCAGGTCCGCTCCGATCACAGCAGTATTGCCAGCATAATGATTCGCGAGCATCTCCCAGTCTGAGAGCCAGCGCGACTGTGGGTACGCCGAGGTATACCAGAGCGCCGATTGCGAACCAGAATCTGGCCGGTGGTGGTCCAGGATAAATTTGAGGCCGATGCTGCCGCCATAATTGATGATCTTGTCCATAATCTGCAAGCCGGTTGTCAACCCTTGCAGATCGGTATTGATCGGGCCATTCGATCCATAAAAACTGATGCTGTTCGGGGTGCTTCCCGCATCGAAGAGCTGATCAGAGAAAGGCAGGCGGATGGTGTTGTAGCCCAGGCTCGCGATCTGGTTGAGCATGTCTTTATAGTCGCGAGACCAGAGGCCATGAGCTACGTAGTTGGACGTTTCAAACCCAAACCAATTGACGCCAGTAATACGCACCGGCTGGTTGTTACTGTCGAGAATCTGGCTGCCGCTGGTATGCCAGTAACCCGCGCCAAGGCTGCTTTGAGCGTGGGCCTGGTGCGGGTGAAAAACAGTGAGGGACAACAAGAGTGAGGGAACGATGAGCAGAAGACCAAGCAATGGGATGAGGAGCCTGGTCTGACGAGGTGAACTGAAGAGTCTTCCTTGCAATGACATCATGCCTTTTATACCTCCATGAAACGCGGATGAGTTATTCTCTCACAACCAGGAGACATCCGCCGATTTTTTCTCTCTGCTCCAATATCTAACAGAGAACGAAAATCAATCATACCTCCTTTCCCGCGACAAAAGCCCTCCAGGCGCGTATAAGCTCCATGCTTTTTGGTTCCTGCAAATTTTACCCGTAAACGCTTACGTAAACGCTTACGGGTAAAATGTACCGAGAAACAGGTTGCTTGTCAAGTTCCATCACGCATGTTTAAAAAGCATCGAACGTTACATTGAGTTTTCCCTGGCCAGCTTTCATTTTGCGGGTGAGAGTACGCCCGGCGAGATGCACAATAATCTCATACCACTCGCGCCGTGGACGATAATGCATAAAACGTTCCTCGATTTCCACCGTAGCCTCGGCTTCCTGAGCCTGGCACGTGATGAGCGTTTCGGCAAAGCAACCACGAGTGTGCGCTTGCGTGGCCCCATCGTCCTCGTAAAGTGTATAGCTGGCGCGGCCACCCGGAAGCATGTAGCAGTGAAGCGTCAGCGGATCGGTCGGCTGCTCGTCGGTATACTGCATA
>Ga0068857_100003836_pt1 | contig 12646 bp, 7 predicted proteins | sample KBSCornC72_FD_66591 | JGI IMG/M metagenome (GOLD analysis project Ga0068857, IMG submission 66591) | Corn rhizosphere microbial communities from Kellogg Biological Station, Michigan, USA - KBS Corn C7-2 | ecosystem: Host-associated > Plants > Roots > Rhizosphere > Soil ...
GAGAGATGCTGGCCTTTCGAGATCGGGCAGCCAGGCCGACAACATGTCCTGGAGCGCGTGCTCAAACAATTGCCTGGCTTTTGCCTGGCCACCGGTGATGCGGTCGGCCATCGTCAGTGTGACCAGACCGTGAGCCATACTCCAGAGAATATTTACCCGGTCGGCCAGATGGCTTGTGGACAGGTTCTGGGCATCCAAAACATCTTTGACTGTTGCTGCCACCACATCCTCTATCTGCTGTCCTTCTCCATGTGCCTCAGGCGCAACGAAGGCCGCACCGTCCAGACCATACATCACACTATAGAGTTCGGGGTAGCGCCAGGCAAATTGCAGGTAGGCGCGCCCCACAAGATGTATCGCCTCGACAGGATCTTTGCCCTGAGCCTGTGCAGCACGCAACGCGCTATCCAGGATACGAAAACCTTCGTGAACAAGCTCCAGCAAGAGAACTTCCTTGTTCTTAAAGTAATCGTAAATCGCGGGGTGACTGTATTCAATCCGATCAGCGATTTTGCGCATGGTCACATTGCGCCATCCTTCCGTCAGAGCGATCTCACGCGCGGCATCCAAAATGCTCTGCCTGAGTTCTTGCTGTTCTCGTTGTCGTCGTTCTTGCCTTCCCATATATTTTACCTTAGTTCAATTTATTTACCATTGGTCACTACGAAAGGCAGTATAACAGACAGATTGGACGTCTGTCAAGGGTTTTTCTCAGGAGATTTCCACAGGCAGACTAAACAGGCTCCGTGAATAGAGCATTGCTGCTCCATTCACGGAGTTTCCCTTACGATTTTTCAGGCGCATCCGCTACTTTTTCGGAGAAATGGCAGGCGGCGTAATGCTCCCGACCCTCTTTGCGTTCAAAGTCCGGTTCCACCTCGCGGCAGATGGATTGCGCCATCGGGCAGCGTGTGTGGAAGCGACATCCTTTGGGAATGTGAATCGGGCTGGGCAGATCGCCGGAAAGGATAATACGCTTGCGACGCTTTTCGATTTGCGGATCGGGAATCGGGATCGCCGAGAGCAATGCTTTGGTATAGGGGTGTTGCGGAAAGTTGTAGAGTTCATCGCGATCGGCCAGTTCCACAATCTTCCCCAGATACATCACCGCGATACGATCGGCCACATGACGCACCACACTCAGATCGTGCGAAACGAACAGATAAGTCAGGTTAAATTGGCTTTGCAGGCGTTGCATCAGGTTGAGCACCTGGGCACGTACCGACACATCCAACGCCGAAACTGGCTCATCGGCAATCACAAACTCTGGATTGATTGAGAGTGCGCGCGCGACCGCAATACGCTGGCGCTGACCACCACTAAATTCGTGCGGATAGCGGTCGATATATTCCGGGCGCAGACCGACTACTTTGAGCAACTCAAGCGTGCGTTCGCGGATCTCCTGGCGCGAAGCCACGCGGTAGATGTGCATTGGTTCAGCGATCAGCGAGCCAATCGTGAAACGCGGATTAAGCGAGGCAAAGGGGTCCTGAAAAATCATCTGAGCACGGCGGCGCAACTGGCGCAACTCCTCACCCTGGAGCGTGGCCATATCCTGCTCGCCAAAGAACATTTGACCGGAAGTCGGCTTGTAGAGACGCACCAGCGTGCGACCAATTGTCGTCTTACCCGAACCGCTTTCGCCCACCAGACCGAGCGTCTGACCACGTTTGATCGAAAATGAGACGCCATCCACCGCGCGCACATGGCCGATGACGTGTTGAAAAATAATCCCCTGGGTCAAGGGAAAATGCATCTTGAGATCGCGCACATCCAGCAGGGTTTCGCTGGCAACGGTCGGAGCAATATCAACCATCTCTCAACCCTCCTTTTCCGCGTGCTCTGCATCATCTGGCACCGTCGCCTGATCCCCACTCTGAGTGGTCGTCTCCGCAAACGCAGCCAGTGCTGCCTGTTGTGACGCTGCACGCGCCTGGCGACGGCGCTCAGCATACGCTTGCTGGCTCGGATCGGTGACATCGATCCAGCACGCTTTCTGGTGCTGCATACTACCACTGACAGCGGTCAACGGCGGCATGGTTTTACAAATCGCGCGCGCAAAGGCGCAGCGCGGCATAAAGGGACAGCCTGGTGGGGGTTTTAAGAGATCAGGTGGCGCGCCTTCGATGGTTTTCAGTTGTTCCTGGCGAACCGCGTCCAGGCGCGGCACCGAGGCCAACAAACCAAGCGTATAGGGATGGAGCGGGTTAGCGAAAATCTCTTCGGTGGGAGCTGTTTCCATGACCTTGCCCGCATACATCACCACCACGCGATCGGTCATTCCCGCGACCACACCCAGATCGTGCGTGATCATAATCACCGCTGTCCCAAAATCGTGACAGACCCCGTTGATCAGTTCCAGGATTTGCGCCTGCACCGTCACATCCAGCGCGGTCGTCGGCTCATCGGCAACCAAGAGCTTCGGATTGCAGGCCAGCGCCATCGCAATCATTACGCGCTGGCGCATCCCGCCGCTAAATTGGTGCGGAAACGAGCTGATGCGCTCATGCGCGGCGGGAATACCCACCTGATCCAGCAGCGAGATCGCGCGCGCCTTCGCGCCCTCATTAGAAAGCTTCAGATGAATGCGCAGGGCCTCGCTAATCTGCTTGCCCACTGTCATCGTGGGATTCAGACAGGTCATCGGGTCCTGAAAAATCATCCCGATTTTGCCGCCGCGTATCTGACGCATATTGCTCTCTGGCATGCTTAAAAGATCTTCATCTTCAAAGAGAATGCTGCCGCCAGCCTGTTCGCCCGCAGGTTTGGGCAACAGGCGCATGATCGAGAGCGCGGTCACGCTTTTGCCGCAGCCGCTCTCGCCAACCAGCCCAACGCGCTCGCCCGACCTGACGCTAAAACTCACTCCATCCACCGCGCGCACACGACCGGCTTTGACTTTGAAGTACGTCTTGAGATCCTGCACCTCTAAAAGATACTCTCCCAAATGTGTCCTCCTTACAAATTGAACGGGTTGAAGACTAGCGTTCCGTCATGTAGGGATCGAGCGCGTCACGCAAACCATCACCCATCAGATTGAAGCTGAGAACGGTCGCAAAGATCAAAAGGCCGGGGATGAAGACCAACCAGGGATCGACATCAAAAAACGAGTCGCCGGTCGCGATCATTGTTCCCCAACTGGCGTTAGGTGGTTGCACGCCAAAGCCAAAGTAGCTCAGTACCGACTCGGTGATAATATTGGCTCCGACCAGCAGCGTCGCATTGACGATAATCGGGCCAGCCGCATTGGGCAGGATATGGCGGAACATCAGGCGGAAATTATTCGCGCCGATCGTACGCGCCGCCATCACAAACTCGCGCTCTTTCAGGGCCAGAAATTCCCCACGTATCAGGCGGGCCGCGTAGGTCCAGCTAAAGAAAGCGATGATAAGAATGACCGTTTGGGGTTTACCATCGGAAAAGGCCGCCGAGAGAACAAAGAGCAGCAGGTAGAGAGGAACAGCCAGCACCACATCAGTAATGCGCATCAGAACATTATCGATCCAGCCGCCATAAAAGCCTGCCAGCGCCCCAATCAGGGTACCGATGCCAATGCCGATCAGCATGGACAGCAAACCCACAATCAGCGAAACCTGGCCCCCGGCCATCGCACGCGCCAGTTGATCACGTCCCACATCATCGGTGCCGAAGGGATGGGTCAGCGAGGGATTGGCCAGCGTCTCCTTGACGTGGAGCACATTGACCGTGTTGGGATTGACGTGCCAGATATACGGGCCGACAAAGCAGAAGATGAAGAGCAGGATCAGAAAGGCTGCTCCCCCGACTGCCGTGTAATTGCGCATAAAACGATCAAAAATGATGCGCCCCTGGCTACGCCGCTTCTGGACCAGTTCTGAAGTTTCAGCCAGAAATGGCTCGATTTCCTCGTCAAACGAACTGAGAGACAATTGTTCAGAAACGTCCACAGATTTCTCCTTTCTTGCCTGCACGGGCAAGAGTTGCTAGGCGTAGCGAATACGTGGGTCCAGCACCCCGTAGAGAATATCCGCAAGCAGGTTGAAAGCAACCACAAAGAACGCGCTCAGCGTCAACATGGCCAGCAAGATCGGGTAATCGCGCGCCTCCAGCGATTGATAGAAGAGTTGCCCCATGCCCGGCCAGGAGAAAATGGTTTCGGTGATGACCGCTCCACCGGCAATACTGCCAAAATCGAGCGTGACCACCGTGACCAGGGGTATCAAGGCATTACGCATCGCGTGGCGCATCAGAACGCCAAGCGGGCTGACTCCTTTCGCGCGCGCGGTCCGCATATAATCCTGCTTCACGACATCGATCATCGTCGAGCGCAAATAGCGACTCCACGCGGCGATAAAGAGAATGGAGAGGACCATCATCGGTAAAATGAGGTGCCACACTCCATCGACGAAAGCATCAAAGGGAGCGAGGGTATAGCCGACGCTGGTTATGCCAGAGGCGGGCAACCAGTGCAGCGCAACGGCAAAGATGTACTGGCCAAAGAGGGCAAACAGAAAAACCGGCATCGAAATACCAAAGTAAGATACGGTCGTCAGCGTGTAATCGGTGATAGACCTCTGGCGAACACCGGCAACCACTCCCAGTAAAATCGCAAAGATCAGGGCGAAAATCAGCGCGGAACCAAAAAGTTCGAGGGTGGCGGGAAAGCGTTGTCCCAAAACGGTGAGGACTGGTAAATTGGTCGTGAAGGAGAAACCAAAATCGCCAGTCAACGCATTGCGCAACCATTTCAAGTATTGAATCGGAACAGGATCATCCAGGCCAAAACGCACGCGCATTTGGGCACGCGCAGCAGCCGAGAGATGAGGATTAAAAATGACCTGATCTGGTCCACCAGGCATCAGGTGGATCAGGGCAAACATGAAAATCGAAACCAGCAAGAGCAGGGGTATCGCTTGCAAGATACGCCTGATAACATATCGTCCCATAGACACCTCCGGCGTCACAATAACGAGGGGGCATACACAACCGAGGATCAGGAAATCCCCCGGTGGGAAATCCACGAGAGATCTCCCACCAGAGGCGACTAATCATCCATTCTGGATGAGCCGATACTCAGATTAGCACTGGCCGCCGGTACACCACCAGTTCCAAACTCCGACCGTCTCGGATGCACCTTCCGGCCCAGGGTTGTAGCCATGGGCCGTGTTTTTATGTATCGCGATATCGGTCGGGCCATAGAGAGTGACAAACGGGAACTCTGTCAGGTAAATCTGATGGATCTGGTTAAAGATGGCCTGACGGGCATTTGGATCAGCCGTTACTTGTTCCTGCTGGAAAAGCTTATCCAGGTCGTGGTTACAGTAGAAGCTGAAGTTCGATCCGCCAGGAGGAATCTGGCTACAAGCTTCCAGCGAGTAATCGTCGCCGTCATAGGAGAACGAATCCTCAAATTCGCCGATATTGTACTTGTTCGGGTCGCCTCCATTGAGGAAAGGACCGAAGAACGTGCTGGCTGGATAGTTGGTGATATCCAGTTTGATGCCGATGGCCGACATGTCTGATTGCATCACCAGCTCGTCGTCGGCGCGCCAGTAGTTGTTCGCCGTCGTCGAATACTGGAACTCCAGACGCTGGCCGTTCTTGCTCCGCACGCCATCCGCACCTTTCACCCAACCATCCTGTTCGAGCAATTGCGCCGCGCCCGTTGGATCAAACTTGGGGCAGGGTGCGTTGGCCTGATAACCAGGAACGTAGGACTGGCCATGATCAGTACAGAGTGGCGTAGCGTAACCGCGCCGCGCCGTATCGATCAGGGCTTGATGGTCAATGGCCATCGCAATCGCCTTGCGCACATCCAGGTTATTGCCCAGGATGGGATTGCGGAAGTTGAAGTAGATGGCCTCGAAGTTGGAAGCATGGGGATTGGCGCTCACAGTATAGTTGCTCAAGGCTTTGTAAGCGACGGTCTTGGTCACATCCAGGAACCAGGACGAGTTAACCGCGCCAGATTGCAGGTCTTTGAGGATCGTGTTCTGGTCAGGAGAGACGCGGAAAACGATCTTGTCCAGATAGGGCAATCCAGCTGCCGCCTGATAGTAATGGGTGTTGCGCGAAACCGTGTAGCTGGAACCTGGCTTGCTCTGCGTTACCATAAATGGGCCGCTGGCAACTGTCGGGTTCAGGTTCTGAGGCGAGTTGAGAATACGATCAGGCGGGATGCTCGCAAAGACGTGCTGAGGCAAGGGAGCAAAGAGACCATCAGTCCAGATCGAGAGGAACGGCGAGAACGCCTGCTTGAGATGGAAAGTGATAGTCAGATTGTTGTTGGAAATGTCCGCACCGGTAATCAAATTAAAACCGGTGGAGGAGCCTGGCGTGAACTTGGGATTCATCCATAAACGCCAGCTGAAATCCACGTCGCGCGCGTCAAGCGGCTGGCCATCTGACCATGTCAGGCCGGAACGCAAAGTGAATTTCCAGGTTTTGAGATCCGAACTGATCCCGCCATTCTGCACCGTTGGCAGAGTGGCAACCAGGCCGGGAGTAATATGACCAGAGGCATCGCCATAAAAAAGGGGAGCCCAGATCGCATTATCGACCAGGTTTGAGAAGGTTTCCGTGGAACCATTGGGAATGAGTGAATCTGGCTCTTCATAGATGTCGTCGATCCAGACCCCTCCTTTAACCGGAGTACCCGCGCCCTGCTGATTATTCGGTCCTACTGCTCCACATGCGCTGAGCAATAAAACCATAATCGAAAAAAATGAAACGGAGAGCATCAGTATTCGCGGTTTGGTTTGTTTGAACATCATGTCTTCATGTCCTCCAAAAGAAACGCCAAATAAAACCCTCTGGCACCTGCCGCTCTTTCTCCCTCCATTCTGCCGCGAGATGCCAATACAAGCTGAAGCACTACACTGTACTTTACTCGTTCCATTCGTATGGGAAAAGGATAATGTATACATTATACGTCGTCTCCTTGCCTTTTGTCACGGGTTTCCCTGGTATTTTTTTTCGATATCAGCATTTCTCTTCCCCACCCTCCTCGATTTTCCATCTCTGGCTACAAAAAACGCCGACTATACCTGAACAATATCTATGGTAGAGTTATCTACACAGGTTAGAGGAAAAACGCCCTGGGTGAGGCCAGCACTTCCGCGACGGTTCGAATTTCGAGCGCGGGGCTAAGGACGTGGGCAACAGCACGGATCTCGGTGGCCAGCGTATCGTCAAGTGTTATGACAAGTACGAGCGCGGCCCGACCATCCTTGCACAATTCCGCAAAGCGGTGCAGCGTCTGTGATTCTAACTGCTCCAGAGCGACCAGGACGAGCGAGGGAAGCGAGTTAGCGGAGCGCGCGGGCAACACACCATGAACAGTATCGGTCCCGGAGCGGTAATCTTCCGCGCCGACAGGCCTGGCACGGAGCAGGGCTAGCACCCACCAGCGAAATTGGGCCGGATCGCTCAGCGCGAGTCGGCGGGCCTCTTCTGGCGTCTTTGGCCCACCGAGAAAAGTATATTTCAGATCAGGGAACGCGCACGCCAGGCGATAACGTTGATAGGCGATGCCCAGATAATGGTTCTCAATGCCGATCCAGCCGCGCCCCAGCCGTTGCGCAACCGCCAGCGTCGTGCCGCTGCCACAGAACGGGTCCAGCACAATCTGGCCCTCATCACTGCTAGCACGCAGAATGCGCTCCAACAGGCTCTCCGGCTTCTGGGTTGGATAGCCCAGCCGTTGCGCGTCAGCGGCACCCAGCGCGGGCAACTCCCAGACATCCTTCATATACACCCAGGTATATTCACCGCGCTCATCACGCAAAAATTCACTCTTCTTAAAACCGTAGCGATGCATCATATAGGATTTCTCTTTGAGCGCGTGGAAGGTGTAAGTATCGCTTTTTGTGTAGAAGAGCAAAAGGTCGTGTTTACGCGCGAAATGGCGCGGTGAAGCTCCGCCAGTTTTATAGCACCAGACGATCTCATTGCGAAAATGCGTCGGGCCAAAGATCATATCCAGGAGAAGCTTGAGATAGTGGCTCGCCGCCTGGTCGCAATGCAAATAGACGCTGCCAGTGGACTTGAGAACGCGACGCAACTCAACCAGGCGTAGAGCCATCATGCTCAGATAGGCCAGCAGCGGCCCCGTTCCCAGCAGATCGCGCAAACTGGCCAGTCCGCGCGCGACCGCAACTGGCAGACTCGCCAGCATTTCGGTATAGGTCTGCTCGATCTCGGCATTCCAGCGCCACATATCCCCAAAGGCGGGCGCTCTGGCATGGCCATTGGAGGCCGGGTAGAAAGCTTTGAGAAAGGCTTGATAGTTGCGGCGCGAACAAAAAGGAGGATCGAGATAGATCAAATCGACGCTCTCGCTCGCCAACTCAGCACGCAGCACCGGGAGATTATCTCCACAGTAGAGAACACGCGCGAGATCAGACGCCTGGTTCATCAAAATCTTCCTCGTGACAAACGAATCTGCCTATGCTCCAGCCATCGGTACTTTTCTCTATTATACCGATGGTGTATAGCCCTCAGACCATCAAGCCCGCGCATGACAATGCTATAATAAATCAAGCGGTATTAAAAATAGGGAATGGGCCTGTGATTACACAACAAGAACGACTACAAGCCACAGAACGACAGATTCAACGCCTGCAACAACGCATGAAACGGCTCGACAAACAGAGCAATCATTATGGATGGATTCGCGTCTACATTTTTTTTGCCGGTTTGCTCCTCAGTATCGCGGTGGCCTTCTTCACCGTCTGGTGGACCGGCATCCTCTGCTTCCTGCTGGCGCTGCTGGTCTTTAGCCTAGTCGCCACCTATCAGCAACGCATTGACCGTAGCCTGACACGTCACCGGGCTTGGCTGCACATCAAGGAGACAGAGGTTGCGCGGATGCGGCTCGACTGGAACTCGATTCCCGATGCCTATACGCCGGAACAGCAGACCGAGCATCCCTTTGAAATCGACCTGGATATCACCGGCAAGCATTCTCTCCATCGCCTGATGAACACAGCGATTTCAGCCGAAGGCACACAACTCTTGCGCCGCTGGCTGCTCGCCGCCAAACCGCATCTGGAGACCATTCAGAAACGTTGGGCGCTGGTTGAAGAATTGATCCCACTAACAGCCTTCCGCACCAGATTGACCATGAAGGCCATGTTGGCGGCCAGAAAAGTCACCAGCCAGCTTGAGGGGCAACGCCTCCAACGCTGGCTGGATGAGCAGAAAAAACCGACAAATCTGCGCTCGCTGATCGTCATGTCTCATCTTCTGACCTTTACCTGGCTGCTTCTACTACTGCTCAATCTCTTGAGCATCATTCCGCAATACTGGCTGCTCGCGCTGTTGATCGATGTCCTCTTTGTGATGGTGACAAAGGAGAAGCGCGGCAATCTCTTCGATGATTCCTATTATTTACGTGACGCGGTTACACAATTTAACGCCGTTTTTACCTACCTGGAAACGTTTCGCTACGGGCGCAATGTCCATTTGCGCCAGCTCTGCACACCCTATTTCGCCGGTCCAAGCCGCCCTTCACATTTGCTCAAGCAATTTCAGAGCATCGCCACCAGGGCCACATTGGAGAAAAATGGCATGGTCTGGCTGCTGATCAATCTGCTCTGGCCCTGGGACTTCTATCTGGCCTGGCGTTTCCATCGTTATCGAGACCAGCTTGCCACCTGTCTGCCAATCTGGCTTGATACATGGTTCGAACTGGAGGCGCTCAGCTCGCTGGCCACGTTCGCCTACCTGCACCCAGAGTATGTGCGCCCCAACCTCTACGCAACGGTAGATAGCGCGTACCCGCTGCCTCTCTGCGTGCGCGGGATCGGGCACCCGCTCTTAGCTGAAGAGGGCAAAGTGGTCAACGACTTCTCGATGGAGCGCGTGGGCGAAATTGTGATTATCACCGGCTCCAACATGGCTGGCAAAAGCACCTTTCTCCGCACACTCGGCGTCAATCTCTGTCTGGCCTACGCAGGAGCGCCCGTCAACGCAGCCAGTTTTGGCGCGGCGCTCTTCCGCCTCTTCACCTGTATCAAGATCAGCGATTCCGTGACCGAAGGCTACTCGTATTTCTACGCCGAAGTGCGTCGTCTGCGCGCGCTCCTCGACGAGTTGGAAGAACCCGATCAAGAGATGCCACTCTTCTTCCTGATCGACGAGATTTTTCGCGGCACCAACAACCGCGAACGCCGCATCGGCAGTGAAGCGTATATTCAGGCGCTGGTGGGCAAACACTCGCTTGGCCTGCTCTCAACGCACGATCTGGAACTGGTCAAGCTGGCCGATCTGCTGCCTCAGGTAGAGAACTATCACTTCAAAGAAGAGGTCATTGATGGGCAAATGACCTTCGATTATATCCTGCGTCACGGCCCCTGTCCGACGACCAACGCGCTGAAAATCATGCAGATGGAGGGCCTGCCCATCCACGCGGTGAATACAGATGTGTAAAAGCGCTAGCTGGTGGCCATGAATTTGATCTCATTCTGGCCGGTGGTGCTGTTCGCGGCAACTTCGAGCAGGACGAGCGTTTTATTGATAGGATTGCCCTTGTTGTCAAAGGCGATCTGGCCGCTGGCTCCCTGGTAAGGCTTGACGCTGCCGGTGCCGATGCTTGCCAGAGCCACGCGCACACTCTCGCCAGTCGGGATACCACTGACCTGCCCCAGCGCGTCGATTAGCACGCCAAAGGCATCGTTGACCATGATCGCGTCACTGGTCAGAGCTGGAGCCGAGGAACCGTTGGTGGAAGTCGCGTAGAGCCGGTTCCAGTTGGTCAACATGCTTTGCAGTTGGGAGCCCCCTTCACCCAGATTGGCGAATGCGGTGAAGCGCAAATGGCGCATGTCCTGCGGATATTTCTGAGCAAGTTGCGCGTCGGCTCCGCTCCCTTGACCGAGGATCAGCCCGCTATCAAAGCCATCGCCACCCAGGATGGGCAGATGCGCCAGATAGCTCCAGGGATACGCGCGGCTCTCCTCACCGAGCGCGTGCGCGAGACGTACGGCGTCCACGTCGCTTCCGGGCAAATACATCAGATCGACCTGCCTGACAAGCACACTTTGCACAACCTGTGCCTTGAACTGCTCAACAGTAGTCTGTCGCTCGGTAAAGGGAGAGCTTGCTTCACCAGACAAGTTGTCGACGATCGTACCACCCAATTGTTGAAAATGCTGGGCGAATGCGGTGGCTTGAGCCTGGCTATATGGATCGCCGGGATCGCTCATCACCAGTACCCGGCGCGCGTTCAACGTCTGATACGCGAATCGAGCCTGAGCCTGACCTTGAGCGGCTGGCGTGGGACTCAGATGAAAGAAATAGGAGCTGATCCCACTGAGCGCGGGAGTTACAGCGGCAGGCGAAAGCAGTGGAATCTGCGCGGCAGCCAGCATGGTAATCGCATTCTCGCTCTCCTGGCTTCTCGGCCAGCCTATGACCGCGAGGATGTGACCGGGATTGCCAAGCTCCACACGCCGATTAATAAGCTGATCCACAGTAGCTACATTGCCGTCCTCGGTAGCGGAACCGCTGAACGTATCCGAGCCGGAGCTGGCGATCAGGAGGCGCAATTTGAAGCCGCCGGGCAACACCGCGAAATTCTGGTTGTTCGCCTGGTATTGCACGGCAAAAGCCGCTTGCATATCCGCCCGGCTAAGCGCCAGGTTGGTCGCGTCTCCATCCAATGGGAGGCCAAGCACGAATGTGACAAAGGGATCTCCTTGCTCCTCAATTTGTAGATCCTCATAATAGATGCGCGCCTCCGCATCTGTTTTATCACTGGCAACAGCCAGGCCATAATCATGCAAGGCAAGGGAAAGATTATTTGCCCGCAGCGCCTGAGCCGCGTCTTGCTTCTCTCCTATCTCAGCTGCTGAACGCCCGTCATAGGTGTCAAAAACGTAGCGCCCGTCACTAATGCCAATCCCCTTACTCCGATAGAGCGGAGCCTCAGCCTGCCACTCATTGTTGAGAGCGCTCTGCAATGCGCTCGCCGTCGCGGTTGCAGACGTATCTGATCCTTGAGGAATTGACTTCGCGCCCGGCTTGAAAAACGATGAGAACGAGGCAAAAAGCAGCCCGCCCAGAATGAGCAGGCTAAGGCAAACAAAAATGCTCAGTTGGACCCTGCTACGCCCGCGCCTGCGCCGACGTTGCGCAACCATTCCCTCCTTTTGAGAAGCTCTCCCCATAACCGACGGCCTTTTCTCAGATTCAGGGGTTTTCGCCGCGAGCAGCCGCAGCAGATCGACCTGCATATCAGCCGCGCGCGCGTACCGCTGATGCGTGGATAAGTGGAGTTCGCGCGCCAGAATGGCCTCCATCCGCTCAGAAACCAGCGGATTCAGATTTCGGGCGGGCGGATAATAGAAAGCGATACGTTCGCGAGGATGGGAACCGGTCGCGGTATGATACATAGTGGTTGCTACCGCGTAGAGGTCTGAGGCGGGGCTGGCTGGTTCGCGCGCCAGTTCTGGAGCTTTATAGTATCCTTTCAACGCACCCGCGTCGAGTGTTTCCTTCGGCGGAAAGAGCGGAAAATGAATCAGGTAGATGCGGCTCCGGTCGGGGCTGACGATCACCGCTTCAGGGCTGATCGCGCCATGAACGAGCGGCTTTGGCTGCTGGGCTAACGCCGCCAACATCTCACAGAGCTGACCACCATATTCCGCGACCGTGTGTTCCGGGA
>Ga0068857_100003837_pt1 | contig 12646 bp, 9 predicted proteins | sample KBSCornC72_FD_66591 | JGI IMG/M metagenome (GOLD analysis project Ga0068857, IMG submission 66591) | Corn rhizosphere microbial communities from Kellogg Biological Station, Michigan, USA - KBS Corn C7-2 | ecosystem: Host-associated > Plants > Roots > Rhizosphere > Soil ...
CGCGCCGAAACCCTCTTCGTGTGGGGGCGGCAGGATCCGCATATCCCATTCGAAGGCCGCGTGATCATCCGCGCGCGTCTTGAAGCGGTCGGCGCGCGCTATGGATGGCTCGAAGTAAACGCTGCACCGGCGTTCATGCGCGACGAGGGGCCTCGCTATGATCCGCCGCTTGCCCTTCGCGCACTCAACGCCGCACTCGCACTGTTCGAGCGGGCCCTATAGGGCCGGAGATTCTGTTGGATGATTGTCATCTGCCGGTAGACAAGCCGTGGCTTGGACGCAGGTCTCAATCCGAGACATGTGTTGAAGACCGATAACTGCTAGGCTTGGCCTCGGCACCCATGTGATCGGTCGGGAGAAGGAAGCGTTGAAGACTGTGGGCCTTGTAGAGTTGGCGAAGATTGCAGGTGTGGCGGTATCGACGGTGTCGCGTGCGCTCGACGACAGCCCGCGCGTCTCGGCGACGACCAAGGCCCGGATCAAGGCGCTTGCCGCCGAGCATGGCTTTCGGCTGAACCAGACGGCGAGTGCGCTGCGCAAACGCCGCACCGGCGCGATCGGCGTCGTCATTCCCCTCGGTCACGAGGTCGATCAAACCCTATCCGACCCGTTTTTCATGGCGCTTCTTGGTCCGCTGGCGGACGCGTTGGCGCGCAACGGTTTTGACCTTCTCCTGTCGCGCATCATCCCGCAAAATGCGAAGTGGCTCGACGATGTGCTGGCCTCAGGCCGCATCGATGGTGTCATCCTGATCGGCCAGTCTGATCAGACGGAAGTCATTGAGCGCGCTGCAGGCACATCGGCGCCGATTGTAGTCTGGGGCGCACACCGTCCAGGATCTTCGCAGATCACGGTCGGCACCGATAATCTCCTTGGAGGTGAGCTTGCCGCACGGCACCTCATCGGGATTGGACGGCGGCGGCTTGCCTTCCTGGGTGACCCGGGTGTCCCGGAATTTTCTGACCGGCATGCGGGCTTCCACCGGACGATCGCCGCTGCGGAAGGCGTTGAAGAGATCGTGCTTCCCCTGCATCTGACCGATCAGGACGCCTATGAGGATATGGCGCGCTACCTCACCGCCCATCCGGCACCCGATGGCATCTTCGCCGCGTCCGACGTGATCGCGATGAGCGCGATGCGTGCCATCGCCGACCAGGGGCTGCGCGTGCCGCAGGACGTGTCGATCGTTGGTTATGACGATATCAGCATTGCCGCGCATACCTTGCCGCCGCTCACGACAATCCGGCAGGATGTGGGGCACGGCGCGCGGCTGCTCGTCGACCTGTTGATGCGCCGTCTCGCCGGGCAGGCGGTAGAGCCAGTCGCGATGCAACCCGAACTCATCCTGCGCGGATCGGCTTGACGTTCAAGTTGTGGCAGTAGCCGGAGCCGAAGAGCGGCTTTCGACCACGCGCAACGTCGCGATCGCCGCACAGAGCATGAGGAGGCCCGACAGGACGAGCACATGGCGGGGGTCGCCGCCAAGCAACGGCCGATAGACGAGCGGCATCACGAGGGTCTCGATCATCATCGGCACGACGATGAACATGTTGAAGATACCCATATAGACGCCGGTACGCTCGGGCGGGATCGCACCCGCCAGCATGACATAGGGATTGCCCATCAGGCTCGCCCAACCAATACCGATGCCGATCATGGGCAGGATGAGCCCGGCGGGATGCTCGATCAGCGGCAGGGCCATCATGGCAGCTCCGGCAAGCAGCATCGCGCCGGCGTGAACCGGCTTTGCGCCGTAGCGTCGTGCGATAGGCACCATCGCGAATGCTGCCAGAAAGGCCACAAAATTGTACATAGCACCTGCCTGGCCCGTCACCAGTGTCGCCTGGCGGAATGCCGGTGTTGAGGCATCGCCCGTATCGAACAGGGATCGCCCGATGGCGAAGACGATATATTGCCAGTAGGCAAACATCGCGAACCACTGGAACAGCATGGCGAGCGCGAGCTGGCGCATCGCCTGCGGCATGTCGCGAACCGCATCGATAAAATCGGCCAGAGCGGCACTGGCCGAGAGCTTCTCTCCACGCATCCGTTCCCTCTCGGCGGGATCAAGAGGAAGTTCGCGAACGCGAAATACCGACCAGAGGATGGTCGAGATCGAGAGCGCCGCGCCGATCAGGAAAGCGATCCGGGTGATCTCGGGAATGCCGTTGGCATCGACGAGATCGGCGCTGATGCCGCCCCACACCAGAAGCGACGGCGCGAGATAGGAGAGGGTCTGCGCCAGCCCCGTGAACGCCGACTGGGTCAGGAACCCAGCCGTGCGCTGCGATTCGTCGAGACGATCGCTTACATAGGCGCGATAGGGCTCCATCGTGACATTGTTGGCGGCGTCGAGAATCCAGAGCAGCGAAGCCGCCACCCAGAGTGTGGGGCTGTAGGGCATCGCCAAAAGGCCAAGGCTGCAGAGCACCGCGCCGACGAGGAAATAGGGCGTGCGGCGGCCAAGCCTGCTGGTCGTGCGATCGCTGAGCGCGCCGATGATCGGCTGGACAATGAGGCCGGTGACGGGTCCCGCCAGCCACAACAGCGGCATGGTCGCCTCATTGGCGCCGAGAAAACTGTAGATCGGACCCATATTGGCCTGCTGGAGCCCGAACGAGAACTGGAGGCCGAAGAAGCCGAGATTCATCTCGGCGATATGAAGCGCGCTCAAGCGCGGTTTGGCGATCGACAACTCCAACTCCTCTCCATGGCTGGCCGGAGTCGCGTGTCGCTCCGGTCCCGTGAGCCATCATCCATAGCGCAAAATGCAAACGTTTGCCAAATCCTGTTGGCAAACGTTTGCCATACGCGTATCCAGAGCCTGCATCGAGTCGGCGTAACCGGCCTTATGGGGAGTGGATGATATGAAAGTGGTTTCAATTCTTCTTGCGACCAGCGCGCTGGTTCTGCCGTTTTCCGCCTTCGCGCAGACTGCGACGCTGGCCGACCAGGCGGCAGCGCCTGACGAGACGGACAATAGCGACATTATCGTAACGGCGGTCGCGCGTGGACAGAACAAGCTCGACAGCTCGGTTTCCGTGAGTTCGCTCAATGCCGAGCAGATCCAGACGACGGCGCCCCGTTCGGTCGCCGAGCTCTTCCGCAACCTCCCCGGTATCCGCTCGGAGTCATCGGGCGGCGAGGGCAATGCCAACATCGCTGTGCGCGGCTTGCCCGTAGCCTCGGGCGGCGCAAAATTCCTGCAGCTGCAGGAGGACGGGCTTCCGGTCCTCGAATATGGCGATATCACCTTCGGCAATGCCGACATCTTCCTGCGGTCGGACTTCAATGTGCAGCGCGTCGAGGCGATCCGCGGCGGCTCGGCATCGACCTTCGCCTCCAATTCGCCGGGCGGAGTGATCAACCTCATCTCGAAGACCGGTGAAACCGAGGGCGGCGCAATCCAGGCCTCTACCGGTCTCGACTATAGCGATTACCGGCTCGACATCGACTATGGCGGCCATCTGACCGACAGCCTGCGTTTTCATATCGGCGGCTTCTACCGCCAGGGTACGGGGCCGCGGCAAGCCGGCTATGACGGCAACAAGGGGGGGCAGCTCAAGTTCAATATCACCAAGGAATTCACTGGTGGCTATATCCGGCTTTACGGCAAATATCTCGACGATCGCGCAATCGGCTATCTGCCCAACCCGGTGCGCGTGACGGGCAGCAACAGCGACCCGCATTACGAGAATATCCCTGGCTTCAGCATCAACCAGGACACGCTGCATTCGCGTTACATCACACGCAACGTGACGCTCGACGGGAACAATAATCCTGTTGTGGACGATATTCGCGACGGTCAGCATCCCGTCGTGAAGTCTTTCGGTCTCGAGAGTCAGTTCGAGGTCGGCGGTGGCTGGCAAGTAACGGAACGTTTCCGCTATTCGGACATCTCCGGTCGGTTCATCTCGAACTTCCCTTCGAATGTGGACTCCGCCTCGACCATCGCGACCGCGCTCGGCGGGGCAGGGGCAACACTCAGCTATGCCAACGGCCCGAAGGCCGGTCAGGTGATCAGCAGCCCCTCGACCCTCAACGGCAACGGCCTGCTCGCCCAGATCGTGGTGTTCGACACCAAGCTCAACAGCCTCGACAATGTCACCAACGATATCCGCGTGACGCGCGATTTCGACGTCGGCGGCGGCAAACTCGGTTTCACTGCCGGTTTCTACAAGTCGCGTCAGACGATCGATACGGAATGGCTGTGGACCTCGCTGCTTTCCGATGTCGTAGGCGGTGGCAATGCGGCGCTCGTCAACGTGCGTAATGCGAGCGGCCAGCCCGTGACGCAGGACGGCGCCTATGCTTATGCCGCGAGCTATTTCGGGGGCTGCTGCCGCCGCACCTATAATCTCGACTATAACACCAACGCGCCCTTCGCGTCGCTCAGCTACGAAACCGGCAAGCTGACCCTCGATGGCAGCATCCGCTATGATTTCGGCAAGGCGCAAGGCAGCATTGCCGGTTCGGACCTGGGCGGCAGCCGGGTCGGGACGACCTCCTATGACATTAACGGCGATGGCGTCATCTCGAACGCTGAAACCCGTGTCGGGGTGATCCCGCTGACCAGGCCGGCACCGGTCAACTACAGTTTCAATTACTGGTCCTATTCGCTGGGTGCGAACTACCGGCTGGCGCAGGATCTCGCGATCTTCGCGCGCTACAGCCGCGGCGGCCGCGCCAACGCGGACCGGCTGCTGTTCGGCCCGGCGGTCAGCACGGTCGATGGCCATCTCGTGAGCAGCGACGCGGCGGTCGATATGGTCGATCAGGCTGAGGGCGGCGTCAAATATCGTTCCGGCGGGCTCGCCCTCTATGCGACCGGTTTCTGGGCCCGTACTGAAGAGCAGAATTTCGAGGCGACCACCCAGACCTTCTTCAACCGCAAATACCGCGCTTATGGTCTGGAACTCGAAGGCAGTTATCGCACGGGCGGGTTCAGCCTGACCGCCGGCGGCACCTGGACGAAGTCGAAGATCGTGAGTGACGTCCTCAATCCGACGGTCGTGGGCAACCGTCCTCGCCGTCAGGCCGAGTTCGTGTTCCAGGCGACGCCGCAATATGATTTCGGACCGGTGACGGTCGGCGCCAACTTCGTCGGGACCACGTCGAGCTACACGCAGGATACGAACCAGCTGAAGCTGCCGGGCTATACGACGGTCAATGGCTTCCTTCAGTATCGACCGATCGAGCGGGTTCAATTGTCGCTGAACGCCAACAACCTCTTCAACGTGAAGGGCTTCACCGAAGCCGAAGACGCCGCGATCCCGACAAACGGCATCGTGCGGGCGCGCTCGATCAACGGCCGCACCGTGTCGGCCGCCGTGCGGGTGAGTTTCTAAACCATGACCATCGCGGCGACAGCCATAACGGAGGCACCGGCAAAGGTGGAGATCGAGACTTTTTGCTGGACCCCGGCGCATGTCGCCGCGATCGGCGACGCGGCCAAGGCCAGGGCACCGATCATTACAGGCTCCGATCGGGTTTTGCCCCGGACAGACATCTGGGACCATTGGCCGGTGATCGACCGGGATGGGCGGACGGTACAGTTCGACGACGGGCCGCTGGTCATTGCGCTGTCAGCGCCGGTGCTCCCGGATCCCGACGCTCGCCATGCCATTGCGCGACTGCGGCTCATGCAGAAGGGCAAATATGGCTGGCGTGACTTCGGCTATCTCTTTCGCGACGGATTCGATCCGGGCAGCCGCGAATGGGCAGGAACGGCGGTGCTGGAGCCGGACGCAACCACGCTTTCCCTTTATTACACGTCGGCCGGCGTCCGCGGTGAAACCGAGCCCAGCTTTGTGCAGCGGCTTCTGCTGACCAGGGGCAGGCTGATTGTCGACGACGATGGCGCGCGGGTCATGGGTTGGAGCACGCCCGTGGATCTCGTCGTGCCCGACGATCATTTCTATCAGGCGGACATGGCCGGTGGCGGTGCTGTCGGAACGATCAAGGCGTTCCGCGATCCGTTCCCGGTCATCGATCCGGCCACCGGCACCGAATATCTGCTGTTTACCGCCTCGAAGCCCGGTTCTTCCTCCTCTCCATGGAATGGGCTGATCGGGGTCGCCCGGCGGGAGGGAGGGGTCTGCACGCTTCTCCCCCCGCTGGTCGATGCCGACGGCGTGAACAACGAACTCGAGCGCCCGCACATCGTCCGTCACGAAGGGCGCTTCTATCTGTTCTGGTCGACCCAGGCAAAAGTCTTTGCTGAAGGCGGTCCCCATGGACCCAATGGTCTTTATGGGCTGGTTTCCGACAATGTGCTGGGCCCCTGGCGACCGCTCAACGGGACGGGCCTGGTGCTTGCCAATCCGGTGGAGGCACCGTTCCAGGCTTATAGCTGGCTTGTCCTCGACGACCTGACTGTATGGAGCTTTGCCGATCTCGTGGGGCTGGCGCAGCCGCCACGTGATGTCGCTGAGGCAAGGCAAGCCTTCGCCGGAACGCCGGCGCCGGTGGTCCAGCTGGCGATCGAGGACGACGTCAGTCGCATCGTCGCATGACCGGGCCTCTTGTCGCTTCGCTCGAACTGGGCGGCACCAAATGTATCGCGTCGCTCGCGAGAGACGGCAAGATCATCCGCTCCGACCGCGTTCCAACGGGACAGATGCCGACTGAGGCGCTGGGCGCATTGCTTGATACCCTAACTGCCTGGGCTGAGGAAACGCCATTCGAGGCGATCGGTGTCGCGAGCTTTGGACCGATCGGCCTCGAACCTGCGCGCGAGGATTTCGGGTGCATCCTGAAAACGCCCAAGAAGGGCTGGTCGGACTTCGACGTGCTCGGCGCGGTCAAGGCGCGCTTTGACCTGCCGACAGGCTTCGATACCGATGTCGGCGCGGCCGCACTCGCCGAAGGCCTGTGGGGCGTATCGACCCGGTGCCGCACCCATGCCTATCTGACGATCGGGACGGGCGTAGGCCTTGGCCTCGTGATCGATGGCAAGGTGCACCATGGCGCACTTCATCCTGAGGCGGGCCATGTTCGCGTACGAAGGGTCGAAGGCGATGATTTCGCGGGCGCTTGCCCTTTTCACGGGGATTGCCTCGAAGGGCTGATCAGCGGGCCTGCGCTCATCGCGCGTTCCGGCGGACCCGTCCATGACCTACCGGCTGACAACATTCTCTGGGACCGGATGGCACAGGAACTCGGCGAGTTCATGGCCATGCTCTTTCTCACGACGGCTGTGGAGCGCGTCGTGCTCGGCGGCGGGGTCGTGCTTGGCCGTCCGATGATGCTTCCCCGTGTTCAGACAGCGACCGCGGCGCTGCTGGGTGGCTATCTGCAGGGCGCCACGCCGGCACAGTTGCAGCAGCGCATTCGCTACGCGGCATTAGGCGCCGATGCTGGCCCCCTGGGTGGGGCTGCGCTCGCACTCGCCGCACTGCAGGCTGAACCTCGTCACGCCGCTCCAGCGGCCTGATTTCAAGACAAGTTGGCCGGAGTGAGCGCCTGATGCGGACGCGATCATCGATCTTCCTGCTGTTCGGCGCGACGGGCGATCTCGCTCGTCGGATGCTTCTCCCCTCGCTCTTTGGTCTCGATGCAGACGGCCTGCTACCCGAGCCGCTGAGGATCATCGGCACCGCGCACACGGCGCTCGATGAAGCGGCGTTCCGGGCATCCGTCACCAACGCGCTTGAACAGCATATAGACGCAGAGCGCCGGAATTCCGATGCAATGGCCCGCTTTCTTGGCCGCCTGTCTTACGTCCAGGTCGATGCGAGCGATCCCGAACAGTTCATGGCGCTTGCCGACGCAGTCGGCAGCACCGGTGAACCGCTTTCGATCTTCCTGTCGACGGCCCCCTCCCTGTTCGGCCCGACCATAGCGGGTCTTGCCGGCGCCGGCCTTGCCGGAGACCGGAACCGCCTTGCGCTCGAGAAACCGCTCGGCAGCGATTTTTCATCGAGCTGTGCGATCAACGATGCGGTGGCGAGTGTATTCCCTGAGGCGCGGACCTTTCGCCTCGATCATTATCTCGGCAAGGAGACGGTGCAGAATCTCATCGCCTTGCGCTTCGCCAACGCTCTGTTCGAACCGTTGTGGAACGCGCGCGGGATCGAGCATGTCCAGATCACCGTGTCCGAGACGGTCGGGCTGGAAGGACGGGTCGGCTATTTCGACGGCATGGGGTCGCTCCGCGACATGGTGCAGAACCACATGCTGCAACTGCTGGCGCTCGTCGCAATGGAGCCGCCCGGGCAGTTCGAACCGACGGCGGTCCGCGACGAGAAGGTCAAGGCGCTACGGGCACTGCGTAAGGTCGCGCCTCGCGATAGCGTGACCGGCCAATATACGGCAGGTGCGATCGGCGGCGCGAGCGTGCCGGGTTACGCCACGGAACTGGGTAAGCCTTCCGACACTGAAACATTCGTCGCGATCAAGGCGCATGTCGACAACTGGCGGTGGAAGGATGTGCCCTTCTATCTGCGCACCGGCAAGCGCCTGCCGGTCCGCAGGTCCGAGATCGTCATCCAGTTCCGGCCCATACCCCATTCGATCTTCGGTGATGCGCCAGTCCAGGCCAATCGCCTCGTGATCGGCCTCCAACCCGAGGAAGATATCCGCCTTCTGCTGATGGCGAAGCGGCCGGGGCTCGACCGCTATGGCATACGCCTGCGCCAGGTGCCGCTCGACCTCGGCATGACCGATGCGTTCGCCGACTCCCGTCGCCGCATCGCCTACGAACGGCTTCTGCTCGATCTTATCGAAGGCGATCCGACCCTGTTTGTGCGCCGGGATGAGGTCGAGGCGCAATGGACCTGGATTGATGGGATCAGGGCGGGCTGGGCCGCAAGCGCCATCGCCCCGCGCCCTTATGCGGCGGGCACATGGGGGCCATCCGCGGCGATTGCGCTCACGGAACGGGATGGAGTGAGTTGGCATGAATGATCTCCACCCCGAAGTCGCCGCCGTCACAACGCGGGTGATCGAGCAGTCCAAGACCTCCCGAGCGGCCTATCTCGATCTGATTCAGCGCGAGCGCGACAGCGGCGTCGACCGGCCGAACCTCGCCTGTGGCAACCTTGCCCACGGTTTCGCCGCGAGCGGAGAGGACAAGGCAGCGATCCGCGCCGGCCGGGCGATGAACATCGGCATCGTCACCGCCTATAACGACATGCTCTCGGCGCATCAGCCCTATGGCCGCTACCCCGAGCAGATGAAGATTTTCGCGCGCGAGGTGGGTGCCACGGCGCAGGTGGCGGGCGGCGTGCCGGCGATGTGCGACGGCGTGACCCAGGGCCAGCGCGGCATGGAGCTTTCCCTGTTCAGCCGCGACACGATCGCGCTGTCGACCGCCATAGCGCTCAGCCACGGCATGTTCGAGGGCACCGCGCTCCTCGGCATCTGCGACAAGATCGTGCCGGGGCTGCTGATCGGCGCGCTGCGCTTCGGCCACCTGCCGACGATCTTCATTCCCGCGGGGCCGATGCCCTCGGGCCTCGCCAACAAGGAGAAGGTGCGCATCCGCCAGCTCTATGCAGAGGGCAAGGTGGGGCGCGAAGAGCTGCTGGAGAGCGAGAGCGCCTCCTATCATGGCGCCGGAACCTGCACCTTCTACGGCACGGCCAATTCGAACCAGATGATGATGGAGATGATGGGGCTGCAGCTGCCCGGCTCCTCCTTCGTCAATCCGGGCACGAAGCTGCGGCAGGCGCTGACGCGGGCCGCCACGCAACGGATCGTGGAGATCGGCTGGGACGGCAACGATTTTCGCCCGCTGGGCGAGCTGGTCGACGAACGCGCGATCGTGAACGCCGCCGTCGGCTTGCTCGCCACCGGGGGCTCCACTAACCACGCTATCCATTTACCGGCGATTGCTCGCGCGGCTGGGATAATCTTCGATTGGGAAGATCTCGATCGCCTCTCGGCGGCGGTGCCCCTGATCGCGCGGGTCTATCCCAATGGCTCCGGCGACGTGAACCATTTTCAGGCGGCGGGCGGCATGGCCTTCGTCGTGCGCGCGCTGCTCGACGAGGGGCTGATCCACGCCGACATCCCGACCATATGGGAAGGCGGCATGGAGGCTTTCGCGGCCGAGCCGGTGCTCGATGGCGAGCGGATCGACTGGATCCCGCTGGTCGAGACCCGCGACGAGGCGATGCTGCGGCCGGTGAACAACCCGTTCCAGCCCGACGGCGGCATGCGCCTCGTCCAGGGCAATCTCGGCCGGGCAACGTTCAAAAGCTCGGCGGTCGATTCCTCGCGCTGGACGATCGAGGCGCCGGCGCGCGTGTTCGCCGATCAGGACGACGTGCTGAAGGCGTTCAAGGCAGGCGAGCTGGAGAAGGATGTGGTCGTCGTCGTCCGCTTCCAGGGCCCGCGCGCCAACGGCATGCCGGAGTTGCACAAGCTGACCCCGCCGCTCGGCGTGCTGCAGGATCGCGGGTTCAAGGTGGCTTTGGTGACCGACGGGCGGATGTCGGGCGCGTCTGGCAAGGTGCCGGCGGCGATCCACCTCACGCCCGAGGCGCTGGGCGGCGGGCCGCTCGCGAAGCTGCGCGACGGGGATATCGTGCGGGTGTGCGCCAATACGGGTGAACTGGCCGCGCTGGTTGACGCGGCCGAGTGGGCCGGGCGCGAGAATGCCGAGGCACCGCCGCCGGGGCTGGGCACGGGGCGCGAGCTGTTCGCGTTCATGCGCCATGGCTCTGCCGGGGCCGAGCAAGGCGGGTCCGCGATGCTCGAGGCGGCGGGGCTCTAAGCCATGGAAATCGTCGCGGTCGATATCGGCGGCACGCATGCCCGCTTCGCGCTGGCCGAGGTGGATGGCGGCCTGGTCGTTGCGCTCGGCGAGGCCGTCACGCTCAAGACCGCCGAGCATGCCAGCTTCCAGCTCGCCTGGGAGGCGTTCGCCGCCTTGCTCGGGCGGCCGGCGCCGCGCTTCGCCGGGATCGCGGTCGCGTCTCCCGTGGGCGGAGAGGTGATCAAGCTCACCAACAACCCCTGGATCATCCGCCGGACGCTGATCGACGAGCGGCTGGGGCTCGACGCGCATGTGCTGGTCAACGATTTCGGTGCGGTCGGCCATGCGGTCGCTCAGGTGGGGCCTGAGTATATGCAGCACATTTGCGGGCCGGACGAACCGTTGCCGGCAGAGGGCGTGATCGGCATTGCGGGACCGGGCACCGGCCTCGGCGTTGCCCATGTCCTGCGCACGTCCGACCGCTACTTCGTGATCGAAAGCGAAGGCGGGCATGTCGACTTCGCCCCTCTCGACAGCCTGGAAGACCGAATCCTCGCGCATCTGCGCAAGAGCTTCACGCGCGTCTCCATCGAACGGATCGCCTGCGGGCCAGGGCTGGCCAATATCCATGCAGCCCTGGCCGCGATCGACGGTCGTCCCGCATGGATAGGCGACGCGACCGGCCTGTGGCAGCTGGCGATGGAAGGAAACGACAGCCTCGCCAATGCAGCGCTCGACCGTTTTTTCCTCAGTTTCGGCGCGATCGCTGGTGATATCGCACTGTCGCAGGGTGCCCATGCGATGGTCATCGCCGGCGGGCTCGGCCTCAGACTTGCCGATCGCTTCACGCTTTCCGGTTTCGCCGAACGGTTCGTTGCAAAGGGGCGATTCGAGCATCGGATGGCCGCCATGCCGGTAAAGCTCATCACCCATCCCCAGCCGGGCCTTTACGGCGCCGCTGCCGCTTTCGCCCAGGAGAACCTATGATGAAGGTCCAGGATGTCATGACGCTCGCTCCGGTCATCCCGGTGTTGGTTATCGAGGATGTGGCCCATGCCGTGCCGATCGCGCAGGCGCTGGTGGCGGGCGGGCTTCCGGCGCTCGAGGTGACGCTGCGCACGTCGGCTGCACTCGAAGTGATCCGTGAGATGAGGCAGGTCGATGGCGCGGTGGTCGGCGCGGGCACCGTGCTCAACCCACGCGATCTGGATGCGGCAATGGAGGCTGGCGCGCGCTTCATCGTCTCGCCGGGTCTGACCGATCCGCTGGCGAAGGCCGCGATCGAGAGCAAAGTCGCGTTCCTGCCGGGCACTGCCAATGCGGGCGACATCATGCGCGGCCTCGACTTGGGCCTCACCCATTTCAAATTCTTCCCGGCTATGACCAATGGCGGCGTGCCCGCCCTGAAGGCTCTTGCTGCGCCCCTATCGGTCGCGCGCTTCTGCCCGACGGGTGGGATCACGCCGGTATCAGCGCCGGAATGGCTGGCAATCCCGGAGGTTCTGTGTGTTGGCGGAAGCTGGCTCGTACCTAATGGACGGCCTGACGCTGAAGCTATCAAAAGTCGAGCGGCGGCGGCAGCTATTCTGGCTGGGTGAGCGAATTGATCTGATCGATTTCGTCTGTTGATTGCCGCTGAGAAGTGACCCCGGGGTCTCGGCAGAGCCAAATCACAGCATCGCGAAGTTCGTGATCAAACAGCCATTCGCGCAAACTGGCCCGGTGGGCATCCCAGGCGCTTGCGAAAGGCGGTGCTGAATGCGCTGGCCGACTCGTAGCCGATCTCGGCAGCAATCCCATCGAGCGTCTTGACCCCGCTTGCCAACGCATCTTTGGCGAGCGCCATCCTCCAGCGCATCAGATATTCGATCGGCGCGCATCCGACCGTTTCGCCAAACCGGGCCGAGAATGCCGACCGCGACATGCCGGCGATGCTGGCGAGGC
>Ga0068857_100003841_pt1 | contig 12635 bp, 12 predicted proteins | sample KBSCornC72_FD_66591 | JGI IMG/M metagenome (GOLD analysis project Ga0068857, IMG submission 66591) | Corn rhizosphere microbial communities from Kellogg Biological Station, Michigan, USA - KBS Corn C7-2 | ecosystem: Host-associated > Plants > Roots > Rhizosphere > Soil ...
ATGCACGCTGAAGGCAATATCAAGCTCACGGGCGGTTCCAGCGATACCTACATCGCCGCATCGCATGGCGACATGCGTCTCAACATGCATACGGCCCGCTTCTACGACGTCAACGGATCCATCGGACTGCGCCGTTCCGGCCGCACAGTCGTCTATTCAACTGCCAACCCATTCCTTTTCTCCGCACGCGTTCTGCTGCAAACCGGCGAGGACAGCTTCAAGATCATCGACGGCACCATGACCAACTGCCGCATCCCCAAGCCCGACTGGCAGGTCATCGCCCGATCCATCACAGTTGCAAACGACAAGGCAACAACCCGCAACTCCTATTTCAAACTCCTGGGCGTGCCCATCCTCTACCTTCCCTATCTCAGCCATCCTGTTGAACTCACGGGCCGCCAATCCGGTCTTCTCATTCCGGTCATCAGCAATTCCACGATCAAGGGCCTCACTGTCGGCGAGCAGGTCTACATCGTCCTCAACCGCAGCATGGACATGGTCCTCGGCACCGAGTACTACAGCAAACGCGGCTTCGCGCCCAACGGAGACTTCCGCTACAAAGGCCCGGGCCTCGACCACTTCACAGCGAGGTGGAACGCGCTCTACGACCGAGGCGTGAAGATCGGGCCCTCAACTGAACCCGTGAATCAGGGTGGAGCAGACATCCTCGCCGACGGACGTGTCGATCTCACTCCCAGCACTCGCGCGGCAGCTAATATCGAGTACCTGTCCCGCTACGTCTACAAGCTTGTCTTCAACGACAACTACCAGCAGGCAGTCAGCTCCCAAGTGCATAGCACCATCTCCCTCACTCACGTGCATAACGGATACGTGCCCTCTGCCTATCTCGAGCGCGTGCAGAATTTCGCAAGCTCAAATGAAGGCGACGAAGTCCGCATCCTGCACCTTCCCACCTTGCGCTTCGACGTACTCGACGAGCCTCTGCACACCTCGCCTTTCTACTGGCGTCTAGGCTCCTCGCTCAGCTATCTTGGACGGTCCGAATACAGCTTCCACGTTCGAAACATGGGCCGCTTCGATCTGTATCCTCACCTATCGCTCCCGTTCGTAGCAGGCGGATGGAGCATCGTCCCTGAAATCGCTCTACGTCACACCTTCTACACCACGAGTCAGATTCCCGACTTGAACGGAGCGAACGCCGGCACACCGACCGTCAGTCACGATCCCCTCAGCCGAAGCGATGCAGAAGCCTCCCTCGATATCCGGCCACCCGCACTCGAGCGTGACTTTACCATGGGTCACCGCATTCTGCGTCACGTCATCGAGCCGGAACTGACCTACCGTTTCGTTGGCGGTATCGGTCAGAAGGCCCGCAATGTCCCTCTCATCGACCCCTCCGACATCGCCACAAACACAAACGAGATTGGCTACTCTCTCTTCCAGCGTTTCTATGCCCGCGATCTAAACCCTCAGCCATGCAGCGATCTCGACGAAGCCGACGGCAAATGCCATCACCAGCCTCGCGAATGGGCTTCCTGGCAGATCGCGCAAAAATACTTCTTCAACTCCGATTTCGGCGGTGCCATCATCCCCGGCCGCCGCAACCTCTCCGACTCCACTCTCGACCTCACGGGAATCGCCTTCCTCACAAATGCCCGCAATCTCTCCCCACTCATCTCCCGCCTTCGCTTTGAAGCCATAAGCAATCTGCGCATCGAGTGGGACATGGATTATGACCCTAAAGCCGGACGCCTTGCCGCAGACAACATCTTCGCCGGGTACAGCCGCGGTCGCACCACCATCGGCGTCGGACACTCCCTTCTGAATGCCGTCGACGAGAAAGGCAGCACCGCCTCTCTCATTCAGAGCCAACAGCTCCAGCCCTTCTTCGAATTCGGACGTCCGAACGAGGCCGGGTTCAACATCGCCGCAAACGGCGGTTACGATTTCGTCAACCGGGACCTTCAGTACGCCGGAGTTCAGACCGTCTACAACTGGAACTGTTGCGGACTTAGCCTCGGGTATCGCCGCTTCGCCCTCGGATCAGTCCGCGACGAAACGCAATATCTATATAGCTTTACCATCGCCAACTTTGGCTCCGTGGGCGACATTCGCCGCTCCAACACCGTCTTCCACGACGCGAACCTTCCCCCCGCCTACTAGGACCGGCCCGGCACCCTGCCTGCTTGCCTTTCGCACCCTGATCCGTCCACCAGACAGTAACCTCGCTCCCGTCCATTCCGTCCTCGGCACAGGGTTTGCTGGGATATCCTTAATGAGAGGAAATACATTTGTCGCGAATCCACTTTTTGACCGGCCTTCTGGCTTTGAGCCTGGTCGTTGGCTGCAAGGCGCAATCTGCTGCTTCCAGCGCCCCCGATGCGGCCCTGAACCGCCGCATTGAAGTATTGGTTCGCTCCCAATTCGGCATCCCGCCCGAAGTCTCCGTTTCCCTCGGCCAGCGTAAGCCCAGCCAGATTTCTGGCTACGACTCTCTTCCCATTACCCTCGCCCATGGCGCATCGAAAAAGGAAATCGGCTTCCTCATCTCAACCGACAATACAAAGCTCGCTCGCCTTGAGACCTTTGACCTCGCCAAGGACCCCGTCTTTAACATCGACATAGCTGGCCGCCCGATCCGCGGCAACCCAAATGCCAAGGTGACCGTGATCAATTTCGACGATCTGCAATGCCCCTACTGTGCGCGCATGCACTCGTCCCTATTTCCGCAAACGCTCGACCGCTACAAAGACAAGGTCCGCTTCATCTACAAAGATGATCCGCTCACCGAAATCCACCCCTGGGCAATGCACGCCGCGGTGGACGCCAATTGCATCGCCGCACAGAACCCTGAAACGTACTGGAACTTCGTCGACTACATCCATGCCCACGGGCAGGAAGTAAGCGGCGAAGATCGCAACGTGCAAAAGAGCTTTGCCACGCTGGATCGCATTGCTCGCCAGGAGGCCACCCTGGCAAAACTGGATGGCACCAAGCTCGATGCCTGCCTCGCCAAACAGGATGATTCGCAGGTCCGAGCATCAGCAAAGGAAGCAGAATCGCTGGGCATCGAAGGGACGCCCGCTGTATTCGTTGACGGCGAGCGCATCAACGGCGCTCTGCCCGCCGAGCAGGTTTGGATTGTTATTGACCGGGCCCTGCGTGCCGCTGGAGTGGAACCTCCACCTCCCGCACAGCCCGCACAGCCTGCTGCGAAAGGCAAATAACCTGGGGCTGCTCCGTAAAAAACTGGAGCCAGTGCGTAAACAGCGGCCCTAAATGAGGAGCTGCCGTTATCAAAGCCGGATTCGGGATTTATCCTGAAATACTGGAGAGACGGCAGGCTCTCGAGGAGATCCAAGGTTGCAAGTCGAAGGTTTCTTTTTCAGGCGCTGCAAGCCGCTTGCGCTGGCACTTTCAAGTACTTTCCTCTTGATTGCTTTCTCAGGCTGCAATCACACTCCTTCACCCGACGTCATCGCCACCGTGAACGGGAAGGACATTTCTCGCTCTGACCTCGACAAGGCATATGCCGGCTACAAGTCGAGCCAGGGCGAAGCACCCCAGGAGCCCAGCGCCGAACAAGCCAACATCGTGCGCCTCAAACTCCTCGGCACGCTGATCGACGACGAAATCCTCCAGCAGCGTGCTGAGAAACTCAACCTAGCCGCATCCGAAGAAGACGTCAATGCCAAGCTGACCGAACTCAAAGCTCCCTACACGCAGGAAGAATTCGACAAGCAGCTAAAACAGCGCAACATGACGCTTGACGATATCAAACAGCAGATTCGCCGCAATCTCACCTCCGAAAAGCTGATCAACAAGGAAATCAATTCTAAAATCGCCATCACTGATGCCGACATCAGCAGCTACTACGGCGCGCACAAATCCGAATACAACGTTCTCGAACCGCAGTACCGCCTCTCTCGGATCGTCGTATCGTCCCTACCGCCTCAACAGCCTGCTAATCTCCCTGGCACCAGGGCCGTGAACGATACCGAAGCTAAAAAGAAGATTCAGTCCATACACAATCGCCTCTCCAGCGGCGAGGACTTCGCCACCTTGGCTACGAACTTCTCTGAAGATCAAAATGCCAGCTCGACCGCCGGCGACGTAGGTTTCGTAGCCGAATCGAATCTGCAGCAGGATCCCGCTGCATTTGCCGCTATCAGCAAACTCAAACCGGGCCAGGTCACAGACGTCCTGCCAATCTATGGCGGCGCGGGACCGGCGCAGCGCGTGATCGGCTACGCCATCTACAAGCTCATCGCACGCGAGCCCGCCGGACAGCGCGAGCTAAGCAATCCCAGCGTTCAACAAAGCATTCGCCAGAACCTCCGCGAAAGCCATGCGCAACTTCTTCGCCAGGCCTACTACGAAAAACTCCGCGATGACGCCAAGATCCGCAACTACTTCGCCGAACAAATCCTAAAACAAGGCGCAAAATAGAGCTCCGCCGACGTCGGTTTGCGAGATCTACCCTCGAGCGAATCGATGCACGCCGGTCGGGTCGCCTTCCGCAAACGGCGGCGGAGCCGAAGGCCGATCGCCAAACATCCGACGAACGCGTTCCTGGGTAAATCCCGTATCCCTTATGTAGCTGCGCATCTCGGCTGTCGTCCAGCCATGACTGCGCAGAACGTCGAGAATCTGCTCTCCAGTAAGCGCATCCGCGGCTTGAACATGCCCGAGATGGTCTCTTTCCTGCCCACCCGCGAGTGCCTTGTTGAAGGAATCGGTGGTGATGTCACTGATCCAATGGGCAACGCCGGAATTCTCCCGCACTCCGCTGCCAGTGCCCTTACGGTACCTGCCGGAAGATACATCAGAACGCCTTCCGTAATCATGAGGGCACGATTCCCGGCTTTGTCGTACATGGTCTGGCGCTGAACAGGCTCATTCAGATCCACACTGAGGCGCTCGACATGGCAGTGCGACTTTTCGTCTGCAAGCAGCCCGTACTTGTAGTCGAGCACATCGGGAAAATCGACCTCGATCCAATGCAGCTCTGCGGGAAGATCCAATCGCCAGGGTCGCGTATCCAATCCACAGCCAACACTCAACACTGTAGTGATAGCATCGCCGGCCAGGACTCCGGATAACAGTTCATCTAGAAAACGGGTGCGGACAGCCATGCCGAAACGCAGGACATGGAGTAAGGCACGGCATCAAGAATGGCGAAGCCGCGTGCTCCTGCCAGTCTTGCCGCGAATGGATCGTGCGCGAAAGCATCCGGAAGTTCTGTCTCCAGCGCGCGGCATGCAGCCACCATCAGGGCTGTGTCACTCACGTGATTGATCTACCCATCGTTTGAAGACACTTGATCTATTGTTTCCTCCGGAGAAGTAAAACTGTCGATTAAGAATACGCGACCTGCGCCCAATTGCAGCTTCGACGCCCCTCTGTGATCGAATCAGTTGCCCAGGCAGAGGTTTCAAAAACTAGAACGGCCTCCGCTTCCGCGGAGGCCGTTCCATCTGAAGGCGAAGTAGAGCTGTACGACCTATTTGAAGTTGCCGCTTGAATCCATGGTGATACCGCCGGGCCCCTTGTCCTTCTTGGCCTCATTCTCTTTACGGGTTCCCATAGCCTTCGAACTCCAATCCTTCGCAGCGGCCACATCGGCCTTCACTGCATTCGGATCGGTATAGTCGACGTCTGCCTTGCGCCGGTAGATCAGGTTCAGATACGACATGGCCTCGTCGTAATTCGAACGATTCGCAAGCGCCTGGTTCAGATACTGAAGCCCTTCGGTGACCAGCGGCTCGTTCTCGTCCTTGATCTGCTGCAGAACCTTTTTCGGAGCCTTGGCGTTGCCTTCGCCATCATCGTTCATGTTCACGGTAGCGAGCGCCTTCAGCGTGTTCTCATGCGCAAGAGTCCAGTCGATCACGCCCACTGTATAAGCAGCTTCCGGATCCTTCGGATCGACCGAGAGCACTCTCTTCTGGAATTCCTTCGCCTTATCGAACTGCTTCACGCTGAAATAAATCGCCGCGATCTGTTTCAGGCTGTTCACGTCGTTAGGTTCCTTGTTCAGAACCTCCTGGAAAATGCTGATCGCCTGTTGCGCGTTCTTCAGGTTGTCTGGCGTGGTGAGGCCGGGAACCACGTTCTGCGCGAGCGCCGTGGCAAGGTAACTCTTCGCCATTGGCAGGCTGGGATCCAGTTCAGTAGCTTTCTGGAAGTGGCCGATCGCCTCTTCATAGCGGGCGGACTTATATGATTCCACTCCCTTGTTCAACTGATCACGGGCTTGCAGGCGGTTGCACCCGCCCATGGAAAGCACCATGCCGGCCAACGCAACCGTGAGCGCCGTAATACGTGCGGGTCCATTCATGTCCTTTTTCTTCTCCTTCAGATCGTGCGTCGCGATTGCGCACCTTTGAAATCATGCATCTGGAATCCGGGCGGGAGGATCCGTATCCAGGATGGCCAAATTGTACTCCTACAACCGTCAAGCCCACCGTGTTCTTTAACCGAACAATCTATCGTCCAGCCATGACGCCACGCGTCATCAATCCAATCTGATCGATACCCGCCGCATGCCCGATGTCGATCACTTCGGCCACCTGCGTGAAGCTGAGCGCGTCGTCGCCTTTCAGAAACAAAACCCGTTGGGCACGATTAGCGTAGATAGCAGAAAGTCGCGCCTGTAACTCCCCCTGCGCGACTGCCTGCTCATTTATGCGAAATTTCACCGCGTTTGCGCCGTCCTTCAGCACCTCCAGAACGACTGCTTCCCCGCCCCCATCATTTCGTGCAGGTTGCGGAACCGCCGCGGCTTCCCCTCGCGGAATTGCGGGAACGATGACCATGAAGATGATCAGAAGAACCAACAGCACATCGATCAACGGAGTCACATTGATCTCCGACGTGATGCCTTTGCTTCCAGCCATAGCAGTCATACAGTGTTCCCCTTTCTTCCCGCCGGGGAGAGATCTTGCCGACTGCCCCTCTACTGACCAGCCATGATCTTCGGCGTCATCAATCCGATGTGATCCACGTTCGCCGCCTTGGCAATATCGATCACTTCAGCGATGTAAGCGAAGTTCAAATCGTCATCGCCCCTTACGAACATGACCCGCTCAGCGCGGTTCGCGTAGATCTCAGTCAACCGCGGCAAAAGATCGCCTTTGTTAAGCTCGGTCTCATTGATCTTGTAAGTTGGGGCTGCGCCCGGACGATAACCCACCTGTACCACGATGGTCCGATCATTCTGTGGTGGCTGTTGCTGGGGATTCTTCGGCGGTTGTGGCACCAGGGCGTCCAGTCCCTTGGGCGTAACCGGCACAATCACCATAAAGATGATCAACAAGACCAGAAGAATGTCGATCATCGGGGTGACGTTGATGTCACCCATCGCGCCGCCACCGCTGCTCCCAGATGTCATTGCCATGGCTTAAAACTCCTCGGTTGCTGCAATCTTGGTTAACGTATCGTTCCCGAAATCTTCCCTTACTCCGCTCCGCCGCCCGGCGCTTCACGCTTCTGCGTCAGCAGGCCAACTTCGTCTACGCCCGCCGTACGAACCGCGTCGATCGCATCCTCGACACCGCGGAACTGAGCCCTGGCATCGGCTCGGATGAAAATCTGCTTGCCCGGCGTATCGGCCAGCTTGTCGCGGACCTTCGCGCCTAATTCCGACGTCGCAACTTTGTTCTGGCCCAGGAACACACCACCATCGCGCGTGATCGCCACTACGATTGCGTCTTCCTTATCTGCGTCAGGCATCGGCGTGGGATTCTCCACCTTCGCCATATCCACAGCGACCTTGTTCTGCAACATCGGTGTGATAACCATGAAGATGATCAGCAACACCAGCATCACGTCCACCATGGGAGTGACGTTGATGTTTGAGTTGACCTTGCTTCCTTCGTTTCGAACCGCAACACCCATAATCGGCTCCGTGCCTGTGAATTCGTTTACCGGAAGAATCCGGCTTTGCCCGAAGTGGCTTGGGCTTCACGTGAAATTCCGGGCAGGAGAGCTTGCCGCGCTCCTGCCCTTCAAGTTCTCGCTCGGCCGTACTGGTTTACCGCCTGCTCTGCTTGATGAAGTAGTCGATCAGTTCGCTTGAGGAGTTATCCATCTCGACGTCGAACGCCTCAACGCGGCCGGTGAAGTAGTTGAACGCCATAACGGCCGGGATGGCTACAAGCAGACCGAATGCCGTCGTCACCAGGGCTTCCGAAATACCGCCGGCGACTGCGCCGATGCCCGAAGTCTTCTGGGTGGCGATCTGTTGGAAGGCGTTCAGAATGCCGACGACAGTTCCGAACAGTCCGACGAACGGAGCTGTTGCCCCGATGGTGGCCAAAACGCTGAGTCCCCTCTTCAGCTTCGCGTGGACGATAGCTTCGGCACGCTCCAGTGCGCGACCCGAGCTCTCGATCGTCGCCTCGTTCGCTGCACCGCCCGATGCACGGAACTCCTGCAGCCCGGCAGTGACAACCTCGGCAAGATGGGATTTCTTGTTGCGATCGGCAATCTTGATCGCCTCTTCCAGCTTGCTGTCTTTCAGAGCGCCGGCAACCTTGGGCGCGAATTCACGCGACTGCTTGCGGGCCGCTGAGAAGTACAGGTAACGGTCGATCATCACAGCCAATGACCAGATCGACTCGATGAACAGGATGATGGCCACAGCGCGTGCCAACCATCCCATATGCTGCCACAACCCAAGCGGGCTGAAACTGACTGTCTGCTCTCCTTCCTGGAAAAAGAGGGCCAGGCTGTTGACCGTATGCGAAGCGAAATGTGCGAGCTGAGCGAGAATCACTTGAATCGTTCCTCCTAAGGAGTTTGTGATCTGAATTGTCCGTTGAAACGGATTGATAGCCGCAAAATCAGAATCTCAAGCCCGATATAGCCTCTCTCCTGCAGATCGACCACACTCAATATTCGAAGTCGGTCCGCACGATCATCGTTCTCGGATTTGAAGAACCCCTGATTTTGCAATTGAGAATGCGGCTCTTTCAGGATTCGCATTCGGGTCAAAAACAAGGCTCTTTTCCATTTCGGAAAAGAGCCGAAGACTTTGCTTATCCGCCCAGCGTGAAGATCACGTTCACCGTAGTCTCCACCTCAACGGGCTCATTGTTAAGCAGGTAAGGCCGGTAGCGCCAGGTCCTCACCGCATCCAGCGCCGACTGCTGCAGCATCGCCGGACCGCTGATTACCTTGAGGTTCTCAATCGTACCTGACTTCGAAATAGTTGCCTGAATCACCACAGTGCCGGAAACGCGAGCAGCCTTCGCAATCGGCGGATAAGTAGGCGTGGTCTTCTGGATCAACATACCGGTCGCAACACCGGCAGAGATGTTCACTTTCTTCGGAGGAGCTGCCTGTACCTTCGGGGCGTTTCCACTGCCAAACACGCTGCCCATCACACCGCCCGAACTACCGCCCAGGCCTTCCGCACCTGCTACACCAAATGAGCTCGGAGGAGCTTCCTTCTCCGCGACCATCTTAATGTCCTTGGGAATCTTCGTCGGAGCCGTCAGCTGGTTGTTCATCATCTCAGACTGAACGTGCACCACGTGCACGACTTCAGCCGGAGGCGGTGGCGGAGGTGGCGGCGGCGGAGGTGGGGGAGCGACGAGCAGGGTTTGCATCATCGCCTTCGGCAACGCCTCTGGGTAAATGAGCGGGTAGAGGATCATCGCTATCAGAATCGACCCGTTGATGATGAACGTAAGCATCATCCAACGTCCGCTCTTGCTCTTGATCTTTCCGCCGGATTCAAATGTGGAATCTTCAAACATAGCCAGCCTCGAATCGGGGTATCGTTACCTCTATTTAGACACCGCGGAATCTTCAAATGTTCCCGCTGCGTCTAACGCTCGCAGAAAGCGTGCTCCACCTATATCAGAACTACCCTGCACCTGCAAAGGTTGCTGCAAAAACAATGATTTGTCCTAAACCTGAGAACTAAACCTTGGCTCGCTTCGCCGCAGGCAGAGCCGCAGCCTTCCCGCTTCCCGCTCTCCACTCCTGATACGCCACCAGCATCGGCGCCGCAATCGCAATCGACGAATACGTTCCGATCAGAATCCCAACTACCAGTGCGAACGAGAAGCCCCTGAGAACCGGCCCGCCGTAAATGAACAGCGAAAGCACCGTCAAAAACGTCAGGCCCGAGGTCAGCACCGTCCGGCTCAGCGTCTGGTTAATGCTCCGGTTCACCACGTCCGGCAACGACTCCCGCCGGCTCAGCCTCAGGTTCTCCCGGATGCGGTCGAACACCACGATCGTATCGTTCATGGAATAGCCGACCAGTGTCAGAATCGCCGCGATTACCGTCAGGCTGATCTCCATCCCTTTGATGCCAAATGAGTCCAGAAGGGCAAAGGCGCCGACTGTGATCAGCGTGTCATGGAAGCACGCAATCACCGCCGCCACGCCATAGATCAGCTGGAACCGGAACCACAGGTAAACCAGCATGCCCAGCAGGGAATACAGCGTCGCCAGGGTCGCCTGCTTCTCCAGCTGCTTACCAACCGTCGGCCCTACAACCTGCACGTTTCTGATGTCAAACGCACTCTCGCCGAACTTGTTTGTCAGCGCGTTCTTGATCTGCTCTCGTCCCGTATCCAGCGTCGATTCCTGATGCTGCTCCGGAAGGCTGATCAGCACCTCATTGTGGCTGGGAATGTCGTAATTCACGATGCTCGCATCCTGAATCCCCGCCGCCGCTGTAGCCTGCCGGATCTGTTCGATATTCGGAGTCTGTTTGAATTGCACCTCAACCTGAGTGCCACCCCTGAAGTCCACTCCCAGCGGTACCGGGCTCCGGCGTCCACCCACCGGGTGAGACCAATGCGCCGCCATCGAAATGATGCCCGAAACACTGAAAATCAATGAAAAAGCCAGGAAATACCACTTTTTGCCCAGCCAGTCGACGTTTGGTTGATGAAAGAATTCCACTTGTTTCTCTGCCTTCCTTCTGATCCCTAGTCCCTAATGCCTGTCGTTAGATCGAAACCGCCTCGCCCGCCTTCAGGTTATTCACGTGCGTGTCAAAGATCACACGGGACACGTAAACCGCCGTAAACAGGTTTGCCGCCAGACCAAACGTCAGCGTCACCGCAAATCCCTTGACCGGGCCGCTGCCAAACAAGAATAGAATCGCCGCCGAAACTATCGTGGTAACGTGCGTGTCTAGAATTGTCGTCCACGCATGCGCGAATCCCTGATCCACAGCCGCTGAAGGCGCCTTCCCGGCTCGCATCTCTTCACGAATGCGCTCGAAAATCAGCACGTTCGAGTCCACGCCCATACCGATCGTCAGGATCACACCGGCAATACCCGGCAACGTCAGCGTCGCCCCCGAGAATCCCATAAATCCAAGCAGGATGATGAGGTTCAAGAAGAGCGCCAGGTCCGCATTGACGCCCGATCCCCTGTAGTACACCAGCATGAAGATCATCACCAGCAGAACCCCGACCACAGCCGCCGTGATCCCTTGCCTGATCGAATCCGCACCCAGCGAGGCTCCCACTGTCCGGTCTTCCAGATAGTTGATCGACGCAGGCAGAGCGCCTGTCCGCAGCATCTTCGACAGGATTGTCACCTCATCCTGCGAGAAGCTCCCACGAATCTCGCCAGAATCGCGAATCGCGCTCTCGATGTTCGCCACTTCTTTCACGCGTCCGCCCAGCACCACAGCCATGCTGTGTCCCACGTTCGCGCTCGTATACTCCCAGAACTTGTCGCCTGCTTCGTTTGTCAGCGTAAAGTGAACCGTCCGCTGGCCGGTATTCTGGTCCGTTCCCGGATCGGCTGACCGGAAGTCGGTGCCCGCAACGATCGCCACCCTCTTCAGGATGTACACGCTGTCCGCATCCGATCCGTTGCCCATCGACGCCGACCCATGGACCAGTTCCTCATCCGGCGGCAAGTTGCCGCTCACGCTCGCCAGCGCCGCCTGCTCATCTGGATACGGTCCGCCTTCGACCGCGTGAATCTCCAGCCGCGCCGTCGAAGTGATGATCGTTCTCACCCGGTCAATGTCCGAGATGCCCGGCAGCTCCACCAGAATCTGGTTGTCGCCCAGGCCGTACTGCTGAATCACCGGCTCCGCCACGCCCAGCGTGTCCACACGATCGCGGATCACCTCGATCGTGTTCTGCACAGTGCGGTCATTCATCGATCTCTCGATATTCGGCTTCATCGTGACGGTGAAGCTGCCGTCCGCGCCGCCCCCGGCAATGTCGTACTCGTTCGAGTACTTGTTGTCCAGCACCGACCGTGCCGCACTCGACTGCGTCGCGCTCACGCCCTCAATTCGAATCAGCTGAGGCTGCGCCGGATCCGGCTTAACTACCTGCGAATACGTGACCTTCGCCGCCTTCAGATCCTGCTCGATCCGAGCTGCCGTATTGTCAGTCTCCGTGTTGACCGCTTCTTTCACCTGCACCTGCAGAATCAGGTGTACCCCGCCCTGCAGATCGAGTCCCAGGTGGATGTGCCGCGTAAGCTTCTTCAACATCGAATCGTTTCCGCTCAGGTTCGGCGCGTCAAATCCAAAAAATGCGCCGTACAGGAAAACGATCAGCACCCCGAAGATGATGACAACTTTTTGCTTCAGATTCTTCTTCATTGGTCCAATTCTCTACTTGACTTCAATTGCTGCCCGAATCACTAAACTGCGGGTGCCCCACATCTCGCTTTTG
>Ga0068857_100003842_pt1 | contig 12633 bp, 14 predicted proteins | sample KBSCornC72_FD_66591 | JGI IMG/M metagenome (GOLD analysis project Ga0068857, IMG submission 66591) | Corn rhizosphere microbial communities from Kellogg Biological Station, Michigan, USA - KBS Corn C7-2 | ecosystem: Host-associated > Plants > Roots > Rhizosphere > Soil ...
CGACGTCGCCGAAGTGCGCGCCGGCCTCGAATGCGGCGTGCTGCTGGCCGACACCAACGACATCAAGCCGGGCGACAGCCTCGAGGTGTTCGAGGTCGAGGAGCGCGCGCGGACGCTCTAGCCCTTCTCCCCCTTGAGGGAGAGGGAGGAGCCGCGAAGCGGCGGAGGGTGAGGGATTGAGTCGGTACAGCGAGCCACAGCCATCCGGCCTTTCAAGAACGGCCAAGATGCTAATCCCTGCCGTCTGTCTTGTGCCTGCACTCTTTGTGTTGGGCAGTTGCGCGGTCGTGTACATGGCCGCCCGAAACTGATGTACGCCCCCCGCAATCCGTCGATCTTCGACTCGTTCGAAGCCCCGCCCTCGGCGAAGCTGCTCGGCTGGACGCTACACGCGATCGATCCGAACGCGGGCACCATTGAGATCGGCTTCACCGCCGACGAGCGCTTTCTTAACCCTGCCGGTACCGTACAGGGCGGAATTCTCGCTGCGATGCTCGACGATACACAGGGCCCGGCATTGTTCGGCTCGACCCACGGCGAAATTTACGCGCCGACCATCGACTTCAACGTCAGCTTCGTGAAGGCGGCGAAACCCGGCAAGTTCATCGCCAGAGGCCGGGTCGTGAACATCGGCCGCACCATCGCCTTCACAGAGGCGGAGCTGTTCGACGAGGACGGCGACCTTGTCGCGCGCGGCACCTTCACCTGCCGGATCATGCACGGCGACAAGGCGAGCGGGAGACTCTGATGCGCCGCACCGAAACCCCCGAAGGCCGGTCCGTCCGCCTGCTGCGCGTCGGCGAGCAGGTGCGCCACGTGCTGAGCGAATTGCTCCAGCGCGGCGACGTGCACGACGAGACGCTGCAATCGCACCTCGTCAGCATTACCGAAGTGCGCATGTCTCCCGACCTTCGTCACGCGACGGTCTTCGTGAAGCCGCTCCTCGGCCAGGACGAGGAAGCGGTGCTGAAGGCGCTGCGGCAGAACACCGCCTATCTGCAACGCGAGGTCGCCCGAAGTGTTCGCATGAAATATGCAGCGAAGCTCAAATTTATCGCCGACGAAAGCTTTGACGAAGGTACCCACATCGATCGGCTGCTTCGATCTGAGAAAGTCGCGCAAGACCTCGGTGAGGGATGATCTTGCGCGTCGCTTGTGAACCCGATGACGAGCGGCCGCTAAATCACTAAGCCAGAGCTGAGGGGGGACGAGGATGATCCACGAGGTCGCCTTTTTGGCGATTTCTCAAGCGCACCAGTTTCTGCATTGGCTGCCCGCGGCATTGCGGCTTGCAGCTCGTGACGATGTGCGCGTGACGGTGCTGGTCTCGACACCCGATGGTGGCGATTTCATTCGCTCCTACGATCCGGAAAACCGTCTTCGCATCGAACAGCTTTCGGCGCCTTCGCTGCGCCGCCACGGCCTGTTCACCCCGCCGCTCCGCTGGCCGGTACTCCTGATGAACGCGAAGAAGATCGCTCGTTACCCAGTGATCGTGACGACCGAAGTCACTAGCTCCCTCCTCTATCGTCTGCCTGGATTCCGCTCGCGGATGATTCACCTGAAGCACGGCGCGGGCGACCGCGAAGGCGGCTATAACCCCAAGCACGCCAGCTTCGACCTGACTTTGGTCAACGGGCCGAAAGACAAGCAGCGGTTGGTTGAGCGTGGCCTCGGTAACGAGGACAACATCAAGGTCGTGGGCTATGGCAAGTTCGAGCTGATCCGCCCGGCTACAGAACGCCTCTTCATCCACGACCGCCCAGTCGCGCTCTACAACCCGCATTTTGACGAGAAGGTGGGCACGTGGATCCGCCATGGCCGCGAGGTCGTGAAGGCGATGGAGAAGATCGCCGACTGGAATTTCATCGTCGCCCCGCACGTCAAGCTCCGCCGCGGTCCGTTGGTCAGCACGAAAGCCAGCAACATCCTCATCGACCGCGGCAGCGTCCGCTCAATCGACATGACCTACACCCAAGCTGCCGACGTCTACATCGGCGACGCCTCGAGCCAGATCTACGAGTTCATCCGTACGCCGCGACCGTGCATTTTCCTCAACCTCGACCGGATTGATTGGCCGGCCAATCCCAACTACGCGCACTGGCATCTCGGCCAAGTGATCGAGAGCGTCGAAAAACTCCCTGCCGCGCTCGCTCGCGCGAACGAGCTCCAGCCGCAGTTCGAAGAGGCTCAGCGGAAGATGTCTGCAGCGTCGATCGAACAATCCGACGTTCCCGCCTCGGAACGGCAGGCGCAGGCGATTCTCGAATTCGCGCGGCGCGTTGATGCCTGAGCTGAACATCAACCAACTCGCCGCGCCGATGACCGGCGATGGCTGCCGCACGGAGCTGTTCGAGGAGCGGCACCGTGAAGCGCTCCGCGCCGCCTGTGCGGAGGACGAGGAAATCTGGGAGATTTACGCGACCAACTTCGGTCCCGACGGCTTCGACTCGGCAATCGACCTCTACCGCAGCAGCAGGCGGAACCGCACCTTTGTCCTGTTCGAGGGCGACGAACTCGTAGGAATGTCGAGCTATCTCGGCATCGACGAAGGCCGCCAGGTGCTGGAGATCGGCGGCACCTATTACCGGCCGAAACTCCGCGGCACCGGCCTCAACGGGCGCATCAAGGACATGATGCTGCGCCGCGCCTTCGAATGCGGCATCCGCCGCGTCGAGTTCCGCGTCGACCGCCGCAACGCCCGGAGCCAGGCGGCGATGAAGAAGCTCGGCGCGGTCCGCGAAGGCGTACTGCGCGCCGACCGCATCACCTGGACCGGCCATGTCCGCGACAGCGTGCTGTTCGCGATCCTCAACGAAGAGTGGCCAGTTTAGTGCTCCTGCGCAGGCAGGAGCACAGACTCCTTTCTTGAACTGGACCCCTGCCTGCGCAGGGGTACAAGGACGGCAATGGCCAAGCTTTATTTCTACTATGCCGCGATGAACGCGGGGAAATCGACCACGCTGCTGCAGGCCGATTTCAACTATCGCGAGCGGGGCATGGAGACGATGCTGTGGACCGCGGCCCACGACGATCGCGCGGGCGCCGGCACAATCGGCTCGCGCATCGCGCTGTCGGCGCCGGCGCACACCTATGACGAAAGCGTCGACCTGTTCGCGGCGGTCACGGACGAGCTCAAGAAGCGCAGGCTCGACTGCATCCTCGTCGACGAGGCGCAATTCCTCTCCCAGCGCCACGTTCTTCAGCTGTGCGAAGTCGCCGACCGTCTGAAAATCCCAGTGCTTTGCTACGGCCTTCGCACTGACTTCCAGGGGAAGCTCTTTCCCGGGTCGGCGGCGCTGCTCGCGCTCGCGGACTCGATGATCGAGCTGAAGGCGGTGTGCGAGTGCGGGCGCAAGGCGACGATGAACCTGCGCGTGGACGAAGAGGGACACGCCGTCGCCGCGGGCGCGCAGACGGAGATCGGCGGCAACGACCGCTACGTCGCGCTTTGCCGTAAGCATTTCTTCGAGCGGCTGCGCGAGGGTGAAGCACGGCAGCTCAGCCTGAAGCTGGCGCGGTCATGATCCGCGCGTTTCTTGCAGTTTCCCTGATCGCGGCGGCGATGCCGGCTTTTGCCGAGCCGCTCACCGTCCGCCCGGGCGAGACCTGGCTCTTCACCCTCGACCACGGCGATCCGGTGCACCAGCGTAAGGTCGAGGCGACTGCCGCCCCGGCGCGCGGCGAAATGAAGGTCTCGGTACGCGCTCTGTTCGGAACGATGATGACGATCATGAACAACAGCGCCCAGGGCTACATCTTCCAGGCGCAGCTGATCAGCGCCGACGGCAAGGCGGTGAACGCGCGCAGCTGCGGCGCGCCGGCGAACAATCAGCCGGCGCTCGAAAGCTGGCCGCAGAAAGCGGCCGCAGTGCGCATCGGCAGTTTCAAGCCAGCCACTGGCGGCCGCTGCTGAGCATATGCTCCACGGCTGGATCATCCTCGACAAGCCGGTCGGCTTGGGCTCGACAACGGCGGTAAGCGCGGTGAAGCGGATCCTGCGCGAGGCGGCCGAGCCCAAAACCAAGGTCGGCCACGGCGGCACCCTCGACCCGCTGGCGAGCGGGGTGCTGCCGATTGCGCTCGGTGAGGCAACCAAGCTGTGCGGGCGGATGCTGGACGCGACAAAGATCTATGTGTTCAAGATTCGGTTTGGCCAGGAGACAGATACTCTAGACGTCGAAGGAAAGGTCGTTGCGACGAGCGATGTTCGCCCAACTCGTCGTGACGTCGAAGCCGTCCTTGCGCAGTTCACGGGCGAGATCGAGCAAGTGCCACCGGCCTATTCGGCACTTAAGGTCGAAGGCAAGGCGGCATATGCGCGGGTCCGTGCGGGCGAACATGTAGAACTAAAGCCGCGGCGAGTGACGGTGCATGCTCTGTCCCTTGGCGCTGCTGTGCCGGTGCGCAGCGAGGGTGGTTTGCCTGAGTACGACCAGAGTAGCTTCTCGGCGCTCGTGCGCTCTCACATTGAACACCGCCGCGCGAGCAACGCTGGCAAGTATGAGCGCGTCTGCGAAGCTGAGTTCCAGGCGTTCGTCTCCAAAGGCACCTACATCCGCTCGCTCGCCCGCGACATCGCCAACGCGCTTGGAACCGTCGGACATGTTTCCTATCTAAGGCGTACCCGCGCCGGGCCTTTCTCCCTTGCAACAGCCATTTCGCTGGACTTTCTGGAGGAAGCCGCTAAGGCGCGCGCACTGACGAGGACGGTACTGCCGCTAACCGCGGCGCTGGACGACATCCCGGCCCTCCCCGTCACTCCCGATCAAGCCCAACTGCTCCGACATGGACAGAAGCTTGCCGGGTTCCCCGCAAAGCCGGGGCTTCAGCTGGCGACATCGGACGCAGTTCCGGTCGCGCTGGTCGAAGCCGCGGCCGACGGCCTGAAGGTCGTCCGGGGGTTCAACCTTTGAGAAGAATAGGAGTGAACCGATGTCGATTACCGTGGAGCGCAAGCAGGCGCTGATCAAGGAACATGCCCAGGGCAAGAGCGACACAGGGTCGCCGGAAGTCCAGGTCGCGATCCTGACCGAGCGCATCCAGAACCTCACCCAGCATTTCAAGAGCCACGCCAAGGACAATCATAGCCGGCGCGGCCTGCTTATGCTGGTCAACAAGCGCCGCTCCCTGCTGGATTATCTCCGGCGCAAGGACGAGACGCGCTACACCGACCTGATCGCCAAGCTCGGTCTCAGAAAGTAAATTCGGGAGCGGCCCCAATGCGGGCCGCTTCGCATATGTTCAGTCCCGCAATTCGGCGGGGCGTTCATGGGGCAGGAACGAACGCCCCGAACCGCAGCAGGCCGGCTAGCCTGCAATTGCTGAACCGGCTGGCATCCGGCCGCCGGGACTGAAGGACAAGAAAATGTTCAATACGAAAACTGTCGAAATCGAGTGGGGCGGTAAAACCCTCAAGCTCGAAACGGGCCGCGTTGCCCGCCAGGCTGACGGCGCAGTCATCGCGACCCTCGGCGAAACCGTGGTGCTCTGCGCAGTGACCGCTGCCAAGTCGGTCAAGCCGGGTCAGGACTTCTTCCCTCTGACCGTCCACTACCAGGAAAAATTCTCAGCCGCCGGCCGCATCCCCGGCGGCTTCTTCAAGCGTGAGCGCGGCGCGACCGAAAAGGAAACGCTGACCAGCCGCCTTATCGACCGCCCCATCCGCCCGCTTTTCCCAGAGGGCTTCTACAACGAGATCCTCGTGATCGCGCAGGTCCTCTCCTACGACGGCGAGAACGAGCCCGACATCCTCGCGATGATCGCCGCATCGGCCGCTCTGACCCTCTCTGGCGTCCCCTTCATGGGCCCGATCGGCGCCGCCCGCGTCAGCTTCACCAACGAAGGTGAGTACGTCCTCAACCCGACCCAGGCGCAGATTGGCGAAGGTCGCCTCGACCTCGTCGTCGCCGGCACCCGCAATGCGGTGATGATGGTCGAATCCGAGGCCAAGGAGCTTTCCGAAGAGGAGATGCTGGGCGCCGTCATGTTCGCCCACCGCGAGAGCCAGAAGGTGATCGAGGCGATCATCAAGCTCGCCGAGCAGGCCGCCAAGGAGCCGTGGGAGCTTAGCGCCGCCGCCGACAAGAAGGCGATCAAGGCCAAGCTCAAGGACCTCATCGGCAAGGACATTGAGGCCGCCTACAAGCTGACCAGCAAGCAGGAGCGCTCGAACGCGCTCAACGAAGCCCGCGCCAAGGCTGCCGAAGCGTTCGCCGAAAGCGACCCGCAGGAGCAGATGGTCGCCTCCAAGCTCGTCAAGAGCCTGGAAGCCGACGTCGTGCGCGGAGCGATCCTGAAGGAAGGCCGCCGCATCGACGGTCGCGACACCAAGACGGTGCGCCCGATTGAGATCACCGCCGGCTTCCTGCCGCGCACGCACGGTTCGGCTCTGTTCACCCGCGGCGAGACCCAGGCGATCGTCTCAACCACGCTGGGTACCAAAGAGTCCGAGCAGATGATCGACGGCCTGGAGGGCCTCTCCTACCAGCGCTTCATGCTGCACTATAACTTCCCGCCCTATTCGGTCGGCGAAGTCGGGCGCTTCGGTGCTCCGGGACGGCGCGAAGTCGGCCATGGCAAGCTCGCCTGGCGCGCGCTTCACCCGATGCTGCCGAGCGTCGAGGAGTTCCCGTATACGGTACGCGTTCTCTCTGACATCACCGAGTCAAACGGCTCGTCGTCGATGGCGACAGTGTGCGGTGGCAGCCTCGCGCTCATGGATGCCGGCGTTCCCTTGAAGCGTCCGGTCGCAGGCATCGCAATGGGCCTGATCCTCGAAGGTAAGGACTTCGCGGTGATCAGCGACATCCTCGGCGACGAGGATCACCTCGGCGACATGGACTTCAAGGTCGCCGGTACGTCCGAAGGCGTCACTGCGCTGCAGATGGACATCAAGGTCGCGGGCATCACCGAGGAAATCATGCGCACCGCCCTCGCCCAGGCGAAGGAAGGCCGCGCCCACATCCTCGGCAAGATGAACGAGGCCCTCGGCGAGAGCCGCGGTGAGCTCAGCGCCCATGCGCCGCGCATCGAAACGATGCAGATCCCCAAGGACAAGATCCGCGAAGTGATCGGGACCGGCGGCAAGGTCATCCGCGAGATCGTCGCCGAGACCGGCGCCAAGGTCGACATCGACGATGACGGTGTGATCAAGATCAGCTCATCCGACCTCACGCAGATCGAGGCCGCGCGCCAGTGGATCCGCGGCATCGTCGCCGAGCCCGAGCCCGGTACTATCTACACCGGCAAGGTAGCGAGCATCGTCGATTTTGGCGCGTTCGTGACCTTTATGCCCGGCAAGGACGGACTGGTGCACGTCAGTGAGATCAGGAACGACCGGGTCGAGAACGTCCGCGACGTCCTCACCGAAGGCCAGGAGGTCAAGGTCAAGCTGCTCGAGGTTGATCAGCGCGGCAAGGTGCGCCTGTCCATGCGCCTCGTCGACCAGGAAACCGGCGAGGAGCTCCCCGACACCCGTCCCCCGCGCGAGCCGCGCGAGGGCGGTGACCGCGGACCGAGAGGCGACCGCGGCGATCGTCATCGCGGCCGCGACCGCGACCGCGGCCCGCGCCGTGAAGGCGGCGGTGGCGGTGGACGCGGCGGCGATCGTGGTCCGCGTAGCGACCGCGGCCCGCGGCGGGAGCGCGAGGGTGGCGGCGAAGACAAGGGCCCCGAGCCCGAGTTCGCACCGGCCTTCCTCACCGGCGACAAAGAGGACTGACACCTAAATCCCCTCTGCCGTTAAGGCTGGGGAGAGGGATAGGGAGAGGGGCCCGCGAGCGATCGCGGGGCCTTTTCTCATGTACCTGTTCGCCGGTCCTCGCGCCCTCTCTTCACGCGATCGCTTGAAACCGCCCGCCGTGCAGGCCACCTAGGACCTCATGACCAGCCGCCCTGCCCTGACGCCCGGCCCCGATCATCCGATCACGATCGAGCGCAACCCCAGTCGAGTGCAGGTTCGCTCCGCCAACACCGTCATCGCCGACACCATAGACGCGCTGACGCTCAGGGAAGCGAGCTATCCGCCCGCCCAGTACATCCCGCGCTCCGACGTCGATATGGCGCAGCTCCGCCGCTCGGATCACGCGACCTATTGCCCCTACAAGGGCAACGCCGCTTATTTCGATATTGTCGCCCTCGGCGAGCAGGGGAAGAACGCTGTCTGGACCTACGAGCAGCCCTATCCGGCGGTGTCCGCGATCGCAGAGCATCTCGCCTTTTATCCAAACATCGTGTCGGTCACCGAACTGACGGACGCTGTCTCCGAGTAGCCTTCGCTGTGCAACGCTCGGCCGATGAAGATCCGCGATTACTATTTTGGGCAGCCGGTCACATTTTTGCCGGTACGCCCATGAGGTCTATCTAACCCCGTCAGTCTGACTGGGCTGCGCTGGCCCCGCTGGCCGGCGCTCACCGCTTGCGTGCGATCAGCGTTCCCGCGCTGACCATAATCAAGCGCTACGCGCTGGCGCCCATTTCCGGCGAGATGCTCGGTAGTTTGTGCCCATAGTGTGGGAGACGCCCGCTGCCGGGCGCCTCCCTCAGCAATTATTCGCCGTCGGCGGACTTGAGATTGCACGCCTTCATCTTGCCGCGCTGGTCCTGCTCGACATCGTAGGTGACGCGCTGATTTTCGCGCAGCGTTGTCATTCCCGAACGCTCGACGTCGGAGATGTGCACGAAAGCGTCGGCTCCTCCGCCTTCGGGTTGGATGAAACCGAAACCTTTGGACTCATTGAAAAATTTGACTGTGCCTGTGGGCATTTGACCATTCCTTTTCATGGTGGATCCGAGTGCCGGATCCGGATTGCTAAGAGCAGCGACAGAAGGAAAAGGAGCCGCAAAGCGCCAAGTGCCCGTCCATTTGCGACTGGTAGCAACAGTGCGATAACGCAATCCGACGCCTTTGTATGCTCCCTCAGTTGCCCGAGGCATCTTTTGGCCCAGCGTTTCGATACCGTAACGACCGGAACTCCGCCTTGTGCTCCGCGGTTCAGAGCAACTGACGAAAGGAGGCCAGCAATGTATATCGGAGCCAGCCTCGGAGGGATTTTGATCCTTCTGCTGATCCTGTGGGTCCTTGGCGTAATCCACTAGACCAGGAGAGCGGGGCGGGCGCCGGGGATTGTAAGTCCGTGCTGCGCACGGCTTTTCGAGACGTACGCCTACTCTTTTTGTAGATTGCAATTGGGATTAAAGTCGCCGCCTTTCCACGCCGGAACGGGGGTCTTGCATGGCGAGGATCGCGGCAGCGGCACTGGTGCTCGGGCTCGCATCCGCGCTTTCTCCCCTCCTCGCCCAAGGCGCGCCGACCTCGGCGGAACTGCAGCTCGCCAAACAGGCCGATGTGCTCAAACCCGGCGAATGGGTGTGGGCGCCGCAGGTCGCGCGGAGCGGGCCGGTGCTGGTTTATGTCGATCTCGGGCGGCAGCGGGCAACGGTCTATCGCAACGGCGTGCGCATCGGTGTTTCGACCATTTCGTCGGGCAAGGGCGGCTATGAGACTCCGACGGGCGTGTTCACCATCCTCGAGAAGGATAAGGATCACCGCTCGCGAACCTACGACGACGCGAAGATGCCCTACCAACAGCGGCTGACTTGGAAGGGCGTCGCGCTCCATGCCGGCAGCCTTCCCGGCTTCCCCGCAAGCCACGGCTGCGTGCGGCTGCCGATGGCGTTCGCGAAGAAGCTATTCGACGTGACCCCCATGGGCGGAACGGTGGTCATCGCTGGCGGCCACGAGGATCCGGTCAAGCGGCCCGCGGCGGGCGTCCTTGCGCCGCCGATGGCGGGCGTGACGCCGCCGCCGGCGACGGTGCTGACGACTGAAGGTATCTACACCTGGAACCCTGCGGCGTCGCTCAGCGGGCCAGTGTCGATCATCGTCTCGACTGGCGACCAGCAGGTCGTCGTCCTGCGCAACGGGATCGAAATCGGCCGCGCGCACGCCGTGGTTGCGCAGCAGATCAGCCAGCCACAGGTGATGACCTTCGCCGGCGGCGCCAAGCCCCAGTGGATTCAGGTCGCAGTCTCCGACCTTCAGGCCGAGAGCGCGGAGATCATCTCAACCGAGCGGGTCGAGCAGATGCACTTGCCGGCCGCGTTCGTTGCTGGAATGCGCTCAGTCATTGCGCCAGGGACGACCGTGCTGGTGACTCAAGCAAGCGTCGACGCGGCGTCGACGGGCCCGCAGAAGACCGTGCTCGACGCCGAAGATTCGACCAAATGAGGTGAAGGGTTAGCGCCGTCCAGTGAGACGGTCCTCGCGTGCCTTGTGAATCAGCACCCCCTTGCGATCTGATATTGGCGACTATATGACTGACTGGTCAGTTAGGAACGTCCCTTGGCCCAGCCGAAATGGCAACGCCGCTCCGATGACCGGCCGCGTGAGATTTGCGCGGCGGCCCTCGAACTGTTCGCCGAAAAGGGTTTCGCTGCGGCGAAGCTGGACGAGATCGCGCGCCGTGCCGGCGTCTCGAAGGGCACGCTCTACCTCTACTTCAAGAACAAGCAGGAGCTGTTCCGCGCCGTCGTCAAAAGCGCAATCGCGCCCAACATCGAGGCGATCACCTCGGCAGTTGCGTCCCTCGACGCCCCCTTCACCGACGTTATTCGAATGTTCCTGGCCGGCTTTGCTGAGCGGGAGGCGCGCCTCCCAATCGGCGCCGTCGCCAAGATTGTCGTCGGCGAATCCCGCAATTTCCCCGAGCTCGCCCGAGTTTGGCACGACGAGGTCGCATCCAAGGCGATCGGCGCCCTTTCGGCATTCATCGAGCGCGCCCAGCAACGCGGCGAAGTCCGGCCCGGCGACCCGCGCCTCTACGCCTTCAGCCTGATCGGTCCGATGGTGCTCGGTGCACTCTGGCGCGCGACACTGGTGCCGGCCGGCGGGACTCCGCTCGATCTCGCGGCGCTGGCGAAACAGCATTCGGAAACGGTCCTCGCGGGACTACTGGAATGAGGCTGGTTGTGCTCATTTCCGTGCTGCTCGCCGGCTGCACGGTTGGGCCGAACTACCAGCGGCCGGCGACGCCCGTGCCACCTGCCTACGCTGAAGCCGCCGCTCAAGCAGCAACTCTCGACGATTCGAACCTCGCCTCCTGGTGGCACGGATTCGGCGATCCCGAGCTCGACAGACTGGTCAACCGCTCCATCGCGCAGAACCTCGACGTCGAGACCGCCGCCGCCCGGATCCGCGAAGCCCGCGCACGCGAGGCGGTCGCAGGCGCCGCCGCCTTGCCGCAGATTGACGCGCAGGCGTCCGCCTCGCGCCAGCGGATCAGCGAGAACGCTATTCCCGTCCCGCCCGGCGCAGGAAGCGGCGGCGGCGGGACCTTCGGTCTCCCGGGGAGCGAGTTCAGCACCTTCCGCGTCGGCTTCGACGCAAGCTGGGAGATCGACCTGTTCGGCAGGACCCGCCGCTCGGTCGAGGCAGCACGGGCGCGCACTGGCGCGGCCGTTTGGAACCGCCGCGACGTGCAGGTCTCCGTCGCTGCGGAAGCTGCGAACGCTTACCTCACCCTGCGCACCCTGCAGCAACGGATCGCCATCGCCGAGGCCGAGGTCGCGCGCCAACAGCGCTCGCTTCGCCTCGTTGGCGCCCGCGTACGCGGCGGGCTGGTGACCGGCCAGGACCTGGCCCAGCAGCGCTCGCAGCTCGCCACCGCGCAATCGGCCATCCCGCCACTCAAGGCGCAGGCCGACGCTCAGGTCCATGCGCTCGGCGTGCTAACCGGCGAAGTGCCGGAGGCACTGATCGCCGAACTAGCTCCTGCTGCCGCGCTGCCTTTAGCGCCAGCCGTTCCGGCCGGTCTCCCCTCCGACCTCCTCCGCCGCCGGCCCGATATTCGCGCCGCCGAGCGGAACCTTCACGCCGCGACCGCCGACATCGGCGTTGCGACTGCCGACCTCTATCCGCGATTCTCGCTGAGCGCCGCACCGGCGCTCGTCAGCACCGCGCTCGCCAGCCTGCTCCAATGGGGCAGCCGCAGCTACAGTGCGAGCGCATCGCTCGACTGGCCGATCTTCAACGGCGGCCGCACGCGCGGCAACATCGCCGTCGCCAATGCGCAGCAGGAACAGGCGCTGATCGCCTATCGCAAGACGATCCTCACCGCGCTGCAGGACGTCGAGGATGCGCTGAGCAACGTCGACAACGACGGCCGCCAGATCGCCAGCCTCGACGCCGCGCACAACGCCGCGGCCCGCGCCGAAAGCATCGCGCGCAGTCGCTACCGCGGCGGGCTCGTCACTTATTCCGACGTGCTGCAGGCGCAGGCCAGCCGCATCTCGCTTGAAAACCAGCTGATCCAGGCGCGCGGATCGCTCGCCCATGACACCGTCGCCTTGTTCAAGGCGCTGGGCGGCGGCTGGCCCGAACTGGCGCAGGGAGCCCAGCAATGAACCGACTTCGCCCACTGCTGATCCTTGTTGCAGTCATCGCGGCCGCGATCGTGCTCTGGCTCCTGCTCAGCGGCTCAGAGCGCGAGCGCATGCTGTCGGGCTATATCGAAGGCGAAGAGCTGTATCTCGCCTCTCCGGTGGCGGGCACGGTCGCCTCAGTCACCGCAGTCGAAGGCACGCGCGTCGCCGCCGGACAGCAACTCTTCACCATCGACCCCGCAACGCTCG
>Ga0068857_100003863_pt1 | contig 12610 bp, 10 predicted proteins | sample KBSCornC72_FD_66591 | JGI IMG/M metagenome (GOLD analysis project Ga0068857, IMG submission 66591) | Corn rhizosphere microbial communities from Kellogg Biological Station, Michigan, USA - KBS Corn C7-2 | ecosystem: Host-associated > Plants > Roots > Rhizosphere > Soil ...
TCGTCGAACTTCCTGGACAGGTGGCCGATCTCGATGCGGTCCTGCGGCCGCTTCGGGCCGGCCAGGCTGGGCGCGACGGTGGACAGGTCGAGCGTCAGCGTCTCGCTGTAGTCGATCGAGCCGCTGGCCGGCGTGCCGAACAGGCCCTGGGCGCGGAAGTAGGCTTCGAAGGCCTCGATCTCCTCGGCCGTGCGGCCGGTGCCGCGCAGGTAGGCTATCGTCTTCTCGTCGACCGCGAAGAAGCCCATCGTGGCGCCGTACTCGGGGGCCATGTTCGCCAGCGTCGCGCGGTCGGGCACCGTCAGCGAGGCCACGCCCGCGCCGTGGAACTCGACGAACTTGCCCACCACCTTGGCCTTGCGCAGCTGCTCGGTGACGGTCAGCACCAGGTCGGTGGCCGTGACGCCCTCGCGCAGCTGGCCGGTGAACTCGAAGCCCACCACGTCCGGGGTGAGGAAGTAGACCGGCTGGCCCAGCATCGCGGCCTCGGCCTCGATGCCGCCCACGCCCCAGCCGACCACGCCCAGGCCGTTGATCATCGTGGTGTGGCTGTCGGTGCCCACCAGCGTGTCGGGGTAGTAGACCGGCGGCTTGCCGTCGCCGGCATCGTGCTTGTGCACGCCGCGCGCCAGGTACTCGAGGTTGACCTGGTGGACGATGCCGAAGCCCGGCGGCACGACGCCGAAGGTGTCGAACGCCTGCATGCCCCACTTCATGAACTTGTAGCGCTCGTTGTTGCGCTGGAACTCGATCTTCATGTTGATGTCGAGCGAGTTCTTGTGCGCGTAGTCGTCGATCATCACGCTGTGGTCGACGACGAGGTCCACCGGCACCAGCGGTTCGATGGTCTTCGGGTTCTTCCGTTGATTCGCTGCTTCGGTCCGCATGGCCGCCAGGTCGCACAGCAGCGGCACGCCGGTGAAATCCTGCAGCACGACGCGGGCGACGACGAACGGGATCTCCTCGCTGCGTTCGCCGGTGGGCGCCCAGTTGGCGAGCTGGCGCACGTGCTCGGGGGTGATGCGGCGGCCATCGCAATGGCGCAGCACCGCCTCCAGCACGATGCGGATCGACACCGGCAGCCGCGACACCTTCGGCAGCTCGGCCGCCAGCGCCGGCAGCGAGTGGAAGCGGAAGGCGGCGCCCGAGGGCATCTTGAACGTCTGCAGGGTATGCGCGAACGGCGCGGTGGCGGCCAGGGGCATGTGTTCTCCTCGCGGTCGGGTGACCGGTGTAACGTCGACGGGGATCCTGAACCGGACATGTTGCCCCAACCGGCTTGACCGCTCCATGACCCCGGTCGAGTGTCAGGCGTTTTTAGTCGGATTCGCCGTGCGCCGCCAACGCGACCGCGGCGGCCGCCTCAGGCGTCGACCTTGCCCCGCCCCGCCTTCACGGCCGAGCGCACGCTCTTGGCCTCCAGCCGGCGGCGCTTCGAACCGAGCGTCGGGCGGGTCGGGCGGCGCTTGACCGGGGGCTTCTCGACCGAGGCGACCAGCTCGGCCAGCCGCTGCAGCGCCTCGCTGCGGTTCATGTCCTGGCTGCGGTGCGTCTGCGCCTTGATGACGACGACGCCATCCTCGGTGATGCGGTGGTCGCGCAGCGCCAGCAGCCGGGCCTTGACGCCCTCGGGCAGCGAGGACGCGTTGACGTCGAAGCGCAGGTGCACGGCCGAGGACACCTTGTTGACGTTCTGGCCGCCGGCGCCCTGGGCGCGGATCGCCGTGATCTCGACTTCGTCGGGGGCGATGGCGATGGGCATGGCGCCATTGTGCCGGCGCGACGGGGGGCTCGTGGCGCGGCGCGCGCGTCCGCAGGCGGGCTCAGCCCTGGGCGGGCGCGCCCGCACGCTCGCCGCGCCGGGGCGGGCGCACGACGGCGCCGCCATCGAGCGCACGCGCCCGCAGCTGGCCGCAGCCGCCCTCGACATCTTGGCCCGCCGACTGCCGCAGCTTGGTCAGCACGCCGCGCGAGTGAAGCGTGCGCGCGATGGCGGCGGCCTTCCCGGGCGCGGGCCGCGCGAAGCCCAGGCCCTCGTTGGTGTTGTACGGGATCATGTTCATCAGCGCGTACTTGCCCTGGAGCAGGCGCACGATGCCGTCGATCTCGTCGTCGCCGTCGTTGACGCCGTCCAGCAGCGTCCACTGGTACTGGATGGGGTATCCGGTGGCGCGGGCATAGCGCTCGCCTGCCTCCACGAGTTCCTCGGGCGACATGCGCGGCGCGCGCGGGAGCAGCTCGCGGCGCAGCGCGTCCTTCGTCGAGTGCAGCGACAGCGCCAGCGCCGGCTTGACCGGCCCCTGCGGCAGGCGCTCGAACACGCGCGGGTCGCCGACGGTGGAGAACACGAGGTTCTTGTGGCCGATGCCGCCCAGCGTGCCCAGGAGGTCGATCGCCTCCATCACGTTGTCGAGGTTGTGCGCGGGCTCGCCCATGCCCATGAAGACGACCTTCCTGACGAAGCGTTTCGAGCGCGCGAGCGCCACCTGGGCGACGATCTCGGCGCTGCCGACCTGGCGCAGCAGGCCGTCGCGGCCGGTCATGCAGAACACGCAGCCGACGGCGCAGCCCACCTGCGTGGACACGCACAGCCCGTCGCGCGGCAACAGCACGCTCTCGACCGTCTGGCCGTCGACGAGGCCCACCAGCAGGCGCGCGGAGCCGTCCTCGCCCGGGTGCTCCGAGCGCAGCGTCGCCAGGCCCGCGAGTTCGGCGGTGAGCGCGGGCAGCGCGTCGCGCACGGACAGGGGCATGAAATCGGACAGGCGCCGCTTGCCGGCGTCCTGCGACTGCGCGGTGACCCACTGGCGCAGCACGCGGGCCTCGTGCTCGGGCGAGGCGCCGAGCGCGCGCAGGCGGAGGCGGAGGTCGTGGATGCGCATGGACGGGACGGGCGAACGGCGGGGAAGCCGGGATTTTCCGTCATCTCCGCCCGCGCGTCCCGCGCGCGTCACGCGCGAGGGTGCGAAATGCCCGCGTCAGTGCCCCGGCCCGACCAGCGAGCGTTGCACCCAGCCGCTGTAGTTGGACGAATCCACCTGCACGAAGCCGTTCTTCTGGTCGCCGCTGGCGATCAGCTCGTCGGTCTTGGACAGGGTGCCCACCACCTTGCTGTCCTTGGAGGGACCGGCGTAGATCTTCACGTTGGCGATGCGCGCCATCAGGATCTCGCCCGCCTTGGCCGGCGCGCCGGCACGCGTGGAGTTGGCGGCGTTGACGTCGCCCGACTCGCTGTGCGTCTTGATCAGCGACGGGTTGTCGCGGATGGCCACCACGATGTGGTTCCAGTTGTCGAGCAGGCTGGCCGCGATGACCTTGCCCTCGGGCGTGTTGGTGTAGCCGTTGGCGGCGCCGAAGGCGGCGCCCGTCCAGCCCCAGCCGCCGATGTCGAAGTCGGTCTTGCTGGCCTTGCCCTCGGCCGAGGCCACCTGGAGGCTGGAACGCACGTCCGCGATCACGAGACTGGTGGACGCCTCCTTGAACTTCAGCCCGCCGGCGACGCCGCCCAGGCCGAACTTGTTCAACAGGCCGCCCGCGAGCGCGCCGCCCACGCCGCCCGTGTTGTTGGCGGCGATCTGCACCGCCGGCGTCATCACGAAGTCGGCCGCCTGCATCTGGCCCTTGCCGACGTTGGACTCGCCGCGCAGTTCGCCGCCTTCGGCCAGGGAGCGCTCCTGCTGGATGTTCTGCATCGCGATGCCGCGCTCGACGACGTCGAAGCAGCCCGATTGCTGCACCATCATGCGCAGCAGCTGCTCGGGCGAGCCGAGCTGGTAGGCGGAAAGATAGCCCCAGCCCCCGTGCGGCTCGGCCACGGCCATCACGCCCAGCTTGCGGCTGCACTTCTCGACGTTGGAGTCGGCGGCGCGCGCGGCACCGGCGCACAGCAGCAGGACGGCGGACACGACGGCCGAGGCCGCGGCGATTCTTCTCATGGAAACTCTCCTCCAGTGGGCGGACGCGCGCTTGCGGCGTCCTGAACGGTGCCCGAAATTGTGCCGCCCGCCCCGCACCCGGGCACTCCCCCCGGAGGGGGATTTCGTGGGGATTGACGAATACGGTCGAGCAGGGGCCACCATCGCGTGTACCGCCCTGGGACTAACCCCGAGTTACATCGCGTCGGCGCTGGCAGCCGCGTTTTTTTGTACGCTTGCAGCTTGCCCTGCGCGGCCACGCCCGCCTGCCTGTCCTTCCCCCGATCCATGCGTCCTTCCCTCGTCATCGACTCCGAGCGCGTCAAGCGCTGGACGATCGCCGTGCTCCTGGCGGGCCTGGCGCTGGCGATGCAATGGTCCGTCCGGCCCTGGGTCGGTAACAAGATTCCATTCCTGTTCTTCCTGCCGGCGATCGTCGCGATCGCCGCGCGCTGCGGGCGGGCGGCGGGCTTCTTCGCGACGGGCGTCGGCTTCGCCAGCGCGGTGGTGTGGCTCGCGCCGACCGGGCGCTGGTGGGTGCTGGGGGCCACCGACGAACTGTCGCTGCTGATCTACCTGGTCCTGGGCGCGCTGCTCGCGACCGTGGGCGCGCGGCTGCGCATGACCAGCGCGCGCGCGTCGGCCGCGGAGCAGCGCCTGGTGCTGGCCGGCGAGGACACGGGCATCGGCATCTTCGACCTCGATCTCGCCACCCGCACGGTCTACCTGTCGCCGGCGCTGGCGCTGCTGTGCCGCGTCGACACGCACGATGGCGCCGTGCCGCTGGACGTCGTGATGGCGCGCATGCCGCCCGAGGTGGCGCGGGAGGCGCGCGGCGTCGTGGCGCGCAAGCTCTCCGAGCGCGCCGCCGGCTACGAGCGCGAGCTGCGGCTGAACCTGCCGGACGGCCGCGAGCGCTGGCTGATGCTGCGCGTGCACATCGTGTGGTCCGGCGAGCGCGCGACGCACCTGCGCGGCGCCTGCATCGACATCACCGAGCGGCGCGCCGTCGACGACCTGCTGGGACGCACCCAGGCCGAACTGGGCCAGCAGGTGGCCGACCTGCACCGGCTGCACGAGCTGACCAGCCGGCTGCTGGACACGCGCACCCTGACCGAGCAACTGCGCATGATCCTGGTGGCCGTGGCCGACTTCCACAACGCCCGCCGCGGCCTGCTGACGCTGTTCGACGCCGGCTCGGGCACGCTGGGCCTGGCCACCAGCATCGGCTTCACGCCGGACGCCGTGTCGCGGCTGATGCAGACGCGCGGCATCGACGGCGCCTGCGCGATCTGCTGCGCGCAGCGCGAACGCACCGTGATCGAGGACCTCGACGTCGACGGCGTCGACCCCGCGCTGCGCGCGCTCGCGAGCGAGGAGGGCTTTCGCGCCGTGCACGCGACGCCGCTGATCGGCCAGGACGGCGACGTGATCGGCGCGATCTCGATCCACCTCGACGCGCCGCACGTGCCCACCGAGCGCGAGCGCGCGCTGGCCGACATCTGCGCGCGCAAGGGTGCCAACTTCATCGAGCGGGCGCGGGCGCACGCCGCCTACGAGGAGTCGCAGGGCCGCTTCCAGGCGGTGCTCGACGCCTCGGCGGTGCCGTTCGTCATCCTGTCGCCGGTGCGCGAGGACGCGAGCGGGCGCGTCGTCGACTTCGAGTGGACCTATGTCAACGCCGCGGCGGCCGACGCGCTCAACCGGCCGGCGCAGGCCTTCGAGGGCCGGCGCGTGCTGGACGTGCTGCCGCAGCGCTGGGGCAGCAGCGACTCGTTCGCCAGGTACGTCGAGGTCGTCGACGAGGAGCGCACGCTCGATTTCGAGACGCGTGCGCACTACGACGGCCGCGAGCAGTGGTTCCGCTGCGTCGCTTCGCCGCTGCGCGGCGGCGTCGCCCTGTGGTTCCACGACATCACCACGCGCAAGAACGACGAGCGGCTCCTGCAGGAGGCCGATCGCCGCAAGGACGAGTTCCTCGCCACGCTGGCGCACGAGCTGCGCAATCCGCTCGCGCCGATCCGCCAGGCGGCGATGATCTCGCGCCTGCCGCAGGCCACCGAGGCGCAGAAGCGCTGGAGCCACGAGGTGATCGAGCGCCAGGTGCGCCACATGGCGCTGCTGCTGGACGACCTGCTGGACGTCTCGCGCATCACGCGCGGGCGGCTTGCGTTGCGCCGCGGCAGCAACGCCCTGCACGAGATGATCGAGGCGGCGGTGGAGACCGCGCGACCGCTGATCGACTCGCGCCACCACGCGCTGGAGGTGGTGCTGCCGCAGGCAGTGATCGTGATGCAGGCCGACCCGCTGCGCGTCTCGCAGATCGTGGCCAACCTGCTGACCAACGCCGCCAAGTACACCGACCCGAACGGCCGCATCCGGCTGCTGGCCGCGCTCGACGCGGACGACGTCGTCATCGAGGTCAGCGACAACGGCATCGGCATCGCGCCCGAGTCCCTGCCCGAGGTGTTCGACATGTTCACGCAGCTGCGCGGCACCGGCGACCGCGCCAGCGGCCTGGGGATCGGCCTGGCGCTGACCAAGGGCCTCGTCGAGCTGCACGGCGGCACGATCAGCGTGCGCAGCGAGGGCGGCGGCCAGGGCAGCGTGTTCACCGTGCGGCTGCCGCGCGGCGAAGCGCCCGCGGACGCGCCGGCACACGGCGACGGCGTGGAGCCGCGCGCGGCCTCGGCGCGCCGCATCCTGGTGGCCGACGACAACCGCGACGCCGCCGAGAGCCTGGCCGCGCTGCTGCAGCTCGAAGGCCACGAGGTCACGCTGGCCTACGACGGCGCCGACGCGCTGGCGGCCTACGAGCGCGTGCACCCGCAGGTCTGCCTGCTCGACATCGGCATGCCGCTGCGCACCGGCAACGAGGTGGCCGCAGAGATCCGCGCCCGGGGTGACGGACCCGCGCCCACGCTGGTGGCCATCACCGGCTGGGGCCAGGACGCCGACCGCACGCAGGCGCTGGCCGCCGGCTTCGACCACCACCTGACCAAGCCGGTCGACCCGGCGCAGCTGCTGCGCCTGATCGGCGACGCGCACAAGAGCGCCCTCGCGCGCGCCTGAGCGCCGCACGCGCCCGGCACCCGCCAGGCGCCGCGTGTGGCAACGTGTCGGCCACGTGTCCGCGTCGACACCAAGCGGCTAAACCCCCGACATTTCCGCTGCGTCCAATGGCGCCATGCAACAGCCTCGTTGCAGCCGCCACCCAAGGACCGCCATGGAAGATCACGACAAGGGCCTCGCCCACGACCTCGACACCCTCGGACGCCGCCGCGTGCTGCTGGGCAGCGCCGGCCTCGCCGCCACCGCCTTGCTGAGCGCCTGGGGTTGCGGCGGTGCCAGCAACGGCGACAGCGCCAGTGATTCCAGCAGTTCCTCGGGCTCCAGCGGTTCGAGCGGCTCCAGCGGCAGCTCGGGCACCTGCGCCGTGAGCGCCGAGGAGACCCAGGGACCCTATCCCGCCGACGGCTCCAACACGATCGGCGGCACGGTGTCGAACGCGCTGGCGCTGACGGGCATCGTGCGCTCGGACATCACCACCAGCTTCGGCAACATGAGCGGCACCGCCGGCGGCGTGCCGGTCTCGCTCGAGCTGACGCTGGTCAACGTGAATGGCAGCTGCGCCACGCTGGACGGCTACGCCATCTACGTCTGGCACTGCAGCCGCGAGGGCGTGTACTCGCTGTACGGCGCCACCGACCAGAACTGGCTGCGCGGCGTGCAGCCCACCGACACCAGCGGCGTCGCCACGTTCACGACGATCTTCCCGGGCTGCTACTCGGGCCGCATGCCTCACATCCACATCGAGGTCTACCGCAGCGAGACGACGGCGACGTCGTACACCAACAAGCTCAAGACCACGCAGCTCGCGTTCCCGACCGACGTCTGCACGACGGTCTACGCCACCGCCCCGGGCTACTCCGCGAGCGTGACCAACTTCGAGCAGATCAGCTTCGCGACCGACAACGTCTTCTCCGACGGCACGTCCACCGAGATGGCCACGGTCACCGGCAACGTGACCGACGGCTACACGGTGGCACTGCAACTGGGCATCTCGGCCTGAGCGCGCCGCGCGCCGCCTGCCGCAGAATGCGCGCATGTCCGGATGGGGAGCGCGCCTGGCCGCGCAGCTGAAGGCCTTGCTGGCGGACACGCTGTTCAAGCGATTGTTCGCGTTGATGTGGCTGGCGCTCGTGATCAGCCACGTGGTCGCGTTCCTGGTCGTCACGCGCGACGGCGCGGCGGGCAACCGGCGCTGGCCGACGTTCCCCTCGCTGCCACCGGTGTCGTTCGCGCGCCATGCGTCCGCGCCGGCTTCGGTGCCCGGTCCCGCAGGTGCGGCGTCCACGGGCGCCTCGGCGCGCCTGGACGATCGCCCCGCGCCGATCGGCCAGCCCGGCGACGGCGGGCCGCCGCCGTGGCAAGGCGGCCCCGGCGGACGGGGCGGTCCCGGTGACGCGGGCCCCGGCGGCCCGGGCGGGCCGCCGTCCTGGCTTCATGGCGATCCGCCATCGAACGGCCCGATGGGCGGGCCAGGCGGCAACGGCCGCGGCGGGGACTTGCCGACGTCGGCCGCGCTGCTGGACTACGGCATCCGGCTCCTGATCATCGGCCTGGCCGCCTGGCTCGGCGCACGCTGGCTCTCGGCGCCGATGCGCCGGCTCCAGTCGGCATCGCGCACGCTGGGGCAGTCGCTGGCCCGCAACGAGGCGCCGCCGAAGGTCGACGAGTGCACCGGCACCGTGGAAGTGCGCGAGACGGCCCACGTGTTCAACGAGATGTCGCGCCAGCTCAGCGACCAGGTGCACTCGCGCGCGCTGCTGGTGGCGGCGATCTCGCACGACCTGCGCACGCCGCTCACGCGCATCCGCATGCGGCTGGAAGGCAGCGAGGGCGACCCGCTGACGGCGCGCTCCATCGCCGACATCCACGAGATGGACGACCTCATCGAGTCCGCGCTGGAAGTGTTCCGCGGCAGCAGCCCGCACGAGGAGCCGGCCGAGGCCACCGACGTGTTCGCGCTGGTGCAGGCCCTCGTCGACGACCTGGTCGACCTCGGGCAGCCGGTGAGCGTGCGCGGCGAACCGGCGGCGGCACGGGTGAGGTCGGCGGGGCTGCGGCGCATCGTCTCCAACCTCGTCAACAACGCGCTGCGCTATGGCAGGCGCGCCGACGTGCGGGTGCACGGGACGGGCGACACGGTATGCATCGTCATCGAGGACGAAGGCCCCGGCATCCCCGAGGCCCAGCTCGACGCCGTGATGCAGCCGTTCTACCGCCTCGAGACCTCGCGCAACCGGCTGACCGGCGGCAGCGGACTCGGGCTGTACATCGCGCGCGACCTGGTTGCGCGCCAGGGCGGCACGCTGACGCTGGAGAACCGCGCCGAAGGCGGCCTGCGGGCGACGATCGCGCTGCCCACGACGTGACCGTCCTTCGGCGGTGCCTCGGCGCTGCGTCAGCGCCGGGGCGGATCCCGTGGCGGCGCTCCGCTGCGCACAGGATGACGCACGGCGCGGTGCGTCACCTCACCTCGGCGTCGAAGATGTAGCCCTCGCCCCGGATGGTGCAGATCAGCTGCTCGCCGTCCTGCGCGGCGGACAGCTTCTGGCGCAGGCGCGACACGGCCAGGTCGATCGCGCGGTCGGCCACGACGACGCCCTGGCCGCGCGTGGCGTCGAGCAGCTGGTCGCGCGTGAGCACCCGGCGCGGGCGCTCGACGAAGGCGCTGAGCAGGCGGTACTCGGCAGTCGACAGCGGCACGACCACCTGCTGCGGCGACAGCAGCTGGCGCTTGAGGCGGTCGAAGCGCCAGCCGGCGAATTCGACGCTGGTGTCGCCGCCGGGGGCGCCGGCGGGCGCCGAGCGCCGCCGCAGCACCGCCTTGATGCGGGCCACCAGTTCGCGCGGCTCGAAGGGCTTGGCGACATAGTCGTCGGCACCCAGCTCGAGCCCCAGCACGCGGCTGTGCGGATCGCCCTGCGCGGTCAGCATCAGCACGGGCAGCGCGGCGGTCTCGGGGCGCTGGCGCAGTTGCGTGCAGATCGCCAGGCCGTCGCCATCGGGCAGCATCACGTCGAGGATCAGCACGTCGACGCCGCCCTGGGCCAGCAGCGAGTGCATCCGGGCGGCCGTCGGGGCGGCGACGGCCTCGAAGCCGAAGCGACGCAGGTAGTCGCAGACCGATTGCAGCAGGTCGGGGTCGTCGTCGACGACGAGGCAGCGCGTGAGGGCCATGACGGGCGGGCGCGGGTACGCCCCAGGGTTCGCCGGCAAAGGTAACACGCGCCCGGCGCCCGTTGCGCGCGCGTCCCGCGCGCGCAACGGAAGAAAGAAACGCCTCCTGCTGCGTCGCAGCAAGAGGCGCTTGCACGAGGTCCAGGGCGTCAGAAGCTGAGGCGGCCGGTGAGCAGCATGATCAGCAGGATCACGACCAGCAGGCCGAACACCCCGGTGGGGGCGTAGCCCCAGCCGCGGCTGTACGGCCAAGCGGGCAGCGCGCCGATCAGCAGCAGGACGAGGACGATCAGAAGGATGGTGCCAAGCATGGGTGCTCCTTGTTCAGAGGGTTGCGGTGTGTTCGGGACGTCCGTCAATCGGCAATCGACGGACCAGGGCCGCCCGGCACGCGGCTAGAGGCCGCCGCCGAGCCGGCGGGCCCGCCCGTACGCGATTTCCCTCACCGGCGCGCCGAGCGCAAAGGCGGCCGTCGGTGGAGAATGCCCGCTGACCTCAGGAGACAAACGAATGGATGCAGTCGCGAGCGGAACCACCGGTCACTACACCTTCGAGGAGAAGCGGCGACGCATCTTCGCCATCATGGCGGCGTCGTCGGGCAACCTGGTCGAGTGGTTCGACTTCTACGTCTACTCGTTCACGACGATCTACTTCGCGTCGTCGTTCTTCCCGAAGACCTACACCACCGTCCAGCAGTACCTGTATTCGGCGCTCGTCTTCGCGATCGGCTTCCTGATGCGGCCGATCGGCGGGTGGATGTTCGGCAAGATCGCCGACAGGCGCGGCCGCAAGACCTCGCTGGTGATCTCGGTGGTGATGATGTGCGCCGGCTCGCTGATGGTGGCGTGCCTGCCAACCTACCAGCAGATCGGCTTCGCCGCGCCGCTGCTGCTGCTGTTCGCGCGCATGGTGCAGGGCCTGTCCGTGGGCGGCGAGTATGGCGCGACCGCCACCTATCTCAGCGAGGTGGCGCTGCGCGGCGAGCGCGGCTTCTATTCCTCGTTCCAGTACGTGACCCTGATCGGCGGGCAGCTGCTGGCGGTGCTGGTGGTGTTCGTGCTGCAGCAGATCCTCGACGAGGCGCAGTTGAAGGCGTTCGGCTGGCGCATCCCGTTCGTGATCGGCGCGATCACGGCGGTCGTGGCCCTGCTGCTGCGGCGCACGCTGCACGAGACCGCGCGCGAGGCCGATCTCAAGAGCAGCGAAGCCGGCAGCTTCGCCACGATCTGGCGCGACCACCGCGCCGCCTTCCTGACGGTGCTGGGCTACACCGCCGGCGGCTCGCTGATCTTCTACACGTTCACCACGTACATGCAGAAGTACCTGATCACGACCGCCCACATGCCCAAGACGACGGCCACCAACATCTCGCTGGTCACGCTGTTCGTCTACATGTGCATGCAGCCGTTCTTCGGCATGCTGTCCGATCGCATCGGCCGCCGCCACTCCATGATGCTGTTCGGCGCGCTGGGCGCGCTGGGCACGGTGCCGCTGATGACGGCCATCGGCAGCGCGGGCTCGCCGGTGGTGGCGGGCGTGCTGATCTGCGTGGCGCTGGCCATCATCAGCCTGTACACCTCGGTGTCGGCCATCGTGAAGGCCGAGATGTTCCCGGCCCAGGTTCGCGCGCTGGGGGTGGGCGTCGGCTACGGGATCGCCAACGCGATCTTCGGCGGCTCGGCCGAGAGCGTGGCGCTGCTGCTCAAGGACTGGAAGATCGAGTCGACCTTCTTCTGGTACGTCACCGTGATGATGGTGATCGTGTTCCTGGTCAGCACGCGCCTGCCCAAGGTGGCGAGCTACCTGCACACCGACCACTGAGGCGTCCCCGCGCGCGTGACGCGCGCCCGGACGGACGACGGGCGCCGCGGGCCCGTTCTCATGTGCGGCCGGTGGCCTGCGTGCCGGCCGTCAGGCTCGCTTGACCCAGGCGCTGCACCAGGCGCCCGGCAGCACCGACTTGCCGGCATACAGCGGGCACGGGCCGGCCTTGTCGCCCGCCTTGCCCTGGTACAGCGCGCAGCTGGCACAGCTCTGGCCGGCGGCGTACTTCGGGTACTTGGCCTTGTCGACCTTGGTCGCATCCACCGTGTAGCCCAGCGCCTGGGCCTGCGGATCCTTCGGGTCGACCAGCGGGGCCGCCTGGGCGCGCGCGAGGGTGGCGGCGCCAAGCACCGGAACGAGCGAGATGAAGCGGCGACGCGAAGTCATGGGGCTTGCCTTCCTTCCAGTTGGGGGGTGGGTGGTCCCATTGTGCTCGGCCCGCGGGCCGAGCAGGCGGCATGCCAGCCGGCGCGGTCGGATTTTGCGTGCCGGCCCGCGCCGCCCGGCCGGGAATCGCCCGCCCGAACACGGGGAAATCCCCCGGAATGACGAGTGCGCCGCGCCATCAGGCGTGATTGAATACCGGATAGACGCGCGGCATCGGAAGGGTCGCGCGCCGCCAGGCC
>Ga0068857_100003870_pt1 | contig 12605 bp, 12 predicted proteins | sample KBSCornC72_FD_66591 | JGI IMG/M metagenome (GOLD analysis project Ga0068857, IMG submission 66591) | Corn rhizosphere microbial communities from Kellogg Biological Station, Michigan, USA - KBS Corn C7-2 | ecosystem: Host-associated > Plants > Roots > Rhizosphere > Soil ...
AATTACGCGGTTGACGTCGTATGCACCGGGCTCTACGCTAGAGGTGTTCCCCCCGGAATGGATCCTTCCCCTGAAGGAGTGATTGCATGACGACGATGACCACCGTTCGTGATGTACTGGATCGAAAAGGCCGCCAGGTCTACAGCGTAAATCCCGAAGACTCCGTTTATCGCGCCCTCGAAATCATGTCCGACCACCGCATCGGCGCGCTCATGGTTGTCGACAGCGGCAGACTTGTCGGTGTCGTATCCGAGCGCGACTACGCGCGCAAGATTGCGCTCAAAGGAAAATCGTCGCGTGACACCAATGTCGGCGAGATCATGACGCGGAACGTGTACTGCATCCGTCCCGGCGCGCGCATCGAAGATTGCATGGCGCTGATGACGGAGAAGAGCGTCCGCCATCTGCCGGTCATGGAAGAAGACGGTCTCGACGGTGTCATTTCGATCGGTGACGTGGTGAAGGCCACCATCACGCACCAGGAATTCATCATCGAGCAGCTCGAGCACTTCATCTCCGGACGCTGACCGCGTCCCTCAGGAAGTCATTGCGCACTCCGCGAGGGGTGGATAGCATCCTGCTGTCCACCCCACAAGGAGTGCTCGATGTCCCGCACCCGTACTACTTCCATCGCGACACTCGCCGTCGTGGCACTCTCGCTGCAGTTCTACGGCTGCGGAGACGACGACACCACGACACCTCCTCCGCCCGGCCCGATTCCCGATCTCCACGCCATTGGATCCTCGACCGACCAGGAGTTTGATCAGTTCGCGGTGGGAGATGAGGGGACGATCCTGCATTACCAGGGAATCAAGTGGGAAAAGGTGGCGAGCCACACCACCGTCTCCTTGCGCGGTGTGACAGGGATCAATTTGAGCACCGCGTTCGCAGTCGGCGACAAGGGCACGATCCTGCGTTACGACGGCACCATCTGGAGCGCAGAAAACAGCAACACGACGCAAAACCTGCGATCGGTGTGGGGAACCACCGTCGACAATCTGATCGCTGTCGGCGATCACGGCATCATTCTGGAACGCTCGGGTGGCGCATGGAACGTGGTCGCCAGCGGTAGCAGCTCCGTGAATTGGTACGGCGTGTACGCGCTCCAGGACGGTGAAGCGTACGCCGTCGGCGATGCCGGCGCCGTCACGCACCGCACCGGCGGCACCTGGTCGGCCGTGCCGCCATTCACGACGTCGCGGTTGCGCTCGGTCTGGGCCGACAAGCCTGATGACTGGTTCGCGGCGGGAGACAACGGAGAGATCTGGCAGGAGCGCGGGAGCGGGTGGACGCAGATGGCGTCGCCGCGCACCGACGATTTCTATGCCATCGCGGGAAGTGACAGCGCCTTCGTATGGGCGGCGGGCGACGCCGATTCGATCCTTCGCTACGACGGCTTCGACTGGAAGCCGATTGCCCCGCGCCACGCGGACCGTCTCGAAGCCATCTGGGCCTTCGTCTGCCCGATCAGCGGCCCGTCACCCGCCTCGGCCAGGGGGCTCCATTGTTCCAACACCTACTTCGCCGGAACCACATCGGTGGTGACGCGCTTCATACTCCTCGGCAGCTACGAAGTGATGAACGATCCGCGCTGATACGCCGCCCTTGTTGACCGGGGGTGCGTGCCCTATAATTTACGGACCGGGATAGCGAACCCCGGCTGCCGGTAGTCCCGATCCAATCCGCCCGGAAGTGAGCCGCTGATGTCCTCGATTCGTGTGCTGTTGACCGCGCTGTGCCTCTGCGTGCTGGTGGCCCTGGGCTGCAGTGACGACCCCGCGACGCCCCCGGGAGAGGACACGACCTGGACCGCCGACGTCCTGTTCGGCTTCACCGTGAACGGAACGCCGCTCGCGCTCAACCTCATGGACTACTCCACGCCGGCGGGGACCAAGTACAGCGTCAAGACGCTGCGCTTCGTCATTTCGGATCTGCGCCTCCACAGCGATGACGGAAAATCGGTCCTCCTGAAATCGGTTCATTACTACGACGTCAGCGATCTCGCCACGCAGACCATTCACGTCACCAAGCTGCCGCACGCCAACTACGTGAGCGTGTCATTCCGCTGGGGACTCAGCACAGCGAACAATGCGCGCGACTCGCATCCTGAAATCCCGCTCATCATGGTATGGCCCACCGAGCTCGGAGCGGATCTGGGCTATCACTACATGCAACTGGAGGGGAACTACGAGAAGGACCCGGTGACTCATGAGACCGGGGGATACACGACACACACCGGACCGCTCCACCTGAACGGTGACCCGGTTTACGATTTCTCATTTCCAGTCAGCGCGTCCTTCACACCTGCCCATGTTCACGAGGGTGGGCACGGCGAGCTCGACATCAATATCGATCTGAATGGGTGGTACACCGATCATTCCCCCGGGGACCCCGTTGATACGCAGTACGATTTCAAGACCCTCGGTGACCAGATGATCATGGGTAACATCGACGCGCAGACAAAGCTTCAGACCAACGGTCCGGGTTGTTTCAGCGCGACCTTGACCGCGCTTGGCGGCCACGATCACTAGCAGAGTAGTACCTCAACGCGCCCCTGCGGCGCGCCGTAGCGGAGCCTGACATCATGAAGTTGCGACTGCTGACGCTCGGTATTTGCGCCACGCTGCTCATTGCCGCCTGTTCCAATGATGATGACGGAACCGTAAAGCCGCCTCCGCCCGTGGCCGAGTGCGGCGCGCCCACGCCGCTAAAGCTCGAGGTTCCTCCCGGCTATCCGCAGATGCCGGTGCCGGCCGGCAATCCCACCACGGTGCAGGGCGTCGAGCTGGGACGGCTGCTCTTCTACGATCCCATTCTCTCCGGCGACAGCACGCAGGCGTGCGCCAGCTGTCACATTCAAAATCTTGCTTTCAGTGATTCACGCCGCTTCAGCGAAGGCATCACCGGCGCCAAGGGCAACCGCCACGCACCGGCCATCGTGAATCCCGCATACACGGGCGACACCTTCTGGGACGGACGCGTGCACAGTCTGGAGGAGCAGGCCACCAAGCCGGTTCCGAACCAGGACGAAATGAATCTGCCGTGGCCCGTCGCCATCGAGCGCCTGGAGAACAGTCCCACCTACCCGGACAAGTTCTGCGCCGCGTTCGGGGACAGCAAGATCACCATGGACCGCGTGACGAAGGCGATCGCGCAGTTCGAGCGCACGTTCATTTCGTTCAACTCGAAGTACGACAGGGTGAGACGCGGCGTAGACAGCTACACGGCGATGGAAGCCGGTGGAGCGCGCCTGTTCAACAATGAGCGCGGTGACTGTTTCCATTGCCATCAGGCACCTCTGTTCACGACCAGTACGTTCCACAATACGGGGCTGGATTCGGTGGTGGTGGATCGTGGCCGCTATGACGTGACCGGCAATCCCGCGGATCTCGGCAAGTTCAAAGCCCCGTCGCTGCGCAATTGCGCCGACCGGTTCGTGTTCGAACACGACAGCCGTTTTTCGCTTCGCGAAGCGGTCGAGCACTATAACAATTTCCACGACGGCCTCGATGTGGATCCGCTGATTCGTGTCAGACGGAGCAGGGCGCCGATGACCGAAGCTGAAATTGATTCGATCGTCGAGTTTTTGGGAGCGCTCTCGGATCCCGATTTCATCACCAATCCAAACCTCGCGACTCCGTACGCACCGTGAGAACGTTTTTGCTGCGAAGACTTTTCGTGTGCGCCGTCGCGGCGGTCGTGATCGCGCGTGGCGGCATGACACACGCTCAAACCGTGCCGCCGGATTCGGTCGCATCACGCGTGGATTCGCTGGCAACGCACGCGGATTCGACGTCGACTCCGCCCGACATCCCGCGCGCGGTCGAGACAAAGCCCGACGCTCTGGCGCAGGTGGTCGCACTCGAGGACAAACGGCGCAAGGCCATGGTGGCTGCCGATGTGAAGACGCTCACCGGGCTCATCGCGCCGGATGCCACCTACGTGCACGCGACCGGCATCATGCAGACGCGCGACGAGCTGTTGCGGCTGCTCGCCAACAAGACCATCGTGTACAAATCGTTCGACGTGGAGAAGACGGCGTACCGGGTGTATGGCACGACCATCGTGGGAACGGGCGTGCAACGCATCACGGTGATGGCGGGCGGAAAAACCCGCGTCATCCATAGTCGCTACACGGTGACGTACGCGGAGCGCGACGGCGTCGAAACGTTGATCGCGTACCAGTCCACGCCGCTGCCGGAGATGGCGCCCGCCAAGAAATAGCCGGTCCGCCACGGCTTGCCCGGTTCCGTCCCGGCACATAAGATTGACGCGTCCGCCCGGCGGGCAACCGACACCCCTTTCATCATCAGGAGATCCATATGGTCCAGACTCCTTCCACGATGCTTCCACTGGGCACGAAGGCGCCCGATTTCACGCTGCTCGAGCCGGCCAGCGGGAAGCAGCGCTCGCTCTCGGATTTCAGCGCGCCGGCCACCGTGATCATGTTCATCTGCAACCACTGTCCGTTCGTGATCCACGTGCGCGATGAGATCACGCGCCTGGAGCGCGACTATGCGCCGAAGGGCGTCGCCTTCATCGGGATCAACGCGAACCCGGAAGAGACGCATCCGCAGGACGGGCCGGAGCACATGGCGGCCCTGGTGCGCGAAATGGGCTGGAAGTTTCCGTTTCTCTACGATGCGACGCAGGAAACCGCGAAGGCGTATCACGCCGCGTGCACGCCCGACTTCTACGTGTTCGACAAGGACAAGAAGCTCGCGTACCGCGGACAGCTCGACGACAGCCGGCCGTCCAACGGAAAGCCGGTCACGGGAGCCGACCTGCGCGCGGCCATCGACGCCGTGCTCGCCGCGCGCCCGGCCCCTCTCGAGCAGAGGCCGAGCATCGGTTGCAACATCAAGTGGAAGGCCGGCAATGAGCCGGATTATTTCACGGCGTTTATTGCGGCGAAAAAGACTGGTTGAACGGGTTCTGCGTCGGCGCGGTGATCTTGATGAAGGCGTGCTGCGCGGCGGTGTGGCAACTGTTGCACGAATCGACGAGCTTGGTGTAGCCCGCGTTCGACAGCGCCCAGTTCGACGCCTTGATCGATTTCTCGAGCGGCGCGATCGAGGGCACCAGCATGGCGTTCATGAGCGGCCCCACCGCAATCTTGTCGTAGGTGGGGAACTTCTTCTGAATGATGACCGATGTCTCCTCGACTTCCTCGAGGTAGAAACCGGCCAGCGTTGCGTTTTTCGCCTGCACCGCCAGGCCGAGCTTGTGGAGATGGTGCTGCATGAGCGCCATGTACGGTGATAATTCCTCGCCGGACGGGGTGGTGTCGGCGCGGGCAAAGCCGCCCGACAGGGCGGCCACCAGGCCCAGGTTCAGCAACAAAGACCCTGCGAGCACGCGTTTTAATGTGAAGACCTTCATCGACGTACCTCCTTCGTAACCGGCAAGCATGAGTACCGATGAGGTATAATATCAGACCATGACACGGCGCTTTGATACTCCGGAAAACTACCGGGGCCCCATCATTACCCGCATCAAGAAGACGCGCCAGGACGGCGATCCGCGCAAGCGCGACCTGTCCCCGACGCGGCTCGACTTCGGCCCCGTGCGGGTCCTGCTTGCGCGCCATTTCGGATTCTGTTACGGCGTCGAGAACGCGGTCGAGATTGCGTACCGGACGCTGGCCGAAAGCGGCAACCGCCGCGTGTTCTTTCTATCCGAGATGATTCACAACCCCAAGGTCAACGGCGACCTGCTCGATCGCGGTGTGCGCTTTCTCTTCACTCCGGCCGGCGAGCAGCTGGTGCCGTGGGAAGAGCTCACGGCGGACGACGTGGTGGTGGTGCCCGCGTTTGGCACCACGCTGGAGCTGCAGGAAAAGCTCGCCGAGCGCGGCATCGATCCGTACCGCTACAACACCACCTGTCCGTTCGTGGAAAAAGTGTGGAAGCGAAGCGCACAGCTCGGTGCCGACCGCTTCACGGTGATCCTGCACGGCAAGGACACGCACGAGGAAACGCGCGCCACGTTTTCGCACAGCATGCGCGGCGCGCCCACGCTGGTGGTGCGCAATCTCGATGAAGCGCGGCTTCTGGGTGAAGTGATTCGCGGTACGCGTACCACGGCCGAGTTCGAGCACGCCTTCCGCCACAAGTGCTCGCCCGGGTTCGATCCGGTGCGCGATCTGGTTCGCATCGGTGTGGTCAATCAGACCACCATGCTCGCCACCGAGACACACGAAATTGCAGCGGAGCTCCGGCGCGCGCTGGCCGAGCGCTATGGCGCGGAAGAAATCGCCGAGCACTTCGCCGATACCTCCGACACGCTGTGCTATGCCACCAATGAAAACCAGAACGCGACCTACGCGCTGATCGACCACGGCGCCGATCTCGCCATCGTGGTGGGGGGCTACAATTCGTCGAACACATCGCACCTGGTCGAGCTGTGCGCGGCATCCATGCCGACGTACTTCGTGCAGGGCGCGGACGACCTGATTTCCGCCGGCGTGATCCGCCATTTCTCGCTCGCGCGGCGGACGCTGGAAACATCGAGCAACTGGTTGCCGGCGAATCGGCCTCTCGACATCGTGCTCACCTGCGGTGCATCATGTCCGGATGCCATCCTGGACGAGGTCTTGAAGCGCCTCCTGGGCATGTTCGAGAATGTCCTGCCGCTGGACGAGGTTCTATCAGACTTTCTTCCCATGGCGGACTCGTGAGCAATTCTTGCATGTTCCGAACGCAGATTTTTTTACAATGTGGGCCTAAGATATTGAAAAGTAACCAACTTGGGGCCCTGTAACGGTGTATTTAGAAACGCGAATTTTGCGGACTTTCGCGCAACGCGGAGCCATGCATTGGGGAATTTTGGGTGTTCGAAGGAGCCATATCAACATGAGACATGCGGTCTGGGTCATCACAACCATCGCCTTGCTCACGGCGGCAGGTGCCGCGCGGGCGGCTGCGCCGGTCGTTACATCGGTCTATCCGGCCAGCCAGCGCATCAATGCCGGTACCCATACGGTTATCGAAGCCCATTTCAACCAGGACATCGACGACGCCAGCGTGACCCCGGTCTCGTTCCGGATCTACGGCCGCTGGTCGGGTGTGCACACCTACAGCCGGGTCGTTACCGGCGCTACCATTTCTGCCACGCTCGATGAACCGTTCTTCGCGGGCGAATGGGTCACCATCAGCATGAGCAAGGACATCACGAACCAGAGCGCGGAACACCTGGCCAAGGGCTATTCGTGGAACTTCTGGACGGCGAGCGCCAAGGGCAGCAATACGCTGAGCTATGTGACCCGCGTGAACTGTCGCGTCAGCCCCGAAACCTGGGTGCAGGTGTACGGCGCGTACGCGGGCGACCTCAACAAGGACGGCTGGAGCGACCTCACCGCGCCGTGCGAACAGACCAACGATGCGCGCGTGTTCCTGAGCAACAGCGGCACGTTTTCCAATCCGCCCACCAAGGTGACCATCACCAACGGCGCCATTCCCAGCCCCAACGAAGGGGCCGACTTCGACAACGACGGCAATATCGATCTGGTGATCGGAAACACCGGGGGCGACAAGGCGAGCGTCCTGTTTGGAAACGGCCTCGGCGGTTTCCCATCCGCGCGCAAGATATCGATCACGACCGGCAATACCGTGCGCGGTGTGGGCACCGGTGATTTCAACGGCGATGGTTGGGACGACTTCGTGACGGCCAATCGTTTCGCGAACGCCAGCGCGGGCAATCTTTCCATCGTCCTCAACAACGGCGACGGCACCTTCGCGACCCCGGTCACCAAGGAGACCGGAAAAGCCGGCGAGTACACAATTGCCATCGCCGACGCCAACAACGATGGCATTCCGGATATTTTCTGCGGTTGTTTCGCGTCGCCGTACTGGATGGTGCTCCTCCTCGGCGACGGTAACGGTGCATTCAGCGTCTCGACGTCGATTGCCGAAGGCGGCAGCCCCTGGCAGACCGTGGTCGGCGATTGGAACGGCGATGGCAATGTGGATGTCGCCAGCTGCAATTCGAACACGAACAACATGGGCATCATGACCGGCAACGGTAATGGCGGTCTCTCCGCGGTGGTGTTGGTTGCGACCAACTCGTTCCCGCTCGCCATCGATGCGGGCGACATCGACGGCGATGGCGACCTCGAGCTGGTGACGAGCTGCTACACGGCGGCCAAGTGGAACATCTTCCCCAACGCCGGTGGCACGTTCTCGGCGGTCACGAAGCTGACGCTCAACTCGAGCTCCGCCGGCTCGTGCGCGGTGCTTCACGACCGCGACAACGACGGGGACCTGGATCTTTCCGGTCTCGACGAGGTCGATGACTGGATCTACTTCTACGAGAATCCCGGCACCACCTCGACAAACGTGCCGCCGCCGGTTCCGATCATGCAGCTCTTGCAGAACCATCCCAATCCGTTCAACCCCTCGACGTTGATCCGTTTCGAGCTGCAGCAGAACGCCAACGTGACGCTCTCGGTGTATGACGCCGCGGGCGCGTTCGTATCCACCATCGCGGCGGGGCCGTATGAGCGGGGACCGCACGAGGTGATGTGGAACGGTACCAACTCGCAGGGCGCGCGCGTCGGATCGGGCGTGTACTTCTACCGCCTGCAGTCCTCGGGCAAGACCCTCACGCGCAAGATGGTGCTTCTCAAGTAGGAATCAGCCGGTCTAGAGTCTCCGTGTGCGGAGTCTCTGGGACGACAGTGAAGCGAAAGCGCGCGGCAAAGACGCGCTTTCGCTGCGCGTCTATACCTCGCGTCTGATCGGACGCGAGCCGTCCCTCGTTCTCCAGGGCGGCGGCAACACCTCGGTCAAGACCCGTGGCGCCGACCTCTTCGGCGAGACCACCGACCTCCTCTACGTCAAGGGCAGTGGCTGGGACCTGGCGGGCATCGAGCCCGCGGGATTCGCTCCGCTGCGACTCGAGGCGGTTCGCCGCATGGCCGAGCTTCCGTCGGTCACCGACTCCAGGATGGTGGCGATGCTGAAGTCGCTTTCCATCGATCCCGACGCACCCGCGCCGTCGGTGGAGGCCATCCTTCACGCCGTCATTCCGTCCGCCTTCGTCGATCACACCCACGCCGATGCCGTCGTCACCATTACCAACACACCGGACGGCATGCACCGGATCGGCGAGATCTACGGCGACCGCATTTTCATCGTGCCCTATGTGATGCCGGGCTTCGAGCTCGCGCGCGAAGTCTACGAGATGACGCGCGACGTCGACTGGGCCGAGCTCGAAGGCATCATTCTGATGAATCACGGCGTGTTCACATTCGGCGACGACGCACGCTCGAGTTACGAGCGCATGATCCAGATCGTGTCGGAAGCTGAGGACTATCTCGACACACACGCGCCACTCGAAACCTCCTCAATCGACGCGGAAGAGGCGCGTGCAGCCGACGTTCTTCGCCTGGCCCGTGCTCGCCGCGCGGTGTCGCTCGCAGCCGGGGGAACAGTATTCGCGCGCTTCGACCCGACCGCATCGTCATTCGCATCGCGCCCCGACGCTCCCGAATTGGTGTCGCGCGGCCCGCTCACGCCCGACCACGTAATTCGCACCAAGCGCGTGGCCTGGGTGATGGATGACGACGTGGAAGAATCGGTGGGCCGGTTCACGGCTGCGTATCGCGAGTACTTCGAGCGCAACACCGACGGCGCCCTCACCTGTCTCGATCCCGCGCCGCGCTGGGCACTGTGGCCGGGGCGCGGGGTGGTGGTCTTCGGCCGCTCGCAGGGAGAGCTGAACGCGGTGAACGATATCGTCGCGCACACGCTGCCCGCGATCGAGCGTGCCGAGCAGCTGGGCGGATGGCAGGCGCTGCCCGAGGACGCCATTTTCGACGTCGAATACTGGGAGCTCGAGCAGGCCAAGCTCTCGCGCGCGCCCCGGGCCGCCGAGCTGGCGGGGCGCGTGGCGCTGGTAACCGGTGCCGCGAGCGGCATCGGCCACGCGTGCGTGGAAGCGTTTCTCGCGCGCGGCGCTTCGGTGGTGGCACTCGATCGCAACGACGCGGTGACATCCATGTTCGACGAAGCGCGCGTGGCGGCATTCGCGTGCGATGTCACCGATGCGACCGCGGTGGAGTTCGCGATCGAGAGTGCGATTCGCCGTTACGGCGGACTCGACGCCGTCGTGAGCAACGCCGGCGTATTCACGGAAAGCGCGCGCATCGCCGAGATCTCCGGGGAAGTGTGGCGCAAGAGCATGTCTGTCAATCTGGACGCGCACCGCATTGTGCTGCAGAAGACCATCCCGTTCCTCGAATCGGGCATCGATCCTGCAGTGGTGATGGTGGGCTCGAAGAACGTGCCCGCGCCCGGCAAGGGCGCCGCGGCCTACTCCGTCGCGAAAGCGGGGCTGACACAGCTGGCGCGTGTGGCCGCGCTCGAGCTGGCGGCCTCCGGCATTCGCGTCAACGTGCTGCACCCGAACGATGTGTTCGACACGGCCATCTGGACGCCGGAAGTGCTGGCAGCGCGCGCGAAGGAGTACGGCATGGACGTGGAGTCATACCGGCGTCGCAATTTGCTGCGCGTCGAGGTGACTTCCGCCGATGTGGCGGCGCTCGCGGTGGCGCTCACCGGACGGCTGTTTGCAAAGACTACCGGCGCCCAGATTCCCGTCGATGGCGGGAACGACCGCGTAGTTTAGCGGAGCTTCTTGCTCCGCGCTTTCCTGCGGAGTAGTCTTGAGTATCATGCGTATTTTCACTGTGCTGTTCGTAGGCCTTTTCCTGATGGCCTGCGTGGCACCGTCGTTGGCTTCGAATACGCCCCCCCAGGCCCCCGTCTGCGCCGCCTGCGGCAAGCCCGTCAGCGGATCCAGCTTCACCACCAAGGGCGCTGTCTACCACGCCGCGTGCTTCCGCTGCGCCTGGTGTAATCGCGCCATCACCGGGCCCTATTCCGAGTACAAGGGCAAGAACTACCACAACGATTGTTTCGAGCGTCACGTGGCGCTCAAGTGCGCGCTGTGCGGCGACATTGTTCGCGGCGAATATCTGCAGGACTTCTGGGGCAACTCGTACTGCATGAAGCACGAGCACGACGCGCCGGTGTGCGACTCGTGCGGCCGCTTTGTCTCCGACAAGACCACCGGTGGCGGGGTTCGCTACGACGACGGCCGCTACATCTGCAATGTGTGCCGTCCCAAATCGATGACAGACATCGACGACATCCTCGGTCTCGTGCACGAAGTGGCCGGACACATGCGCACCATGGGCATGAAGGTGGACTACAACGGTATTCGCATCCACCTGGTCGGTCGCAATGAAATGCAGAAGCTCTCCGGGCATCACTCGGAGGGCCTGCGCGGGTTCACCGATTATCGCGAAGAATATCGCGTCTTCGGAAAATCGTACGACCGGCACATGGACATGTACCTTCTGTACGGCATGCCGCGCATGGAGCTCATCTCGACCATCGCCCACGAGCTTGGCCACGTATGGCAGTTCAACCACGGACGTTTCCGCAACGACCGCGCGTGGAACGAGGGCAGCTGCAACTACACCGCGTACCTGGTGCTGGCCAGGTATCCCGGCAAGGAGAGCGCGTTCTTCCGCACCAGCCTCACCCGCGACGACGACAATGTCTACGGACAGGGCTTCCGCCGCGTGAAGTCACTGGCCGAGGCCGAGGGGACGAGAGAGTGGCTGCGTTACCTCACCCGCAGCACCGATTTCCCCTCGGGATACTAGTACCCGGCGACCAGCCGCATTGCGCGCTATCGCGCGCTTTGTTATCATGCCGCGCACCTGCGCTCTGCGGGTCCTCAGTTCGTCCGTAATTATCTATCCCGAAAGGAAATCAATGAGCAGGCACCGGGTCGTCCTGTTGCCGGGAGACGGAATCGGTCCTGAAGTTGTCGAAGCGGCGCGCCGCGTCGTCGATGCTTCCGGGCCCGAGATCGAATGGGTGCCGATGGAGATCGGCGCCGTCGCTTTCGAAAAATACGGCGATGCGCTTCCGGCGGATGTACTGAAGGAAATCCGCGCCTGCGGCGTCGCACTCAAGGGACCGACGACCACTCCCATCGCGACGGGGCACGTCTCCGCCAATGTGCGCCTGCGCAAAGAGCTCATGCTCTACGCCAACGTGCGCCCCGTGAAGACGGTGCCCGGCCTCGAGACTCCCTACGGCAATGTCGACCTGGTGGTGGTGCGCGAGAACACCGAGGACCTCTACGCCGGTCTCGAGAACGAAGTCGCCCCCGGGGTGATCACATCCATCAAGGTGATCACGGAGACGGCCAGCCGGCGCATTGCGAAGTTTGCCTTCGAGTACGCGATGCGCTGGGGACGTCACCGCGTGACGGCGGTGCACAAGGCAAACATCATGAAGAAGGCGGACGGTCTTTTTCTGGAATGTTGCCGGCAGGAATCGCTCCCCTTTGAAGGCCGCGTGCGTTTCGACGACATCCTCGTCGACGCGCTGGCCATGAAGCTCGTCACCAATCCCACCCAGTTCGACGTGCTCTTGCTCGAAAATCTCTACGGCGACATCGTGAGCGATCTCGCGGCGGGCCTGATCGGCGGGCTGGGCCTGGCACCGGGTGCGAACTACGGCCCCGACTGCGCGGTGTTCGAAGCCATCCACGGCTCGGCCCCCGACATCGCGGGCAAGGGCATC
>Ga0068857_100003872_pt1 | contig 12601 bp, 8 predicted proteins | sample KBSCornC72_FD_66591 | JGI IMG/M metagenome (GOLD analysis project Ga0068857, IMG submission 66591) | Corn rhizosphere microbial communities from Kellogg Biological Station, Michigan, USA - KBS Corn C7-2 | ecosystem: Host-associated > Plants > Roots > Rhizosphere > Soil ...
ATGTGCGAGACGCGGCAGATGAGCTCGAATCCCGAGGGGATGGCGCAGCTCGAGGTGATGATCAAGCGCTACCGGAATTCGCCCTCGATCATTTTGTGGTCGGTGGGGAATGAGGAGTTTTTGCTGCAGGGGCCGATGGCCGAGCAGGGCAAAAAGATTGCGACGGAGATGGTTAGGAAGTGTCATGAGCTTGATCCGACGCGCGTGGTATCGGCGGCCGTGAACGGAGATAACAGGCAGGGCATTTCGGATGCGTTCGATGTGCTGGGGTTCAACTATAACCTGAAGAATCCTGAGTCCTATCACAAGGACTTCCCGAATCGGCCGATCTATGGGTCGGAGACTTCGAGCGCGATTGGGACGCGTGGGGTGTACAGCTCAGACAAGCTGCGGAACACGGTGAACTCGTATGACGGCGTAGTGCCGTGGGGCGAAACAGCGGAGGACTGGTGGAAGTACTACGGCGAGCGCGATTGGGCATCGGGCGGATTCGCGTGGACGGGATTTGATTATCGCGGTGAGCCGACGCCGTATGGATGGCCTTCGATCAACTCCCAATTCGGGATCGTAGATATGTGCGGATTCCCGAAGGACAACTACTACTACTACAAGGCGTGGTGGGGTAAGGAGCCGTCGCTCCATGTGTTTCCGCACTGGAACTGGACGGGACGCGAGGGCGACGAGATTGCGGTGTGGGCATACTCAAACCTCGATGAAGTGGAGCTGTTTGTGAACGGGAAGAGCGCGGGGAGCCAGAAGGTTCCGCACCTCGGGCATGTCGAGTGGAAGGTGCGTTACGAGCCGGGTTCTATTGAGGCGCGCGGCAGCAAGGATGGCAAGGTTGTGCTGACTGATAAGCGAGAGACGACCGGGCCGACCGCGGTCATCAAGCTTACAGCGGATCGGATGGACATCAATGCCGACGGCGAAGATGTTGCGGTGATCAAGGTGGAGGCGCTGGACAAGGAAGGACGGCTGGTTCCGCTGGCTGACGATCAAATCGGCTTCAAGGTGACGGGGGCTGGGGCGCTGATTGGCGTGGGGAATGGCGATCCGAATTGCCAGGAGAGCGACAAGGATCCGAAGCGTTCACTGTTCAATGGGCTGGCGCAGGTGATCGTGCAGGCGACAAAGGAAGCTGGGGAGATCATGATCGAGGCTTCGAAAGATACAAGGCGGTCTGATCTTGCACCTGCGACCATAACGATCAGGACGAAGAAGGTGGAGTTGCGGCCGACGGTGGCGTGAAGCCAGCGGGAATAGGGAGTAATAAGCGAACATCTTGGCTTCCAACAGTTCGACAGGGCGCATGCCTATGCGACCTTAGTTTTGATTTGAGCATTCACGTCTTCTGCGTCGAATTACCTCAGTAATTCAACATGTTGCTTGCAGGGCTTCCGCGGTCGCTGCGCAACGGGTATGCTCGTTACCAACTAATCAATCTAGTGTCCGTCGATGAATGGGTATGAGTCTGGCCCACGCATCAGTGCAAGAACAGTCTCACGTCTCGCGTTTGCGGGGGTCTCGGTAAGTTCCAGCCGATTCTGCTTCTTTTCGCACCCTGATCTAGCTCGCAAGTGGGGGCCCCGGATGCAGTCTCGTGCGGGAAAGTGTGGAATTGTCCGGATATCCATATCCAGTCTCATAGGCCTGTTCATCGCATTCGCAATCTCGGGGTGTTCTACTCCATCGGCGCCCATTAAAGCGAAGCTGGCTTCTGGCATTTCTGTCGTGACGCCTTTTGACGGAGCCAATGTTACGTCACCATTCACTTTGACTGCCAGTGCGACCACGTGCGCATCACAGCCTGTGGTCTCCATGAGCTATTCGATCGACGGCGGGCAGGCGATTGCTGAACCAGCATCGTTCAACGCGCAGGTTACGACGACCACCGGTCCTCACATCCTTCACGTAAGGTGCCTGGGACAGGATGTGAGCAGCGAGGTGCTGATGACCATCAACGTGTCCTCGAACCCAACTACGACTCCCGCAGCTGCCACGGCTGCTACTCCGACGTTCTCAGTGCCGTCAGGGACATACTCAAACGCGCAAGCGGTTTCGATTGCCTCCGCGACTACCGGGTCGACGATCTACTTCACGACGGATGGAACCGTGCCATCGACATCGTCTACTCCCTATTCGGGCCCAGTCACAGTTGCAAGCTCGATGACGCTTCAGGCGATCGCGACGGCCCCGGACTATACAAACAGTGCAGTGGCCCAGGCGAGCTACTCGATCTCCGCGCCGAAGAGTCCCTCAACGCCGTCCGGTCCTTCCATTCCCTCCTACGCGATCAGCCAGCAAGAGATTCAGCTGCTACCCAGCTGGCGAATCAAGCATGATCCGGGAACTTCCGGCACTTCCACGGGGTCTATGACTCTGGTCAGCGATCCCTCGCTGAGTGGCCAGGCAGCCAAGTTCTACACCACATTCAGCAATGCGGGCGGCGAACTCTATTCGGTTTCATACGGAAACGATACGGACTCCAAGAACTTTGTGTACGACGCGCAGGTGTGGATTGCCGCGGGCAGCACGCTGAGCAATCTTGAGATGGACAACAACCAGGTGATGCGAAACGGCGACACGGTGATCTACGCATTCCAGTGCTCCGGTTATGCGAACGTCTGGGAGTTCACGACAAATGCCGGGACCCGAACGCAACCTCAAGCCAAATGGATTAAATCAACGGCGCCCTGCAATCCTTCGAAGTGGACGCGGGATGTCTGGCACCATATACAGATCAGCACTTCGCGCGATGATATAGGAAATGTGACCTATCACTCTGTGTGGTTTGACGGAGTGGAATCGCCAATCAATCAGACCGTCAATTCGGACTTCTCGCTGGGGTGGGCACTGGGAGTATTGGTGGCCAATTTCCAGGTGGATGGCCTGGGAACGAGCGGATCATCAACTCTGTATCTTGATCACTTCACAATGTACCGGTGGTGAAGCTGGCATCTTGATCGCTTGCGATCGCGGCAGGATTCAAAGCAATTTACAGACTGGCCAAAGTTCATCGTTTTCCTTTCAAGCTGAGATCAGAGCTTGAAGTGGAGCCGATTGAACACTGCTTCAACCACACGGTTGCAGCGGGTAGCGGGAAACGCGAATGCTTGCGGACCGGAGACGCGGGCGCGCGTCATCAGCTCTGAGCGTAGCAACTCGTGCGCGCGGTGCAGGCGCACCTTTACGTTGGAATCGGTGATGGCGAGGACTTCTGCGGTTTCGCTGGTGCTCATTTCCTCGATGTCGCGGAGCATCAGGACGGTGCGGTAGACCGTTGGAAGCGCAAGAATAGAGTCCTCGAGCAGCGCAGCGAGTTCGACGCGAGCTGCAGTGAGTTCAGGGCTGGGTGTGTTCTGGTCCGAGGCGAGCATGGCCTGATGGTCCCCGTCTAGATCTTCTTCGAGTGGATCGAGTTTACCGCGGGCGATGCTGCGCTTGATGGATTCGTTAACAGCGATGCGCGTCAGCCACGTGGAGAATTTCGCGCGGCCTTCGAACTGTGCTAGATGCTCGAATGCGCGCACGTAGGTCTCCTGCATGACGTCTTCGCATTCTGCATCGTCGCGAAGAATGCTGCGAACCGCCCGGTAGATGCGCTGATTATGACGGCGCATGAGCACCTCAAAGAGAAGCACTTCGCCCTGGAGCACGCGCTTGACGACGTGCTCGTCAGTCCAGTCTTGAACTGAGGAGGGCGGGCAAGCAGGATTGGCGGACATCATCACCTACTGTATGGATCGGGCAGGATCGGTTTGGTTACAAACATTTCCTTTGTAACCGGTCGTGAGTTCACCACTCCATTGGACAGCAAAGGAGGCGAGATGGCAAAAGATGACCGGCTGAACCTGGCGTGGTGGACATTGCGCATCGGGCTGGGGGTTGGGCCGTTTCTGGCAGGTCTGGACAAGTTCTTCAACCGGCTTACGAACTGGGAGATGTATCTGAGCCCGATGATTCCGCAGATGCTGCACGTTACGTCCGCTACGTTCATGCATCTGGTCGGAGTTGTGGAGATGATCGCGGGGTTGCTGGTGCTCACGCGCTGGACGCGTTACGCGGCTTACATCGTGGCCGGATGGCTGGTGGCGATTTCGTTGAACTTACTGAGCCAGGGGCTGTTCCTGGACATCGCGGTGCGGGATCTGGAGCTTGCATTAGCGGCATTTGTGCTGGCGAAGCTGACGGAGGTGCGCGACTCGGCGGAGGCAGGTGTGCCGGCCCCAGGCACGAATGAGGCTGTTCACTTCAGTCAGAGTTGAATGAGTTTTCACAAAGGAGAAGAGCAGATGAGGAGAATGGTTTTTGTGATGGCGGCGATGCTGGCCTTGCCGATGTTCGCGGCGGCTCAGGATTGGTCAAACGTTGCGATGATTGACACGCAGTGTTCGACGAAGGCGAAAACGAATCCGGATGCGCACACGAAATCATGTGCACTGGCTTGCGCGAAGAGCGGATTCGGGATTGTCGACAAGGACGGGAACTATCTGAAGTTTGACGCGAAAGGGAACCAGGAAGCCAAGAGCCTGCTGGAGGGCAGTAGCAAGCAGGATCACATTCGGGTAAATGTGTCCGGGAAGAGAGAAGGAGACGTTATCCACGTGGACTCGGTAAAGATGCTGTAACGCTCGAGGGAATTCCGAAGGCCGGCGAGTCGACGAGATCCGCCGGCCTTTGTGCTTTTGTCTCAAGCTAAACAGGCGAGGCGAGTTCGGCGGCGGCGGCCAGGACTTCGGTGATGATGGCATGGACGTCGGGTTCAGTGGTGCGGTGATTGACGACGCAGGCGCGCAGGGCGAAGTGTCCGTGGATGGTGGCGTTGGAGAGGTAGACGCGGCCGCGGCGGATGACGCGATCGAGGATTCGGCGGTTGAGCTCGTCGAGATCGTCGCTGGATGAGGCGATGTAGCGGAAGCAGACGGCGCTTAAGGCGACTGGGGCGAGACGTTTCAGCTTTGGTTCGGCGTCAATGAAGTTGGCGAGGACCTGGGCGAGATGGAGGTCGTCGCTGATGGATTGCTGAAATGCGCGCAGGCCGAAGTAGCGGAGCGACAGCCAGATCGATAGAGCGCGGAAGGGGCGGGAGAGCTCGATGGATTCCTCGAAGAAGGCGAAGCCCTCGATGGGATCGTTAGTGAGGGAGCGGGCGTAGTCGCCTGAGTGGGAGAAGGCGCGTCGCGCGTCGGCGGGATCGCGATAAAGGAGGCATCCGCAGCCGGTGGGTTGGTAGAGCCACTTGTGAGGGTCGAGGGAAATGGAGTCTGCGAGTTTGATTCCCTCGAAAGCTTTGGGAATGGCGAGAGAGGCAAGTGCGCCGTAGGCTCCGTCAATATGCAACCAGAGGTTGTGTTCGCGGCAGATGGAGGCAATTTCGCGGAGGGAGTCGATGCTGCCGGTGGCTGTGGTCCCGGCGCTGGCGACTATGGCGATGGGCTTGAGATTGCGTGCTAGGTCGCGCTGGATGGTTTCCCGCAGAGCATTGATCTGCATGCGAAAGGCATTGTCGACCGGTATGAGACGGACAGAATTATGCCCGAGGCCGAGGAGCGCGGCGGCCTTGGTATTGGACATGTGCGCTTCTGCAGAGCAGTAGATGATGCCGCCTTGAACGCCGGCTTGATTGGCAGGGGCTTTGGCTTCACGGGCCATGCAGAGGCCCATGAGGTTTGCGGACGATCCGCCGAGGGTGAGGCTGCCGCTGAATCCGTCACATCCTATTGCAGAGGCAAGCCAGCGTACGACGGTGCGCTCGATCGCATTGGCCGAGGGGCCGGAGCGCCAGGCCGTGGCGTTCTGATGGAGCACGGCGGAGGCAAACTGGCCGAGTGCGGCGATGGGCTCGCCGGAGCCGAAGACGTATCCGAAGAAGCGCGGGCAGGCGGGACGAGAGTTCTCGAAGATTTCAGGGAGGAGATCGAAGGCTGCTCCTCTCATACCCTCGAGTGGGATGTCGCTGGAGAAGAGCTTTTCGATGGCGGGGCCGATTATGTTCTCGGGATAGGAGCGGATGGTTGGAAGGCGCTCAAGGTAGTCGGCGGTGAAGTCAGATAGCGAATGCGCGAGGGCGCGGAAATCTTCGGAGGAGAGAGTGAGAGGTCTTTGCATGATGGGCCTGCCAGCAATCTTACTGGCTGGTGTTTATCCAGGTGCCTTATAGCGAGTCCTGGGGGTACCCGGCGAATGGTGAAAAAACTTCACTGTTTCCCACCCAAACCGCGTTAAGACTGCGGTTTGAAGGGGCACCCGGCTTTTATGCAGCAGAGCGAACGATGGAGGTGAATGCATATACTTGCTGGTTCTGGATAAGAGAGGGTTGGTGATGCGGTTCGGGAAGTGGATGCTGGCGGCGATGTGTTTGGTGGCGAGTGTGGCGGCGGGCGGGCAAACAGGGCCGGCGCATCTGCAGGTGGACAATCTCGACAAGCCGCTGGGAATTGATGATCCGGCGCCTCGGTTTTCGTGGCAGCTGCATGATGCGGCACAAGGGGCGAAGCAGACAGCGTATCGGGTGATGGTGTCGACTCGGTCGGATTTGCTAGGTACGCCGGATGTGTGGGACAGCGGAAAAGTAGAGTCGGGGCAGTCGCTGAATGTTAAGTATGCGGGGCCGGCGGTGAAGGCAAGCACGCGCTACTTCTGGCGTGTGGAGGCTTGGGACAAGGACGGGAAGGCCTATCCGGCAAGTGAAGCGACCTGGTGGGAGACTGGTTTGCTCAAGCAGGATGCGTGGAAGGGCGAGTGGATTGGGTGGGAGACGGCGGAAGAAGCTGCGGAGCGGAAGGCGCCGGCGAAGTGGATTGCGAGTCCTGAGGCGAAGCCAGGCAAGCCGGACAGCGAGCAGAAGTTTGCATATCGCGCGGTGGTGAATGTGAACAAGCCTGTGAAGCAGGCTGTGCTATTTGCGACGGCAGAGGAGACGGTTTCAGCGTGGGTAAATGGGGAGAAGGTGATGACGGGTGCGGAGTTCCCTCCCTATCACCATCTGCCGTGGAAGAAGTTTGTGCGCGCCGATGTGACGGCGCAGGTGACGCAGGGTAAGAACACGATCGCGGTTGAGAGCGTGCACTACATCGACAAGTACGGCGAGAAGGATCGGAAGGATGCTCCGCCGATGATTGCAACGGTAGTGCTGCTGTATACGGACGGGACGTCGTCCGCTGTGGTGAGCGATGTGAACTGGAAGAGCTCGGCGGAACCTGCTCCGGGCTGGGAGTCGAATACGTTTGATGATGCGGTGTGGAAGAATGCGGCGATGTGGGAACAGGCGAAAGATTCTGATGCAGCGCCAGTTCTTCAGCCGTGGATTCCGGACAGCGTGAAGGAGCTGCGGAAGGATTTTGACGCGGGGCAGGCGGTGAAGTCGGCGCGGATTTATGCAACGGCGTTGGGAACGTATGAGCTGTTTCTCAATGGGAAGCGTGTTGGCGATTCCGTGATGGCTCCCGGGTGGACGGATTATCGTGAGCGGGTGCTCTACCAGACTTACGACGTGACGGAGATGGTGAGGGGCGGAAGCAATGTGTTGTCAGCGTTGCTTGCGCCGGGGTGGTATTCGACGTCGCTCGAGTGGCTGCAGCAGCCCAATAACTACGGCGATACGCCGCCGGCGTTGCGGGCGCAGCTGCGGATTGAACATGCGGATGGAAGTGTGGAGTGGGTGGTGACGGATGGGAGTTGGAAGGCGAGACCATCGTACATTCTGCGCTCGGAGCTGTATGACGGGGAGACGCAGGATTCGAGGATTCCTACCCCCACAAGTGTGACGAGCGGGGCGCAGACTTTGGAGCCAGTCGAGATTGTTCAACCGACGGAGATCAAGATCGAGGCGCAGGATTTTGAGCCGATCCGCGTCGAGCGCTCGCTTGATGATCCGAAGAGGACGGAACCGAAGCCTGGTGTCTTTATCTATGACTTTGGGCAGAACATGGCTGGAGTTGAGCAGTTGAAGATTTCGGGGCCGGCGGGAACGGATGTGCAGGTGCGGTTGGGCGAGATTCTGAATCCCGATGGGACTTTGTATACGGAGAACCTGCGCACGGCTAAGGTAACCGATCATTTTCTGTTGAGCGGAAACGGGCAGGAAGAACTGGTTCCGCAGTTTACGTTTCATGGGTTTCGGTATCTCGAAGTGACTGGGTTGAAGACTGCTCCTGATGCGAAGGATGTGAAGGCATTGGTGTTGCACACGGATTTTCCGTTTACGGCGGAGTTGAAGACCGGCAACGAGATGGTGAACAAGCTGTGGAGCAACATTCTATGGGGGCAGCGATCCAATTTTGTGGGAGTGCCGACGGATTGCCCGCAGCGGGATGAGCGGCTGGGGTGGTCGGCGGATGCGCAGGTGTTCTGGCGGGCGGCTTCTTTCAACGCCGATCTTGCGCCGTTCACGCGGAAGTTCGCGGCTGATCTGCGGGGAACTCAGGTCGGCACGCCTTACTACGGCATCTATGCGCCGGGCACGGCGAGGCCTCACATGGGCACGGGTGCGGCGTGGAGCGATGCGGGCGTGATTATTCCGTGGACGTCTTGGATTCAGACGGGCGACACCATGGTGATCGACGAGAACTGGCAGGCGATGCGGAAGTACGTCGATGCGATCCACCAGAGCAATCCAGATGGGATCTGGCATAACAATTCGGGGACGCCGTTCGGAGACTGGCTGTCGCTGGAGGGAAGGACAAAGGAGGACATTGTCGCGACGGCGTACTGGGCGTACGACGTTGACATGATGCGGCAGATGGCGCACGCCACAGGACGCGCGCAGGAAGAAGAGCACTACGCGCAGCTCGAGTCGAAGATTCGCAATGCATTCGAGAAGAAGTTCGTGGAGGCGGGCGGTTATGTTCCTGGCGCGGACAACAGTCCTTCTCCGTTTGGAGACATTAATAATCCCAATGCGAAATCAAAGGCGGGAGATACGCAGACGGGGTACGTGCTGGCGCTGCACATGAACCTTCTGCCGGAGAATCTGCGCAGTGCGGCGGCTGGGCGGCTGGTAAAGAAGATCGAGGCGAATCACGGATTGTTGAATACCGGGTTTGTAGGGACGCCATATCTTCTGGAAGAGTTGACCAAGACAGGGCATCAGAAGCTCGCGTATGACGTGCTGCTGAATACCGGAATGCCTTCGTGGGGATATGTGATCGAGCATGGAGGGACGACGACCTGGGAGCGATGGAATGGCGACCAGATGATTGGTGATCCGCAGATGAACTCGTATAACCACTACGCGTACGGAGCGGTAGCGGACTGGATTTATCGCTACGCCGCGGGCATCGATGCATCGCCGCTGGATGCAGGGTTCCACACCGTGGTGTTGCATCCGGTGTTCGATCCACGTTTGTCGCCGCTGGAGTTCAGTTATCAGTCTTCATTCGGGCAGATCAAGTCGAGTTGGACGGCCAGGGGGAGTACGGCGGAGTGGAACGTGACGCTGCCGGCGAACACGACAGGGCGGCTGGAACTGCAGCCGGCGGAAGCAGCCCGCTGGAGGCTGGAGGGTGTGGCGCTAAACGCGAGTCCGCTGGTGAAAAAGCTGGACGGCGGGTTTGAACTGCGTGCGGGAAGCTATCGATTCGAGGTGCAAGCAGTAGGGAAGCATTAGTGCATAGCAAGCGAGGGATCAGGATTCCGAGGGAATAACCCGTCCTCTCAAGCACTAATCAGCTAAGGTGCCTTGGATGTGCCAGGAGCGGTCGGCGGACTCGGCGTGATGGACTTCGGCTTTGATGAGTTCCAGGAATGCAGTCATCGCGGGCGATACCCACTTGTCCTTGTGCCAGAGGACATGAGTGCCCATGTCGAGCGAGGGGCCGGTCCAGTGGAGAGCTTTGAACTGGTTCTGGCGGAGTTCGCGGGCGACCACGATGGCGGGCAGAAGAGCGAGGCCCATCCCCGCGGAGACGCACTGCTTGATGGCTTCGACACTGGAGAACTCGGTGACGTGGCCGGGGCGGATGTTCTGCATCGCGAGAATCTTTTCGAGCTTGGCGCGGTAGGGACAGCCGTGTTCCGTCAGCAGGAGCTGCTGGCCGGCGAGGTCGCATGGTTTTACAGTGCGGCGTTTTGCGAGCGGGTGGCTGGGCTCGGCAAGGAGGAAGATGCGCTCGGTGTGAAAGCGTAGCGACTTGTAGGCAGGACTCAGAGGAGCGTCGCACATGTTGATGACGAGATCGAGCTTGCCGGTTTCGAGCTCTATGTCGAGAGTTGTCTCGATGTGAGCGAGGAAACTGATTTCGACGTGCGGGAACTTGCGGCGGAAGTTACGAAGGATGACAGGCAGGCGATAGGTGAGGATGCTCTCGGGTGCGCTGATGCGCAGCGGGCCGCTTGGCTCATTGCAGATGGCGCGCTCGCCTTGCTCCATCGCCGTAAGGGCCTGTTCGGCGAATGGTCTGAACCGACGGCCAGCGTCGGTGAGTGCGACGCGGCGGCCGAGACGATCGAAGAGCGGAACACCGAGTTCTTCCTCGAGCGCCTTGATCTGCGCGGTCACGTTGGATTGAACGGTGTGAACGCGCTCGGCGGTGCGCGTGAAGTTGAGTTCCTCGGCGAGAGCCCGAAATATCTGCAGCTGGCGGACTTCCATCGCTATCTCCGAAACAGATGGAAACCATCATACCAATCTATTGGACAGATGTGCTAATTGGCCTCAAACTCTGACAATGAGATTCGACTTGCCGATCACAAAGAAAATGCAACTTTGGCGAGCTTGTTGAATCACATCCTCCTTCCCTGACCAAACTCGACAATTCAACGCAAGAAACGGATAGCGACTGCGCTTAAAGCGGACGACTATCGACGCAGGTGGACACTATGACTGCTTCCCCTCAGTTGTTGGCCTCTCGTTTTGGTTCTGTTTTGTTGATGGTGATCGTGGCACTGAACGCAGCGTTGTTCCTGGCGAACAAAGCATTCGCGGAGAGTCCGATGCCGCACACCAGTCATACGACGATGGTCATCTTCACCGATCATCCGATGGAAGACGACCAGTGGTCGGCGCTGGTGCGTGAGCTGCACAGGGCTGATGTGCGCCTTGAGATGGCTGCTCGCGAGCTTGGCGGCGGTCTCGAGGTGCTGCGCGGGCGTGACGTGGCGATGGGTGTGAATGTAGACCAGATAATCAGCGTGTCCGTAATCGGCGACTGTACCTTGATGCCCGGTCCGCGACGCACTGTTACCGGAGCGTTGGGATGGGTGAAGAAGGTAGATGGCGAGATTCAGCCCTTCATCAAGGTGAGCTGCGAACGCATTGTGGAGATGCTGCAAGGCATAGCTCTTGGCATGAACCGGGACCGGAAGAATGCGGTGATGGCTGAGGCGATGGCGCGTGTAATTGCGCATGAATGGATTCACATAGCGACGCAGCAGGCCGGACATGAGAAGAGCGGGGTGATGGAATCACAGTTTCAGGTTTCGAATCTGCTGGCAGATGATGATCCGGTATACCCGCGAAGGCAGAGCGGGCGGGATAAGAAAAGGTCGTTGGGATTCTGACCGGCTTGTAACAAATCACGGCATAGTCTCATCGAAGTCGCAGTTAGAGTAGAAGCATGGGACAAAGCCGCGCCAACTTGAGCAGCGAACTGCGAGCGATGATTGCGCTCGCGCTTCCTGTTGTACTGAGCGAGCTGGGCTGGGTGGCGCAAGGCGTTGTGGACAACATCATGGTAGGTCGGCTGGGGCCGGTGGCGATCGGTGCTGTCGCGCTGGGGAATGCGGTGTATTACATTCCATCCCTGTTTGGGATCGGGCTGCTGCTGGGGTTGGACACTCTGGTGTCGCAGGCATATGGGCGGCAGGACTACGACGCATGTCACAGGTGGATGGCTCAGGGCGTCTATCTCGCGATGATTGTCACTCCACCACTGATGATTTTGATCTGGGCCACGAGTTATGGGTTTACGCGGTTCGGCGTGATACCGGAGGTTGCAGTTCTTTCGGGCGGGTATCTGCGCATTATGAACTGGGGCACACTGCCGCTGCTTCTGTATGGAGGAACACGGCGGTACCTGCAGGCTGTGGGGCAGGTGAAAGTGATTACGCTGACCTACGTGCTCGCGAATCTGCTGAACTGGGGTGGAAACTGGGCGCTGATTTACGGAAAGCTTGGGTTCCCGGCACTGGGCGTGAACGGGTCGGCGATTTCGACATGCGTTTCGCGCGTGGGCATGGCGGGGGCCATGCTGGCGTGCGCGTGGAGGTATGAACGGAAGCGTGGGCATCCGCTGTTTGCGCGCTGGGCGGGACCGCATGTGGCAGAGCTGAAGAAGCTGGTGCGGATTGGCGCGCCTGCGGCGGGGCAGATTGTGCTCGAGGTTGGGGCATGGAGTCTGTCCACGGTTGCGGCTGGATATCTCACACCGGTGGCGCTGGCAACGCACACCATCGCGCTGAATTACGCGAGCATCACCTATATGGTGCCGCTGGGAATCGGCGCGGCGGCCGCGGTGAGCGTGGGTCATGCGATTGGTGCGGGTGATCCAGCGAAGGCTCGCAGAGCGGGGTGGATGGCGCTGGCATTGGGCGCGGGCTTCATGACGTGCGCGGGGATTGTGTTTCTGGTTGCGCCGGGACCGCTGATCAAGCTGTACACGCA
>Ga0068857_100003877_pt1 | contig 12591 bp, 8 predicted proteins | sample KBSCornC72_FD_66591 | JGI IMG/M metagenome (GOLD analysis project Ga0068857, IMG submission 66591) | Corn rhizosphere microbial communities from Kellogg Biological Station, Michigan, USA - KBS Corn C7-2 | ecosystem: Host-associated > Plants > Roots > Rhizosphere > Soil ...
CGCCAGGACAGCTCGATCCAGAACTCGTCCTCCTCCCACACCTGGCCCAGCCCCGCCGCCTCATGCGCCTGCCACGTCCAGTCGAAGCGCTTCCCCTGCTTTTCCAGCGCCACCCGCAGCACGGGCTGCCGGAAGCCGATCCAGCGCGCGGCGTGCGTCTCCTGGCTCATGAGGTCGTGCCGCTCGGAGGCATGCCCCATGGGCAGCACGTAGTCGGCGAAGTGCGCGGTCTCGCTCCAGATGGGGGTGAGGCAGGCATGCCGCTCCACCGCGGCTTCGTTCGAGAGCATCTCCACCCAGGACATGCCGTCGGGATTCGTCCACACCGGGTTGTAGACGCGCGTGAAGTACATGGCCAGCTTGCCCCGCTTCTCGCGGAGAAAGTGCGGGAGCAAGAAGCTCATCTCGAAGAAGGCGAGCGGATACTCCCGCGGCATGAGCAGCTCGCTCCACACCTTGCCGGGAGGCGGCATCATCGGCGGCGCCGGCACCGCCTTGTGAAAGCCCGACGGCGCGGTGCCGCCCGGCGTGGCCACCGCCCCGGCGAGAACGACCAGGAACTCGAGCGCGCGCGCGACCTCCCAGCCCCACAGATTGCCCGCGGCGGCATTGCGCCACACATGGGTGGACACCGCGCCGCCCGCGCGGCCGATCTCGCGGGCCACCTCCTCGATGCGCGCGGCGGGAACGCCGGACTCGCGCTCGGCGAACTCCGGCGTGTAGTCGGCGTAGAGCGCGGTGAGGGCGGCCTCGAACGCCTCGAAGGTCAGGGGCGAGCCCGGGCGCTCCTCGCGGAGATATTCCTCCCAGTTCACCCAGCGCCGGACAAAGTCGCGGTCCCAGGTGCCCTCGCGCAGCAGCACGTGGCACATGGCCAGCAGCATCGCCGCCTCCGTGCCCGGCCAGGGCGACAGCCACCAGTCCGCCATCGAGGCGGTATTGGAGAGCCGCGTGTCGACCACGCAGACCTTGGCCCCCGCCATCTTCCCCTCCACGATGCGCTGCGCGTGGGGATTGAAGTAGTGCCCGGCCTCGAGGTGGGAGGAGAGCAGCAGGATCACCCGCGCCTTCGCGTGGTCGGGCGACGGCCGGTCCAGCCCGTGCCAGAAGGCATAGCCCGCCCGCGCGGAGGCCGAGCAGACATTGGTATGGCTATTGTGTCCGTCGATGCCCCAGGCGTGAAAGACGCGCTGCAGATAGATCAGCTCATGACCCGGCCGCCCCAGGTGATACATCACCTCGGTGGGACGCTTCTCCACCAGCGCCTTCCGGATGCGCCCCGCGATGTCGTCGAGCGCCTGGTCCCAGGTCACGCGCTCCCACTGCCCCGAGCCGCGCGGCCCCACGCGCCGGAGCGGATAGAGGATGCGCTCGGGGTCGGTGATCTGGTTGAGCGTGGCGGGGCCCTTGGCGCAGTTGCGCCCGCGGCTGCCCGGGTGCGCGGGATTGCCCTCGAACTTCTGGATCTGCAGCGTCTGCTTGTCCACGTAGGCGAGGAGCCCGCAGCCGGCCTCACAGTTGAAGCAGATGGTGGGAATGAGCGAGTACCGGCGCTTCACCTTGCGCGGCCAGGCCCGGGAGTCGAACTCTTCCCAGCTGTCCCAGAGCGCGGCGGGCGGAAAGCGATGCAGGCCCTCCGTCGGGGCCTGGAGATCCCGCGCCACGGGATGGAGCGGCTCGGTCACGCGATCGGTCATGGGTTCCCTCAGCTCAGCGGGATGGACTGGCCCGCGCGGACCCAGAGGTCCTCGTAGATCCACAGGCCGATCAGGGCGAGCACGGCGCCGGCCGTCCACGCCGCCGGCGAGGAGGTGACGAGCAGCGCGGCGGGCAGGGCCAGCCCCGCGGCGACGACGCCGGCCCACAATGCGGGGGCAAGCGGACCGCGCGCGAGATACCGGGCGGCGCGCCCGGCGTCGCGCGTGGGATGCGAGCCGAACAGCTCGGCGATGAGAATCACCGCGGTGGCGAGCAGCGAGCCCAGCAATACGAGGCGGAGTCCCCGGGGCGCCCCCAGCCCGTCACTGGTGGCGCGCGCGACGAGGAGCAGCGCCGCGCTGCCCGCGGCCAGCGCCGCCACGAGGAGATGAGGGAGCAGCAGCGGGCTCTGCCAGAAGTCGCGCCCCTCGGCCTGACCGAAGAGAAAGGCGCTGTAGCCGGCGGTGGCGCCGGCGAGGAAGATGACGGGCACCGCGAGCCAGATGAGAGCCCCCGGGCGTCCGGCCAGCCCGGCGAGAAGCCAGAGCGTGGCGATGCCGCCATACGCCATGAGGATCCAGCCGCCCCAGACCAGCCACGAGCGCCAGTTGGGCTTCACGAGGATGAAGAGGAAGCGCTCCGGGCGCTTGAGATCGGCGACGAGCAGCGCCGTGGTCAGGGCCAGGAAGACCAGGGCCAGCAGCGGCGCCGCGCGGGCCGCGAGCGCGTTGCCGGACGCGAGCCCGCCCAGCATGCCCAGCGCCGCCACCATCAGCGCGCCCGCGGCGACCGACTTGGTCCAGAGATAGGTCGAGACCTTCCAGCCCCAGGGCCGCTCGGCGTGCGCGACGTCGTACACCGTGCGCGCCATGCGGAGGAGATCCACCGGCTCGCCGTCGGGCACCGGGGCGGCGGCCGCGGTGGCCCGGTTGGGCCGTCCCGGGACCGGGATCGTGCTCGCCTGGGCGAACATGTACTGGCCATCGCGCCGCTGCATCTCCGGCGCCAGCGCGGAGACCTCGGCCCCCACGTAGAAGAGCTTGGGCTGAGTCCCCTGCTCCGGCTTGCGCACCTGCACCTGCTGGCCGGCCACCAGCCGCGCGATGGGCGTGCTGGCGTCGTCGAGGTCGCCGGCGACGATGGCCTGCACGGGGCAGACGATCACGCAGGCGGGCTCGAGGCCGACCTCCACGCGATGCGCGCAGTAGTGGCACTTCGCCGCCGTCTGGGTGACGGGATCGATGTAGAGCGCGTCGTAGGGACAGGCCTGCATGCACGACTTGCAGCCGATGCACCGGTCGCCGTCGAAGTCCACGATGCCGTCGGGCCGGCGGTACAGCGCCACCGTGGGGCAGATGGTCACGCAGGGGGCGTTGTCGCAGTGGTTGCAGCGCAGCACGGAGAAGTAGCGTCGCGTGTCGGGGAAGGTCCCCTTCTCGATGTACTTGACCCAGGTGCGGTTGACCCCGAGGGGCACCTGGTTCTCTTCCTTGCAGGCGACGGTGCAGGCGTGGCAGCCGATGCACTTCCGCTGATCGATCACGAAGCCGTAGCGCACGCCGTCTCCCTGGGTCCTATGTGGCCAGCACGTCCCACCACACCCGGATCGCCACCAGCGCGACGAGCACGACGAGCACCAGCCGCAAGACGCGGACGGGGACTCGCCGGCTGACGCGGGCGCCCACCCGGGCGCCCACCACGGAGCCTAGCACCACCGCCGCCGCGGGGCCGAGTGGGATCTGCGCGGTGAGCGCCTTGCCCAGCACGCCCGCGAGCGCCGACATCCCGGTCACGGCGAGCGAGGTTCCGATGGCGAGCCGCATCGGCAGGCGCAGCAGCGCGATCATCACCGGCACGGTGAGGAAGGCGCCGCCGGCGCCCACCAGCCCCGAGGCGAATCCGATGAGCGCGAGCGCGCCGACGGCAAGGCCCCGGGGGACCGACACCTCCGGCGACGGCGCCGACACGCCGGCCTCGAGGGGCCGGACGGCGAGCAGCGGCAGCGCCACCGTGGCCATCAGCGTGAACACGATGAGGAGGGCGCGCGCCGAGAGCTGGCTGGAAGCGAGCGCGCCCGCCAGCGATGCCGCCGCCATGGCCGCGCCCCCGGTCACGGCGAGCTCGCGCTGGACGGCGGCGTGACGCCCGTGGATCCAGGCGCCCACCGCGGCGGCGGCCAGGACCTGCACCATGGTCACGCCGGACACCTCGGGCATCGGGAGACTCCCCACGCCGAGGAGCGGAGGCGCGTAGTAGAGCAGCGGGATCATGACGATGGCCCCGCCCACGCCCACGAGGCCGGAGACGAAGGCGCCCGCGAAGCCCAGCAGCACCAGCGTCCCGGCGAAGGCCGGCGTCACGCCCGCCCCCCGCGCGCGCGCGGCCCTGGCAACCGCCCGCGCCTAGCGGAGGCTCGAATAGTAGGCGGCGATATCGGGAATCCGTTCGTCCGGCACCGTCTTCATCACGGCCTTCACCGCGGCGAGGGCGGCGTCGCCAGGATTCCGCGCGTCCTGCTTGAACAGCCGGATCTGGTCGCGCAGGTAACCCGGCGCCTGCCCGGCGAGGGTAGGGGTTCGCTTGGCCGGATCCGCCTTGCCCGCCGGCCCGTGGCAGGCCACGCAGGCGGCGGCGGCGACGCGCCCGCGCTCCACCGCCGCCGGGTCCACCTTGACCGGCGTGGGCTCCATCTTCTGGCCCGCGAAGAAGGCCGCCACCTCGTCCACGCCGATGTCGAGGATCTGCTTCGAGTAGGGGCCCATCTCGGGCGAGGGGCGCGCGCCGCCCGCGTACGCCTGAACCTGCTTCTTGATATAAGCCGCGTCCATCCCCGCGATGATGGGCATGGCGTCCGAGCGGCTATTGCCGTTCACCCCGTGGCAGGCCGCGCAGGTGATGACCTTGGCCAGCGGCGAATCGAACGGGCCCGGGGCCGAGGCCGGACCCTGGGCCCGGGCGGGCGCGGCCGGGAGCGCGATCGCGAATCCGGCGAGTACCACGACGGCGAGGCGACGGATGGTCGACATGGGGTCTCCTTGCCTATCCGATCACGTCGGTCCAGATGCTCTGCGTCCAGCTCTCGGCCCGGGCCGCCACCGACGCGTTCTGGGCCGGCGTCAGCCGCTGCTCGATCTGCACCACCTTGCCGCCCTCGATCTTGTACGCGTTGACCACCGCGATCGCCTCCGTATTGCTCACCCAGCTATAGCAGGTATTGCCGGGGGCGAGGAGCTGCACCGGCCGGTCGCCCAGGAGCGCCACCGCCGCGATGGCGGAGATCTTCCCCATGTTGTTGGCGACATTCCCAGACTTCGGCACCGGCAGTCCGGTGGTGGCGTCGCCGATCACGTGGATCCTCGGCTGCTTCACCGACTCGTAGGTGACGTGATTCACCTCGCACCACCGGTTGTCGGCGCCGGTGAGGCCGGCATCCACCGCGATCTGCCCCGCCCGCTGGGGCGGGATCAGGTTGAGCACGTCGTACTTCACGCGATCGAACTCGGTCCGGACTTCGCGCGCGCTGGTATCCACCGCCACCACCCGATTGGTGGCCCGGTAGTCGATGTTGGGGTAGGCCTTCCACGCCTCGCGGAAGAGCGCGGTCTTGGACACGATGTTCGGGTTGGCGTCGAGCACGATGAGCTTCGAGCGCGGCTTGTTGGCCTTGAGATACCAGGCCACCAGGGAGATCCGCTCGTAGGGGCCGGGCGGGCAGCGATACGCGACCGGCGGCACCGTGAGGACGAAGACGCCGCCGTCGGGCATGGCCTGGATCTGCCGCGCGAGCTGCACCGTCTGCGGCCCCGCCTTCCACGCGTGGAGCACGGTCTCCTTGGCGGCGGGCAGCCCCTCGACCAGCTCCCACTGGAAGTCCACGCCCGGCGAGACGATGAGCCGGTCATAGGAGAGATAGCCCGAGGCAAGGCGCACCCGCTTCGTGTCGGGCTCCACCGCCAGCGCCATCTCGTGGCGCACCTGCACGCCGCGCTTGCGCAGCCCCTCATAGCCGAAGCTCAGGCTCTCGATGTTCCGCAGCCCGGCCAGCACCAGATTGCTGAACGGGCAGGAGATGAACTGCCGATTGGGCTCCAGGAGGACGACCTCGATGCTCGGATCGCCGATCCGCACGTACTTCGCCGCGGTGGCGCCGCCCCAGCCTCCGCCGATCACCACCACGCGACGCTTCCCGGTGGGCTGCGTCTCGCCCTTCGTGGAAGCGCAACCGGAGAGGCCGCCGCCCGCGGCCACCGCCCCCGCCAGCGCGGCGCCGCCGGTCCTGAGAAACCCTCTGCGCGTGAGCTCGCTCATGCCCCGCTCCTTGTCTTGGCGATCATCCAAAAACGCGCCTCGGATACTAGACCACACCCCCGGACGGAATCCAGCCAAAAGCTTGACGGCGAGCCGCTCAGGCGCCGATGGCCCGGCGCACCGCGTCCAGGATGGCGCTCTCCGAGCCCTCGAGGTGAACGGGCGCCGGCAATGGCGGCGCGGGATACTTGAATCCGCAGCCGGTGAGCATGATCACCACCCGCTCGCGCGGCCCGACCTCGCCCATCGCGCGCAGCCGGAGGAGAGCGGCCAGCGCCGCGGCGGACTCCGGCGCCGTCCAGATGCCCTCGAGCCGCCCCAGCAGATGCTGGGCGGCAATGATCTCGTCCTCGCTCACGGCCTGCGCGGTGCCGCCGGACTCGCGCAGGATGCGGAGCATCTGGCGCCCCGCGAACGGTCCGGGCACGCGCAACCCCGCCGCGTGCGTCACCGGGTTCTCCCACATGGCGGTGGTCTCGGCCTTGTCCTCCCACGCCTTCACCACCGGCGCGCAGCCCTCCGCCTGCACGGCGACGAAGCGCGGCGGCGGGGACTTCACCCAGCCCATCGCGGCCAGCTCCTCGTACGCCTTCCAGATGCCGACGAGGCCGGTGCCGCCGCCCGTCGGGTACATGAGCACGTCCGGCGTGTCCCAGTCGAGCTGCTCGGCCAGCTCGAGCCCCATGGTCTTCTTGCCCTCGAGGCGGTACGGCTCCTTGAGGGTGGCGAGGTCGAACCAGCCCAGCGCGGGGGCGACGCGCGCGATGAGGCGCCCCGCCGTCGCGATGGAGCCGTCCACGGTGAAGACGTAGGCGCCCGCGATGATGGCCTCGGCCACCGCCGCCTCGGGGGTGCCGCGGGGGACCACCACCGCCACCGGCACGCCCGCGCGGGCTCCATACACCGCCGCCGCGCCGCCGGCATTGCCCGCGGAGGGAATCATGAGGCCCTTCACGCCGAGGGTCCGCGCCTTGGTGACCGCCATCCCCAGCCCGCGCGCCTTGAAGGAGCCGGTGGGATTCTGCCCCTCGTCCTTGCCCCAGAGACGCCCCACGCCCACATGCGCGGCCAGCCGTGGCAGCTCGAGGAGCGGCGTGCTGCCTTCTCCCAGCGCGACGGGCTCCTCTCCATCGGCCAGCGGCACCAGCTCGCGGAAGCGGTACATCCCGGGCGGGCGCAGCTGGAGCGTGTCCTTGGTGACGGCGGCGGCCACGCGGACGAGGTCGTAGCGGACCGCCAGCATCTGGCCGCAGGCCTCGCAGACGGTGAGCAGGCGGCCCGCCTCGTGCCGCTTGCCGCACACCGTGCATTCGATGTGGCTGACGAAGCTCATGAGCCCATCACCCCGTGCTCGCCGCGAAGAGCTGCCAGTCGCCCGGCACGCCCTTCAGCGTATGGCGGCCTCGGTCGGCGAACGCGAGCCCGGAGCCGGCGACCAGATCGCGCACCGTGCTCGACACCAGCACCTCGTCCGGCTCCGCCACCGACGCGACCCGGGCGCCGATGTGGACGGCGATGCCCGCCAGCTTCTTCCCCAGCACCTCGCACTCGCCGGTGTGCACGCCCGCGCGCACGGTCATCCCGAGCGCGCGCACCGCCTCCCCGACCGCGCAGGCGCAGCGGACGGCGCGCGCGGGCCCGTCGAAGGCGGCGAGCACGCCGTCGCCCGCGGAATCGATCTCGCGCCCCCGGTAGCGGCCCAGCTCGCGCCGCACCACGTCGTGGAAACCGGTGAGGAGCTCGCGCCACCGGCGGTCGCCCAGGGCGACCGCCCGCTCCGTGGAGCCCACGATGTCGGTGAACATCACGGTGGCCAGCACCCGGTCGGGCTCGGCGTCGGCGGGAAGAGCGCCGAGAAAGGCCTTGATCTCCCGGAGGACGTGCTCCGCGGTGTCGCCGAAGGGCAGATGATCGATCCCCGGCAGCTCGACCAGCTGGGCGCCGGGAATGCGGGCGGCCATGTAGCGGCTCGACTCCACGTCGACGACGCGATCGCCGGTGGGATGGAGCAGGAGGGTGGGCACCCGGATGGTGGTCAGGATGCGGCGCACGTCGATCTGCGTGTTCATCCGGAGCACCTGCGCGCTCGAGGCGGGGCTCGCGCTCATCCGCGTGTAGCGCGACCACCACTGCACGAAGGCCTCGTCGTGCATGCGGCTGGGCGCCCGCTCGGCGAGGCCCACCGGGCCGCCCCAGTCCCGCACGGTCGACTCGATGAACCGATCAAATTCCTCGCCGGTGGGCATCCAGGGGTGGTCGGCGGCCCGGATCCGCCGGGCGTACGAGCCGTGGGTGATGAGCGCGGCCGCGCGGTCCGGATAGGTCGCCGCGAACAGCATGCAGAGGGGACCGCCCTCGGAGTAGCCGAAGAGAGCGGCGCGCTCGGAGCCGACGGCGTCCATGACGGCCCGGACATCGTCCATCCGGGTCTCGAGGCCCGGCATGTCCGCCACCCGATCCGAGAGACCCGTGCCCCGCTTGTCGAACAGGATGAGGCGAGAGAAGCTGGCGAGGGTCTCGAAGAACCGGACGCACGAGGGCTCTTCCCAGGCCGTCTCGACGTTGGAGAGCCAGCCGGGCACGAGGACGAGGTCGCGCGGCCCGTCGCCGACGACCTGATAGGCGATGCTGACGTCGCCGCTCTTCGTGTACCGGGTCTGGGGCGGCATCCGCGCGGGAAGGGCTAGTGCGCCTTCTCCTTCTCCGCCTTGACGTCCTTCACGACCTTCTCCGCGAGGTGGGCCGGCACTTCCTCGTAGTGGGAGAACTCCATCGAGTAGGCGCCGCGCCCCCCCGTCATGGACCGGAGGGTGGACTCGTAGGTGAGCATCTCCGCCATCGGCACCTGGGCGCGCACCGACACCGTCTCGCCGTCGGGCTCCATGCCCACCACCCGCCCCCGGCGGCCGTTGATGTCGCCGATCACGTCGCCGGCATGGTCGGAGGGCGCGGTCACCTCCACGTTCATCACCGGCTCCAGCAGGATGGGATGCGCCTCCATGAAGCCTTTCTGCAGGCCCAGGGAGGCCGCGATCTGGAAGGCCATGTCCGACGAGTCCACGTCGTGGTAGGAGCCGTCGTAGAGCGTGACCTTGAGGTCCACCACCGGGTAGCCGGCGTAGATCCCCCGCTTCATGCAGTCCCGCACGCCCTTCTCGCAGGACGGGATGAAGTTACGGGGAATGGCGCCCCCGAAGATGTCGTCCACGAACTCGAAGCCGCCGCCGCGGGCGAGCGGCTCGATCTTGAGCCACGTGTCGCCGTACTGACCGCGCCCGCCCGTCTGCTTCTTGTACTTGCCCTGCACTTCCGCCCGCCCCTTCACCGTCTCCTTGTAGGGGATGCGCGGCGGGAGGACCAGCACGTCCACGTTGTACTTCCGCTTCATGCGCTCCACCACCATCTCCACATGCATCTGGCCCATGCCCGAGACGAGGAGCTGCTTGGTCTCGGGGTCGAAGTGATGGTGGAGGGTGGGGTCTTCTTCCGCCATCCGGTGCAGCGCGGTGGAGATCTTGTCTTCATCGCCGCGGGTCTTGGGCTGGATGGCGAAGGAGATGGCGGGCTCGGGGAACTTGATGGGCGGCAGCACCACCGGATGCGCCTCGTCGCAGAGCGTGTCGCCGGTTAGGGTGTCCTTCAATTTCGCCACCACCCCGATCTCGCCCGGCCCCAGGGCCTCGACGTGCTTCTGGGTCTTACCCTGCAGCCAGCCGATATGGCCCACGCGCTCCCTGATTCCCTTGGAGGCATTGAGCACCTGGCTGTCGGCTTTCAACGTGCCGGAGCAGACGCGGAAGATCGAGAGCTTGCCCACGTGCGGGTCGGACACCGTCTTGAACACCACCGCCGAGAACGGCGCGCGGGGATCCGGCGCGCGGGTGGCCGACGCCTTGCTCTTGAGGTCCACTCCCTCCACCGCGCCCTGCTCGAGCGGCGAGGGAAACTCCTCCGCGATGAGATCCATCACCGGCTGGACGCCGATGCCCCGCGTGGCCGCCGCCGCCAGCACCGGCACCAGCGCGCCCTCGCCGATGGCCTTGCGGAGGGCGGCCAGCATCTCGCTCTCGCCGATCGAACCCTCCTCGAGATACTTGGCGAGCAGGTCGTCATCGGTCTCCGCGACGGCCTCGATGAGCTTCTCGCGCCACTCCTTCACCGTGTCCATGACCTCGCCCGGAATCTCCGCCTCCCGGGTCTTGCCGTCCGCGGTGAGGAGCGCCTTCATCTTGACGAGATCCACCACCCCCTGGAAGCCCGCCTCGCTCCCGATCGGCACCTGGAGCGGGCACAGCCGCCCCTTGAGCCGGCGCTGCAGCGAGTCCAGCGCGCGGAAGAAGTCCGCCCGCTCGCGGTCCATGCGGTTGATCACGATGATGCGCGGCAGCCCGTAGTCATTGGCCATCTTCCAGACCTTCTCGGTCTGGACCTGGACGCCCGCCACCGCGTCCACCACCACCACCGCCGCGCCCACCGCGCGCAGCCCCGCGCGGGCGTCGGACACGAAGTCCCCGTATCCGGGCGTGTCCACCAGGTTGAGGCGGTGGCCCTTGTAGTCGCAGAAGGCCACCGCGGTGGACAGCGAGATCTTGCGCTTGATCTCGTCGGGGTCGAAGTCGGTGGTGGTGGTTCCCTCGTCCACGCGGCCGAGACGGCTCACCGCGCCTGCGGCGTGGAGCATGCCCTCCACCAGGGACGTCTTGCCCACGCCGCCGTGGCCGACGAAACCGATGTTGCGGATCTTCGCGATGTCGAGCGCCATGTTCGCCTCCCCGTGATTCCTGAGCGGCAGATAGCACGACGGCAGTAGGAAGAGGGCCGATGTGCTGCGGATGCTATCACGCGCCGACGGGAGGTGCCAGGGGGGTCCGGCGGGGCGCCGGAGGGCGGGCCGTCCCGCCCGGATGAGAGCGGCTCTTCTCGACCCTGAGGACGGCCGCTAGGGCGAGGCGACCTTGTTGGCGAGGACGCCGATCCGCTCCACCTCGGCTTCCATCCGGTCCCCCACCTTGAGGAAGTTGCCGGTGGCGGCCCCCACCCCATCCGGCGTGCCGGTGGCGATGACGTCGCCGGGCAGAAGCGTCAGCCCCTGCGAGAGCACCTCGATGCACTGGTCCACCGGAAAGATCATCTTCGAGGTATTGCTCGACTGGCGGACCTGGCCGTTCACGCGGAGCGAGACTGCGAGCGCCTGCGGATCGGGAATCTCGTCGGCGGTGACCAGGATGGGCCCCATGGGACAGAAGGTGTCCAGGGACTTGCCCTTGAACCACTGGCCGTGGCGCTTCTGGAGGTCGCGCGCGGTCACGTCGTTGATGATGGTGTAGCCGAAGACGTGCCGGAGCGCCTCTCCACGTGGTATATCGCGCCCGGCCAATCCGATCACCGCGGTGAGCTCGACCTCGTAGTCCAGCTCCTTGGTCACGGTGTGGTGGAGCACCCGATCGCCGGGCCCCACCACCGCGTGCGCGGGCTTGGTGAAGTACACCGGATGCTCCGGCACCGCCGCCCCACGCTCGGCGGCATGGTCGGCATAGTTGCGCCCGAGGCAGAAGATGTTGCGGGCGGGCGCGGGGATCGGCGCCTGCAGCCGGATCTTGGCGAGGGGAAAGGCCAGCTTGCGCCGCGCGAGCTCATCGAGCGGCTGACTCTCCACGAGCCGCTTCCCCGCCTCCCACGCGGTTCGCGCCGCTTCCAGCGCGGGGGCTCCGCCCTGGATGAGCTCGAGCATGCTCTTGGGGAAGCCGCCCCGGGCGCGCCCGACCGCGCCGCGCTGGGCCGCGAGATCACGCGTGATGGCGCCGAGATCGAGCACCGCCTGGTTCCACACCGCCCCCACTCGCCCCTGGCTCCGGCCGCGGCGGAAGGTGACGAGATGCACGGCTACTCCTCGTCGACGCCCGCGCTGCGGCGGGCGGGCAGCGACTTGCCCGCCTGGCGGGCGATCTCCTCGAGCTCCTTCGGGAGCCCGAAGCGCACGTCCTCCTCCACCACGTGCACCTCGCGGACCTCGGCCGGCCGCGAGGCCTGGAGCGATTCCACCACCTGGGTCACGAGGAACTCCGGCGTGGACGCGCCCGCGGTCACTCCCACGCGCGTGGCCCCCTCGAGCCACTCCGGCCGGATGTCGTTCTTGTCGTTGATGAGGTAGGACGCGGTGCCCAGCCCCTTGGACACCTCGACCAGGCGGTTCGCGTTCGAGCTGTTGGCGGCGCCGATGACGAGGAGCACGTCCACCCCGGCCGCCACCGTCTTCGCCGCCGCCTGCCGGTTCTGCGTCGCGTAGCAGATGTCGTCCTTGGACGGCCCCACGATCTTGGGGAAGCGCTTCCGCAGGGCGGCGATGCAGTCGCGCGTGTCGTCCACCGAGAGCGTGGTCTGGGTAAGGAAGGCCACCTTGTCGGGATCCGGCACCACCAGCCGCTCGACCTCATCGGGATGCGCGATCACGAACATGCGGTCGGGCGCCTCCCCCATGGTCCCCACCACCTCGTCGTGGTCGGCATGACCCACCAGGATGATCGAGTAGCCCTCGCGCGCGTAGCGCACGGCCTCGAGGTGCACCTTGGTCACCAGCGGGCACGT
>Ga0068857_100003889_pt1 | contig 12570 bp, 18 predicted proteins | sample KBSCornC72_FD_66591 | JGI IMG/M metagenome (GOLD analysis project Ga0068857, IMG submission 66591) | Corn rhizosphere microbial communities from Kellogg Biological Station, Michigan, USA - KBS Corn C7-2 | ecosystem: Host-associated > Plants > Roots > Rhizosphere > Soil ...
CCTTGCCCGAGAACTCGGCGTCTCCCCTCGTCGACTTGGCGGATGGGAACCCGCAGAAGTCACCACCCACGAGTACGACGGCGACCATCTAGTTCGGTCGACCACTGTTCGAGAGCCCGAATGGTCCCGTGAGGACGTCGCCTGGCTCGAGGCATCCGTCGCCTACGAAGCATCCCTGAACCGCTTCGGAATTCCACGCGCTGAGGCGGCAGACCCCGCGAACCAGTTCGCGTTCGAAGCAGACAGCATCCCCACTGTCGACTGGGCAGAAGCCGCAGTCGGCGCAGCGCAAAAGGCCTACTACGACCGCGACGACAAAGACCATCCCATGAATCGATCCGGCCACATGTGGTCTGTCAAGCGTCGGAAACCAGCTACGGAAGGCGGTGGGCGATGACGGAGCGCGTCGAAACCATCCGACTCACCGCCACCGTCGCGAACTATGTCGCTGGCATGCAGCAGGCGCAGAGGGAGACGAACAAGACAATCTCAGCGTCGCAAAAGCTCGCCAACCAGGGCGCGGCCATGACGAACCTGGGGCATACTCTCCTGCTGTTCGGCACGGCCGTGGCAGCCGGTGTGACACTGGCCGTGAAGACGTTCGCTGACTTCGACGCGCAGATGTCGCAGGTGAAGACCCTCTCGGGGGCGACTGCGGATGAGATGAACCAGCTCTCACAGGCCGCGGAGACCCTGGGCCAGAAAATCGGCATCAGCGCCAGCCAGGCTGCGGACGCCGAGATCGAGCTAGTCAAGGCTGGAGTCTCAGTCTCAGACATCCTGGGCGGTGCCCTTCAGGGTTCCTTGCAACTCGCCGCAGCCGGCCAGATTGACGTGGCAGACGCGACCGAGATCGCGACTATCGCCCTAACCCAGTTCAAGCTGACTGGCGCTGAGATCCCGCACGTCGCGGACCTGCTCACAGCCGGCGCAGACAAGGCTCTCGGTGGAGTCAACGACCTCGGCGAAGCTCTGAAGTCAGGCGGTCTCGTCGCATCCCAATTCGGGGTGTCACTCGAAGAAACGGTCGGCACCCTGTCTGCATTCGCGAACGCGGGTCTGCTTGGCGAGACCGCGGGAACCGATCTGCGTCAGTTGCTTCTAAAGCTCGCCAATCCGTCGCAAGAAGCCGCTGACCGAATGAAGGAACTCGGTATCAGCATCTACGACACCTCCGGGAAGTTCGTCGGACTGTCAGCATTGTCGGGTGAGCTGAAAGACAAGCTGTCGAGCCAGACCGAAGCATCCCGTAACTCGACATTGGCAATCATCTTCGGTTCCCGTGCGATTGCCGGAGCGAACGTGCTCTACAAGGAGGGCGCGACGGGCATCTCCGACTGGACGGAGAAAGTCAACGACACGGGTTTCGCCGCTAAGCAGGCGGCCGGGAAGATGGACAACCTCAACGGCGATCTGTCGAAGCTTGGGGCGGCATTCCAGACTGATCTGATCGAATCTGGATCGCAGGCGAACAACGTCCTCCGTGACTTGGTGCAGGGACTGACTGCAATAGTTCGTGTATTCGCCGAACTTCCAGGACCCGTGCAGGGTGCAGTGCTTGCGGTGGGCGCAATCGTAGCCGTGTTGGCGCTTGTGACCGGAGCTGTCCTGACCGGGATCCCCAAGTACGCAGCGTTGAAAGACGCAATGGAGATCCTCTCTATATCCGCCAAGGGAGCCGCACTGAGCATCGGTCTCATTGCCGGCGCGCTGTCTCTCGCTCTTGTAGTTGTAGGCGCTTTCGCAGCCGCACAGGCGCAGGCGCAGGCAGATCAGGACGCCTACCGCGATTCTCTGAACGAGACTACGGGCGCGATCACTTCATACTCGAAAGCTCTCGTCGCCCAGAAACTCCAAGCGGCTGGATTGTTCGGACAGGCCGAGAAGGCAGGGGTTTCGCAAAAGCAGTTGACTGACGCAGTGCTCGAGGGTGGCGCAGCTTATGACGCTGTGTCAAAGAAGCTCTACGACTATGCGTCGGCGCATGGACCCTCCGAGCGCGGATCTGACGCTCTCGGGCACACGACCACCGAGTTGAACAAGAAACTCGATGAACAGCGCGGCATCGTTGTTGAAGGCACAAAGGCGAAGAAAGACCTCATCGCCGCCACGCAAGAAGACACCAACTCGACCCAGGATGCCACAGCCGCCTACTCAAACGCGGCTTCTGCGGCTCAAAACCTCAACGATCAGATTTCGCAGCTCATTGACACGATCAACGCCGCAAACGGTGTCGGTCAGGATGCGGTGACGTCGAACGCTGCGTATCAGAAGGCGCTGTCTGACACGACGGATGCCGTGAAGAAGTACGTCAAGGAGCACGGGAAGACCCCGGCTGCACTTGATCAAAGCACCGCTGCTGGTTCTGCCAACGCCGCGATGCTGGCCGATCTGGCGAAGAAGAACGAGGATGCCGCCAAAGCGCAGTTCACGCTGGATGGCAACACCGACTCGTACACGGCAACTCTGACGGCCGGGCACGACGCGATCGTGGCTCAAGCGGAAGCTTTGGGCGCGACCGCTGATCAGGCGCAGGCCATCGCCGACAACATCGCTGCGATCCCCACGGAGAAGGAGATCAAGCTTCTTGTCGACTCGAAGGACGTGGCGGCGGCGCTGAACACCCTCGACCAACTGTCGGGCGCATCCCTGGTGCTGCACGGCACGAAGAAGGGCTTCGCTGACGGCGGTTACACGGGAGACGGCGGAAAGTACACGCCAGCCGGTGTCGTTCACCTCGGCGAGTTCGTCTCCACAAAAGAGACCGTCGCCAACCCCGCGAACCGTGCGGCGCTCGAGTATATGCAGGCCGGCGGGACCATCGGAAGTTATGCCAGCGGCGGTTACGTGTCAGCCCCAGCCGGGCCGCCATCGGCGACTTGGAGGGTCGTCGAGCAGCCGAGCAATGTCAACGTCGAGATCAACGAGGTGAGCGATCCGGTGGGTACCGCAAACGCCGTCATCCGTCGACTGAATCTGAGCCGACCGTGACTTTCTCCGCGGTACTCGGCGGGATCGATCTCGCGGGCGCATCGGGACCTGACGCCAATGGTGTCCAGTGGACCGTTGACACGTTCACAGGGTGGGGCGGCGTAGCTCCGACGATTCAGGTCGTGCAGAAGCCGCGGTCAAATGGTGGGTGGGCCGGCACGTCGTTCGGCGGTTCACGGCACATCAGCATCGGCGGGCTCATCATCGCGCCCTCGCAAGACATCCTGACCGCTGCGGTAGACAGTCTGATTAGCGCCGCATCACTCTCGACCACGCCGCTTACCGTGACCGAGCAGTCCCGCACTCGGATCATGAACGTGCGGCTCTCTGACGAAGTGATAGTGACCTATGTCACCAACGTGATCGCTACCTGGTCGATTCAGTTCGTCGCCGTTGACCCGCGCAAGTTCGCTACGGCGCTCAGCGGATTCACGATGCTGCCCGTTTCCTCCGGTGGTATCACGGTCCCCTTCACGCTGCCGACGCCCATCACATCGACGGTCATTTCCGGTTCGGTGGCGCTGTCCAATCCTGGAAATGCCACGGGTCCGGTCGTCATCCGCATCGATGGACCGTGCACTGGACCCCAGATCACGCACGTAGGTGTGACCGGTTCTTCGCTCACGTTCTCGAGCTCGCTTGCCCTCGGAACAGGTGAGTGGCTGACCATCAACATGGATACTCGGCAGGCGCTTGGGAATGACCAGGCGAACCGGGCTTCCTACATCACATCCCGCGGCTGGTCCGGGTTCGATCCAGGAGCGAACACGTGGGCATTCACTGCAGCCGTTTTCAACGCAGCCTCGAAGATGACCGTAACCGCAACGCCAGCATGGAACTGATCTGATGGCCCGCTCCTACATCGCCGTCGATGCCCTCACGGGCAAGCCATGGGGGGATCTGCCCGCTGTCACGATCGACGATGCCTCCTCAACTATCGGCAACTCAGCGACGGCAACTGGCACCTACCCGATTGCGTCAGATCAGACGCCGCAGGACTGGCTACTCGGTACGGTCCCGTGGGGTGTGGCGATCCTTCTCGTCTCAGATGACGCTAGTGACCCTCTCAACGGGTGGTACATCAACCGTCGCGTCCGCACCGAAGGCGACACGATGTCGCTGTCGCTGGTCACAGCCGAGGAGTACTTCAACCGACGTTACGTCGGGACTGTCACTTACACCGGGCTCGACCAGAACACGATCTGCACCTCGCTCGTGACGTCGTACGTGATAGCGCCGCCAGCCGGCGCGTCTGGTCTATCGGGTCTGCCCATGACAACGAACGTGGTCGGTGCGGCTGGGACCGCGCGTACTCGCGCCTACTCCGACTCGAATGATCAGACGGTGATGGCGGCGCTGCAGGAGCTGATGGGCGTGCAAGGTGGCCCGGAGTGGTCGGTAACGTGGAAGCATCTGACGTCGCCTGAGCGGTACTTCCCGCAGTTCAACGTCGGCACCCGGTTGGGATCTTCCTGATGGTGAGCGCCACGTTCGAAATGGGCGGGACGTCACCTGGCGGTTCGGTAACAGCGGTCACCTACACGGAGGACTACAGCGCCGGCAAAGGGGCGAACTTCGTCACCGCCGTCACGCAGACGCAGGCCGACAACAGCCGGCCGCAACAGTCGGTTTCATACGCGGACTCGCGCCGACCGGCGATCGAGCATCGCTGGAACCCATCGACATCAATCCTCGACACCGCAACCCTTCTCGCGCACGCTCAGCAACAACTGGCGATCATGCAAAACGGCACCAAGTCGCTCGAGCTCAAGTCCGATGCGACATCAGGGCCTGCACTGGGATCTGACTGGTTCCAAGGCGACACGGTTGGATACTCCATCGGTGGTCAAGACCAGAACGGGCAAGAGACCGTACCCGCATTTCCAGGCGGCCCCTCTGGGCTGCCAGGTCTTGCCGGAACAGCGCGAGTAGTCGGCTGGTCAATCGACCCAGATTCCCAGACACCGCAGGTGACACCCATTCTCGGAGGCGTGTAGATGCCCATTGGCGACCAAGTACCCCCTGGCAATGATGCTGTGTGGCGGGCCATCAATGACCTGAAGCAGTCCTTCCAGCAGCTATTTGCCCAGGCATCGGGAGCGAAGAACATCGCCACCGCCGTCCAGACAGGCCTCGGAACATTGGCTGGTTCGGGTACAACGTGGGCAGGCCCCGTCGCAAGTCCGTCGTTCGTCAACGGGTCAACCGGGACCTTCTCAACATCGCTGAGCTCAGTCGGCGCATACAACACAGACGTATCCCTCTTAGCCGGCGCTCGACAGACCGTCTGGCAGCACAACTCGGGTATCTACGGGTTCGCTCCGTCCTCCATCGCCACAAAAACCAACCTGAAGTCAGTGCCCTTCACCGCCGCTGATGTGCGGGCGGTTTCGCCATTCATGTTCCAGTACAAAGCGCAGCTCGCCATCCGTGAGGATCCGACGAATGAGCAGTATGACCCGGACTACGTTGTGCCATGGGAAATCGGCCTGATGGCGGAGCATCTGATTGACCACAACATGAGTTGCTTTGTCTTCTGGGATGAAGACGGGGTAACTCCTCGCGGCATCAACTACGACCTGTTCGGTGCGATCGCACCACTAGTCGTATTGGCAGACCAGGAAGCACGTCTGGTCGCTGCTGGAATCTAGGGCTTGAACGCGGCGTCGCACTCGGGGTGCGCGGGATCGGGCACCTGGATGTGCGAACAGATATCCGGGAAACAGGACGTGTCGTTCACCCCGTCGTTGCTGTTGGCGAAGCTGCCAGCTGGACAGTGAATAGCCCCGCCGCCCGCATTCGCCTTAGGCGCTGACTTAGCGGCGGCAGCCGCCGCGGCTGCGGCAGCGGCATCTGCCGCAGCCTTCTCATCTGCCGAGATGATCGCCTGCTGTTCGTCCGCGCTCTGCTGCACAGCAGCCAGTTCGTCCGGGCTCAACGTCGGTGCAGTGTCAGCCGGCGCGACGGTCTGAGTCGGTGATGGTGCCGGTGCCAGTTGTGCTGCGACTGCGGGGCCGAACGCGATAGCCGACACTGCGACCCCGACCGCGAGCACGCCTCCGATGATCCACGGTGCACGTCGCGTCGGCGTGGTGAGGCGATCGCTGGGCAGGTTCTGATCCATGCGGCGAACTGTACTCGCCTTCTCGTGCCATTGGAAGACCTAATAACTGACAACCCAATGATTGAGGTTTCGAATGACAGCACGTGTATGGCCCGTCGATGCGGTGACAGGGGCACCCTCCTACACGGGGCGGGCGCTTCGTCAGACACAAGTTGCCCCGCTGGTTGCGGGCGCGACTACTGCGCGACCTCTGGGCTCGCTGTCCGGCGTTCGCCCCGGAACTGCGTCGAACATCGTCACCGCGACGGGTACCACGTGGACGGTGACTCCGTTCGCAGGCATCATCGACGGCGAAGCCTTGGCGATTGCCGGTCCCTACCAGTACGCCTTCGACGCGAACGTGACCGGATCGGTCACCGCCGCCGCAGGGTCAGCTCGCGTCGACCGACTTGACGTGCAGGTGTCGGACCCGGCCGAGTCGGATGGGTCCTCCGTGCCGAGCATCGCGATCGTGAAGAACGACGGCGCACCCGGATCCGGTGTTCCCGTAGCGGCCCCCGCTCGAAGTCACGCGCTCGCTTACATCAACGTTCCGGCATCCGGTGGCGGTTCCCCGACGATCACATGGGTTGCCCCGTACGTATCCGCTCCCGGTGGCTTGCTCTACTGCAACACCTTCTCCCAGTTGCCGGCCACGGCCAACCTCGCCGACAAATGCCAGGCATACGACACGGGTTTCGTATACCGGTGGAATGGGTCGGCGTGGAAGCCGTGGGAGTCCGACTGGAACTCCTACACGGCGACATTGGTGAACTTCACCATCGGAACCGGTGGGGCGGCCCTGAACTCCACTGACTACAGGTGGGATCTGGGGCGACTGCGGATCAGGTTCCGCCTCTACCAGGGGACCTCCGGGCAGAGTGTAGGTGCTGGCATCACGGTGACGATTCCTTCTGGGGTGACGTTGCGTACTCCGTCGACTGCGAACTTGTTCATCGACGGTGGGGCAACCCTGTTCGATGTTGGTGTTGCCGTCTATAAGGGGTGGGTCCGTTACAACAGCACCGATACCGACAAGTTCGCCATCCTCTCCAACGCGGCGACGGTCAACGGGTCGCAGACCATCACCTCCACGGTCCCGTGGACGTGGGGTGCCGGTGACGGCATCGAAGGGGAGTTGATCGCCGATGTCGTCTGATAACGGCCAGGTGCCAGCAGATCAGCTCGAGGTCGTTGACGTTTTCGGTCAGCGACTCCGGCATGCGACGGCGAACTCGTGGCATCGGATGCAGGCCGCGGCAAAAGCTGCCGGGGTGTCGATCTGGATCACGAAACTGAACCCGGCCTCGTATCCGGGCATTCCCGACGATGGCGCGATTGGTGGCTACCGGGATCTGGCTGTGCAGAAGTGGCTGTACCAGCACCCCATCGGCCCAGTCCACATCGCCCTCCCCGGCAGTTCAACTCACGGCGAAGGAACTGACGCTGACATTAGCACCAACGACGGCAACCGGTGGCTGGGCAACCACGCACACGAGTTCGGGTGGACCCAACTGTTCGGCTCCGAGGCGTGGCACTACCACCACGACGGCGTGACCGCGACCGCAGCACTCAACAGCACCCCACTACTGACCCAGAAGAAGAAGGACATCGACATGCCCCGTACCATCCAGGTCACATCTGACTCGACCGCCGCCCCGAAATATCACGGCGATTACTACCTCATCCAGCCCAACAACTACGTGCTCCGCAAGATCGGCAACCCCACCGCCGAATCGGCACTGTTCGACGACACCCCCGACGTCGAAGCCATCTCGGACGTGCGGCTCATCAACCTCGGCGCGGATCTTCTGGTTCCGCAGATCGTGTTCGACGCGCTGAAGGCCGACAACCGCGCCAACGCATACCTGCTGGCCGGCGACTGGATTGGGAAGACCACCGCTGCCGACTTGAAGCCGCTGGTCAAAGTCTCAGCAGGGATTTGAGCCCGTGAGCATGCCCGACCAGTCGCAGTCGCAGATGAAGCCGCAGGACACCACGATCTTCCTGCTCGGTGGACTCAACGCGAAGATGGATACGGTCATCGTCGCGCAAGCAAGCTACGACACCCGGCTGCGAACAGTCGAAGCTGTCGTCGCCGGTCTCTCCGCGCACGACGTGCCCAAGACGCCCTGGTATGTCATCGTCGGCGGACTCTCTGGCCTCGGTTCGCTAATCGGGGTCGGCATCTTCCTCCTCAACTACTTCTCAAACCACACCCCCTAGAAGGAGATACATGTCCAAGATCGCCCAGTACGCCAAGTTCATCGCCGCCCTCATTGGCGCATTTGTAACCGCGTTCTCAACCCTCATCCCTGCAACCTGGTCGCCGTGGGCCACTGCTGCTGCCGCGTTCCTCACGGCCGTCGCCGTCATCCTCGTTCCCAACACGATCACTGACGCGCAGGCCAAGTCGATCGGTACGTCGACCGGCATCCCGAATTCCGGCGAGTGACCGGCGACCCGGAGCAGTACCAGGTCCCCGTCGACCCCATGGACGACCTGCAATGCGAGAGCTGCCAGTAGAGCCATGTGCCGCTGCCGACACCCCTGCACGGAAGCCCACTGCGACTGCGGGCCGACCTGCGACGCCTGCCGCTGCGAACAGCCCGAGACCGACTAACTAGTGCGACCCAAGTTCCCCAGCCCTCACGGGCTGGGGACTTTCGTCGTTTCAGCCCCAGGTATAGAACTGCACCGAGACGCCATCGGCCTTGCACGCCCGGTTGATGGACGCCAGATCTTGAAAGTACTGCGAGTGATCCACGAAGAGTAGGAACATCTGATCAGGAAGATTCGCGACTAGCGATTCGATCCGAACCTTTACATCCCCTGACCCTTCAAGTCCTGCCTCGTCGAAGCGACCGCGCATCGACTCCATGGTGGACTTGAACTCAGAGGCATTGCTCGAGTTGGAGCCCTTCACGATGCGAGCCGCGAGGTCCCTTGAAACCGCAGAAGCGTCGGAGCACGCCGCACGGTTGGGGTTCTCGGTTGGACTCGAGCTCGGGGTTGCAGCGGAGCATCCAGTAAGCAGGATCGCTACCGCTAACGCGATTGCTGCCCTCATGCCCCGACCCTTCTCGTAGTGGGTTGAGCATAGCGACGTCAGTGGTCGCTGGAATACTGCGGACATGACGACCCTAACTGACGACGAATCCAAAGTGCTTGAAGTGGCAGAGCGCCTCGAGCGACGCCGCGAGCAGGGCCTCGGAGGCGGAGACGGGATCGTGATCTCCGAGCTCCATCTGAAGCCTGCCCGATACACGCAAATCTTGATGCATCTGGTGCAGCGCCCCGATGTAGTGGCAGATCCTCGCTGGACGCAACTCGCGTATCGGATTCAGCGGGTCATGGCCGCCAACGAGCTAACGCGGTCTTCGCGATCGTTCAGAACACGAACCGCGTAGACGCGATTTTGGCCGCCTGGCTACACTTTCGGCTACACCGCATTTGATATTCAGTACACCCCCCGGGACTTGAACCCGGAACCCACTGATTAAGAGTCAGTAGATTACCCCCCGTATGGCCTTGCTTCCACTCCGTTTGGTGCGTTATGGTCTCCATATGCACCAAATACGGTGTATGAAAACAGCCGCTCGGCTACACCCGCGGCTACACCTGCCGGGCCGGAGGGAGGTACAAGCAGTGGAGTTCTCACGAACCCACCACAGAAGACCAATCCATGTCGGAGTCATCGCTGGTGACATGTGGATGGCACACGACAGATAGTCCAAAGGCGGCTCTGGGCCGCCTGCTCACATCTAGGAGGCAACGGTGGTTCGATACAAAAGAACGAACCCCGACCGGGCCTCATTCGCGTCCCGAAAGACGAGACCGAGCCATTGAAGTACTGGCAGGCCTACGTGGAGCTCCCGAGCATCGGGGCGACACGGCGTCGCAGGACCAAACGTTCGCGAGATTGGGAAATCGCGAGCCAGATGCTCGAGGACATGCGGTCGGACTTCAAAGAGAATCCCGGCATGTCCACCCGCTCTTTGACGGTCTCAGCGTGGATGACCATCTACCTCAACCAGATCGCCTCAAAGAAGAGCCGACCCAAGTACCTGCAAAACACTCGCAGTCTCGTTCGCCTCTACATCGTGCCAGCTATCGGGCCGATCCGATTGGACAAGCTCACTCCCGCTGACGTGCGCAAAGTAGCGGACACCATCATGGGCAAGAAACTCTCGTCGACCACCGCCCACCAAGCACACCGGATTTTGTCCGTCGCTCTTGAGTACGCACTCCGCGAAGGTCACGTCACGCGAAACGTGGCGAAGCTCGTTGATGCGCCCCGCATCGCCACAACGGATCTCGTCGCGCTGACCGCCGACCAAGCCATCCATCTCATCGCCAGTAGCCGCGATGCAGGAGACCCACTGTGGACGCTCTGGGCAACAGTCCTGCTAACGGGTGCCCGCCAGGGTGAACTGCTCGGCCTCGAAGTCGACCGGGTAGCCGACGACCATATCGACCTGGCTTGGCAGCTTCAACGACTGTCTTGGCAACACGGCTGTGATCCATTCTGTGGTCGCAAACGAGGATCCGACTGCCGCCAGCGCCGCCTCGAAGCGCCGGCCGACTGGGCACATCGACACCTCATCGGCGGACTTTGGCTCACTCCCCCAAAGTCCAAGTCCGGAACCCGGATTATCCCCCTCGTTGATCCCCTGCGTTCGATTCTGCTATCTCACATAGACGAGATGGCGGGCCAGCCCAATCCCTTCGGCCTCGTCTGGCACACGCCGAATGGTGCTCCGATCGATCCCCGCGACGAGTCTGAGGCATGGCACGCCGCCCTATCGCGCGCTGGTCTTCCCAGCGTCCGACTTCACGACGGACGACACACAACGGTCGATCTGCTCTATGAGGCTGGGGTCGAAGAGGACCTAATTTCTGAGATCGTCGGACACTCCGCTCGAGCCGTCACCCGCGGCTACAAGTCAAAGTCGCGTCAGGTCAGGAAGATTGCAGCGATGCGCCAGCTCTCCGGTCTGATTGTTCTTCCTGCACGCAAAGCCATCGGCTAAGACGCACGGAGCGCTTCAAGCATCGTTGTTGAGACACCAAGTTCGGCAGCGATAAGTTCGAGATCGTCACCAGCCCAGTGAGACACCGAACGCAGCTCGTCGGGATGTATCAGATATAGGGCAGCCATCCGATTGGCCTGGAACTCGTGTCGCGGACGGTCGTCTTGGTGACCCAGGGCAGCGTGCTGGATTCCGTGCGCGACCGCTATGCGCTGGTGGACGCTACGAAGCCCGTTGCGGATGACAATGGTGTTGAACTCTGGCATCCAAAGTTCGTTCGCCGTTCGGATGCTGCGGAAGATGACTTGCACCCCCAGCGCCTCAGCGTGTGCGAACGGATCGTAATCCCGACCCCTAGGGAGCCTCAGGCTCGTCGGAATCGAACTCGTCATTGAGTCCAAGGGCTGCCATCGGGGTTGTGCCGTCAATATGTGCCTGATCGATCTGCTGCGCCGTCATCGCTTCCGCAGCCTTCTGCTTACGTTTCGTGTCTAGATCGATCGTTGTATCGTCAGCTTCCGACATCTCACTGGCAAGCGCTTCGGCGCGTCGGATCAGATCTACTAGCGAGATCCCCCAGACGTCCGCCAACTCGTAAAGAACCGTGATCGAGATGTCGCGCACGTACTCGGGATTTCCGCCGAGCAGGCGGTTGAGCTGCCCCTCGCTTACGGACATCGATTCGGCAGCCTTCCGTCGTGAGATCGACTTGGGCTCAGCATCGCGGAGAACGCTCGCCATCGCGAGGTTGATCGGGCTGAGTTTGGTGTCCATTCGGACAGGGTAACAGCCCGGATAGCGGGGATTTATAGCCATTTGGCGCATTTGTCGCTAAATGTGCTTGACGTTCTCCATTCGGAGAGTCATACTCTCCATGTGGAGAGAAGAAGCCGAGCCCAGATGATCGGCACCAATGTCGACGATGCGATCCGGAACGCTGGATCCTCGATCGACATTGTTCAGGAGGCCACCGATATCCCGACCTCCGAACTGAACGCCTCCCTCCAAGGGCAGCGCGCGTTCACGTTCGGGGAGTTGGTCGAGATCGGTGGCCTCCTTCACGTTTCTCCCTCTTTGCTTCTGAGAGGAATCGCGTGAACACCGAACTGCGATGGTCCGCCGAACGAGTGGCGGAGGAGATCGGACTGTCCTCATCGACCGTCTACAAGATGCTTCGGCATGGGGCCATCCCCGCCAAGAAGGCCGGCCGCAACTGGTTGGTCAGACCGGAGGACGTCTCCGAATGGGCGGACCGTCAGCCTGACTTCACACCGAAGCAGGCCGCATCGTGACGATGACCGACGCTCCGATGCTGTTCTCGGACCTGGACTTCCCCCGGACGCGCGCGACGGACCCGATTACGTCGCACGCGGCAGCCGACCAGTCGCAGGCAGGCATCACGCCCCTGCGACTGGCCGTGCTGCGACTCATCCGCCACAACCC
>Ga0068857_100003893_pt1 | contig 12567 bp, 13 predicted proteins | sample KBSCornC72_FD_66591 | JGI IMG/M metagenome (GOLD analysis project Ga0068857, IMG submission 66591) | Corn rhizosphere microbial communities from Kellogg Biological Station, Michigan, USA - KBS Corn C7-2 | ecosystem: Host-associated > Plants > Roots > Rhizosphere > Soil ...
GCGTCCATCGAGGCGAATCTGTCACTGCAGACGTTCGCGGCAGGGCAGTGGCGCCCGCCAATTGTGAAGACGGAGGCCACGACCGGCAAAGGCGTGCCCGAACTGCTCGGTGCGATCGAGCAGTTCCGGACCCACATGGCCGGCACGCAGGGAACCCGCCGGCGTGCCCGCGCCGAGTTTCGCGTGCGCGACCTGCTCGCCCGGCGTTTCGTGCAGCACGTCGAAGGGCGCGTCCTTGCGGCCGGAGAATTCGACATGCTGCTGGATCGGATCGCGGCGCGCGAGCTGGATCCGTATACCGCGGTGGACCAGATACTCAAGCGTGCCATTGTATGAAGGTGACCATCGACCATATCGGGATCGCGGTTTCGAACATCGCCGACGCGCTGGCGTTCTATCGGGATGCGCTCGGGCTGGAGGTTGAGCCGCCCGAGGACGTGCCGTCGCAGGGGGTCCGCGCGCATTTCATCCCCGCCGGCGCCGCGGCGATCGAGTTATTAGAGGCGACGTCTGACGACTCGCCGATCGCAAAGTACGTGGCGAAGCGCGGGCCCGGGATCCATCACATCACGCTTCGCGTCGACGATATCGCCGCCGCGCTGGCGCGGCTGAAAGCACGGGGCGTGCGGCTCATCGATGACGCGCCTCGCCCGGGCGCCCACGGGTCGCTGGTCGCGTTCATCCATCCGTCCAGCGCCCACGGCGTGCTCGTGGAGTTGAAGCAGGGATGAAGCTCGGGGATCTGGAGCTGACGCCTCTCTCCGACGGCTTCCTCCGTCTCGACGGCGGCGCCATGTTCGGCGTCGTCCCGAAACCACTGTGGGAGAAGCGCGCGCCCGCCGACGACCGCAACCGGATTCGGCTCGGGATGCGTCCGTTGCTCGTACGCGGATCGACGCAGACCCTGATCATCGATGCCGGTATCGGCGGCAAGATGGATCCGAAGAGCATCGACATCTACGGCGTCGATCGGGCAAGGCATCTCGATCATGCGCTCGCCGACGCCGGGCTGAGCGCGGATGAGATCGAGCTCGTGCTGGCATCGCATCTTCACTTCGATCACGCCGGCGGCTTCACCGGCCGCACCGCGGGCGGGGACGTCGTTCCGCGCTTCCGCAACGCGCGCTACGTGGTGCGGACGGGGGAGTGGGAGGATGCGACCCACCCGCACGAGAGAAACCGGGCCAGCTACCTGGCAGAGAATTTCGTCCCTCTGCGCGACGCCGGCGTGCTCGATCTACAGCCGGATGACGGACAGATTATGCCCGGGGTCAGGGTCGTGCGGACCGGGGGACATACGATGCATCACCAGATCGTCATGATCGAATCCGGCGGTCGCGCCGCGGTGTTCGCGGCGGATCTCATTCCCACGACTGCTCATCTCGAGCCGCCGTGGGTCATGGGCTACGACCTCTATCCCATGGAGACGCTCGCCTTCAAACGCGTATTCGTGCGCGAGGCCATCGAGCGCGAATATGTGATCTTCTTCGAGCACGACCCGCTGGTCGCAGCCGGTTACATCCGGGAGAAGGATGGGCGGAAGTACGTCGAGCCGGTCGTGGCGTGAGATATCATTCAGCGCTCAGCTTTCAGCATTCAGCCCTCAGCATTCATCATTGTCATGATCAGCATCGGCATCATCGGCGGCAGCGGTTTGTACGACATGGCGGAGTTGGCCGACCGGAAAGAGGAACCCGTCTCGACGCCATTTGGCGAACCCTCGGCCGCTTTTGTCACTGGCACGCTGCGCGGGAAACGCGTGGCGTTCCTGGCCCGTCACGGGATCGGGCACCGTATCCTCCCGAGCGAGCTGAATTTCCGCGCGAACATCTTCGGATTCAAGCAGCTCGGCGTGGAATACATCCTGTCGGCGAGCGCGGTGGGCTCGCTCAAGGAGGCGTACCGGCCGCTCGATCTGTTGATTCCTGACCAGTTTTTTGACCGTACGAAAGGGCGCGCCTCGACGTTCTTCGGGCGTGGTCTGGTCGCCCATGTCGGGTTTGCGCACCCATTCTGTGCCCCGCTCAGCGACGTCGCGTTCGAGGCCGCGCAGGCGGCAGGCCTCCCCGCGGCGCCCGCCAGATCCCCGGATGGTCCGCCGGTCGTTCACAAGGGGGGCACCTACGTCTGCATGGAAGGGCCGCAGTTTTCCACGCTGGCGGAATCGAGGCTCTACCGGCAGTGGGGGATGGACGTGATCGGGATGACGAACCTGCAGGAAGCCAAGCTCGCCCGGGAAGCGGAGATCTGCTACTCGACGATCGCGCTCGTCACCGACTATGACTGCTGGCATCCGTCCCACGACCAGGTGACCGTGGAGATGATCGTTGCGAATCTCATGCAGAACGCTCGAAACGCCCAGCAGGTGATCGCCGAAGCGGTCGCGCGGCTGCCGTTCGCGCGCACCTGCGAATGTGCGTCGGCATTGAAGCACGCCGTCATCACCCGACCGGAGGCGGTCCCGGGGGCGCTCAAAAGGGAGCTCGCGCCGCTCATTGGCAAATACCTGAGCTGAAGCATCAACATGACGATCGTCGTAACCGGATCCATCGCATTTGACTACCTGATGTCGTTTCCCGGGAGGTTTACCGAACATTTCCTGCCGGAGCACATGTCGCGCGTCAGCCTGAGCTTCCTCGTCGACTCCATGGACAAGCGCCGCGGAGGGTGTGCGCCCAATATCGCCTACACGCTGGCGCTGCTCGGGGAGCGGCCTCGCTTGATGGGCACCGCCGGGCAGGATTTCGACGACTATCGCCGCTGGCTCGAGGCTGCGCGCGTCGACACGTCGCTCGTCAAGGAGGTGGATGGCAAGTTCACCGCATCCTTTTTCTGCAGCACCGACGTCGAAAGCAACCAAATCGCGTCCTTTTATACCGGTGCCATGGCCAACGCCGGCGAGCTGTCGTTCCGCGACGTGCCCGACTGCGGGCTTGCGATCATTTCGCCGAACGATCCAGGCGCGATGCTGCAGTACGCCGAGGAGTGCCGAACGCTCGGTATTCCGTTCATCTGGGATCCAGGTCAGCAGTGCGCGCGGATGGCCGGCGATGAACTCAAGGACGGAATGGCCGGTGCGACGATCGTCATTTGTAATGACTACGAGTTCGAGCTGATTCGCCAGAAGGCGGGGACGGACGAAGAAGCGATCCTCGCTGAAACCGGCGCGTTAATCGTCACGAAGGGGGAAAACGGCTGCTCGATCATCGAACCGACCGGCGTGACCGAGGTATCGGCGGTTCCGCCGCACAGAATTGTCGATCCCACAGGCGTCGGGGATGCTTTTCGCGGCGGGCTGCTGAAGGGGATGGCCCGCGGCGCGAGCTACCGAGTCTGCGCGCAGTTGGGAAGCGTGGCCGCGACCTATGCCCTCGAACATCTCGGAGGTCAGAGTCACGCTTACACGTGGAACGAGTTCCTCGCGCGATACGAGTCGCACTTCGGCAGCGCGAGCGGCCTCTGAAGGAGCTTTTCACACGGTCGGCAGTAGAAAGTTACGCGTTGCGGCTGCAAACGTAAGTACCGTTTGCGTTTTCGCCAGCAATTCGATATGGTCGCGTTCGGAACACGCTTTGCACAACGCGTGGGGGTGAGGAGGGCCGTCGTGAAACGCCTCGCCATCGAATCGATCGTTGCCGCTCTCGTCCTGACCACCACTGCGTACGCGCAGACGCCCTCTTCCCCGGAAACGGCGCCGCAGGCGGCTCCGGTCTTCCGGAGCGGCGCCAGCCTGGTGGCCCTCAACGTCACGGTCACCGACGGGAAGCGTCTCGTCGGGGGTCTCACCGCGACGGACTTCTCGATTTACGAAGACGGCGTCCTCCAGCCGCTGCAGTTCTTCGAGGCGCGCAACATCCCCATCGACCTGATCATCCTGCTGGACACCAGCGCGAGCATGGCCGACAAGATGACGACGGTGCACGAAGCGGCGGGCGGCTTCTTGAAGACCCTCCGCAACGAGGATCGCGGCGCGGTCGTCACGTTCGGCGACAACGTGAACATCGTCCAGGCGCTGACCGGCGATCGCGGCCTGCTCGACCAGGCAGTGAACCAAGCCCAGGCACACGGCTCGACCGCGCTCAACAACGCGCTCTACGTGGCGATGAAGCAGTTTGCACGCGCGGCGCAGCAGTCCGGCGAAGTGCGGCGTCAGGCGATCGCGGTTCTCTCCGACGGCGAAGACACGTCGAGCGTGATCGGCTTCGATGATGTGCTGGGAATGGCTCGGAAGAGCGGGATCAACATCTACACGATCTGCCTGCAGAACAAGTATTCATTGGCCCGCGTCGATTCGCAGCGCAAGTACTTCTCGGAGTCCGACTACTCGATGAAGACGCTGGCGCAGGAAACCGGCGCGCAGTCGTTCTTCCCGCAGTCGATCCAGGAGTTGAAGGGCATCTACGCCGCCATCTCGGATGAGTTGGAAAAGCAGTATTCGATTGGATACTCGCCGACCAACTGGCACCAGGACGGACGCTTCCGCCGAATCGTCGTGAAGGTAAACGAACATCCGGAGCTCCGTCCCCGTGCGCGCCTCGGCTACACCGCGGAGAGCCGCACGTCGTCCTCCCTGCAGCAGCCCCAGCGATAGGGCCGAGTCGCCCCGCGCCGACCACCGCACGCTTTGGCGGACGCCGATCCAAGCCCGCATTTAATATGTACGTGTGCAGAGAAGGCTGGCCTGGTTTCTGACGGTAGCGGCATTGCTCTGGGCAGCGGCGATCATTGCCGCGCCCTATGCGATCACGAGCCGCAATCCTGCACTGGTGGGCATCGCCGCGTTCGTCTACCAGGGCGCCGGCCTGATTTGCCACCAGCGGCCCGAGCGATCATTTCATTTGGGCGGCGCCCAGCTGCCGGTTTGCGGCCGCTGTTCCGGGCTGTACTTCTCTGGGGCGCTTGGTGCCGTCGCGGCCTGGCTCCTGTCGCGCCGCGCCGGACCGCGAGGGACCCGGATCGCCATCGCCGTCGCCGCGATTCCGACCGCGCTGACCGTCTCACTCGAATTCGTCGGCCTGATCCATCCGGGCAATGTTCTGCGGGCCGTCAGCGCGCTGCCGCTGGGCGCGACGGCTGGATGGATCTTCGTCAGGTCGCTCCGCGCCGAGGGTGACGTCGATCGGCGCCCCGCCACGTACGCCCGCAGCCAGCCATCATAGGCGCCGAGATTCATGCGAACGATTGCGGACCATCGGGATCGTAGCCAGATCTCACCACGAGTGATCAGGAGGATCCGGTCGTAGTACTGGGCGAGGTTCGGGTCTGACAGGGCGTTCGTCCTGGTGTTGACGCTGTCGAAGTAGCCATCCGGGAGCGTGCGCGCAAAATGCCCGATGCGCCACCCCGAATCGCAGGGCAGCCGGCTGAGCAGGGGATCCGGCAGGGCGAGGCCGTCGATGATGTGAAGGCGCGGGCCGGCCAGATACCCTTGCAGCCCGATGAAGTCGGCGACGATCGCATGGCGTCCGCGCGCGATTGCGGCAGCGTAGCGTTCCTGCAGCTGGACTCGCGGCGGCTGCCATTCATGCCTTTTCCTCAGCAGGCCAGTCTGCGCGTAATACACGCCCCGCTCGTCGGCGATTCCCGTCGCCGGAATCTCGCTCGCCGAATAGTAGCCATCGCTGAGCACCGTCGGGCGGGGCGGAAGAAGTCCGAGCACGGTGATGCTGGCGATCGCGAACCCAGTGCGACGGGCAGTCGTCAATCGAATCTCGGCGGAGAACACGGTCACCGCAAGCACGAACGGCCCGGAAAAAAACCGGCCGGCCATGAAGTCGCCGCCGATCCTCGCCACATACAACAGGTACAGCGAGAGGCCGATCGCGGGGGGCCAGAGGCGGCGTCTCGACGACACCGCGATCGGAAGGCACGCGATCAACGTCAGTGTGATGGGATCCCGCAAGAATGAATCGGTGAAATACAGCCAACCCTGGCGCATCAGCATGCCGGACGGGATGCCAGTCGCCAGCTTTGCGTAAGCGGTATTCGGAAACGGATACCCGTAATAGCTGACAGACAAGGCTTCCCACGCGAGCAGCGGAGCGACCGCGGCGCCGATCGCCTTCAGCCGGTCGAGACGCGGCGCACGAGCGATTGTCGCGACGAACATCGGCGCGATGAGCAGGAGCAGGTCCAGTCGGTTCACCGCGAGCAGTCCGACGGCCAAGCCGGACAACGGAAGATGACCCGCCGCCACGAACACGACGATCAACAGATGACTCAGCGCGTTCTCCAAGCCGGACGTCGAGAAATCGACGAAGGATTTCGAGAACAGTAGCGCGAGAACCGCGGCGGCCGCAGTCCAAGGCGTGGCGGCCATCCGGAATGCGATGATGCAGGCGGTCGCCATCGATAACGTGATTGATACGAGCATCGACGTGAGCCACGGCTCCCGCGTCACCGCGACGATCGGGGTCAGCAGGAACAGCCACAGCGGATGCGTGAATGCTTGCACCCGCTCGTCGACGTTCCACCGCAATCCATGTCCGTGCACGAAATTGTCGATCGTGCGAAACGTGATGTAGGCGTCGTCGCACACCCACGCAGTGCGGAAGAACACCACTGTCAGCAGTCCCAACGCTAGTGCGGTGCAGGCGAGCGCGGGAGTGAGCGCGAGTCGCGTCGAGGGTGGGGAAGATGAGATACGCTATCATGCCATAGCAGATATGACGACGAAATCAACCGCGGCCGAGCGTACGCGAGTCGCCGCCGAGCCGGGGATGCTCGTGCTGCTGTGCGCCGCGGCGTGGCTCATTCCGGGCGCGGGCCATCTGTGGATGGGCAGGCGGCAGAAAGGGTTGGTCTTTCTGCTGGCGCTGCCGGCGATGTTCGCGATTGGGCTGCTTCTGCACGGGCGCGTGTTCCCATTCGAATTCAGCGAGCCGCTCGTCGCGCTGGCCGCCGCCGCCGATCTCGGGGCGGGCGCGCCATGGATTCTGGCGCGCATGCTGGAGGCCGGCAGCGGGATCGTCACCGCCACCACCTACGAGTACGGCAACACGTTTCTGATCGTGTCCGGACTGCTGAACGCGCTCGTCGTGCTCGACGCGTTCGACATCGCGATGGGGCGCAAGTGACGAGCCATTTCCTCGTGATGGTGCTGTTTTCCTTTTTCGTGTCGCTCGTCTTCGCCGTCCTGCTGCGCGACGAGCCGCGCGAGCAGCTGCGGACGGGGGGCATGATGTTCGGCGGGTTCGTCGCGGCCGCGCTCGTGCTCGGCTGGTTGATGTATCCGCTGCCGCTGTGACGGATATACTCGGACCTGTTCGATGACTGCCGGCCCGTTTGAAAACCTTCTGGTCGACCGCGACGGCGCCGTCGCCACCATCACCATCAATCGTCCCAAGGTCCTGAACGCGCTCAATACCCAGACGCTGGACGAGCTCCGTCGCGCAATTCTCGACCTCGCGCACGATGCCAGCATCCGGGTCGTGATCCTGACCGGCAGCGGCGAGAAGTCGTTCGTCGCCGGGGCGGACATCAACGAAATCGCGCTGCAGACGCCCATCAGCGGGCGCGCGCACGCGATGACCGGTCAGCATGTGTTCGACCTGATCGAGACGATGGGGAAGCCGGTCATCGCGGCGATCAACGGCTACGCGCTCGGCGGCGGCTGCGAGCTCGCCATGGCCTGCACGATACGAATCGCCGTCGACAGCGCGAAGCTGGGGCAGCCGGAGATTAATCTCGGGATCATTCCCGGCTACGCCGGCACGCAGCGGCTCGCGCGGCTCGTGGGGCGCGGCGCGGCACTGGAGATGCTGCTCACGGGCGATCAGATTTCCGCCGCCGACGCCTACCGCCTCGGGCTCGTCAACCGCGTCGTCACGGGCGCCAATCTGATGGGAGAGGCCCGCAAGATCGCGCAGACGCTCGCCGCGAAGGCGCCGATCGCGATGCGCTTGATCATTGACGCCGTCAACAACGGGCTGCAGATGTCGTTTCGCGAGGCGGAGAACCACGAAGCCGCGCTCTTCGGGCTCGTTTCCACGACCGAGGACATGCGCGAAGGAACCCGGGCGTTCCTCGAGAAGCGCAAACCGGAATTCAAGGGGAAGTAGCCGTTGCGTCATCAGGAAACGCGAGCGCCGGCGGCGCCGCTGGCCGGAGCCGCCGGCTGCCGCTTCGCGGTGATTGTGTCGCGCTTCAACGAGTCGATTACCAGCGCGCTGCGCGACGGGGCGCGTGCCGCCCTTGCCGAAGCCGGCGCCGCGCCGTCCGACATCGAGGAGCTGCAGGTGCCGGGCGCGTTCGAGCTGCCCCAGGCCGCGCGCCGCGCCGCCGAGACGGGCCGCTTCGATGCGATCGTCTGCCTCGGCTGCGTGATTCGCGGCGACACGCCGCATTTCGAGTACATCGCGTCGGCCGTGGCGCACGGGATCATGGACGCCGCCGGCGAGACCGGAGTCCCGATCGCGTTCGGCGTGCTGACCACCGACAACGAGGCGCAGGCGGCTGAGCGCGCGCAGCCGGGGCGCGGCAACAAGGGGTGGGAAGCGGCGGCCGCGGCGATCGACATGGCGCGCCTGTTCCGCACGCTTGCCGAACGCGCCCGGCGGTCATGAGCACGTTCGATCCGGCCAGCTGGCGCCGCGCGCGCGAGGCGGCGCTTCAGATGCTCTACCAGTCGGAAGTCGGCCGCGCCAGCGCACACGAAGCGATCGCGACCTACTGGCCGGCGCATGATGCCGAGCATGCGCTCGCGGAACCGCTCCGCGAATTTGCCAACGAACTCGTGCGGGGCACGACCGCCCGGGTCGGTGAAATCGACGGGATGCTGGCCGCGCACGCGCAGAACTGGCGGGTCGAGCGCATGGCGGTCATCGATCGCCTGGTGCTCAGGCTCGGCGTCTACGAGCTGCTGGCCCAGCCGGCGACGCCGCCGCGCGTGGTGATTAATGAAGCGCTGGAGCTGGCCCGCGCCTACAGCGGCGAGGAGGCCGTGGCCTTCGTCAATGGCGTCCTGGACGCCATTCGCAAGGAACTGCAGCGCGAAGCCTGAACTCATGTCAGAGACCGATCGCGAATCCGATCTGCTGCGCCAGCGGCGCGCCAACTTCGAGGAGCTGGTGCGGCTCGGCGTGGATCCGTACCCTCATCGCTTCGAGCGCACCGACACGGTTGCGGAGCTCGTCGCGGCGCACGACTCCAAGAGCAAGGAGGAACTGGAAACCGCCGGCATCCATACCCGCACCGCCGGACGAGTGCTGGCGATTCGCAGCTTCGGCAAAGCCAACTTCCTGGTGATCTCTGACGGCCGCGCGCGCATCCAGGTCTACGTCCGTCAGGACGCGATGCCGGAACGGGACTTCGCGGTCTTCAAGCTGCTCGACTTCGGCGATTACATCGGCACCGAGGGGAAGCTGTTTCGCACGAAGACGAACGAGCTGACGATTCACGCCGCGAAGCTCGACTTCCTCGTCAAGTGCTTCGAGCCGCTGCCGGAGAAGTGGCACGGTCTCAGCGACGTCGAGATCCGCTATCGCCAGCGCTATCTCGATTTGATCGTCAACCCGGACTCGCGGCGCATTTTCGAGGTGCGCAGCCGCGTGCTCGCATCGATCCGCAGCTTTCTGAACGGCCGCGGTTACCTCGAAGTCGAGACGCCGATGATGCAGCCGATCGCGGGCGGTGCGCTGGCGCGTCCGTTCCTTACCCATCACAACGCGCTCGATATGCAGCTCTTTCTGCGCATCGCGCCCGAGCTGTACCTGAAGCGCCTCGTCGTCGGCGGCCTCGAGCGCGTGTACGAGATCAATCGCAACTTCCGTAACGAGGGAATCTCGACGCAGCACAATCCCGAGTTCACGATGCTCGAGTTCTACCAGGCATACTCCGACTATCGCGAACTGATGGCGATGACCGAGGAAATGCTCTCGATCTGCGCGCGCGAGGCGGTTGGCACCGACCAGATCACCTTTGGGGATCATCAGATTGCGCTCGCGCCCCCATACCAGCGTGTGTCGTTGCGTGAGGGCGCCAGGGCGGCGGCCAGCGACCGTTTGGGAACATCCGTGTCGGACGCGGATCTAAGAAAGAAGGACAGCGCCGCCGCGATCGCACGCCAGCTCCATATCGAGTTGCAGCCGTCCTGGGGGCCGGGAAAGATTGCGACCGAGATCTTCGAGCGCCTGAACGAGGACGCCCTGATCCAGCCGACGTTCGTCTACGACTTTCCGACGGAGGTCTCGCCGCTGTCGAAGCAGAAGCCGGACGACCGCGAGACGGTCGAACGCTTCGAGCTCTACGTCGGCGGGTTCGAGGTGGCGAACGCCTTCAGCGAGCTCAACGATCCGGCCGAACAGCGGCGGCGCTTCGAGGCGCAGATTGCGGACCGCGCCGCAGGCGATGCCGAAGCCCACGCCATGGACGAGGACTACATTCGCGCGCTCGAATACGGCCTGCCGCCTGCGGCGGGCGAGGGCGTGGGAATCGATCGGCTCGTCATGCTGCTCACGAACAGCCCCTCGATCCGCGACGTCATCCTCTTCCCGCTCATGAGACCGAAGAGCTGACGTGGATCTGCCATTCGAGCTCTTTGTCGCCACCCGTTACCTGCTGGCCAAGCGCAAGCAGGCATTCATCTCGCTCATTTCACTGATCTCGGCGCTGGGGGTCATGGTCGGCGTGATGGCGGTGCTCATCGCGCTCGCGCTGATGACCGGACTCCAGGGGGAGCTCCGCGATCGGATCGTCGGCTCCGCCGCGCACGTGTACGTCATGAAGGTGGGCGGAATCACCGACCCCGAAGCGGAAGTCCAGCGGCTGAAGTCCGTCCCCCGGGTGTTGGGCGCCGCGCCGATCGTCCAGGGGAAGGCGCTGCTGACGAGCGACGCCGGCGGCGAGGCGTTCATCGAAATCAAGGGGGTCATTCCCGAGCAGGAGCGCACGGTCACTCAGATCGAGCACGCGATGCTGACCGGCAGTTTTGACGGACTGAACTCGCCGCCGGGCGAGGCGCCCGCCATTCTGCTCGGCAAGGATCTGGCGTCGCAGCTGCACGTCTCGGTCGGCGATCGCGTGCGGGTCATCACCCCAGAGGGGGGGACGCTGACGCCCTTCGGGACGATGATGCTGAAGCGCGCGTTCCGAGTCGCGGGCACCTTCAGCCTGGGGCTGTTCGAATACGACGCGAGCTATGGCTTCGTGCGTCTCGACGTCGCCCAGCGCATCCTCGACCGCACGCTCCCGGACTTCATCGAACTGCGGCTCGACGACATGTTCGCGGCGCAGCAGGTCGCCGACGACATTCCGAAGCGTCTCGGCGCCGATTACCTCGCGCAAGACTGGGCGGATCTGAACGGCGCGCTCTTCTCAGCGCTGTGGATCGAGAAGATGGCCATCTCGATCACCATCGGGCTGATCGTGATGGTTGCGGCGCTCAACATCGCCGCGACCCTCGTGCTCCTGGTCATGGAAAAGAATCGCGACATCGCGATTCTGAAAACGATGGGAAGCTCGGCGCAGAGCATCCGGCGGATCTTCGTTTTCCAGGGGCTCGTCATCGGGCTGATCGGCACGTTCACGGGTGCGGTGGCCGGCTGCTCGCTCATCTATCTGCTCGATCACTACAAGCTGATTCACGTGCCCATCGACGTGTATCAAATCTCGTACGTCCCGTTCGTGCTGCTGCCGCTCGACTTCGTGATCGTGATTCTCGCCGCGCTGGTCATCTGCTTTGTCGCCACGATCTATCCGTCGCGGCAGGCGGCCAAGCTGGATCCCGCGCAGGCGTTGAGATACCAATGACAGCTACCAGTTACCAGCTACCAGCTCCCAGCTGGAAGCTTGTGAGAATGAACTGGGAGCTGGCAGCTGGAAGCTGGAAGCTGGAAACTGGCAGCTGGCAGCTGGCAGCTGGCAGCTGGCAGCTGGTAGCTGGTAGCTGATTCATGTCATTCATCGAAGTCACCAACATCACCAAGACCTACCCCGTCGGGACCGGCCAGTTGACCGTCCTCAAAAACCTCGATTTGTCGCTCGATCGAGGGGAGATGGTCGCGGTGGTCGGCGCCTCGGGCGTCGGCAAGAGTACGCTGCTGCACGTGCTCGGCGGCCTTGATTCGGTCGACGAAGGCACCGTACGAATCGGGGAGACGGAGTTGACGACGCTGCCTGACGCGGAGAAAGTCGCGTTTCGCAACCGCCACGTCGGCTTCGTGTTCCAGTTCCACCATCTATTGCCGGAATTCAGCGCGCTCGAGAATGCGGAAATGCCCATGCGAATCGCGCGCATGCCGGCGGCCGAGCGGCGGGCGCGCGCCGGGGAGCTGTTGCGGCGCGTCGGCCTCGAGCCGCGAACCGAGCATCGGCCCGGCATGTTGTCCGGCGGCGAGCAGCAGCGTGTCGCCATTGCGCGGGCGCTGATCATGAATCCGACGCTGCTCCTGGCGGATGAACCGACGGGGGACCTCGACGAACACACCGCGGACACACTGCACGATCTGCTGCGCGAGATGCACCGCGAGCGCGGGCTCACCTCGATCATCGCCACTCACAATCCCCGACTCGCCGCCGCCTGCGACCGCGTGCTGCGGTTGGAAGACGGGCACCTAACGGCTGAGCCGC